>Ga0302325_10025892_pt1 | contig 12189 bp, 8 predicted proteins | sample Palsa_T0_2_FD_201948 | JGI IMG/M metagenome (GOLD analysis project Ga0302325, IMG submission 201948) | Peat permafrost microbial communities from Stordalen Mire near Abisko, Sweden - Palsa_T0_2 | ecosystem: Environmental > Terrestrial > Soil > Palsa > Peat permafrost | place: Sweden: Abisko...
GCAACAGCACGGAATCAGAGGCGAATACTCCATGTGCTCCGTGATTGACGTCGGCGGAAGGTCGTACCGGGACCGCGAGGGCGGGCGCTCGGCTCGCATCGCGGAAACTCGCGGTGCGAGTGGAGCGGTGGATGCTTCCGCGTGGAGAGTTTGTGATCTATCGACCAGGCCGGACGCGTGCTGCGGCTTCGCCCAGGCCAGACGCGCGCTGGGGCTCTCGTCGGGCGTCTCGGAAATTCGCTATGCGGTGGGCGCGGTGGATGCCTTTTGCGTCAGCATGCGCTCGGGTGCGATCTACGGGATTGAGCAGGCCGCTTTGGGACTGGGCGGCAAGTTGTTGGATAGGTATTAAGTGGTACAATCGCGGGGTTGGCGTGGCGACACACACAACGGTCAGGTTCGTGTTATGCGGACCGTCTAAACTGGAGCCGCGCCACCACTACAAAGGAGCGATTGGGGGAGTACTTGATGAAAATGCCAGCATTATTTGACCTGACTGGCCGGGTTGCTGTGGTGACTGGAGGTAATGGTGGAATTGGGCGCGGCATTGCGCTCGGATTGGCGGAAGCCGGGGCTGCGGTCGCGGTGTTGGGACGAAACGACGAAAAGAACCAGCGGGTGCTTTCTGAACTGAAAGCAATCGGTGTTGCTTCGATGGCGGTGAGGGTGGATGTGACCAATCGCGCGGGATTGGAGCCCGCGCTTAACAGGGTGGAGAACGAACTCGGCAGCCTAAGCATCCTCGTAAATAATGCGGGGAACGTGTCGTTGAGCGGCGGGGTGTTGCAGGAAAAATCTGAAGATTGGGACCGGGTGATCGAGACGCAACTGAATGCCGTTTTCCTTCTTTCAAAGCTCGCTGCGCGATCGATGATCCGTCACAAATCCGGAAAGATCATAAACATTGGCAGTATGTACTCGTTTTTTGGATCTGGGTTGATTCCCTCTTACAGCGCGGCAAAAGGAGCGATAGTGCAGCTGACCAAGTCCATGGCCATTGAGTTGGCACCGCACAACATCCAAGTGAATGCGATTGCGCCGGGATGGATTGAAACGGACATGACTGCGCCGGTACGGGCCATGCCGTTGAACGACGAAATTCTTATGCGGACTCCCGCGGGCCGATGGGGTCAAGCGGAGGAAGTTGCTGGAACAGCTGTGTACTTGGCTTCGCGGGCTTCGGACTTCGTTACCGGAACTACGATTCGTGTGGATGGCGGTTATGCGATCCGATAACGGACCGAGCTTAAATTTAGAATTAGAAACCGAGACGACATGCAGCTAGATCGGCTGGGCTGCTAAACCTACCGAGATCGCGTTTCGGCTTGAGATGAGCTTTGCGCTGGAGACACACAGCCAGATTGGCTGTGGCACGAAACCTACCTGATCGCGATCATTGTAGCTTCACCACTTCCATCCCTCTCAACTTCGATGGGCGGCAATCCACTCGGAACGGCAGCAAGCGCCAGACCGGGTTGACTGATGTGGTAAATTGCGTCCGCGGGCGTTCGGGAGGTAGTACGTGAACGCGCCAATTCTTTGCCGAATCTCTTCTGTTCTTCTGCTGTTATTTGCCGCCGGACATACGTTTGGGTTTCGCCAGAATAATCCGGAATGGGGGGCGGACGCGGTGCTTGGGTTAATGCGCTCCGTCCATTTCGACGCGCAAGGGTTTACCCGGACCTATTGGGACTTCTTCAGCGCGTTCGGTTTTTTTTTCTCGGTGTTTCTTTTGTTCGCGGCGGTATTAGCGTGGCTGCTGGGCGGACTTCCGGCGGAGACTTTGGCACGCGTGCGAGGCATTGCGTGGGCGCTCGCCATTTGCTTTGCAGCGGTCACGGCGTTGAGCTGGAGATATACCTTCACTACCCCCATCGTTTTCTCAATGCTGGTTACGGTGGGTTTGATTGCGGCCGCGTGGCGCTCGGCGAAGGCGGGGTGAACGCGCTTCGGTTGGGCGACACACCAGCCAGATTGGCTGTGCCACGGAACCTGCGGATCACCCTTTCGGCTTTCGATGAGTTTTTGTTGGGCGACACACACAGCCAGATTAGCTGTGCTACGGAACCTGCGGGCTGCACGTTTTGACTTGGGATCAGTTTTGGGTTGGGCGACCCACAGCCAGGTTGGCTGTGCCACAACCCCCGTGGCGTTTATTTGGTGGGGAAAATCGATGGGCGGAGAAGGCTTGGGCTTGGCTTGTCTCGTGACTGATGACTGCGGGACACCCACAGCCAGGTTGGCTGTGCCACAACCCCCGTGGCGTTTATTTGGTGAGGAAAATCGATGGGCCGAGAAGGCTTGGGTTGTGGCTTGACTCGTGACTGACGACTGCGGGATACACACAGCTAGGTTGGCTGTGCCACAACCCCCGTGACGTTTATTTGGTGAGGAAAATCGATGGACGGAGAAGGCTTTTTGGGCTTGGCTTGTCTCGTGACTGACGACTGCGGATACACACAGCAGGTTGGCTGTGCCACAACCCCCGTTTAATTGTTGGTGGAAATCGATCGGGCGGAGAAAACGTTTAGCTGTGGCTTGCCTCGTGACTGACGACCGCGGAACATCATACGGGAACGCAAAAGTTGGTGGTGACTCCGGGGCTTACTGTTGCCAGCCGCCGCCTAGGGCGGTGTAGACCTGGACTAGGGCGTTTAGTTCGTTGGACTGGGCTTGAGCTAGGGCTAACTGGGCGGCGAAATAGTTCGTGTCGTTGGTCAGGACTTCTAGGTAGCTGGTTACGCCGGCTTTGTAGCGGATCTCGGCTAGTTTCGATGCGTCTTGCGCGGACGCGGTTAGTAGTTCCTGCTGCTCGCGGAATTCGCGATTTTTTTGGTAGGCGATTAGCGAATCGGAAACGCTGCGGAAGGCTTGCTGAATTATCTGCTGATAGGTGAGCAAGGCTTCCTGTTGCTGGGCTTCCACTAGTTTCACGTTGGAGCGGATCTTTCCGGCGGTGAATATTGGGACGGTTACGTTGGGCCCGAAATTCCACAGGCCTGCGGGGCCGGTGAAAAGTTTTACTAACGCGGGGCTTTGAAAGCCGCCCGTGCCGGTGAGCGAGATATCGGGATAGTAAGCGGCCTTGGCTACGCCGATCAGGGCGTTGGCGGCGACGAGCTGTTGCTCCGACTGTTGAATGTCCGGGCGGCGCTCGAGGAGCGCGGACGGGAGACCAACTGGAACGGTGGGCAAGTGGGGCTGTTCGGTGAGTTTGCGCCCGCGTGGGACCTCGCCGGGATTTTGGCCCAGTAGAACGCTTATCAGGTTTTCTTCCTGCTGAATCTGGCGCTCGACGTTGGGGATGGTTTCGGTGGCGGTGTAGACGAGCTGTTCGGCTTGGCGCACGTCCACCAGCGATGCCGAACCGTTTTCTTCGAGAGCCTGCTCGAGATTTAGTGATTTCCTGCGCGAGGAAAGGGTCTGTTGGGAAATTTCCAGTTCGAGATCTAGAGCGCGGAGCTGAAAATAGGCGGTGGCGATGTTGGCGATCAACGTATTGACGACGGCGCGTTGGCCCCATTCGCTGGCTAGCAAATTGGCGCGGGCGGCTTCGGTAGCCCGGCGATACTTGCCCCAAAAATCCAGATCCCATCCTGCGGAGAGCGTCAACTGGCCGGAAGTTTCTTCAAACGCCGGGAATTCGGGGGAAAGGGCGGTGCGGGTGCTGTTGATATTGCCGCCGCCGGACAGCGAAGGAAATTGGTCTGCGCGAGTGAAGCCCACCTGGGCTTGGGCTTGGACCACGCGGCTGGCGGCGATGCGCAGATCGAAGTTCTGCCGCAAGGCGGTGCGGATCAGGCCTTGGAGCGCTTCGTCCTGGAAAACGGCCCACCATTTTTCGTCACCGAGAGACGCCGGATCGTTGGTAGTGGGGGTGGGGGCAGCGCGGCGATAGGTTGGCGGCACGTCGACGTGCGGGCGCTTGTAATTCGGGCCAACCGCGCAGCCGAAAAGGGCAAACACAATTGGTAGAAACGCCGCGGCTCGCAGGCGGGGCATCACGCGACACCTGTATCCGCGCCAGGCTTCGGCGCTTTCGATGGAACGGTGGCGGCGCCTTTGACGCGAGCGGTCCAGCGTTCGACTACGTCAAAGGTGACGGGAATCAGGAATATGGCGATAACCGATGCGGCGAGCATGCCGCCGATGACCGCGGTTCCCAACACGCGGCGCGAGACCGCGCCGGAACCGGTTGCGGTCCACAGGGGAATGCAACCGAGAATAAACGCGAAGGCGGTCATCAGAATCGGGCGCAAGCGCAAGCGGGCGCCCGCTAGCGCGGCATCATCGATGCTCTTACCGCCTTCGTATTCGTTTTTCGCGAATTCGACGATCAGGATGGCGTTCTTGGCGGCCAAGCCGATCAGCATCACCAAACCGATCTGGGCGTAAACGTCGTTATCGTAATGGCGCAGCCACAACGTCAGGTACGCGCCAAACACGGCGATGGGAGTTCCCAGCAACACGCTGAACGGCAGGGACCAACTTTCATATTGCGCGGCGAGAATGAGAAAGACGAACAATAACGACAGTGCGAAAATTGCGGCCGGGGAAATTCCCTGGGACGCTTTCTGCTCCTGATACGACATTCCCAGCCAGTCGTATGCCATTTCCCGGGGCATGGTCTGCGCGAACACTTCTTCCAACGCTTTGCTCGCTTGGCCCGAACTGTAGCCTGGAGCCGCGGCGGTGCTGATCTGGGCCGCGCTGTACTCGTTATAGCGCATGGTAAATTCGGGTCCGGCAACACTGCGGGTGGTGGTTAAGGCACTGAGCGGAACGCTGGCTCCGCTGGCGGTGCTCACATGGAACTCGCCCACGTTTTCCGCACGAGTGCGGTAGTCGCCATCCGCTTCGACGTACACTTGCCACTCCCGTCCAAAGCGGTTGAAATAATTCACCAGATACCCGCCCATGAAAGTCTGCAGCGTTTCATAGACGTCGCCGATGTCGACTCCCTGCCGCACCACCTTGGCGCGGTCCACATCCACAAATACCTGCGGCACGTGCGGCGTGAAGGTGGAGATTACTCCGCCTAACTCGGGACGCTTCTGCGCGGCGGCGATGAATTTCTGCACGTTCGCGGCGAGGAAATCATTACCGCTGCCGGAGCGATCCTCGAGAATTAAGGTAGCGCCGCCGGAAGCACCGACTCCCAGAATGGCCGGCGGAGGAAACGAGAATGCGAGACCCTCCTGAAGGGAGGCGAGTTGCCCGCCGAGACGGCCCTGAATGGCGTCGAATTGCTCTTCCGGTTTCTTGCGCCGGTCCCAAGGCTTGAGGGTGACGAAGAAAAATGAATTATAGGTATTTTGCGTGAAGCTCAACAGGCTGAAGCCCACTACGGTGGTGCATCCTTGCACGCCAGGCGTGTTCAGAATCATCTGTTCCACTTTGTGGGCGGCGGCATCGGTGCGTTGCAGCGACGACGCATCGGGCAAAACCATCGCGACGAAAAGATAGCCCTGGTCTTCGGTGGGCAGGAATTCGGTGGGAAGTTTGCGGCCCACGAATGCCGCGGCCCCCGTGACTGCGGCGAGAAATAAGAAGCTGATTCCCGCCTTGCGAACCAGCACCGCACTGAATCCCACGTATCCATCGGTGACCCGGGCGAAGGTTTGATTGAACCACTTGAAAAATCGGGCTAGCGGTCCGCGTTTTTCGGTTTTCGGCTTGAGCAGCAAGGCGCAGAGCGCGGGGCTGAGGGACAGTGCGTTGAACGCCGAGAACAACACGGAAATCGCGATGGTGACCGCGAATTGCTGGTACAGCCGGCCGGTAATTCCGGGAATGAAGGCGGTCGGAATGAAAACCGCGGCTAGGATTAGGGCGATGGCTACTACCGGCCCGGAAACTTCCTCCATCGCTTTGAGGGAGGCGTCACGCGGGGTCATGCCTTCTTCGATGTGATGCTCGACGGCTTCCACGACGACGATGGCGTCGTCCACCACCAATCCGATCGCGAGCACCAAGCCAAATAGCGAGAGCGTGTTAATCGAAAATCCGAGCAGCGGAAAGACGATGAAAGTGCCGATCAGCGAAACCGGAACGGCCAGGAGCGGAATCAGCGTGGGGCGCCAGCCCTGAAGGAAAATGTACACAACGAATATCACCAGGAGCAGCGCTTCGAAAAGCGTGGTAACGATTTCTTTGATTCCGGCGGAGACTGCCAAGGTGGTATCCAGGCCCACATCAAAATCGAGATCCGCGGGAAAGCGCTTCTTCAGATTCTCCATGCTCTTGCGGACGCCAGCGGCGGCTTGCACCGCGTTGGCGCCGGGCAACTGATAGATCGCCATAACCGCAGCGGGCTTGCCTTTGAAACGTCCAATTACGTCGTAGGTTTGCGCTCCGAGGCTGATGCGCGCGACATCTTTCAGGCGCAGCGTGGAACCATCGGGGTTGGCGCGAATAATGATTTCGCCAAACTCTTCCGGGGAAACCAGGCGGCCTTGCGCGCGCACGGTGTAGGTAAATTGCTGGCCCGCCGGAACCGGTTCGCCGCCTACTTTTCCGGCGGGATTCACGGCGTTCTGGGTTTGGATCGCTTGAATGATCTGCGGAACGGTGACGCCCAGCTTGGCGAGCTGATCGGGCTTCACCCAGCAGCGCATGGCGTACTGTCCGGCGCCAAACACCTGAACGCGCGCGATACCGGGTACGCGGGTGAGCTCATCGACCAGATTGATGTAGGCGTAATTGGCCAGGAATATGCCGTCGTAGGTGCTCTTTGGCGAATATAAATCCACGAGCATCAGCGGGGCGGTGAGCGATTTCTGTACGGTGACCCCGGCGGTGTTGACCGCGACGGGAAGCTGCGAAGTGGCCTGCGAAACGCGCAATTGGGTGAGCACTTGATCGATGTTGGGATCGGTCTTGACGTCAAAATCGACAATCAGGGTGGTCTGGCCGTTGTTGGCGTTGGTGGAATACATGTAACTCATATTGTCCACGCCGCTCATTTGCTGCTCGATCGGGGTCGCGACGGATTGTTCCAGGGTCTCCGCATCGGCGCCGGGATAAAGCGCTTGCACTTGGATTTCGGGCGGGACGATGTTGGGAAACTGCGCGGTGGGCAGGCCGAGCATGGAGACGGCACCAACGATCACCATCAGGATAGCGATGACCATGGCTACGATCGGGCGGTCGATGAAAAATTTTGCCATGGGCTAGTTCGTCCCGCCGGTGGCCGCGGTGGCTTGCGGCGGCGGGGCCGCTTCTTCGCTGGGCTTTACGGGGGCGCCTTCGCCCACCTTCATCACGCCCTCGGTAATGACGCGCTCGTCTGCTTTCAGGCCTTCTCGGACCACCCACAACGAGCCCACGCGGTCGCCCACCTTGATGGTGCGAATATTCACTTTGTTGTCCGCGCCGACTACGGCGACTTGATAACTTCCTTGCAGTTCGGTGACCGCGCGCTGCGGCACCAAAAGAGCGTTGTGCAGATTTTCGGTGACCGCGCGAATGCGCCCGAATTGTCCGGGGCGCAGGATGTTGCCCGGGTTAGCAAAACTTCCCACGATTCGAATCGTTCCGGTTTGCGAATCCACTTGACGGTCGGCGAAGATGATTGTCCCTTTTTGCGAATATTCGCTGCCGTTGGACAGCACCAGCGTTAGCGGCACGGTGTTGTTGGAGGCGAGCAGATCGACCGAACCTGGAATTTTTCCGGCGATGCGCATGTATTCCTGTTCGCTGATGGGGAAATACACTTTGATCGGGTTGACCTGGGAGACGGTGGTCAAAACGGTGGTGGGCGAGACCAGGTTACCGATCTGGGTTTGGGCGATGCCGGCGATGCCATCTATCAGCGAGCGAACCTCGGTGAAGCCCATGTTGAGCTCGGCCTGCTCCACCGAGGCCTGGGCAGCTTGCACTCCGGCCTCGGCGCTAAGTTTGGCTTGGATGTCGGTGTCGAGCTGGCTCTGCGCGATGGCGTGCAATTTCGCGACTGGCGTATCGCGGTTTACATTTAACGTTGCCAAACCTAACTGCGCGTTGGCTTGCGCGAGTTGTCCCTTGGCTTGATCGAGCACTGCCTGAAACGGGCGCGGGTCGATCTGAAACAGCACGTCGCCCTTATGCACCTGCGAACCTTCACGGTAATTCTGTTTCACCAGGTAGCCGGCCACTTGCGGCTGAATCTGGGCGTTGGTGTAGCCGTCGAGGGTGGCTACCCAATCACCGGAGATGGGCACATCTTTCTGAATTACGCGGGCGACCGAGACATCAGGCGGGGGAAAGGCCATGGGCGGGGCTTTCTCGCAACCGCCCAGCAGCAGAGCGACGGCCGCGAGGAGGGCGAGGGATGGCGCAACGGGACTCAAGGAAAATCGGGACCACTTCATGAGGGCTTCCTCGCCGGGAACAACGGTCACCTTGGTGTTCATTATCTATCGTTTCGGCAGCGGTGGCAGAATGCGTGACGGCCGCGATTCCCTTTAGATGTTGCAAACGGGGAGCGCGATTCAGATTACTTCGAGCAAAAAAACACGCGGGCCTGAGCTTGCAGATAGCAAGCGCTTGCGATGTTAGCAGTGGCTTGCGCTTATAGCAAGTACTTGTTATTATCCCACCCGTGAGCCTACGCCCCGACGATCCCGGATTCCTGCTGTGCCAGATGTCGCAGGTGGCGCACGCGGTGGAACATGAAATGGCGCTGTCTCTGGCGGAGATGAATCTTACTCTTTTGCAGCTGGCTACTCTGGCGGAGTTGGAGCGGAACGCTTCCCTTTCCACGGCGGACCTGGCACGGCTTACTTCGGTGACCCCGCAGAACATGAGCCTTGCGGTTTCGAATCTGGCGGCGGGCGGGTACCTGGTGCGGAAGGCGCACGCTACCAATGCGCGGGTGAACCGGCTGGTGCTCACGACGCGTGGGTTGAAAGTGTTGCGGAGGGCGGCGGCACGGGCGCGGGTGATTGAGGGCGAGATGTTTGCGGCGCTTTCGTCGCGCGAGAAGGAACGGTTTCGCGCGGCGCTGCGCTTGTGCCTCGAACGGATTAAGAAATTTCAGGCTCGGAAAGGGCCTACTGCGCTACGAGCCCGACGTAAGAAAGCTGCGTAGGTCTCTCCTCGGTGTAAGGCATGGCGATCTTCTTTTTTTGTAAACCACTCAGTGAACTTGCTCCGTGATTTGGTGGTGTCTGGGTTGACCCTTCCTGGAAGCGAACCTTTTGCACGATCCCACGGTATGAGTAGGGCTTGACGCCCACCCTTCGCTAAATTCGCGAAGAGTGGGGCACCCGGAAAAGATAAGGGCATCGAACCGTAGAACCTTAGAACCTTACAACCTGAAAAGTAAAGGGCGTCGAACCGTGAAACTGAGTGGCACTTCATTTTTGTTGGGCGATCCATTTGTCGGTGCGGGCGTCTAGGAGATCCAGGGGGAGCGGGCCGCCGTCGATCATCTCGTCGTGGAAGCTGCGGATGTCAAACTTTGGGCCTAATTGTTTTTGGGAGCGCTCGCGGAGTTCGCGGAACTTTAGTTGGCCTAGCTTGTAGCATAGGGCTTGGGCGGGCCAGGCTATGTAGCGGTCGGTTTCGGATTGGATGGTGGGCTCGTCGATGGCGCCGGATTTGCGGAAGAATTCTACAACCTGATCGCGGGTCCAGCCTTGGGAGTGGATGCCGGTGTCGACGACCAAGCGGACGGCGCGGAACAATTCGGAGGAGAGGCGGCCGGAATCGGAGACGGGATCTTGGTAGAAGCCGACTTCTTTGCCTAGTTGCTCGGCGTACAGGGCCCAGCCTTCGGTGTACGCGGTGAAGCCGACGTGGAGGCGAAATTTGGGGAGGCCGGTGAGCTGCTGCTGGACGGATCGCTGCAAATGGTGGCCGGGGATGCCTTCGTGGTAGGCGATGGCTTCATCGTTAATCAAGGTGCGATCGGCGAAGTTGGAGGTGGCTACTACTACGCGGCCGGGTCGCTTGCCGTCGGGCGTTCCGGTGACGTAGTGAGTTGCGGCCGCGGCCTGGAAGGCGGGTATGGCTTCGACGGTTACCGGGGAGTTGGGGAGCAGGGTGAAAAGGTCCGGTAGTTTGGGCTCCATCTGAGCGATGTAGTGGCGGAAATCGTCAAGGATCTGATCAGATGAGGTGGGGATGTATTTAGGATTTGTTTTCAGGGAGGCGCGGAACGTGGCGACGTCGGCGAAGCCTTCCTTTTTTGCGATGGCGGCGATCTCGGTCTGGATGCGATCCATTTCGCGGAGACCTAGCTCATGTATTTCGGCCGGGGTCATGCGGGTGGTAGTGCGGCCGTAGATGTTGTTCTGGTAGCGCTTATCGCCGTCGGGGAGCGAGGTGACGGCTAGCGACGTGCGGCCCTTCGGGGCGTATTCAGTGCGGACGAAAGCAGCGAAGGTGCGATACGCGGGGAGGACGTCGGTGTTGATGGCGTCGTTGATCTGCTGGGTGAGGCGCTCCTGGTCATCGAGGGAGATGTCCGCGGGATATTTTTTTGTGGGCAGGAGAAACGGATCGGCGTCGATGATGCCTTGGCACTGGACGGGAATCTTTTCCATTAGGAAACGAACCGGCATCAGGTTGTCTTTCATGCCTGCGCGGAGGACTTCAGTGGTCTGGGTTAGTGCGCGGGGAATCTGGTGGAGGCGGGCTATGTAATCTTCGTAGTGCTTGACGGAGTCCAGGGGGACGGAGAGCGATAGGTCGGCCAGGCTGGTGTGGACACCGTTCTGCTGGTTGACCGGCATCTCGTACTCTTTGAGGTCGAAATCGGCGACGCGCTGTTGCAGAAGACGAATGAGGAGGTCGTGGGAAAGTTGGTCCTGTTCGGGGAAGGCGGTGGTGGGGATGGCTTGTAGCTTGGTTAGGAAGGACTGGTCGGTTTGGTGGCGTTGGGCGATGGAGGCTAGGGAGTAATCGTCGAGCTGGTCGTTATAGCGGTAGTCGCCGTAGGCGGTGGCGCGCTCGGGCGAGTAGCGGAGGTCGGACTGGTATTGGTCTTCGAAGAGGGCGTTTTGTGCGGCGAGGCGGTCGGCTAGGGGTTTGGAGGTGTCGAGTGAGACGGAGGCGGCTACTGCCGCCAGGCAAAGTAAAATCACGTAAGGGCGCATGGTGAGTGCATGGTAGCAGAGGCGCGGGCGTGAGCCGGACGAAAGAGTTTGATGGGCTGGGATTGTGCTCGGGTCGTTGGGGCGGGGTTATTGTGCTGGCTTCGCGCACAGCCAGGTTGGCTGTGCCACAACGGCGGGGGACGTGGCGAGAATTACGGCGGTGGTTGGGTAGACGCCCACCCTTCGAAAAACCTGCGAAGAGTGGGGCACCCGGAAAAGATAACGGCGTCGAACCGTAAAGATAACCTTGTCGAACCGTAAAAGATAACGGCACCGAACCATCGAGGAAAAGATGACCGCGTCGAACCGTAAAAGATAACGGGTCGACCTGTGGACGCTTGCGTCAGTAGTTGCCGGACTGGGTGGTGGTGGGGGAGGCGGGGTTCGCTGGCGGTGGCTTGGGCTGTTCGGACTCACCTTCGCTGATGGCTTGTTCGATGATTTTTACGCTGGCGCTGGCGCCTATGCGGGTGGCGCCGGCTTCTACCATTTTTTTCACGTCGTCCAGGGTGCGGACGCCGCCGGAGGCTTTCACGCCGATGTCGCCGCCTACTACGGCGCGCATTAGTTGAACGTCTTCGGCGGTGGCGCCGCCGGTGGAGAAGCCGGTGGAGGTCTTGACGAAGTCGGCGCATGCATTTTTCGCAGCGATGGAGCCGCGAATCTTTTCGTTGGTGTCGAGCAGGCCGGTCTCGAGGATGACCTTGCAGATGGCGCCGCCGCGGTGGCTGGCTTCGGCTACGCCGCGAATGTCGGCTTCCACGGCTTCGAGCAGGCCGGATTTCAGGGCGCCGACGTTAATGACCATATCGATTTCCTGGGCGCCGAGCTTGATGGCTTGCTCGGCTTCGTAGACTTTAATTTGCGGCAGAGTGGCGCCCAGGGGAAATCCCACTACGGTGCAGACTTTCACGCAGGAGCCGCGGACCAGTTCTGCGGCTTGCGGGACGTTCCAAGGGTTGATACACACCGAAGCGAATTGGAAGCGGACGGCTTCGTCGCAGAGAGCTTTGATCTGTGCGCGGGTGGCGTCGGGGCGGAGCAGGGTGTGGTCGATTAGCTGGGCGACACTGGCTTCCACTTTTTTGACGGAGCTGCCGAGGGTGAG
>Ga0302325_10025894_pt1 | contig 12188 bp, 8 predicted proteins | sample Palsa_T0_2_FD_201948 | JGI IMG/M metagenome (GOLD analysis project Ga0302325, IMG submission 201948) | Peat permafrost microbial communities from Stordalen Mire near Abisko, Sweden - Palsa_T0_2 | ecosystem: Environmental > Terrestrial > Soil > Palsa > Peat permafrost | place: Sweden: Abisko...
GTTGTTCATGGCGGCGGCGTCGGTGCTGTACGGGATTGTGGCCATTGCGATGAAGCTGGCGGGGCTGGCGCTGGTGCCTGGCTATGCTTCGTTGCTGGTGACCATCACCTTCCTCAGCGGGGTGCAGTTGATAGTGATTGGGATGGTGGGCCAGTACGTGGCCCGGATCTATGACGAGACCAGGGCCCGGCCGCTGTACCTCGTCCGCGATGCCAGGGGCCTCGAGCCTGCCGCCAGGGGCAGTGCGGACGTGCTGTGGCCTGCGGCCGCCAGCCAGGAGCCGCTGACATACAGGCAGCGCGTGCCGCCGTCATGACCGCGATCAGTCACCCCGACGACGGCCGCACGGGACAGGCGGCCCAGGTTGTCGACGTCGCCGAGCCCGAGGCAGCCGCTCCGGCGACGCCCCGCGACTGGCTCAGGTCGCCGGTACTCCAGGGCGGCGTGGCGCTCCTTATCTATGTGCTGGCATGGATACCGACGGCCTTCCGGCCGATCGTGCACCACCCGGCGCTCGCCCTGCTCGACCAGAAGAGCATGGACCCGAACTTCTATGTCTGGAGCCTGCGCTGGTGGCCGTACGCGATCGCGCACGGCCTGAACCCGCTTTACTCGAGCCAGATAGCAGCGCCGGCCGGCCATTCGCTGGCGTGGGTCACCACCGTTCCGCCGCTGGCCCTGCTCGCCACCCCGCTCACCCTGGCCGCCGGCCCGGTAGTCGCGTTCAACCTGCTGGCCGCGGCCGCCCTGCCGGTCTCGGCCTGGGCCGCCTTCGTGCTGTGCCGCCGGCTGACCGGCCGGTTCTGGGCCGCCCTCGTCGGCGGTGCCGTCTTCGGCTTCTCGTCCTTCGAGATGAACCACGGATCGGCCGGGCAGCTGAACCTCACCTACAGCCTGCTGCTGCCGATCCTGGCCTACCTGATCCTGCTGTGGCGGGACGAGTCCATCAGCTCACGCACCTTCGTCATCCTCGCCGCGCTCACCATGGCGCTGCAGTTCTACCTTTTCGAGGAGACGTTCGCAGACCTCACCGGCATTCTGCTCGTGGCGTTCGTGCTCGGCCTCGTGATCGCCGGGCGGGCTCACCGGCCTGAGGTCCTGCGCATGGCCAGGGTGGTGGGGATCGCCTACGGCATCGCGGCCGTGCTTGCCGTCCCCTACCTGGCGTATGCGCTCACCAGCCAGCCGCCCCGGCCGGCCAGGATCACCGGGATGGACCTGGCCAGCCTGGTGATACCTCGCCCCGGCCGGACCTTCGGTATCAGCTGGCTGACCAAGGCCGCCGCCGGGCCCGACGCGATCTCCGCTGCGTGCTACGTCGGCATTCCGCTGCTGGTTCTTGCGATCCTGCTGGCAGTCACCTCCTGGTCGAGCAGGTTCGTGCGGTTCCTGACGTGCATGCTCGCGTTCATCATCGTGGCCTCGATCGGGCCGATCCTGCGGATCGAGGGCGGCCGGGACGCGACACTGCCGTGGGCCCGGCTGTTCCACGCGCCCATCCTGCGCAACGCCTACCCGGCCCGGCTCATGCTGTTCGCGTTCCTCGTGCTGGCCGTCGCGACGGCGCTGTTCCTGGCCGGCCCTGCCCGCCGCATGGTGTGGGCGCGGTGGCCGCTCGCCGTTCTGGTAGTCGTCTTCATCGTGCTGGACACGGTGCCGATCAAGGTCAAGCCCCACACCAGCGTGCCGAAGTTCATCAGCACGCAGCAGTACCGGCGCCAGCTGACCAGGGGTGAGACCGTCGTCGTGGTATCCAACGTCGGTAACGCCGGCATGCTGTGGCAGGCCGAGTCCGGCTTCTACCTGCGGCTGGCCGGGGGCTTCATCAATGCGGGCCTCAGCCACCGGACCGACCTGCCCCGGCCGGTCCAGGACCTGGCGAACGCGACGCCCGGCTACGTCTCGAATTTCGAGAAGTACGTCAGGAGAGATCACGTCGGCGCCATCCTGCTGGACGCCAATCACGAGCCACGTTGGGTCGGCATCTTCTGGCGGATGGGCCTGCACGGGCACCGCCTTGGCGACGTGATCGTGTACAAGACGCAGGGGTGCAAGTCCTGCAAGGCGGTCAGCTGGACTGACCTCGGTAAGGCGAAGCCGGCAAGCGCCTAAGGGCCGCTCCCGCACCTGCCGGACCCCGTAATGTCCACATTGGTAGGATGCTTAACGGTTGCATCTCGCTTTCCTATTGTTTGCTCAAAGTATGCTGACCTGGCCGCATAAGACCAATTACGCTCGTCGCTGGTGATTGTCACCTTTGGCAGTGGGGTCGAGAGTTGATAAGCCAGGATGACGGGGGCCTCGGCGCGGACAGTGCACTGCGCGTCGATGGCGCCGAGGCGAAGGATGCTCTCGGGGACCATGCCGGTCTTGAGGCTGATCCCGCACTTCAGCTAGCCGTCGACGAGCCGGCCTTTACGCTCCCGGCTGCCCGGCGCAGCTGGCTCGCGTCCCCCGTGCTCCAGGGCGCCGCGGCCCTCGGCATCTACCTCGCGGTCTGGGTATCCCTGGTGACCCGGCGGCTGCTGCTGCACGCCAGCCAGGCTCAGCTCCTGCAGAAGAGCCCGGACCCAAACTTCTACGTGTGGAGCCTGCGCTGGTGGCCGTACGCGGTCGCGCACGGGCTGAACCCGCTCTACTCACACGAGATCGCTGCCCCGACCGGGCACGCCCTGGCCTGGATCACGACGACATCGCCGCTCGCCCTGCTCACGGCCCCGCTGACGCTGACCGCCGGGCCCGTCGTCTCGTTCAACCTGCTGGAGGCTGTCGCGCTGCCGGTCTCCGGGTGGGCCGCGTTCGTGCTGTGCCGCCGGCTGACCGGCAAGTTCTGGCCCGCCCTGGTCGGGGGCGCGGTCTTCGGCTTCTCGGCCTACGAGATGAGCCATAACGGCGCCGGGCAGATCAACCTGACCTACAGCCTGCTGGTGCCGCTGCTGGCGTACTTCATGGTCGTCTGGTGGCAGGGCAGCATCAGCGCGCGGACCTTCGTCATCGTGGCCGCGCTCGCGATAGCGGCGCAGTTTTTCCTGTTCCTGGAGACGTTCGCCGACCTGACCGCGTTCCTCGCCCTGGCGCTAGTCCTCGGGCTGGTGCTGGCCGGACGACAGTACCGGGCTGAGGTGCTGCGCCTGACCAGGCTGAGCGCGGTTGCCTATCTGATCGCGCTCGTGCTCGTGGCCCCGTACCTGGCGTATGCGCTGACCACGACCCCGCCGAAGCCAGCCAAGATCACGGCAATGGATCTTGCCAGCCTCGTCGTGCCGCAGCTCGGTCGTACCTTCCGCATCAGCTGGCTGACCAGCGCGGCGGCCGGGCCCCGTCCTGTCTCGGCCGGCTGCTACGTCGGTATCCCGCTGCTCGTGCTGGTGCTCGTGCTGGCCGTGACCGGCTGGTCCAGCCGGATCGTCCGGTTCCTGACCGCAATCCTGCCGATCATCATCGTGGCCTCGCTCGGCCCGGTGCTGTACGTGGAACGGCACCGGGAGGGGAAGCTGCCGTGGGCGCCGCTCTTCCACCTGCCGCTGGTGAGGAACTCCTACCCGTCCCGGCTCATGCTGTTCGCGTTCCTTGCGCTCGCCGTCGCCACGGCGCTGTTCCTCGCGAACCCGGCCCGGCGGGTTGCCTGGCTGCGCTGGCCGCTCGCCGTCCTGGTACTTGCGGCGATCGCGCTGAACGTGCCGGCTCTCCCGCTGGTTCGGCACACCACCGTGCCGGCCTTTATCAGCACGGGTCAGTACCAGGAGCAGCTGGCGCCTAACGAGATCGTCGTGGTCGTCTCCGACGTCGGCAACGCCGGCATGCTGTGGCAGGCAGAATCAGGCTTCTACATGCGCGTGGCCGGCGGGTTCCTGAACGCGGGCGTGAGCCACAGGACTGACCTGCCGCGACCCGTCCAGAACCTCTCGCACGCCACGCCCACCCGGGTCGCGAGGTTCGAGGCCTTCCTCCGGGCCAGCAAGATCGGAGCGATCGTGCTGGATGCGCGGCGCGCTCCGGCCTGGGCGGGCATCTTCGCGAAGATCGGGCTCACCGGCCACTCGGTCGGCGGCGTCGTGGTGTATCCGGTGAACGGCTGCCAGGCCTGCCGGTCGCTCGACTGGGCGCAGCTCCGCGGGAAGAAGACCGCCGCGGCCTGACCGCGACGGCGCGGACGGGGATCCCGCCCCGGTCGCCGCGGCCGGGTCAGCGGGCCGGGCGGTAGACCTTGACGCCGTCAGCGGTGTAGTCCAGCCTGAAGCCGGTCGCCGCCAGGTATCGGTCGACGTTGCGGTAGTACCGTGCCGACTGCGCCTTGCCCTGCGGCCCGGCCCAGCGACTGTTCCAGACCAGCGCCCAGCCGACGTGCAGGGAGGCGAGATCGGTGCGGGCCTCGGTGAGCTCGCCGGGTGTCAGCCGGGCGCCGTCACCGGCCGCGACCAGCTCGCGGTAGAACGCATGGTGCCTGATCCCGCTGATGGTCCGGCTCGGTACCCCGGCGGTGTAGGCGATCGCCCGCGGATGTCCGTCGTCGGTTGCGAGCACGAGCGGGTAATCGGCCGCGGCCGTGCCGCCGAACCGGTGCGGGCCGCGGACGACGAACGGGATGTCCACGACGACGGACTGCGAGTGGTCGGCCGCGATCGGGTTGTCGAGCGCGTGCATGGACGTCGGTACCGTGGTCAGCGTCGCCGGGCCGGCCCATCCCGCCTCCAGGGCGCCGAGCACGGCAACCAGCACGACCGCCGGCCAGGCCCGCTGCCGCAGCCAGTCCACGCCGGCGCCGGCTAGCAGGGCTGCACCGACCAGGCCGAGCAGTGCCCACCGGTCAGCCTCGCGGAAGGACGCCAGCCCCGGCAGCCGGATCAGCCAGGTGTACGGCATCAGCAGCGAGACCCGCAGCCCGCGCCAGGTGTGGCCGAGCGGCACGAGCTGACGCCCGTTGATGTAGAGAGTCGGGCCCAGCGCGATCGCCGCGCAGCCGAGCCACAGGACAGCGAGCTTCCAGGCAGCAGGACGGCGGCGGCTGACGATGAGGCCGAGCAGGGCCAGCAGCGTCAGGACAATCCCGAAGGTCGCCGTCATCTCCACGTCGTTGTGGGCGGTATAGCCCGAGGCCAGCGCGCCCAGGCCGTAGCTGCTCAGGCGCGGCGAGGGTGAGAACAGGCCGGGAAGCTCGGCCGCGTCGGCCACGTAGTTGCTGGCCGGAGGCGGCGCCGGACCGCCCTTGCCGCCCGCGGCCAGCATCGCGAGCAGCTGCGGGATGGCGATGACAACCGCGGTCACCGCCCCCGCTGCCACCGCCGCGAGAGCGCCCCGGGCCGGGCGGCGCAGCAGCCACGGCAGGACAACCAGGGCAGCCAGGATGCCGACGAGAACGGCTGACTCCTGGTCCACGAGTACTGAGGCCCCGACGACCAGGCCCGCCAGGATCCCGCGGCCGATGCGGGAGTCGCGCCGCAGCCGCACAGTCGTCTCCAGCGCCAGCGGCAGGAACACACAGCCGATGGCCGTGTGCATGTGGCTCCAGTCCTGCGACGTCAGCATCGCGGACAGGCCGAAGAAGGCGCCCGCGGCGATGGCGCCCACCAGGCTGGGAATCCAGAGCCGGGCCGCCCGGTACATCGTGTAGGCGGCCAGCCCGGGTGCCGCGATTACCAGCAGGTTGTAGGAGGCGGACGGGCCGAAGAGCAGGGTGACCGGCGTCATCAGCAGGCCGAGCAGCGGGCTGAGGGTGTCGTAGCCGAGCTGTACCCCGACCGGTGCGGCCAGGTAGTTGGTGAACCATGGATTGTGCAGATGCGTGATCTGCCGGGCAACCCACCACAGGCTCCACACGTCCTGTGACTGATCGGAGTTCAGCGGGAGCCGTCCGGTCAGGAAGGAGGCCCGCGGCCACGTCGCCGCCACTCCGGCCGCGAGCATCAGCAGCAGCACGAGGGTCTCGCGGGTCCAGGCCCGCTCCGCCAGCCGCCGCAGCGAGCCGGCCGGCTGGCGGGCGGCGCGGTGACTGCCTCGCTCGACGGTGCCGAAGCGAGCGGGTGCCGGCGCCGTCATCCCGCTAGCGTCCTGCTGGCTCAACTGAGCTGACCTCCGTTGGCTTTGTGCTGCTCATCCCACCAGAACGCTACCGGGCAGGCGGTTCTGTTCGGGAACAGTTACCTGATCTGTTTGAGAACAGTTACCCGATTTGCCTGCCGCCGGTTACCTTGCGGTGGGTGAGCCCCCGAGGGCAGCATGCGGCGCTCGCGATGGCATGCAGCTGCCGAGGATTTCGCTGATCCGTGACCATTCCGGCCGGTGCATGCCGATAGGCTGTGAAGCCGTCGGCACAGCCAACTGCTGATCCGGCCCCGGCATCGGACCTTACCAGCGGGAACGCGCTCGTAGCGGCTATCAGATGGCTCGGCTGGCTCTGCTGTGGCCTGTTCGGTCAGTGCTGGTCAGCGCTGATTCTGCTGCGAACTGCGAGCCGGCGCATTCACGCTCAGCGGGCGTGCTGTGGAATACGCGGGAGCTGTGTCAGTATCGTCAGGTAATCCTGGCTATCGGTCTGACGGCGTCCTCGAGACCGCGGTCTGCGGCAGTTCCCGCACGGCGGCGCCCGCCCCAGGATACTCAGCGCAACTGCCCAGGATTGCGGCCAGGGGGACCACAATGCGGGACGGGGAAAGCGGCTCGGTGGAAGTGGTCACGTACTCCATTGTCATTCCTATTTTTAATGAGGAAGAGTCGTTTGGTGTGCTGGTGGGGCGGTTGCGGGGGGTGATGGGGCAGCTGGACGGGCCGGCGGAGGTGGTGCTGGTTGATGATGGGAGCCGGGATCGTAGTTATGAGCTGATGGTGGGGGCTCATGCGGAGGATCCGCGGTTTAAGGTGCTGCAGCTGTCGCGGAATTTCGGGCATCAGATCGCGATCACGGCGGGGATGGATGTGGCGGCGGGGCAGGCGGTCATCGTGATGGATGCGGATCTGCAGGATCCGCCGGAGGTCATCCTGGAGATGGCGGCGCGGTGGCGGGAGGGGTTTGAGGTGGTGTACGCGGTGCGGGAGCACCGTGAGGGGGAGACGCTGTTCAAGCGGAAGACGGCGACGTTGTTTTACGGGATTCAGCGGCGGCTGGCGGAGATTGAGCAGCCGGTGGAGGTGGGGGATTTCCGGCTGGTGGACCGGAAGGCGCTGGATGCGTTCTTGCAGATGCGGGAGCGGAACCGGTATGTGCGGGGGATGTTTTCGTGGGTGGGGTTCCGGCAGACGGCGGTGCCGTACCGGCGGGCGTCGCGGGCGGCGGGGGAGAGTAAGTATCCGCTGCGGCGGATGCTGCGGCTGGCGTTTGACGGGTTCGTGGGGTTCTCGACGGCGCCGCTGCGGTTTGCGCTGGCGCTGGGGTTGTTCATGGCGGCGGCGTCGGTGCTGTACGGGATTGTGGCCATTGCGATGAAGCTGGCGGGGCTGGCGCTGGTGCCTGGCTATGCTTCGTTGCTGGTGACCATCACCTTCCTCAGCGGGGTGCAGCTCACCGTCATCGGAATCATGGGCCAGTACGTGGCCCGGATCTATGACGAGACCAGGGCCCGGCCGCTGTACCTCGTCCGCGACTCGCGTGGCCTCGCGCCAGGCAGGCACGCCGATGACGCTGCCTCGGTGCTCTGGCCGGCGCCGAGTCAGGACACGCTGACCAACGGGCAGCGCGTGCCGCCCCTGCCGCCGGCATGATGGCACCGCTGAGCCGCCAGCGCGGCGCGACACTGGCAGCGCCCGCTGGCCCGGTCGGCGAGGGCGAGGCCGGCTTTCGCCGGTGGCTGCGGTTCCCGGCGGTGCAGGGCGGCCTGGCACTCGCTGCCTATCTGCTGATCTGGCTACTGACCTCGGCTCGTCTGCTCGTTCAGCACCTGAGTCATGCGCAGCTTGACCAGGCAAGCATGGACCCGAACTTCTACGTCTGGTGCCTGCGCTGGTGGCCGTACGCGGTTGTGCACGGCCTGAACCCGCTGTACACCCACCAGATCGGCGCGCCAGCCGGTCAATCCCTCGCCTGGGTCACCACCATTCCGCCGCTGGCCCTGCTCGCCGCGCCGATCACCCTGGCCGCCGGCCCGGTGGTCGCGTTCAACCTGCTCAGCGCAATCGCGCCGGCAGTCTCGGCCTGGGCCGCCTTCGTGCTGTGCCGCCGGCTGACCGGCCGCTTCTGGGCCGCCCTGGTCGGGGGCGCTGTCTTCGGCTTCTCGGCCTTCGAGATGAATCACAGCGCGGCCGGCCAGCTGAACCTCACCTACAGCCTGCTGCTGCCGATACTGGCCTACCTCGTCGTCGTCTGGTGGCAGGGCAGCATCAGCGGGCGCGCGTTCGTCATCCTCGCGGCGCTCATCATGGCGACGCAGTTCTACCTGTTCCTGGAGACGTTCGCCGATCTGACCGCGTTCCTGGTCGTGGCGCTCGGCGCCGGGCTGCTGCTCGGCGGTCGCGACAGCAGGCCTGTCATCGCGCGGCTGGCCAGGAACCTCGGTCTCGCCTACGCTGCCGCGATCGTGCTGGCACTGCCGTACCTGGCGTACGCGCTCAGCACCAGGCCGCCCAAGCTGTCCGCTGCCACCGGCCTGGATGTCGCCAGCCTGGTCGTGCCCAGGCCCGAGCGCACCTACGGCATTGCCTGGCTGGCTCATGCAGCCCGCGGGCCTATCGAGGTGTCGGCGGCCGGCTACATCGGGGTGCCGCTGCTGGTCCTGGCGATCCTGCTGGCGGTCACCTGCTGGTCCAGCCGCCTCGTCCGGTTCCTGACCTGCATGCTGGTGTTCGTCATCGTGGCGGCCTTCGGCCCGGTGCTCTACTTCGAGGGCGGCCGGGTCGCCACGCTCCCGTGGGCCCGGCTGTGGCAGCTGCCGATCCTGCGCAACGCCTACCCGTCCCGGCTCATGGTGTTCGCCTTCCTGATCCTGGCCGTCGCCACGGCGCTGTTCCTGGCCGGCCCCGCCCGCCGGCTGTGGGCGAAATGGCCGCTGGCCCTGGTGGTGCTCGCGTTCATCGCCCTGGACACCCCGACGATCAGCGTCAACGCCCGGACGAGCGTTCCGGCGTTCATCAGCTCAGGGCACTACCGTCGTGACCTGACCAGGGGTGAGATCGTCGTCGTCGTCTCGCGTATCGGCAATGCCGGGATGCTGTGGCAGGCCGAGTCCGGGTTCTACGTGCGGCTCGCCGGCGGGTACATCAACCAGGCGATTACCCATCGCAGCGATCTGCCGCTGCTCGTCCAGAGCCTGGCGCACGCCACGCCGCACAGCGTTCGCGGGTTCGAGGCGTATATCAGGAAGGAAAGGATCGGCGCGATCCTGCTGGACGCCGGGCACGAGCCGCAGTGGGTCGGCATCTTCTGGCGGGTCGGCCTTGTCGGCCATCGCATCGGCCATGTGATCGTGTATCCGACCAACGGCTGCCGGTCTTGCCGCATCCTGGACTGGAAGCAGCTGCGAGTTCGCGGCACCCATACGGTTTAGCCGGACGGCGGCGCCGGAATCGGGCCGCCGGGATCGGGCCCCCGGAATCGGACCGCCGGACCGGGCCGGCAGGGAGCGGGAATGCGCCTTCGGGTGGTCGTCGGTCAGCTGGAGATCGGCTGGGAGCTGTCCCGCAACCGGGCGGAGATCGTCTCGTTCCTGCGCGCGGAGGCCGCTGCGGGCAGCGTCGTGGTGCTGCCCGAGGCAGCCGTGTCTGGCTACGACGACGAGTTGTCCGGGCTGGCCGGGCTGGACGAGCGCGAGCTGGCGGAATCGCTGGCAGCCGTGGCGGCGGCAGCCAGGGAGCGTGGCGTGCATCTGCTCTGCGGCTCGCTTCTGCCCGGGCAGGACTCCTGGAGCAATGCCGCGCTGTACTTCGGGCCGGCCGGCGAGAGCTGGATCTACCGCAAGGTCAACCTCGCGACGCACGAGCGCGGCCGGCTGGCGGCCGGTGATTCGCTGCCGCTGCTCCGTCTGCAGACCAGGCCGGCGCCGGTCGCGATCGGCGTTCAGCTGTGCCGCGAGCTGAAGTACCCCGAGCAGTGGCACGTGCTGGCACGAGACGGTGCTCAGCTGCTTGCCTACCTGACGTACGCAGCGAATCCGCGGATCGTGACAGGTGTATGGCGCAGCCATCTGATCAGCCGGGCCGCGGAGCTCCAGCGCTTCGTGCTGGCCGCCAACGTTGCCAGCCCGGTCCGGCACTGCCCCGCCATGGTGGTGTCACCGCGCGGTGAGGTGCTCGCCGAGGCTGTGTCGCCTGCGGCGCAGGCTCTGCATGCCGAGATCGACCTTGCCGAGGTCTCCGGCCGGGTGCTGGCGGAGCAGCGGGCCGACGTTGTCGGCATCAGCTACCACGGCACCGGGGATGTGCCGTGGCCGGAAGCCGGGTTCCCGTCGGCGGCCAGCTAGGGATTAGCTCGCGCGGCCTGCATGACCACCTGCCACGGGCGGACCGCGACGGTGAAGAAGCCGCCGGCGACGCTCGCGTCGTGCTCGGTGGCGAGCTGCGCGGCCCGGTCGATCTGGTTCGCGCCGGGGAGACGCAGGATTGTCATGCCCTCGCCAGCGGCGTCAGCCAGCGGTCCTGCCGCGACCAGGTAGCCGGCCTCGCTCATGCGCCTGAGGAACGCGACGTGGTCAGCGAACCTGGGGTCGTCGAACACGGACCCGCTGGCCGGCGCCGCCGGGCCGGGCCGGTGCAGCAGCGCGACCCAGGTCTCGCCGTCGTGATGGTCGGAGTGATCGCGGTAGCCGCCGAGTACCGCGGGCCAGCCCTCGTCGTACTCAGCCCTGGCCGCTGCCGGGTCGTCGTACACTTCCCAGCCGGCATGCTGGAGGCTCACGAGTGTCTGAGTGCCGTCCGCGGTGAACGTGACCTCGACCTGGCTTGCGCGCTCGGGAGTGGTGCCGGGATGCCAGGTGAACGCCACGGCGACGCCGGGCTCCCACCTGGTGACCGTGCCCCAGGTGGCGCTGCGGCCGTCTGCGGCCTGCTCGATCAGCTCACCATCGGTGAACGAGACGTTCGCGCCGGCTCCGTAGACGCTGTGGTCCGCCAGCGGCCACCACTGGCCGATGCGCGCGGTGAAGATCTCGAATGCGGTCACCGGACTGGCGTCGACGACGACAGTGCGGCGGATCGGCGGGACGGTGCTCACGGAGCGCCTCCTTGGCTATCGTGCGGGCCCGGCGGCGGACCCGCACGGCTGGCGGCCTTGCTGACCTCGGCGGCATAGGCGGCCAGCACGGTGTCCCAGGTACTGGTCAGCCACTGCTGGGCTGCGGCCATGCCGTCCGGGACGAGGACGTAGAGGTTGCGGGTACCAGCGCTGCGGTGCTCGATGAGCCCGGCGTTGCTCAGCACCCGCAGGTGCTTGCTGACCGCGGGGCGGCCCACGGGAAGCTGGTCGGCCAGCTTCCCGACGGGCGTCGGTCCGTCGTGTAGCAGCTCGAGGATGCGCCGGCGCACTGGCTCACCGAGTGCGTCGAATACGGCGTCAGCTGTTTGGTTACTCATTGGCAACGGTTACTCTACGGCAACCATTAGGCTGCGAGCAAGACAGCCGCCAGAGTTCCGGCGAGGAGGAACGGGCCGAAGGGTATCTGCGCCCGGAGGGTCGCCCGCCGGGTGATGAGCAGGCCCGCGCCGTAAAGCGCGGCCAGGACCAGACCGGCGAGGGTGCCGCCGAGCAGGGCCGTCCAGCTGAACCAGGCCAGTAATGTGCCTGCTGCCGCCGCGGCCTTGCAGTCGCCCATCCCGAAGTCCGCGGGCCGGGCGATGGCGAGGATGAGGAAGGCGCCGCTCAGCGCGATCCCGCCGGCGACGGCCCTGACGAGGTCGCGCCACGTCCCGCCGGTGAGTGCGGCGAGGCCGAGTAGGACGATCACGCCCGCGTAAGCGGGACCGGTCAGCACGTCGGGCAGCCGGCCGACTGCCAGGTCAGTGAAGGCCAGCGCCACGCCGCAGATGGCCAGCCAGGCCGCCGCGGCGAGCACCGGATCCGGCCTGACCCGCCAGGCAAGAGCGGCGAGCAGGAGGGCGGTGATGATCTCGACGGTCAGCGGCGGCGGGCTGTGCCGGCGGGCCGGATCAGGCGGCGCGGGGGCGGGGGGCGGCACAGCCGGCCCGGTGCCGGGTGTGCCGGACGCGGCCGGCGGAGTGCGGGGGACAGCCAGCCGGACGATCACCGCCCGCTCAGCCCAGCCAGCGCC
>Ga0302325_10025898_pt1 | contig 12187 bp, 10 predicted proteins | sample Palsa_T0_2_FD_201948 | JGI IMG/M metagenome (GOLD analysis project Ga0302325, IMG submission 201948) | Peat permafrost microbial communities from Stordalen Mire near Abisko, Sweden - Palsa_T0_2 | ecosystem: Environmental > Terrestrial > Soil > Palsa > Peat permafrost | place: Sweden: Abisko...
CGAGCGCGCTCGGGTCTGTCAGACGATTCCTACGCTTGGGGCTACCAGCGATATTCGGTCGACAGCTCGACGACGCCCTGTACGGTCGACTGCGTGATCGGACTGTTACTGGCGCTGCCGGTAAGGTGGTTCCACGCCATGTCTGTGTTGATCAACCAGTGCGGTGTCAGGAAGCGGCTGGCGCTGAAGCCTATGCCATAGGCCGTAGAGCCGCCATGAGCATCGTAGATCGGGTACCCCGATGCGGCGGCCTGAGTGGCGGATACACCGAAGACTTTTCGCATGTATTGGCCATTGGAAAACGTGACCGTTGGGCCAGCGAACATGACGAAAGTCCTCGAGCTGCCCGGCAGCGGCATAAACGCGTCCAGATCGCCCAGCAGTCCATCGGCGCCGCCGACAATCCGCCGCACGTCGGCACGCAGTACCAACGGGAACTCTTTCGAGATTACGTAGGAGGCGAACAGCTTGATCACTGGCGCGGCGCTGATGTCGCCCAGGCCACGCAGATGCTGATATTCGTCCGACATGGGCCGACCAAGGTCGTAGCCGACGGACACTCCGGCGCGATAATTGTCCCCGCGCACGAGATTCACGCCGAGGCCCTCTCCCATCGAAGCGAAGGCGATGTCCTTGTAAAGAATCACGATGACGGGAGCGGGCGTCTCCCGGTACGAGTGCGCGCCGTCGTACCGGGGCATCGCCACCACCGCAGCGCCGAGCACGACGCGCCAATCCTGCAGATTGGGCTCGTATAGCTTTTCCAGAATGGTGCCGCCCGGATACTGCCATTCCTGCAGCGGCGAGGGTGTCTGCGAGCAAGCAGTCCGTGGAAGCAATGCATATAGGACGAATCCCAGACAGGCAGGCCAACGCCACGCGATCGCGGTTCGGTGTATTGAGTTCATACTTAACCTCATTCAGCGGCACGCGTGCGCACCGTGTATGTACGGTGCCGCACGGACACGCGCCCTTATTGGCCGCGCCGAGGTACACTTGCGGCTCAGTCGACATCGTCACCAGTGGAGAAATAGATCATGAGAAAATCTCTGACCGTTGCAACCGTGACGGCCACGCTGACTGCCCTGGGGCTCGCCGCCGCACCGTTTGCGTATGCCCAGGCGCCGCCTGCCGCCACGGAGGCAGCCGCGGACCAGCTGGTCCTGAAACTGATCCCGGCCAAAGGTGGCGCGAAGCTGAAGGTGTCGAGCCCTGCCTTCAAGGATGGCGCAGACATTCCGTTCGAGAACACTCAATACCGTGGCAATGTGTTTCCCGGCCTGCAGTGGAGCAAAGGGCCCAGGGGCACGAAATCGTATGTGGTGATCATGCAGGACGCCGACGCCGTGGTAAAAGGCGACGCCATCCTGCACTGGACGCTGTACGACGTGCCGGCCGGGATCACCAAGCTGGACGCCGGCACGACGGCACCGCCTGCGGGGGCCATAAACGGGCCCAACATTCGCGGCCCAAACCACGACTATATGGGTCCGAGGACTCCGGCCGGGCCGAAGCATCGCTACCATCTGCAGGTGTTCGCCTTGGATGCGGTGATTCCCAGCGACCCGCAGCTTGGCTACGACGCGCTTAAGGCTGCGATGAGCGGCCACGTGCTGGCCAGCGGCCAGACCGTGGGCTTAGGCCAGGTTGATCCGACTGCGCCGCCGCCCGCGCCACGTCCGGCTAACTGAACAGGGGCTTAGCCTGCAATGCCGGGGCTCAGGGGAAACCTGAGTACCCGGCATATCTGCTTCAAAGTCCCTCGAGACGCTCCCAGTGATTTCCGGGCGTCCGTGCAGCACGGCGTTGCATATGCCGGCGTTAAGCTACTTCTTCGGCGCGACCAGTTCGGTCACCCGGGTACTGCTGGTATCGCCGACAAATATGTTGCCCTGAATATCCTGGACCATGTAGTTGGATTCAATGAATTGACCAGGCCCCGTACCGGGTCCCTCGCCCGTCGCACCGAGTACCTTGCCATCCCAGTCGAGCTTAACGACCTGGCCATCCTGACCGGTCGCCATCCAGAGCTGTTTGTTCCGGTCGACAAAGAGGGCGCAGACCAGGTTTTGCGTCTGGATCGTTTTGACGAACTTGCCGTTGCTGTCATAGACGACGATGCGATATTCCTCACGGTCGCCAATGTAGACGTTGCCGTTGGCGGGATTTATGGCGATCCCATGGGCCATCGCAAATTTCCCGGGTCCGACGGCGTTGCCAAACCACTGGTTTATGAATTTACCGCTCTTATCCAGATGTAATATGCGAGCCGCACCCTCATTGGGACTCTCGTTTCCATGTCCCATGGCGATATAAATATCCCCGTTGGCGCCGAAGGCGACCATCAGCGGTTGCCACAGAAGTCTTTGCCCCTTGGCCTCATTCCAATCACCGCGCTGTCCCTTGACCCCCAGAGTCATAAGGAGTTTTCCGTCGGGACTGAGTTTCATCACCGTATCGCCAAACTGGTCGCAGACCCACAGATTGTCTTGGGCATCGACGGCCACGCCGTGCGGCTTGCCGGCTATGTCAACGCCGAAAGATTTGACGAGCTTGTGGGCCGCGTCCCACTTGAACAGCATCGGTTTGCCCGGAGCGTTGCGCAGAAAGGCATAGATGTTTCCCTTCGAATCCATGGCAACGCCCGAGACACCACCGGTACTGTCATCGGGGAATTTCAACGGATAAGCGTAGGTATAGCCCATATCGGGCTTGAACTCGACGTGATTGACGGTTTCTTTGCCGATACCCCACGGGCATATCGGTGAGCCGAAGCACGACCCGGTGCCAATGTGTCCGCCCGTTTGCACGGCCTTACCATTGATCAGTTTTGCTCCGGTGCCGGGCGATGATTGTGATGCCGTGGCCGGCACATATTCATACGGCACTCCGCAAAAGTGACTGAGGTTGCAGTCCTCGCCTGGCCGCAGCGCTGGCTGCTGGACGCTCGCCGCCGTTTCTGAAAATAAAGGCGTCGCCGTGCAGGACATCCCTAGCGCGAGAACTGCAGCAAAAACACGTTGGTTCATTGCAGACTCCAGTAGGCCCGCAGCATAGGGGTAGCTGGGGTTCGCGGAAATATTTTTTAAAAGGAGGGTCCGACGCAGTGGTACGACCGGTCTTATTCGGATAGCCTGAATTGTGTCTGTGAAAGGGGGGAATTGATCAGCCATGGCGAATGGTCGGCACGGTAGTGTGGGAGATTGGTTCAGGGAATGGCATGCGCCACTTCGACAGTTTCTCAGGCGACGTAAGGCCGGGTCGGCGGCGGAAATCGACGACATCGCTCAAGAGGTATTTGTGCGGCTCCTGCGATACAACCGCTCCGAACTGATCGACTTCCCGCAGGCCTATCTGTACAAGATTGCGACGAATGTTTCGGCCGAATGGGCCACCCGATCGGCTCGCCGTATGCCTCACAATTCAGCGTGGTTGACTGATCTTGCCGATACGCTGAGCCCGCAAGTTCAAGTCGAGCGCGAAGCGGCAAATGCCGAGCTCGAACGTGCGCTCCAGGCACTGCCGGCCCGATGCCGCGAGATTCTGCGGCTGCATTTCGGAGAGGGCATTCGCCACGAGGAGATTGCCAGGCGTATGGGGCTCACACGCAGGATCATCAGGCGCGATTTGGCTCGCGCCTATGCGACGCTGCGGATCACGCTGGAATCATCGACCTTGACGTCCGACCGAAGCGCATGAATAACGAGACACGCGACGAGCGCCGCGCGACGGTGGCAGAGCAGGCGGCGCAATGGCTGGTCGCCATTCAGTCCGAGGAATTGTCAGGCCAGGAGCGCGCCGATTTTATCGATTGGTTGCGCGAATCGCCGCTGCACGTTTCGGAAATGCTTCACGCCTGCCGCTTGCATCGCGATCTGCGCGCGTTTCGCAAATGGGATCAGATCGCTGCGGTGAGCGATCACGACAGCAGTCGAGTCGTGAGTCTGTTGGCGCGACAACCAGCGGGCGATTCTCAGGGCAATTCTCAGATTGTCGGCAGCGTTGAACGCGGAGCAAGCGCGCGTCGTAGCGTCGGCATCGCCGCGGCCGCCGCCGCTGTTGCAGTCTGTGCGGTTATTGCGGCTGTATCGTTCGGACAGACGACATTGCGCACGCAGTTAGGGGAGCGGCGGGAGGTGACTCTGAGCGACGGTAGTGTGGTGGATCTGGCGCCATCCAGCGAGGTTCGCGTGCGCTATCGGGCACACTCTCGGTCGGTGGTACTCGATCGCGGACAGGCATTGTTTCATGTTGCCAAGAACCCAGAGCGTGCGTTCACCGTGGAGGCTTCGGGAACACGCGTGCGCGCGGTCGGAACGGTATTCGATGTCGAGCGCACCGAGCAGAGTGTCTCGGTCACGGTAGTGGAGGGCAGAGTCACGGTCACGGAACAGCCGGACACGCTCGACTCGGGCAGCGCTTCCCCCGAGGAAAGCACGAATGTATCGCTCGGCGCAGATGAACAGATTGTAATTTCCGCCACGGGTGGGTTGAACACGGTGCATAAGGTCAGGGGCGAGATGGCGATTGCCTGGGCCGCTGGTCAACTTATCTTCGACAACGAGTCGGTGGCGGAGATAGCGCGCCGCTTCAATCTGTACAACCGCACGCAGATCGTCCTGCTGGATCAAAACCTCGCTGCCAGGCGCATCAGCGGTCAGTTCAGAGCCACCGATCCAGAATCATTTGTGGCGTTCGTCCAGTCTGCTGGTGGCGTTTATGTGGAACGGCCGAGCGCAGAGCAGATTATCCTTGGACGAGCAGCCCCTGGCACCGACGGTTTGACGCGTCCATAAAAAGTGCGGGGTGGCCATTACTCCGTACTAAGAATTTTTTTATGAAGGGGGGGCAATGTGGATGACATGCCCAGTCTTATCCCAAGCCGCGAATTTTATTCTAAAGGCGGCGAAGGGGTTGGCGATGTCAGTGGTCCTGTTAGGGCTGGCGCAGGCCTACGTGAGTGCCTCGCAGGCGGCCGAGACGGCTTTACCTGCCGAGCAATTCCAACTTGAGATCGGGCGCACGCAGTTAACCGACGCCCTCAAGAGAATCGGCGAGCAGACCGGTTTGCAGATTGCGCGCTTTTCCGACACCGAACCGGTTAACGTTCTGGTGGGGCCACTGTCAGGCAGTTTCACACGCGAGCAGGCTCTGAAGGCGCTGCTGCGCGGTACGGGCCTGACTTACCGCTTCGTCAACAACCGCACTGTCGCCATCATCAAGGAAGCGTCTGCGACGCTGCCACCGCCGCCGGGTAATTCGACCCAGCCCGCGGCTCGCGCAGTTGGCCAGGCAGCCCAGTCGGTCGCACCGGACAGCACTAATGCCGATCAGAAGACTCGAGATAACGAAGACCTCAACGATGCGGGGGATGAGAAAATGAAACGTCATGGACTGTTGTCTCGTGTGCTCGGGTTCCTCACCGCTTGCAGTGTGGCGACACTGGCGGCCGGTCCAGTGTGTGCGCAAACCAGTGTCACGACGAATGAGGACTCAGCCAACGAGCTGGCGACTGCGGTGGTCTCCTCGACCAGGCTGCAGAACGCCGGGTTCGATGCGCCGACGCCGACGCAGGTTTTGAACTCCAGCGACCTGCAGAAGATTGCGGACCCCAACATCTTCGACGCGGTGATTGAGCTTCCGGCGCTGCAGGGCAGTACCGGTACGACGTACGAAACGGTCTCTACCAGCACGGGACTGCAAGGACTATCGGCTCTGTCGTTGCGTGGTTTTAGCCCGCTGCGCACATTGACGCTGCTGGATGGCGAGCGTGTCGTGGGCGCCAATTACAACGGCGTGGTCGATGTCAGCCTGTTGCCGCAGGCGTTGATACAGCGCGTGGACGTCGTGACCGGGGGCGCCTCCGCCTCCTGGGGCTCGGACGCGATCGCGGGTGTGGTCAATTTTGTGACCGATAAGAAATTCGACGGCATCAAAGTGGATGCGAGCTACGGCAGAAGCACCTTTCAGGACAATGGGACCGCGACGTTCAAGCTGGCAGCGGGCACGGGATTCGCGGACAACAGGGGCCACATTGAAGTGGCCGGCGAATATATGAACGACACGGGTGTGTTGGCCAGAGGCGACCCCAACACCAACTTCGGTTGCGCCGGAATCGATGGCCGCAACTATCAGGGCTGTTCCGGCACTCAGACGCAGACCGTAGCGGGCACCCCGCCGGGAACACCGGAATACATCTGGGCACCGGTGACGCAGAATTTCCAGCAGGCAAAATATGGACTCATCACGGCCGGCCCGCTGGAAGGCATCGGTTTCGGCGTCAATGGCACGCCCTATAATTTCAATTACGCTGGCGGCGGCACGCCTTCCGGTAAAGCCAGTGGCGTCGTGAATGGTTGCATCAGCCCGCTGTGTATTTCGACTACAGCTCAGCCCGGCGATCTGAGCAATCAGTATCAAGCGGCGACCCTGTCCAGTGCGATTCAGCGCACGACCCTCTTTACGCGCCTGTCCTATGACATCACTCCGACCACGGAAATCTTTACGACCATACAGTACGGCGGCTCGACCACCGTCAACGAGCCGGGCACCGGCATTACCAAGAACGGCAACCTGACGATCCAGTGTGCCAATCCGTACGTGCCTGCCTCGATTCAGGCGTCCTGCACGGCGAATGGCATCACCAACTTCCAATACTCTGTGTATTACCCTTTCCCCGCCTGGCAGAGCGTGTTCGTCGAGCGCGATCAACGGCGCTACGTCATCGGGGCTGACGGCAGTTTCGATCTGTTCAGTAAGGGTTGGACCTGGGATACGTACGCCGAGTATGGCGAGACGGTGTCCAATCTTCATGTCTCGGGTGAGATGCTGAACCCGAATTTCAATGCGGCCATCAACGCGGTGGCCGGTCCCAATGGGACAATCCAGTGTGCCTCGGCCGCAGCGCGCGCGACCGGTTGTGTACCCTTTGACATCATCGGCAACGTTCCGAACACCTCGGCAGCGTTCAATTACGTCGAGCCCCCCAACGGGCCGTACGACTATCTGTTTCAACGCCAGGAGGCGTTCGGTGCGACCCTCAACGGCAAGCCGTTTGCCGACTGGGCGGGTGACATTTCGACCGCGATCGGTGTCGATTATCGCCTCGAGAACTACCACTCGCTGGCCGATCCCTATGGTAACGGGGTCAGCGGACAGGATCCCTACACCGCGACTTATCCGTACGATCCGAATAACAATGCTGCCGCGGGCAATAACTGGTTCGCCGGCAACTATCACGAAGGGCACGGACAGTACGAAGTCGACGAAGTGTTCGTCGAGACCGGTATCCCGCTCTTCAAGACTGCTTACCTGGGCGCCTTGAACGCGGATCTCGCGGCCCGCTACGAACATTACAGCGAGGCCGGCGGAGCCACGACCTGGAAGATGGGTCTGGTCTGGGATACCCCGCTGAGCGGCGTGCGGCTTCGGGCATTGGAGTCCGAGGATTTGCGCGCACCGAATCTGAGCGAGGCCTTCGCGCCCAACAGTGTGATCAGCAGCAGCACCAATAACCCGTTCTTGCCTGGGAACCCGAATGTCGACTTCAACCAGGTGAACGAGGGCAATATCAACCTCAAGCCCGAAACCTCGAAGACTGCCGAAGTCGGTATCGTGTTTCAGCCCGAATATGTTCCCGGGTTTCGAGCATCGGCCGACTATTATCACATCGATGTATCGGGAATCATCGCCTCATTGACCGTTGGGCAGGTGGTCCAGCTGTGTTACGACGGCAACAAATCCTTTTGCGGCCAGGATGTGATCCAGACCGTGGGAGCAGTACCGGTGCAGAACGGCGGCACGATAGTGAGCGTGGCCTCGCAGGTGTTCAACCTCGCCTCCGCGACCACGGACGGGCTCGATCTTGAGACCTCCTACCAGTTCGATCTGAGCAAATGGAACGTACCGGGTAACTTTGCGATCCGCGGCCTGGCGACCAAGGTCTACAAGTTCTACGAAGATCCGGGCATCCCGGGTCAGCCGAATCTGAGCCTCGCAGGGGCCTTGGGGCAATTCAGCACCAGCACGACCTATAACGCCACCGGCGGCACGATTCCAACCTGGAAGACGTTTTACACCGAGGAATATTCCAACACTTGGGGCAGCTTCTCGGTGATGCAGCGCTGGTTCAATGCCGGCACGTTCGCCAACAATTATGTTGTGTGCCAGGCGCCGAATTGCCCGGTCCCGACTGTTGCGAATCCGACCATCAACTACAACCATATGCCCGGTGCAATCTATTGGGACGCTTATCTGGGCTACAAAATCAGCGAGAGGGGCGAGCTGTACGGCAAGGTCAACAACATCGCCAACCTGATGCCCCCGCCATCCGGTTCCGGCATCAACCTGACGATCTATGACGTGATCGGCCGCATGTACTATCTGGGCGTGCGTTACCACCTGTGAGGAGAGTTCTAAGCACGCTGCTGGTTACAGTCGCTCTGGCGTGCGGCGGCAGCGCCGTGGCTTTGGCGGCTGAAGCAGCGTCGCTGCTGACCGGAACCTGGAATTTGAATCTGGCGAAATCCAGATTCGACCCGGGTCCGCCGCCCAAGTCTGATTCGCGAACGTATGTGGACAGCGCTCAGGGCGTCACAGTCACGGTCAATATCGTCACCGCGAGCGGCTCCACGATAGCCGAACATTCATCCTACGCTTACGACGGCAAGGACTATCCAATCACCGGCAATCCCAGAGAAGATGCGCTTTCGCTCAAGCGCGTCAACGAGCGCACTACGATCATCACCCAAAAGCTGTCCGGCAATGTCGTGGGGACCGAGACCCGCGTCATATCCGCCGACGGCAGGGTGATGACCATATCCTCCAAGGGGACCGATGCCAAAGGCGCGCCGTTCGAGCGAGTCGCGGTTTACGACAAACAGTAGGATCTAGACCGGAGTGCCGATGCCTAAAGTACAAGCCGGCAGCGTCAGGATGAACTACGAGCAGCAAGGCAGTGGGGACCCTTTGGTGTTGATCCCTTATCTGGCTGCGGATCATGCCTGTTACGCCTTCCAGGTGCCGGATTATTCAAAACACTTTACCTGCATCTCGGTGGATCTGCGCGGCGCCGGGGAGTCGGAGAAACCTGCAGGTACCTACTCGACACAGATGTTCGCGGACGACGTGGCTGCGCTCATGCAGACGCTCGGGATACCCAAGGCGCACATTTACGGCGTCTCCCTCGGCGCCGCGGCCGGATTGTGGTTAGCTGCAAAGTATCCCGACCGCGTCAAATCGCTTTCGGTTCATAGCGGCTGGCACAAGAGTGACGCCTATCTCAAGACCGTGGTCAATGGCTGGCAGGTGATGGCCAAGCAGATCGATAACATGCCGGAAGCGGTGATCCAGGCCATATTCCCATGGTGTTTCACGCCGGAGCTCTACGAGCGCAAGCCCGAGTACATACAAGCCTTATCGGACTTCGTCCGCGGACGCCCAAAGCAGCCGCTGGACGCCTTCATTCGGCAATCCAATGCTGCAATTGGGCACGATGCAGAGGCGCAACTGGGAAAGATCCGTGCACCGACCCAAATAACCTTCGGGCGCTACGATATGGTTTGCTCCACGCGCTTCGCCGACCCGATGAAGAACGGCATAAAAAATTCCGAGTTGCACATCTTCGAGGATTGCGGGCACGCGGGCCTTTACGAGAACGTAGCTGCCTTCAATGAGAAGACACTGACTTTCTTAAGACGGCACGTTGGCTAGAATTCCTGGCGCGTCGGCCGGTAAAGAATCTCGTTGATGTCGACTTCGGGTGGCTGCGTGATCGCGAACGCGACGACGCGCGCGAAGGAGTCCGCCGGGATGGCTACCTGTGCATAGAAGGTTTTGATGTTCTGGGCGACGTCGGGCTCGGTAATGCTGTCCGTCAACTCGGTGTCGACTGCGCCCGGTGAGATCACTGTCGTCCGGATGTCGTAGGGCTTCACCTCGATTCGCAGGCCTTCTGAAATCACCCGCACGGCATGCTTTGTAGCCGAATAGACGGCACCGCCGGCCCTGACCTTGTGGCCGGCGACCGAAGAGACGTTGATGATATGGCCTGATTTCTGCTTCTGCATGGTGAGCAGCACCGCAGCGATGCCGTAGAGCACGCCCTTGATATTGACGTCAATGGTGCGATTCCAGTCCTCAATCTTTCTGCGCTCGAGTGGGGACTGCGGCATCAGTCCGGCATTGTTGATGAGCACGTCGATGCGTCCATAGTTCTGCACGGCGGTGTCCGCGAGCCGCTGCACCTCGGGGTAGCGCGTGACGTCGGTCGCCACGGCGAGCGCGCGGCCGCCCTGATCGGTCAATTCCTTTGCAAGGGCCTGGATTCGATCGACACGGCGTGCGCCGAGCACCACGGTCGCGCCCAGAGATGAAAGATGCCGGGCGGCACTTTCGCCCAGACCGCTACTTGCGCCCGTGATGATGACGACTTTGCCTTCAATGTTCTGGCTCATGTTTTTTCCCGCCCTCACTTAAAGGTGGGAGATTTCCTACAGGCTGTCAAGGCGCTACGCGGCGGCGTGCGAGCGCCGCGCAAGCTAATGTCGCTAGCGCCGAATAAGCGGTGAGTTGAGATGCGTTATCAATTAGTCGCACGCGAGCCAAAGACGTACGTGCTGATCTTTGAGAAGGTCGATCCCGAGTCGAGTGTCGCCCTGATCAAGCTTGCTCCTTAGCGGGCCAGCCCGGCAGCACTCGCGCGGCCAGCGCGGCCAGCCCGCGTAAGGGTACGCCGAGCCAGCTGGGTCGATTGGCCGCCTCGTAGCCGATCTCATAGGCAGCCTTCTCGAGCAGGAAGAGCTCGAGCAGGCGTTGCCAATCCTCTGGCGAGCTCCAATGGTGCGGCAGCGACTGCGTCGCCTGCACATACGCGCTGATAAACGATTGCTTCGAGACCTGATGGAAGCGCTCGACGATAGTCTGCTTGCGCGCCTGCGTTGCATCGCTCTGACCCGCACCGCCGCTGGCGAACCCGCTGGCGGCGAGATAGTCGAAGGAGCGCAGCATGCCGGCAACGTCGCGCAGTGGGCTGCTCTTGGCGCGCCGCTGCGCCAAGGGTCGCGCCGGCTCACCCTCGAAGTCGATGAAGTACGCATCGCCGCTGACGACGAGGACCTGGGCCAGGTCCAGATCCCCGTGGATGCGCATGCACAGCGATCCCAGGCCCGCACGCGCCAGCGACGGCAGCAGTTCGAGCAGTTCGCTCTCTCGGGAGATCAGCAGCTCGCTGAGCTGGCGCTGCTCCTCATGGCTCCACTCGTGCGCGGCCAGCGCCGCGAAAGCCGCCTGCAATTGTGCACTCGCGGCCGCAGTCCAGGCCTCGCAGTCACTGTGCTCGGCCGCATGTGGCGCAAAGGCCGGATCCTCGCTCGGCCGGGCCAGTATCCTATGCATCTCCCCCAATCGACGGCCCAGTACCGTGGCCGCGGCGCTGAACTGCCGGATCACCTGGACCTGCTCGTCGAGGCTGATGCCTTCGGGCAATGCGATCACGGTCTGGATGGCGCGCTCGAGGGTGTTCTGCGACCAGTTCCAGGCGTCGCCCTGATTGAACACAAAGGATTCCACCAGGGCGAGCACGGTCGGCGTGCCATCGGGCGCTTGGTGCGTGATCTCGCCCAGCAGCGCTGGAATGCCGGTGAAGCCGTGCTCGGTCAGATAGCGGCCCATTTCCGCTTCGGGGTGCGGGCCGCTCTGAATGCGACGGAATAGTTTGATCAGTGCCTGCTGGCCGACGATCACCGAGCTGTTGGATTGTCCCATGTTCGATCGTCGCACTTCAGCGTCTGGCGCAATCGTCAGCGACGCGAGCCGCGAGGTGGGCAGAAAGCACAATTTACCCGACGCCGTCGGCACCTCCTCGGCGGCAGCCAGCATCTCGAGTAGCCGGCGCACGAAGCTGTCCAGCGCAAAGGCATCGGTGAGCAGGCCCACCCGGCCGCCACGGCGCACGCGCGCCAGCGCCAGCTGCTGCGGCAGCGGCGTTGCGAGCTCATCTTCCGAGACGAACCCGAACGGCAGCAGGTAGCGCTCGTCGCCGCGGCGGGTACGAACGTTTATCTGCACGAGCAACACCGGTGGTCGCAGTGCCGGCAGAGTGATCACATCCTCGATCGTGGCCCGCTCGATCCTCTCGTCCTTGGCCCCGAACCAGCGCCGCTTGGGCAGATAGGCGGGCAGTACTTCG
>Ga0302325_10025899_pt1 | contig 12187 bp, 2 predicted proteins | sample Palsa_T0_2_FD_201948 | JGI IMG/M metagenome (GOLD analysis project Ga0302325, IMG submission 201948) | Peat permafrost microbial communities from Stordalen Mire near Abisko, Sweden - Palsa_T0_2 | ecosystem: Environmental > Terrestrial > Soil > Palsa > Peat permafrost | place: Sweden: Abisko...
TGGACTGGAGGCCAACTGGGCACCGGAGGCGCCATGACGCTGGCCACCAACGCGACCATCGTGCTGGCGGGCGCTAACGGCAGCCAATACAGTTTAGGGCAAACCCTCAACAACGAGGGCACGCTTTTGTTGCAGAGCGGCATCTTGGTGATTAACTGGTACGCGAATGGGATTTTGAACAATTTGCCCGGTGGCGTGGTGAATTTGGCGGCGGATGTTTCGATCGTTCAGGCCAACGGCGGCCCGGGATTCAATAACCAGGGTACCGTGCTCAAATCGGCAGGAACCAATACGAGCACCATTTCGGCAAACTTTGTCAACAGCGGCACAGTGGAGGCCAGCACAGGCACCATCAGCATTGACGGGGCCAGCACACTTAACAACGGCAGCCTGTTTATCGGCGCCGGCCAAACGACCTTGTCCGGTGGCCCGATCACCGCCAATGGCAGCTTGACCAGTTCCAATTTGCTGCTGACCGGAGGAATCTTTCAGGGGAATGGGGTGCTGTACGGGTTGCTCACCTGGACTGGAGGCCAACTGGGCACCGGAGGTACAATGACGCTAGCCAGCAACGCGACCATCTTATTGGCGGGAGTCAACGGCAGTCAATACAGTTTGGGGCAAACCCTCAACAATGAGGGCACGCTTCTGTTGCAGAGCGGCATCTTGGTGATTAACTGGTATGCGAATGGGGTTTTGAATAATTTGCCCGGCGGCGTTGTGAATTTGGCGGCGGATGTTTCAATCGTTCCGGCCAACGGCGGCCCGGGATTCAATAACCAGGGTACCGTGCTCAAATCCGGAGGCACCAACACGAGCACTATTTCAACCGCCTTCAACAACAGCGGCGGCTCCATCAGTGTGGAAAGCGGGACCATTACTTTGAGCGGCAACAACTTTGTGCAAGGCGGCGGGACGCTCCTGGTCACTCTTGGTGGAACCAACACCGGGCAATACGGCCAGTTGGCGGGCGTGAACGGCGCCACGCTTGGGGGACTGCTCACGGTGAACCTGACCAATGGGTTTGCGCCTTCGGTTGGCAGCACCTTCCAGATTCTTTCCTCCTCCAGCCGCAGCGGCGCTTTCAGCCCGTTGAATGTTCCAGCCGGCTTGAGCATCGCCTACAGCAACAGTGGCGTGTTCCTCCAGGTCACCAACACGGTTGCCTTGGCCCCTGCGATCACTGTGCAGCCGACAAACCAGACTGTCACTTACGCCGCCTCGGCGGCATTTTCCGTGACGGCCACAGGCGAATTGCCGTTGACCTACCAATGGACGCAAAACGGAACCGCCTTGAGCGATGGCGGGCCGATTTCCGGCTCAGCCACTCCCAGTCTTGCCCTTAGCTCGGTCAGCGATGATAACGCGGGAAGTTACGCCGTGGTGATTTCCAATGCCTACGGATCGGTCACAAGCGCCGTGGCCACATTGACCGTGCTCAACTGCACCGCGCCTGCGCCGGGATTGGTTTCGTGGTGGCCGGGCAACGGAAACACCCTGGACCTTGTCAGCGGCAACAACGGCGTCTTAAGCAACGGCGTGACCTACGCGCCCGCCGAAGTGGGGATGGGCTTTGATTTTGCGAGCGATCATGCCGGGGTGGTGGTGGGCAATCCTACGAATCTGCAATTGCAATCGTTCACCATCGAAGCTTGGATTCACCGCGCCAGCGCGACCATGGCTTCCACCGACGCAACCGCAGTGAACGGCAGTTCCCTCATCTTTGGCTATGGCCACGGCGGATACAGCCTGGGGATGTTTCCCAACGGCACTCTATTCGTGTCGGACGTTGACGTTTCCTACATTTCTTCGTCCGCAGCAGTAACGGACACCAACTTGCACCACGTTGCCGTCACTGCGGCTGCGAACGGCACGGTGTTCTTTTTCGTGGATGGCATCGCATATCCTGCCGGCGGGTCTTACAGTCCTGGCTACAGTTTCAGCACCTCGGCTGCCATTGGCGCGCGCGCGGACAACCTTGACACGAACAACAACGACTCATTTTATGGCGTGATAAACCAACTCTCCATTTACAACGCCGTTTTGACTTCCAACCAGATCGCCGCCATTTACGGCTCAGGCGCGGCCGGGAAGTGCCTGAATTCGGCGCCTTCGATCACCGGGCAACCCTTGAGCCAGACAATTGTATTGGGCGGCACGGCCGTCTTCACCGTGGAAGCCACTGGACTGTTGCCGCTCACCAACCAATGGGAACTTGACGGAACCAACTTGACCGACAGCGGACGCATCACCGGTTCCCAAAGCAACGTGCTGACCATCACGAATGTCCAGTTCACCGATGCGGGCACCTATATTGTCACCGTGACTAATGTTGCTGGCGGAACGATCAGCCAGCCGGCCACGCTGGTGGTTCTGCGCGAGACACCGGTTGTCACCTGGTCCAACGCCGCTCCCATCACCTACGGCGCGGCTTTGAACGCGGCGCAGCTCAACGCATTGGCCAGCGTGCCTGGAACCTTTGCTTATACGCCGCCCGCCGGCACGGTCCTGGGCGCCGGCTCATGGCTGTTGACCTCCGTTTTCACGCCTGCCGATTCCGTGGATTACAGCAGCGTGACCAGCTATGCGAGCCTGACGGTGACGAAAGCGCCGCTCACGGTGACGGCCAGCAATGCCACGCGCGCCTACGGCCAGACGAACCCGGCCTTTTCCGGGGCCATCACTGGGTTGCAGGGAGCGGATGACATCACTCCGAGCTACTCGTGCGCCGCGGTGCCGGCCAGTCCGCCGGGTAGCTATCCCATTGTGCCTTCGCTGGTGGATCCGTATGACCGGAGTGTCAATTATTCTGTCATGCTCAACAACGGCACGTTGACGGTTAACGCCGCTGCGCCGCCAACCATCTCATTCGTTTCGCCCGCCACCGGCTCGACTGACGGAGGGCAAACGGTGACAATTACGGGCACGAATTTCGAGGTTGGCGCCACGGTGAGCTTCGGCCCGGCGCTGGCATCCAATGTCAATGTAACCAGTCCGAGCACCCTGACGGTGACGACACCCGCTTCGGCGCCGGGGATGGCGAACGTGACCATTAACAATCCGGATGGGAACATGGTGACGCTGCCCGCCGCGTTCACGTATGGAATTCCGCCGAGCATCCAGCAGCAGCCGTTGAGCCAGTCGGTTGTGTTGGGAAGCAACATGCAGTTTCAAGTCCAGGCCTCGGGCGAAGGGGTGCTCAGTTACAAATGGCAATTCAACGGCGCCAATCTACTGAACCTGGGCGGCATCAGCGGCGTGCAAACGGCAACTTTGGGCATCAGCAATTTGGTCTTGGCGGACGCGGGGTCCTATCAAGTCGTCATCACCAACGCTTTTGGCACGCTGGTCAGTTCGCAGGCCGTGTTGACTGTGCTGACGCTGCCGACGGTCTCCGCGCCGCAGAGTCTGGCCGTGGGCGTGGGGGCCAACGCGGGTTTTTCCGTTGTGGCCGGCGGGACGTCGCCTTACGCCTATCAATGGTATCAAGGAACAACGTTATTGGGCGGGGCGACCAATTCGGTTTTGAACTTCAGCAGCGTGCAAACCACCAACCAGGGCCAATACACCGTTGTGGTCTCCAATATTGTGGGTGCGGTGACGAGCGCCCCGGCGACCTTGACGGTGCTGGGCTACTGCGCCAGCGCGCAGGTCGCGCAATCGATGTATCCCTCCGGGACGACCATTCCTTTCACGGTGCAGACGTTTAATTGCGCCAATCAGGCCGCGGTCAGCAACAGCGCGGCGGTGCTCTGGGTTTACAACGGCGGCACCAGCCGGTCGTTCCCGTTCACCACGGGCGCGGCTGGGAGCACAACAGTCAATTTCACACCGCTGATGGGAGAGATCGGATTGGTGCAATATGCGGCGGCCTTGCCGGGCTTGAACAACCCGGCCCCGCAAGGATCGTTCACGCTGCTGGGTTTTGGATTAAGCCAGTCGAGCCTTTCCACGGTGTTGACGGTGGGTTATCCGCAGACCAACACCCTGACGCTGTCAAATCTAACGAGCGCCGAATTGTCGGGCCTGGCGGCCAACGTGCTGGCCGCGCCCGCCAACATCAGTGTTCAAGTCAATGTGCCCGGCACGCTCAATGGCAACGGAACTGTGCAGGCTACTTTGGTGCTGTCGGCCAGCGGCACGTCGCCCAATTACGCGCAATTCACCATCCAATTCATCACGGCGCAGGGTGTCACCAATAACTTTCCCGTCAGCGCCACCGCCGTCCAGTTGGAACCGCAGGTGGCCGCGACCCCGGCGGCCTTGAGCGGGACCATGGTGGGCGGACAGCAGACACTAGTATCGTTCAGCCTGGCTAATGTGGGAGGAGCGCCCAGCGGCAGCCTGCAAGTCCTCCTGCCGACCAATGCGCCCTGGCTCTCGCTGATTACCGCCCAGCCGATGGCCTCGCTGGCGCCGGGCCAAACCAATCTGGTGACATTGGCGCTGACGCCCAGCAATGGCATGGCTTTGGGCGCTTATCCCGGCAGCGTGGTCATTGCGGGGGCGAACACGGATCTGTCGGTGCCATTCACTTTTGATTGCGTTTCCACACAAGTTGGTAATTTGCAGGTGACGGCGCAGGATGAATTCACGCTCGTCTCCCCCGGCGCGCCCAATGTCTCCAACGCGACGGTGACGATCACCGATTTCTTGACAGGCACCAACGTGGCCAGCGCCGTGACGGGATCGAACGGCATGGTGGTTTTCTCCAACCTGACCTCGGCCTATTACAACATCAACCTGAGCGCCAGCAATCACGCCGGATTCGGCGCGACGGTCCTTGTGCCGGCGAACCAGACCACCAACGTCAATGCGTTCATGACGGTGGACTTGGTGAGTTACACGTGGGTGGTGACGCCGACGGAAATACCCGACGATTACGACTTCACTCTAGTAACGACGTTCGAAACGCAAGTGCCCTGGCCGGTGGTGACGATCTCTCCCGGATCGATCAATTTGTGCAGTTTGTCGGGCACCAACCAGATTGATTTGGTGATAACCAACAACGGGCTGATCTCCGCGCAGGGCCTGGAGCTTTCGTTCGGCAGCAATGAGAATTGGTCCTTGATGCCTTTGGCGAGCAACCTGGGCGATTTGGCCGGCGAAAGCAGCCTTGTTGTGCCGCTCATCATCACGCAGTTGGAATCGAGCACCAATGCGGATTCCAGCATCGCGGCGCAACTGAATTGGCACGTATTCACCCCGACGCAGTCCAATTATTACACGACGCCCATTTTTGTTTATAACGCCAACCCCAACAACTGCATCATCAGCAGCACCCCAATCGTCAACGTAACCGGCGGCGGCGGCGGCGGCGGCGGTGGCGGTGGCGGCGGCGGCGGTGGTGGTGGCATGAGCAGCCCAGCCGCGCCTTATGTCGCGGCGCCCAGTTACAATTTTCAACCGCCGGTCTCGGGTGCCATCGTGGATGTGACCCTGCAAATAGACCAGCATGCCGTCATTCTGCGCAACGCCTTTAACGCGACGCTCCAGCTCAACAACAACGCCGGATCGTCCATTTCTGATCTCCAAGTGACGGTCAGCGCCTTCGATGCTTCCGGCAACCCAGTCTCGTCCAATCTCTTCGATGTCTTGCCGCCGACCCTCAACGGCCTTAACGCGGTGGACGGCACCGGCACTATGGCCAATGGCGCTTCCGGCACCGCTTCCTGGACCATTATTCCCACCACCAACGCCTCGCCCACCGGCCCGACGACTTACTCCATCGGCGGCACGCTTTCCTATGTGTTGGACGGTCAGCAAGTGGTGATCCCTTTGTTCCCGGTGCCGATCGATGTCCTGCCCAGTCCCATCTTGAATGTCGATTATTTCCTCCAGCATGATGTCTATAGCCAGGACCCGTTTGTGAGCCAATACGAACCGCCGATTCCTTTCGGCTTGGGCATCATCGTGCATAATGACGGTTTGGGTGTTTGCGACGATTTCACCATCACGTCGGCGCAACCGCAGATCATCGCCAACTCCAACGGCTTGATTATCAGCTTCCAACTCATCGGCTCCCAGGCCGGAACCAACCAATTTGTTTCCCCGTCGCTGACCATGGACCTGGGGGCCATCCAACCGCAAAGCGCCGGCACCGGCGTCTGGCTCATGACCTCCTCGTTGGACGGCCAGTTTGTCAGCTACAACGCGACCTTCCAGGAAGTCAACGCGTTGGGCGCGACCAACATCTCGCTGGTCAACAGCGTGGCCATTCACGAAATGGATCACATCGTGCGCATCACCGTGCCCTCGGACGACGGCATCCCCGATTTTCTAGTTAACGACACCACCAACATCGGCGCGCTGCCGGATAACGTTTATTCAAGCGCCGGGCCGGTCTTCACCGTGACCTCGCTGACGAACGTAACTATCAACGGAACGCTCTCCCAATCCCAATCCAACGTCACCGCCACCGTGGCCGTGCCCTCCGGCTGGGTCTATTTGGAGTTCCCGGACCCGAGCAGCGGCGACATGACCATCGCCAGCGTGACGCGTTCGGACGGAGTTCAACTGCTGGTGGGTCCCAACGCCTGGCAGACGCCGGCGCGAAGCGATCTGCTCCCGCCGCAGCCGCAGGCCCTGGCGCATCTATTTGACTACAATTCGACTGGTTCCTACACCATCACCTACGGCCCGATGGTCACCGCGCCGACCGTGACAACCCTGCAAGGCGTGAGCACCAACCCAGGCAACGCAACCTTAAATTGTCTGGTCAATCCCAACAACGGAACCACCACCGTCTATTATCAGTGGGGCTTGACGACCAACTATACCGGCGTGACGCCATCGGTGTCGCTGACGCAAAACCTCAACACGCCGCAGGACGCGGCGATAGTTCTGGAAGGGTTGCAACCCTCCACGACCTATCACTTTCAAGCCGTTGCAGCCAACAACGCCGGCACGAGTTTCGGCGGCGATGTCACCGTGACGACGCCGGAGGTTTCGCTGCCGGTCATTACGCAAGTCACCAACCTGACGGTGGCCGTGGGTCAATATCTGGCCTTCGTCAACCAGGCCAACGCCCCGGTCATTTACAGCCTGACCCCCGGAGACCCGGCGGGCACCGCGATCACCACCAACGGCATCTTTACCTGGACCCCATCCTGCGCCGATGGCACCACGACCAACCAAATTACCATTTGGGCGACCGACATCAATTACCCCTCGGTCAGCAACTACATGACTTTCCAGGTGGTTGTCGGCGACTGCGTGGAATTGAGTGCTGGGACGGCCGTGGTCCAGACCGGCCAATCGGCGTGCGTGCCGGTGACATTGGTCAGCGCCAGCGTGCCCCTAAGTGCCATCCAGTTTACGCTTCAGTTCGCGCCTGGACGGTTGACCAATTGGTCCATTAGCTCCACAAACATCGCCGTTGGTGACGTTGTCCTGTTGTCCTCGACTGCGTCGCAAGCGCAATTTGAGGTGAGCGCATTGTCGGGCCATTCCCTGACGGGACCGGCCAATATAGCGGAACTTTGTTTCCAGGCACTTGGGACGCAATCGGGATTCGTGACGCTGGTGATGAACAACGTCCAAGGGACCGAGCCCGACGGCGTGCTCGCGGGAAACGCGACCGGCACTCCGGGCCTTGTGACCCTCGTGGCAGCCCAGCCGTTGTTGCAAGCCGCCCCTGGGTCCAACTCCGGGATAGTTCTGACCCTTTACGGCAATCCGGGTTCCAACTACGTCATCCAAACCGCCAACAGCCTTCTCGGCAGCAATTGGCAATCCATGATGAGCACGACACAAAGCAACGTGTCGCTTCAAATCAACGTCACCAACTCCAACGGGCCCGAGCAGTTCTTCCGCGCCTATCAAACGCCGTGAGGCTTGTCAGACAGGCTTTCTCCGTGCTAGACTGTCTGCATGAAGACGATTTCAACTTCGCAACTTCGTTCGCGGACACGCTCGCTCGTGCGCGCGTTGGAAAACGGCACGGCCGTGTCGCTCACTTATCGCGGCCGCAAGCTCGCCAACATCTCGCCGTTGAAGTTGAACAACGGAGTGCGCGCGGACGACCCGCTTTACCGTTTCCATCGTCTGGCGGACAAGTCTGCCGAGCCGCTGACCGACCGTCAAATTGACCGCCTCGTTTATGGCGCATGAACCGCTGTTTATTGACAGCGGCGGTTTTTACGCTTTGGTTGCGGCCGAAAGCGCCGTTCACCCCAACGCGGTCGCCATTATGGGAGAATCCCGGCGAACCAGACGCCGGGCAGTCACAACGGATTACGTTTTGGACGAAACCGCCACGCTATTGCGCGCTCGTGGATTGACGAAGCAGTTGATGGAATTCCTGCGTCTCACTGAGGCATCACAGGCGTTAAGCATCGAATGGATGACACCTGTTCGATTCGCGGCGGCGCAACGCTTCATGTTGAAGCATCTCGATCAGGAGTTTTCATTCACAGATTGCGTGAGTTTTGTCGTGATGAAGGAATTGCGGCTACTGGACGCGCTGGCGACGGATAAACATTTTCGCATTGCAGGATTTAATCCCTTGCTGGTGGAATAGGCCGTCCTGCCTTCAAAATGGAAAACATGTTGATCGATCACATGGACAGACGATTTGCGTCGATTGCGAGGGCTTGCCCACCAACTACCCCGGCGTTAAATTGCATTTATGGCGCACGCCGAATTTGTTCACTTGCATCTGCACACCGAGTACTCGTTGCTCGATGGGGCTTGCCGCCTTGACCGGCTCATGGAAAAAGCGCACGCGCTTCAGTTCCCTGCCCTCGCCATCACCGATCACGGCGTTCTCTATGGCGCGATTGATTTCTATCAACAGGCGCGCGAGAAGGGCATCAAACCCATCATCGGCTGCGAGGTCTATGTCGCGCCGGGCAGCCGCCTGGAGAAAAAGGCGGGCAGCGGCGGGCGCGATGCCTACCATCATCTCGGTTTGCTGGCCAAGGATGAAACGGGCTACAAAAATCTGGTTCGCCTGGCCACTTCCGCCCAACTTGATGGCTATTATTACAAACCCCGCATCGACAAGGAATTGCTGGCCGCGCATGGAGAGGGTTTGATCGCCTTATCCGGCTGCCTGGCCAGCGAAATCCCTGAACTCATCGTCAAGGACCAGTTGGACAAGGCGCGCGAAACGATCGATTGGTACAAGCAAACGCTGGGGGCGGACAATTTCTATCTCGAATTGCAAAATCACGGCATCGCCGATCAGGTGAAGGTCAACCGCCATCTTATCCCGTGGGCGCGGGAGTTTGGCCTCAAATTGGTGGCGACCAATGACGTGCATTATATCGAGATGGAGAATTCGCACGCGCATGACTGCCTGATCTGCATCGGCACGCAAACCCAGTTGGCCGACACCAAGCGGATGCGTTATCAGCCGCAACAGTTTTATCTTCGTTCGGCGGAGGAGATGAAGGCGCGGTTCGCCGAGACGCCGGAAGCGGTGCGCAACACGCTGGAAGTCGCGGAAAAGTGCAACCTGGAAATCGAATTCAACAAGCTCCACTACCCGCTGTTTGATCCGCCGGCAAAACAGACGCGCGAAAGCTACCTGCGCCAATTGGTGGCAGAAGGTCTCGCGGCGCGTTACAGCATCCGCGCCCACTCCACCGAGAATGGTTTTGCCATCGATGGCATCGACGATCCTCGCAAATTGCCCGGCGTAGCGCAAGGCGCGGCTGCGCCCGGCCCGGAGGAAATTACCGCCGGTGTCAAGGCCGTCATGGACCGGTTGGAAACGGAGCTGAAGGTCATCGAGAAGACGGGTTTCATCAGTTACTTTCTGATTGTCGGCGACTTTGTCCGTTACGGGCGGAGCAAGGGCGTGACGTGCGTCGCGCGCGGCTCGGCCGCAGGCTCGATTGTCACCTACTTGCTGGAAATTTCCAACGTGGACCCGATTCGCTACGGCCTGCTCTTCGAACGGTTCCTCAATCCCGAACGCGTCAACCCGCCGGATATCGACATTGATTTCGCCGATGACCGGCGCGGCGACGTGATCGAATACGTGCGCCAGAAGTACGGGCGCGATTCGGTGGCGCAAATCATCACCTTCGGCACGATGGGCGCCAAATCCGTCGTGCGCGACGTGGGCCGGGTCATGGGGCTGGATTACGCGGCGTGCGATCGGCTGGCCAAGATGATCCCCAACGAATTGAAGATGTCCCTCAAGAAGGCGCTCGAACAATCGCCGGAGTTCAAAGCGGCCTACGAAAGCGAGGACCAAACCCGCGAATTGATCGACACCGCCTTTGTGCTGGAGGACTTGACTCGCAACGCCTCAGTCCACGCCGCCGGGGTGGTCATTGGCGATCAACCCCTGGTCAATCTGCTGCCACTCAAAAAAGACGAGGACGGCGCCATCGTGACGCAATATGCCATGAATCCAGTGGGCGATTTGGGGCTGTTGAAAATGGATTTCCTGGGGCTTAAGACGTTGACCGTCATCCGCAACACGTGCGAACTGGTCAAACAAGGCCGGGGGGTTGATATTCCTGTTGACAACCTTCCCCTGGACGACGCCAAGACTTACGATCTGCTCAACAAGGCCAACACCATCGGCATTTTCCAATTGGAATCCGGCGGGATGCGCGACCTGTGCCGCAAATTCCAGATCAGTTCCGTCGAGCACATTACCGCGCTGGTGGCGCTCTATCGGCCCGGCCCGATGGACCTGATACCGGATTTCATCAAGCGCCGGCACGGCGAGGTTCGCATCGAATACGAGCATCCTTTGCTGGAGCCGCTGACGCGCGAGACCTATGGGGTGCTCATTTATCAGGAACAAGTCATGCAAGCCGCCCAGGTGCTGGCGGGCTACAGCCTCGGCGCGGCCGATTTGCTGCGCCGCGCCATGGGCAAAAAGAAACCGGAGGAGATGGCGCGGCATAGGGAGATTTTCGTCAAGGGTTGCGCCGCCGTCAATCATATCCCGGCGGCCAAAGCCAATCAGATTTTTGATTTGCTGGAAAAATTCGCCGGCTACGGCTTCAACAAATCCCACGCCGCCGCCTACGCCATTGTCGCTTATCAGACCGCCTGGCTGAAGGCCAATTATCCTGTCGAATTCTTCAGCGCCATGATGACCAACGACATGGGCGACACCGCCAAGTTGGGCGTCTTGATCGGCGAAGCGCGTCAAATGAGCGTCGAGGTGCTCCCCCCGGACATCAATGAAAGCAGCGTCTTCTTTACTCCCCGCCTTCAGCCAGGAGCAGAGGAGCGGCGGGCCATTCGATTCGGACTGGCGGCCATCAAGGGGGTCGGCCAGGTCGCAGTCGAAAGTATTCTGACGGCGCGGCAAAGCGGACCCTTCGTTTCGCTGGCCGATTTATGCGAGCGGGTCGATGGCCGCACGGTCAATCGCAAAGTGCTGGAGGCTCTGATCAAATCCGGCGCGTGTGATTGCTTTGGCGAAACGCGGGCGACGATGTTTGCCAGGATCGAGCGCGTGTTGACGCGAGCGGCGGGAATCATCCAGGATCGCCAGCGCGGCCAGGACACCTTGTTTGGCATGTTGGAGGAGCGGGCCGAAAAAAAGGAAGAACCGGAAAAGCAATTGCAGGAGTGGCCTCAACATGAATTGCTGGCGCACGAAAAGGAACTGCTAGGCTTCTACGTCACCGGCCATCCACTCACCCCCTACGCGCCCATCCTTCAGCAATACGCCGTCCACAATACCAGCCAATTGGCGTCCCTCGCCAATCGGGCCATGACCCGCATCGGCGGCCTGGTGGTCGAGGTGCAAAAAGGCATTTCAAAAAAGAGCGGCAAACCCTACGCAATGGTCTTGCTGGAAGATTTGGAGGGCACCGTGCAAATCCTCTGCCTTAATGAAAATTACGAGAAATTCATCCACTTGCTCGTTCCCAAAAAGGCCGTGCTTATCACCGGAGAAGTCAACTTGGGCGAAGACAAGCCCAAAATTTTCCCCGTGGAGATCATCGCGCTTGAGGACGCCCTGCAAGTCTATACCAGGCAAGTCCATTTCCGCCTGCAGATGGCGCACCTCTCGGCCAAAGATTTGGAGGGAGCGAGGGAACTTGCCACCTCTTATCCCGGCAAATGCCCGTTATTCTTATGTCTCAAATGGCCCGGTGGCGAGGTCATGTTCATCGAGACGCACGAAAATTACCGTGTCAGGCCCTCGCTAGAGTTGCAGAGGGCCGTGAACGACCGCTTCGGCGAAGAAACTTACTACGCCAAG
>Ga0302325_10025900_pt1 | contig 12187 bp, 7 predicted proteins | sample Palsa_T0_2_FD_201948 | JGI IMG/M metagenome (GOLD analysis project Ga0302325, IMG submission 201948) | Peat permafrost microbial communities from Stordalen Mire near Abisko, Sweden - Palsa_T0_2 | ecosystem: Environmental > Terrestrial > Soil > Palsa > Peat permafrost | place: Sweden: Abisko...
CGGCGATCACAAGCGCATCGCCATGCTGTATCTGATTTCAATCACGTTCTTCTTCTTTATCGGAGGCGCCTTTGCCGGGCTGATCCGTCTGGAGTTGTTGACCCCGCTGCCTGACCTGGTCTCCTCCGATACCTACAACAAGCTCTTTACCATGCACGGCGTGATCATGATCTTCCTCTTCCTGGTGCCCTCAGTTCCGGCAACGGTTGGGAACTTCGTCATCCCCATCATGGTCGGGGCCAAAGATCTGGCCTTCCCCAAGATCAACCTGCTGAGTTGGTATCTGTATGTTGCCGGCGCCTGCTTCCTGGTGTTCGCGCTCCTCTACGGCGGCGTCGACACCGGCTGGACCTTCACCACACCGCTCAGCACTCATTACCTCAATACCCACGTGATCACCGCGGCCATGGGCGTCTTCATCGCCGGGTTCAGCTCCATCTTTACCGGCCTGAACTTCATTGTGACCGTCCACCGCATGCGGTGCCCCGGTATGACCTGGTTCCGTTTGCCGTTGTTCATCTGGTCGCACTATGCGGCTTCCATCCTGATGGTTCTGGGCACCCCGGTTCTGGCCATCACGCTGGTTCTGGTGATGCTCGAGCGCACCATCGGCATCGGCGTCTTCGATCCCACCAAGGGTGGTGATCCGCTGCTCTTCCAGCATCTCTTCTGGTTCTATTCCCATCCCGCCGTGTACATCATGATCTTGCCCGGCATGGGGGTGATCTCCGAGGTGATCAGCACTTTCTCGCGTAAGCGAGTCTTCGGATATACCGCGGTAGCTTTCTCCTCGGTCGCCATTGCCGTTTTTGGATTTTTCGTCTGGGCGCACCACATGTTCATCATGGGTGTCTCCAACTATTCGGCGCTGGTCTTCTCGCTGCTTACCATGCTGGTGGCCGTGCCTTCGGCAATCAAGATCTTCAACTGGGCGGCGACTCTCTATAAGGGTTCCATCACTTTTGAGACACCGATGCTCTACGCCTTCGGCTTCATGGGCCTGTTCACTATCGGCGGCCTTACCGGGGTATTTCTGGGATCGCTGGGCATGGACATCCATCTCACCGAGACCTACTTCATCGTGGCCCACTTCCATTTCGTCATGGTGGGAGGGATGTTGATGGCCTACCTCGCGGGGGTCCACTTCTGGTGGCCCAAGATGACGGGCCGCATGTATCCGGAGTCCATGTCGCAGTTGAGCGCGGTCACCACGTTCATCGGGTTCATCCTGACCTTCTTCCCGCAATTCATCGTGGGCTACCTGGGCATGCCGCGCCGGTATCATGCGTACCCCCCTGAGTTCCAGGTGCTGAATGTCCTGTCGACTGCGGGCGCAACGGTGCTCGGCATTGGCTATCTGCTACCTATGCTGTATATGCCGTGGTCGCTCAAGTACGGTAAGATCGCGGGCAGCAACCCGTGGCAGGCGACCGGCTTGGAGTGGCAGACGCAATCGCCTCCCCTGACCGAGAACTTTGTCGATATACCGATCATGGATCACGAAGCGTACGACTATGACTGGTTGGCCCATAAGACCGAACACGAGGTAACGACTGTTGGATAGCCAAGCGATCGCCACCGGACACGCCGACCCGCACGAAGGACATGAGGAGCATCCTGCTTATCTGCGCCACCATTTCGTCACGGTGGAGCAGCAGCGGGAAACCGCCAGCTTCGGCATGTGGCTCTTCCTGCTGACCGAAATCATGTTTTTTGGTGGCCTGTTCATGGCCTACCTGCTCTATCGCAACTGGTATTACGACGCCTTTGTCGCCAGCAGCAACACGCTGGGCATCGGTCTCGGCACTACCAATACGGGCGTGCTGATTCTGTCCAGCTTCACCATGGCCATGGGTGTCTACTCCGCGGAAACGAGCAACCGCAAGGGCCTGCTTACTTCGCTCAGCCTGACGATTTGTTTGGGGCTGGTCTTCCTGGGCATCAAGACGATTGAATATCACGACAAATACACTGAGCACCACATCCCGGGTGCAAGCTTTAGCGTGGAAGATTTTGTCCACCCGACCGACAAGAGGGATGTTCCGCTGGCGCCGGACATGGCGCAACATGCCCAGCTCTTTTTCTTCCTGTACTTTGCCATGACCGGCATGCACGCGCTCCACATGATCATCGGCATTAGTATCTTGTTCGTCCTGCTCTACCAGGCTTACCACGGCGCGTATACGGACGGGCATACCTCCACCATCGATAATTTCGGACTGTATTGGCACTTCGTCGATATTGTCTGGATCTTCCTTTTCCCGCTGCTGTACCTCATCAGCCGCCATCCTTTGAAATAAGGGAGAAAACTCATGGCCACTCCTACGGAACACGAACACCACGTAGTCGGACCCAAGACCTACGGACTCATCCTTCTGGCATTGCTGGTGCTCACCGCCACCACGACCGGTGCGGCCTTTATCAATATGGGCGTGTTCAGCCCGATCGTGGCGCTCGGGATCGCCTGCCTCAAGGCCGTGCTGGTCATTCTTTTTTTCATGCACATCCGCTACAGCTCAAAAGTGATGATGCTTACGGTAGGGGCGGGCTTCTTTACTTTTCTGGTGTTGATCACGATGACCCTATCCGACTACATCAGCCGCAACTGGGGTCTGTGGTAGCAGCCGTCCGCCATCCACCGGGAACCCGAAACGAAACCGCAGGTCTCTCCTCATCGGCCTTCAATCCGCCCTCTCAGATGACCTCCGAACCACCAAACCACGATGAAATCCCCGAAGCGCTGCGCAAAATCGCCGCCAACCCCAGAGTTCTTGTCCGGCGCGGCGGCGCGCCCGCGCCAGACGGAAAATGCGTCGTCTACTGGATGCAGAGAGCGGAAAGAGCGCTCGATAATCCCGCGCTCGATGTCGCGGTAGAAGTCGCCAACGCCCTGGATCTCCCGGTATTGGCCTACTTCTCGGCCATCTCTAATTTCCCCCACGCCAATCTGCGCCACTACGTCTTTCTAAACCAGGGCCTCGCCGACATCGAAGAAGATTTGCAACAGCGGCAGATCGGTTTTATCGTCCGCCGTCCGCCCAACAATTCGCTGCAAACGCTGCTCGCCGAAGTAGACGCGGCCATGGTTATCGGCGATGAAAATCCCTGCCGTGAGCCGGAGCGCTGGCGAAAGGTGTTGGCAGGCCGACTACGTATCCCATACTGGACCGTCGATGCGGATGTGGTTGTGCCGTCCGGCTTGTTCCAAAAGCGCATGTACGCGCTGCACATCTTCCGGCCAAAGCTCTACGCGGAGCTGCCGAAGTTTCTGGTTCCGCAGCCCAATTTAAAGCCCCGGCACGAATGGAAACCACCCCACTCTCTGGCGTCATTTCCCGTGCGCGAAGATGTTACCCACGGATGGAAGACACTGGATCGTTCCGTTGGCCCCGTCGAGAGCTTCACCGGCGGAACGCATTCGGCGATCAAACGCCTTCACGATTTTGTGAATAAGGATCTAGCTGCTTACGACCAGAAGCGAAATCATCCCGAGGTGGATGGCACCAGCCGGCTCTCGCCTTATCTGCACTTCGGGCATATTGGCCCCATCACCATCGCCCTGGCCGTCGAGAAAGCGTTCAAAGATGGGAAAGTCCCCCAGGCAGCAAGGGATTCGTACATTGGCGAGTTAATTGGATGGCGGGAACTCTCTGTGAACTTCGTCAAATTCACAGAGAACTACGATTCGTTCGACTGTGCCGAACCGTGGGCCCGTAAGACCCTGATGGAACATGCGCGCGATCGGCGGGAGCACCTCTACTCTATCGACCAGTTGGAACGCTCCGAGACCGAGGATGAGCTCTGGAATGCGGCCCAAACGCAAATGGTGAAGTTCGGATGGATGCACAACTACATGCGCATGTACTGGGCGAAAAAGATCCTCGAGTGGTCTCCAGATCCGGCCAAAGCATTCGATACCTGCGTCATGCTCAACGACCGCTACTTCCTCGATGGCAGAGATCCCAACGGATACGCCGGAATTGCCTGGTCAATTGTGGGCAAGTTCGATCGCCCCTGGTTTGACCGCCCGATTTTCGGCACAATTCGTTATATGTCGGGCGCTTCCACGGGCAAGAAGTTCAATTCCCAAAAGTACATCCAAAGAATGTCAGTGGATTTTGCGCAAACGGGCTTCTGGGCCGAGGAATAGTCCCTGAGTTATGCGGTGTGCTATTTTCAAAGTTGGCCCTGATCGTCGATGGCGAAATATCTTATTACTGGAATCGCGGGTTTTATTGGATCGTCCCTGGCGAGAGCCCTGCTAGAACGCGGGGAAGAGGTTCGCGGTGTAGATAATTATCTGACCGGCAAGGCGGCGAACCTGGCCGGCTACCACGACCGGATCGACTTCCGCGAAGTGGATCTGCGCGATGCTTCCGCGATCCGCACTGCCTGTGAAGGCATAGACTACATCCTGCATATAGGGGCATTACCCTCCGTTCCCCTTTCGGTCGCGCATCCTGAGCCCAGCCACCGTTGCAATGTAGAGGGGACATTTAATGTCCTGGAAGGCGCGCGAGCAGAGGGCGTGAAGCGAATCGTCTACGCGGCATCTTCCTCCGCATATGGGAATCAGCCTATTCTGCCCAGCAAAGAATCCATGCGCCCCATGCCGATTTCCCCCTATGCGGTACAAAAACTGGTCGGCGAGTACTACATGAGCAGTTACTGGCAGGTCTATGGGTTGGAGACGGTGAGCTTGCGCTACTTCAATGTTTTTGGACCACGCCAGGGAGCCGACTCGCCCTATAGCGGGGTGCTCGCCAAATTCATCCAACAGATGTTTGAGGGCACGCGGCCAACCATCTTCGGCACCGGTGATCAGGGCCGGGATTTTACCTATATTGACAACATCATTTCCGCGAACCTGCTGGCCTGCGCGGCGCCGGCGGAGAAGGTAGCCGGCAGAGTCTTCAATACTGCGTGTGGCGGCCAATACACGCTGAAACAGATCTACCGGCTATTGGCCAAATTGACCGGGTTTGAGCGGCCGCCGCTTTACGCAAAGTCGCGGACGGGAGACATCCTGCATTCGCAAGCCGATATTTCCGCTGCGGCCGAGGCCTTTGGTTATCGCCCACTGGTTGGTGTGGAAGAGGGTTTGCAGCGGACGGTGGAGTGGTATCGCGAGACGCTGAAGATGCCGGTTGCCTCACGATAAGTGTGCCGCGTTCCATGGAGAAGCGTTTGGCCGACCAGACAATTTTGCCACAATGGTTGTCACTTGTAGAGAAGCGGGAACTGCGGGTAGGGATTATCGGTCTTGGCTACGTTGGTCTCCCGCTGGTTCTGCTCTTCAGCCAGGAAGGCTTTCGCGTAACCGGCTTTGATATCGATGCGGCCAAGGTGGACCGGCTGAACGCAGGCGAATCCTACATTCATCGTATCGACCCCGAACAGATCAAGAGCGCCCAGGGCAAGGGTTTTCGCGCGACCGCCAACTTCTCAGAGATTGGCAGTGTCGACGCCATTCTGATTTGCGTGCCGACGCCGCTCAGCGATCACCACACGCCCGACATGAGCTACATCGCTGCGACGATGGACTCGATTGTCGGCCATCTACGCCCCGGCCAACTGGTGGTCCTCGAAAGCACCACCTATCCCGGCACGACGGAAGAATTGATCGCCCCCGCCATTGAGCGCGGGGGCCGCGTGAAGGTGATACGCGATGCCATGATGCCGGATGGCGTTCTGGTGGCCTATTCTCCGGAACGGGAAGATCCCGGTAACACCAGCATTGATCGGCGCGACATTCCCAAGGTGGTCGGGGGGCTGGGCCAACTAGCGGCGGAGGCCGCTGAAGCGCTCTACAGTGTGGCCTTCCACCGCGTAATCCGTGTGTCCAGTCCAGCGGCAGCCGAAATGACCAAGCTGCTCGAAAATATCTACCGTTGCGTAAATATCGCCCTGGTGAACGAACTGAAACTGCTTTGCCTGCGCATGGGCATCGACATTTGGGAGGTGATCGGTGCGGCCGCGACCAAACCATTCGGCTTCCAGCCTTTCTATCCAGGCCCCGGGCTCGGTGGACACTGCATCCCGATCGATCCCTTTTATTTGAGCTGGAAGGCAAAGGAGTTCGACTTCAGCACTCGCTTTATCGAATTAGCTGGCGAAGTGAATGAAGCCATGCCTTATCACGTGGTGGCAGCGGTATCCTCCGCGCTGAATCAGCGCAGCAAGCCGCTCAAAGCATCGCGGATTCTGGTGCTCGGCCTGGCCTACAAGCGGGATGTGGACGATCTGCGCGAATCTCCCTCGCTGTCGATCATAGAAATGCTGCAGCAGGAGGGGGCTGCGGTCAGTTACAACGATCCGTTCTTTCCCACGGTTGGCCGGGGCCGGAAGTACAACCTGAATATGAAGTCGCAACCGCTCGATAACCTTGACAGTTACGATTGCATTTTAATTGTCACCGATCATACTTCTTACGACTACGCCCGCATCGTGAAGGAGTCGCTGCTGGTGGTGGATTCGCGGAATGCGACCAAGGGCCTGGTTTCCGAAAAGATCGTGAGATGTTGAGCGGACGAACGGCTCCAACTTTCTGACATCTGCACTCCGATAACAGGAATGGCGTCCGACCGCCTATTTAGGTTGGTCACTGCACCACAAGCGTGTAAGAAGACTGTGTCTGCACCTTTCCCGAGGTTGCCGTCACGGTAAAGTTATACGTGCCGGTTGAAGTTTGTGCCGCCGGTGCCGGACCACTGCCGTTGCTACAGCCGCTCAAGCCCAACCCGGCAAACGTGAACGCACAAATCAGCACAACCCAGACTCGGCCTCCTCTGCGCCATGCCGGCCACAACAGAAACAGGCCGGCGAGAGTCAGACCATAAGCGCCAAAACTCCGTGTCAGTTGGCTGGCCATTGAACTCGCGGCTGTATTGATAGATAGCAGTGTAGGGACAGCCGCCGTGCCAGACACGTTGATGGTTGCCGGGCTGAAACTGCAGCTGGCGTTCGCCGGCAGACCCGAGCAGGCAAACGTAACCGCACCCGAAAAGCCAGCCGCGCCGGTTATGTTGATGGGTGCGCTTACTGTCTGTCCAGCTTTGACCGTCAACGTTGTGTTGCCACTTCCGTCCGGCGCCAGAGTGAACGCAGCGTTGACCACCTGGCTGAGCGATGTGGACGAGGCCTGCGTGTTGGTATCCCCCGAATAGGAGACAGTGATGGCCTGCGTGCCGGCCGTGTTAAATGAGGTGGTGAAGTTTACAGATCCGCCGCTCAGAGCGACGGTACCGAGAGTTGTGGATCCCGCAGTAAAGGTCACATTGCCGGTTGGCGTGGGTCCAGCGCTGGTTACGCTGGCGGTCAACGTCAAACTCTGTCCGGCAAAACCTGGGTTGGCGGAGGACGTAATCGCAGTTGCGGATGCTGCTTGATTCACGGTCACGGCAACCGCTGCGGAGGTGTCTGCGGAGTAATTTGCGTCGCCCGAATAGCGAGCAGTGATGCTGTGCGTTCCAACTGCCAAAGTTGCCAGCGAGAGCGCGGCCGAGCTGCTGGTTTGCGGCGTAAAGACGGACGCTGCCGGTGGAGCAACTGTGGGCAACAAGTAGACAAGAGATGGCACTAAGTTGCCGGGAATCGTTATCGGCACCAACGGGAACGTCGAGGAGGAGTCTCCCTCCCCCAATAGTTGCAATGGGAACAGGGGCGAAGACAAAACAAAAGTCCCGTCCCCATTGCCTAACCCCACCTGTCCATTGCCAAAGATCAAATCCTGCTTGCCATCCAGATTGAGATCTTCAACCACCACGGAAGGCGTTTGGTAGTACGGAATGTCTTGTGCGTTTTCCAGTTGGTGCAGTATGAAATAAGTGGCCGCCTGGAAGGTGCCATCGCCGTTTCCCAGGAGGACGATTGCGTCCAGGTTTGCGTCGGAGTCCGCGACTGTCAGGATGAGATCCTGTTTCCCGTCCCCATTCACATCTCCAGCAGTAGTCCCGAAAGGAAACTGGCCGTCGGGGCCGATGTTTGGCCCGCTGGCAATGGTCACTGGCATATAGGTGCCGAACGTGCCGTCTCCCTGGTTTAGCAACACGTCGACGCTCTGTGGGCCATTTGTTTGCGTCGCACCGAACGTCTGGGTTTGAGCAATCAAATCAAGTTTGCCGTCGCCATTCAGGTCGACGAAGACGGGCCGCAGAAAATCCAGGCCCCCTAGAGAGCCTCCAGGGCTCAGAGGAGCGACTGAAAATGTTCCGCTTGACACGAAGACTCCGCCCCCCTGGTTGAGGAAAATGGTGACCGCAAACTGAACTTGGAGGATATAAGGTTCTCCTGTAAGGAGAGGCACGGCGACAATATCGGTCTTGCCATCTCCATTTAGATCCGCGGCGTAAGAAGTGACAAAGCCGCTGGAGAGAAAGGAAACGGGAACCGCTTGCGCGAAGGTTCCATCGCCATTGCCATAAGCGACCAGAAGACCGCACAGAACGTCAAGTTTGCCGTCGCCGTTCACGTCAATGAGTTGCGGGTAATTGACCACCGAGGGAGGCCCAGCATACCCAACAAAGCCCAACGTCTGTACCGTGCTGGCGTTGTAGCCCCCCTTCCCGTTGCTGGTAAAGGTCTGTACGGAGAAGGGGGTTGTGGAACTATAGACAAGCAGGTCCTGGATTCCATCGCCATTCAGGTCGCCGGTGACTTCGCCGCCGGTCTCCCCGGTAAATTCGCCTCCGGTCAACGTTGGATCAGGAGTCCCAAACGTCTGCGGAAACGTTGCGCTGGCATAGCTGTTAGGAGTAAGCGCGATAGGAGAACTACTCAAAGGCGTGCTTCCATCCAGAAATGTGATGGTACCTGTCGGTTGGGCAATGGTTTTTCCCGTGCTCGAGGCCTTGTCAGGCTGGACGGTCGCCGTGAGTCCTACAGCGGAACCCACCGTGATCGTGGCCGGGTTAGCGGTCACCACCGTCGTGACGGCATTTTGTCCCGTGGCAGGGTTAGATAATCCACTCAGTGTCAACAGCAAGGCAGAGAAAACAGTCAGACGGCGCATAGGCTCACCCTTACCTACCAGGTCAGCCTTTCGCCTGGACAATGTTGTAAGTCGTCGGGGGAGGACGCCATAACTATATAGATAGCCGTTTCAATCTTCAATTCGAATGCGATTTTCGCAGTTACGCTGGTTTCCAAAGTGAAGTCAGCACAGCGAAGTCTTAATGCAGGCCAAAGAAGAAAGAGCCATCACTGGTCGAAGGTGTGCCGGGGCTTCCGTTGACGCAATAGGCATCCTTCTGGTAGATCGCGTTCTTTGAAATCCAGGTGCGGCTCGTTCCGGTCATGTTGATGAAACAATTCTTCGGACCGATAGAGGCAACTACTTCGCTGTTGCCCTCGATCATCGCGCTATCTGCATTCTGAATTTCGATGTTGTAGGTAGTTCCGCTGGCTGTCGTGAAGTAGTTGTCACGCACCACTGGGCCGTAGGCGCGATAGCCGCTGCCACCGTTCGGTACGCCAAGCACCACCTGGCGAGCAGATCCCTCGAAGTAATTTGCATCAATGACGGTCCCGCGGGATCGGGTTAGATAGAGAGCGGTGCCGTTCTGTTCTAAATCGTTGCCCAGGTAAAGATTGTTGAGCGCTTCTGACACGCCGCGGCCCACCACCACGGTATCTTCCCAAATACCAAACTGCCAATTGTTAGTGATCTGGTTATAGGTGACGTGGATGGCGTTGGCGGCATACGGAAGACCGTTGACTGCCGCCCCACAACGAACGGGGTGGCCAGTGCTGCAAAACGTGGGGATGAGCCGGATTCCGTTCTTGTTGCCCCCAATCAGGTTGTCGTAGATGTTCGAGCTGTCCGTGCCCTCGACCAGGATCCCGTCCCCACCGTTGAAGTCGAGAATGGCCAGGTTGCGAATGCTGATGCGGTTGGTCGGCATCAAGTGGATGCCGGCACTCGCGTGTGGATTGCCTTTGAGCTGAAAGCCCTCGATCAGCAACTGCGAATATCCCGGCTGCTGACCAACCGGGGTCATGATCGCGTCGCCGTTGCCGGCATAGGTGAGAACGGCAGCCGGATCCCCCGTCAGTTTGTATTTGCCGAATGGATTCAGTTCGAGCGCGATAGTCGTGGTGAACGAGTAGTTTCCCGGTGGAATGTATACAGTGCATTGCAGGGCGCAAGCCTTCAGCGCATGGTTGATACGCTCCCCGATATCCTTCCCGCTCACGCTCATCGCGTTCACCATCCCAGGCATCATCGCTCCCGGTGGCAAGGAGGGTGGCGGTTGCTGCCCCATGAGCCCGACCGAACAAAGGCTCACTCCCAGAACAGATACGGTCCATCGAAGGTGAGCCGGTAAGCGCACGATTGCCTCCTGAATCCCACCATCTTAGCCGGGTACTCTTCCGCGTACGGGCAAGCCTCCATTAAGCCCCGGTGGACGAGTCCAGCAGGGATGGCTGGGCAACCCTGACCTGTGTGGGTTTCGAGACTCGTTCCCCGCAGCCCGAGGGAAAACAATTTGCACATCCCTCGACAAGCCCTAAACTAGGGTAGGAACTAAACTAAGGTTGAAATGGACCGGTCCGTCTGAGATGGGACAGGGCTGCCGATGGTAAAGGAGTAAAACTTAGCAGGCACACCGGCTGTGCGCCGAACAATCTCCTGCTTTCACAAATTATGGGTAAGCGTTCAGGTCTCTTCTTTGCGATCCTGCTGGTCGCTAGCTTTGCGCAGGTCGAACTGCCAGTTGCTGCTGCTCAATCCTCAAGTTCCGATAACTTTGATTGCCCGTCAGGCGTCATTTCCTCGGTCGATGGAAGTTGCGTAAGCGATGAACAGGCCCCTAGTACCACCCAGGGTTTGGGCTTATCTGGCAACGGGCCAGCCGGGTCAACCGTGGGCGGCGGCTACGGCGCCGGGGGTGTTACGCCCGGTCAATTGTCGTCGCAGTACCCAGGCCTGCAATCTCAAGGCCTGAACGCCAGGGTCCCAAGTGTTACCGACCAGGGCGGTCTCGGCAATGCCCAATCCCAACTGGAAGCTTATGAGCAAGGCCGATTGTTGGGCATGAGGGCCCCGTCGGCTCCTACCGACTTTCAGCTGATGGTCCGCGGCTCCCTGGGCGCGCTGCTGCCGGTGTATGGGGATAGCCTCTTTCGCCAGGTGCCTTCGACCTATGCCCCGTTGCGTGAGGTGAACGTGACTCCTGACTACGTTCTCGGACCCGGCGATCAACTGGTCCTCCGGATTTGGGGTCAAGTCAATCTAAATGCGCAACTTACCGTCGATCGTGCCGGTTCGATTTATCTCCCCCAGGTAGGCGAAATCCACGTCGCCGGCTTGCCCTTTGCACAAGTCAGGGAGCATATTCATGACGCCGTGGGCCACATTTACAAGAGCTTCGATCTCAATGTTGAAATGGGGCAGCTTAGGTCGATCCAGGTGTTCGTCGTAGGCCAGGCACGACGTCCCGGCACTTACACCCTGAGTTCGCTCAGCACCCTGGTTACAGCGCTGTTTGCTACCGGCGGTCCCTCAGTCCAGGGGTCCCTCCGCGACATTGAGCTTCGGCGAAATGGGCAGACCATCACCCACTTCGATCTCTACGACCTGCTGATCTTCGGAGACATGTCTAAGGATGCTTCTGTGCTTTCCGGCGACGTGATTTACATCCCTCCCGTGGGCGCACAGGTTGCCATCTCCGGCAATGTCCGCATTCCCGCGATCTTCGAGCTCAAGGGCGCCACCTCTGTAGACCAGGCTCTCCGGTTTGCCGGGGGACTCTCGGCCACGGCTTCAACGCTACGGGCCTCGCTCGAACGTCTGGATGATCACAAGGACCGCAAGGCCCTTGATATCTCGCTCGAGGGTGCCGGCCTGCAGACGACGTTTCAACCGGCCGACCTCCTGCGCGTACTCCCCATCTCCCCTGGGTTCCAGAACACGGTCACGCTTCGCGGCAATGTCGCAGAAACCGGACGTTTCTCCTGGCATCCGGGTATGAAGTTAAGCGAAATCATTCCCGACAGTAAGTCGCTCATCACCCGGGATTACTGGGAGCGGAGGAACCAGCTCGGCGTCCCGGGCCCGGAGTTCAAGCCGGAATACGCCACCAACCCCGACTATTACCCCCGGGATATTAACGGCTACCAGACGGGTTCTGCCCAATACGACATCAACGGCGTTCCCATTTATAACAGCCAGACGAACGGCCAAGGC
>Ga0302325_10025901_pt1 | contig 12187 bp, 14 predicted proteins | sample Palsa_T0_2_FD_201948 | JGI IMG/M metagenome (GOLD analysis project Ga0302325, IMG submission 201948) | Peat permafrost microbial communities from Stordalen Mire near Abisko, Sweden - Palsa_T0_2 | ecosystem: Environmental > Terrestrial > Soil > Palsa > Peat permafrost | place: Sweden: Abisko...
TCCCTCAAATACCCCCTCATCCGCTCCGTCACCCCAATCTCCTCGACCTCCCCCCAATCACACCACTTAAACCCCTGATGCTCCTCAGAATTAATCCTAACCTCATCCCCGTCCCCCTGGGTTCGCACATCAAAATTCAACTGCAAAGTCCTCCCCCTGCCCTCAACACTATACTCGAAACTGTTTCCCAGCGCAGTAAACTCCGCGACACTCAACCCAGTCTCTTCCTCGCATTCCCGTGCCGCGGCATGTAATATCGTCAAATCCCCCGACTCGACTTTTCCGGAGGGAAGTTCCCAGATACCAGGGTAATGAAGTTCGTTCTCCGAGCGTTTGAGGAGGAGGATTTTTTTGGTCAGGGGGGACGGGAGTAGGACGCCTACGACGAGTTTGGAGGGACGGGGGGAGGGGGGGAGGGAGGCGAGGTACGTTGACGAAGGGACGTTGTAGGGGTGCAGTAAGGGGTGCACTTGGAATTCCTGTGGCATTGGGATTGGTATGGGGAAGGGGAAGCCAATGGGGTCGGAGGAGTTAGCTAAGTGCTCCTGGTGACGTTAAAAAGTTCTTGAGTTGTGATTGGCTGGGGAATTCGCGTGAGACTCGGCCGGAAGCTTTGCCGTCAGACCTGATACTCTCGAGACATAGAACATGATGTATGTATATCCTCGGGAAAGTTCATACGACACGCTGCAAAAGATAGAAAAATAAATGTAACTCGAAATAGTACTCCCTGAAATTATCTATCTTTATCCAAATCCGTGACGAATCGTCGCATGACCGGACGGACGATCATCTTCCGGCCAGCCGAACCGTCGCGCATATAGTCAACCGCCGACGCACACACAACCCCCAACACATCCTACCGTCCTCAACAACACCACCCAGGAACAACACAAAATGTGCTACCTTACTGTACCCACTCCCCCCCGCGCTGTCTGACTGATGAACAGACATGCTCCACGTGCGGCAAGAAGAACTGGAAAGGCTGTGGCAATCATGTCCAGCAAGTCATGAAAGACGTACCCCCCCCCATCCCGTCCCCCTCCCGTGTCCCGTATACCCTGTGCCGTCCCGTGGTTCTTCACATATGTAGTCCGTTTGTTTGTTTGTTCGTTTGTCGGTCCGGGAGAGAGACTAAAACGTAGATCCCCGAGGCAGATAAATGTACTTGCGAGAACTTCGATCATAGGCCGTAGGGGGTCATTGGGAAGGTAGTTGAGAGTAGATTTTATAAGAGTTGTTGTGTGCAGTGAATGAATGAAATATACACGATTGAAAACAAGAAAGAGAGTTCAAGGGCGGGGTGGGTTAGGATGTGTGTATGTTTGTGTTTGGATTGGGTTATGATGGTGTTGGGTGTTGGGTAAGTATTCTTAAAGTATGATGATGAGTATACCTGGTACGTCTGACATGTGAGGGTGATGTGATGTTTTCTTTGTACTCGAGGGGGAGTCGTTGGTTTGACTGTGAGGATGGATCGTAGTGAGTTATTGCCTTTTGTCCGTCAGTCTGTTTTCTTGACGCTTGTTCTTCGGCCGATAGTACTAGACTCCCACCCACATCGACAAGCATCACATCCAATCCACCACACCAAGCATCCCCCCCATCCCACCACATCCCTCTATCCACATGCCCTCAAACCCATCCCAAACCCAAGTCATTCATTCCCTGTCCCATGAACACCAGCAACACCAGCAACACCCAATTCTTCTCCGCATCACCCCCCCTCCTCAACCTCTTTCTGCATCCCCCCCACAAACTTCACAACCTGATACGTCACCGCCGCAATAACCAAAACCCTGAACATCGGCCTGCCATACGACACATAAAACGCAATCTCCACGTCAGTTCCCAGTACTAGTAGAAAGGGGACAAAATTCCCTGCAGAATCATGGGGGAAATACATGTGGTGAGGGCGGCCGCCGCGAGGGAGGTGTGTTTTCCCCGGGGGACGGGGAAGTAGATTCTAGACGGCGATGGAGGCGAAGAATTGGAGAGGACCGCGACGGGAGTTGTTTCGCCAGGTGTAAACCGTGTAATAGCGGTGGACGGAGAGGGAGGGTCATGGTGGTGATGGGTGGGTGCTTGAAGGATCGGCGGGTGAATTGGGGAAGAATCAATCTACAGTCGAACCTGTTTGATTGCACGCTTGTTTGTTTGCACATCCCGTAAAGTTGCACGCATCTTGCTTTCACCGAATTGGGTTCTCCATACATTGAGGTACTTTCTACTTTTACGACCTGTAATATTGCACGACTATTGCTTCCACGGACACCGCGCAATCAAACTTGAAACAGGTTCGACTGTATTTGTCGACACCCGAACGTACGCCGGAATAAAGCCTCAGGGGTCGACGGATAACGTTCGAGGGTCGAGATTCTTGTGCATTGGACGCACATACGGAGGAGGATCGTGATGGACGGACGGACGGACTTGGCGCTACAAACCGGCGGTTCTGGACTGATTCCGCGGCTTGGGTATTTATCAGTTATCATACAGACATAAAACCATTCCGTTAGATCCCTAACGCCGCTCTGTGCCACAACGATTGATCAATCAACAAGGCACCCCGCGGCCGCCGTCGCATCGGCTTTTCGGCATTAGAACCGATAAAGTTATATACTTCAAACGGCACACCACCAAACGAACACGCGAAGAAGAACTTCTTATATCATGAATCATTCTGTCGACATTTCCAGCTTTTATTTCGACAATGTTCAGAAAACGGAATTATAATCCCCTTTTGGGAGGGATAATCACGAATTCACCACCATCATCAGTTTTCCCCTACGGCGCGGTCATCGCTTTACCGACCCATGTACCTCGGCAAAACAGTGCCGCTCGAGCCTTCACCGCACAGCTCTACCAAGCGCGTCCGCTAACCTATTCTTGTCCGGTACAAATAACCTTCAAACATCAGTGTGTCAACGCAATTCAAGTTTATTCATCCCACACCGGGCACTCGGACCGCACTGTTTATTCATCAAATCAATCACCAAATTGGTCCGAGCGTCGTACAGTTGACCGAGTAGGGGGATATCCCGCTGCTCATCAATAATCCTAATTAACAATGCAATGCAATGCTGTTGTACATGTGGGGCCCAGGGGACATGTGTTGTTGCACGGGGTAGTGATATACTATATATAACAGGTGGGTGTCGAGGTGTTGGCTTGTTGACGTTCACAGAACCTGGGGAACGACGACGACATATATACGCAATTAATACTCGGCGGTTATTGACTGATCTTAAACGGGTTTTAAGAGCCGGTGATAGGAATAGATAAAGGATATGCATACGGCAAGCGAGGGAGGCAATGAGCAGCTTGGGAAGGCCGTTTCGAATGCCGAGACGGTCCATCAAGAGACCTTGAAGGAGGAAATGTTTAGATCGCCAGGGCCCATTGCGGCGACACCGCTGGCGTGTAAACAGAGCGGCGAAAAGATAAGACAAGAGGTCTCCCCGGTATTGGAAGTCACCTGGGACGGCGAAAACGACCCCGAAAATCCGCGCAACTGGCCGAACTGGAAGAAATGGTACCACCCCCCTTAAAATACAAGGACCTAATGTGTTTTAGGTACGTTACATTGACTGTCTCGGCCGCGATTCTGGTAGCCAATTTCGGGACTTCGATTATAACCCCTGGCCTTCAGATTATAGCCGCAGATTTCCAAGTCAGTATCGACGTGGGGATTCTTTCTGTATCGTTGTATCTCATCGGATTTGGTAGCTGCCCCCTCTCTGGTTAAATCCCATAGCTGATTTGGTAGCTGCAGGACCGTTATTTGCTGCGCCGTTGTCCGAGGAGTATGGTCGGAATGCACTTTATATTCCGTTTATGATGGGGTTTGTTGTTCTTCAGATTGGCGTTGCGTTAGTTGATAATGTGGGAGGATTTTTGTTCTTGAGATTGTTATCTGGGATCGCGGTTTCTCCGCCTTCGACTATCGGCGCAGGCACCATCACAGATGTACCCCCCTTTCCCCCCACCACTCTCAATTATATATCTAACAATCCAGATTTGGAGACCAGGACTCGAACAAGTCAAAGGTGTGTCGGTTTTCCTCATCAGTCCATTTATCGGACCTGTCCTAGGACCCATAGTCGGGGGTTACGTGATTGAGGCTGTCGGCTGGCGATGGACAATCTGGATCCTGATGATTTTTGCGGCACTAGTACTGCCCTTTCAAATCATGACTCCAGAGACATACGGCCCGATCCTTCTATATCGCAAAGCGAAACGTTTGGAGAAGGAAGGCAAGAACGTCATTCCGCCGAAATTCCATCCATTTCGCCAAGTCCTCGTGACAGCTCTAAAACGACCCCCTCGTACCCACCCGTCCTTTCTTCAAAGTAGACTAATACAAAAGGAATGATGTTCACTGAGCCGATCGTGTTTTTAATTGCGCTTTACGCAGCTTTGGTATACGGACTTTTATTCATTTTCTTTCTCGCGTATCCCCTTGTCTTTGGTCCGATTTACGGCTTCTCGGTCGGCTCTCGCGGTCTCGCCTTCATCGGCATCGGCCTAGGCACAATCACGGGAAACATCTCCTTCGTCTACCTCTTCAAATTCTTTTCCCTCAAGCCCGCGTTCAAGGACATCCAAAACGCGTTACTCGGCCCCGTCATGATAGCCGTTTTTGTCCTCCCGTCAAGTCTCTTCTGGTTTGGATGGACCGCCCGCCCAAGTATTCACTGGATTGTCCCTATTCTCGCAGGGTTCCCCTTCGGAGTCTCAATTATGTTGATAGTTAATGGACTCGCAGTGTACTTGGGCTCCACCTATCAGCAGTATGCTGCCAGTGCGTTTGCTGTCAATTCTTGGATGAGATATACTTTTGCGGCGGCGTTTCCGCTGTTTGCGAATCAGAGTATGGGATCCTTAACTTTGTTTTTTGGGGATCGGGATTGATGGTAGTGATTGACGGGATTGGGATCGGCTGGAGTATGAGTATTATGGGGTTTGTGGCGATTTTGATGATTCCGATACCGTTTTTGTTTTATCACTTTGGAGATGCGTTGCGCACGAGATCGCCGTATCTTAATCCGAATTCAGGGAGATCTGTGGTTTAAGGTTGGGAAGGTGGGGTAATGCATGAAGAATAGCTGTGACTCGTCGCTATTTTGCATAACACTATATATAGAGTCGGTTAATGTGACTCTCTCTAGAAATAATGTTTGCTCAAGTTTGAACAGTCCAGCTGACTTGAATAAGGATCTGCGCTGCATGGTTGGTTCGGGCCGTTTCCGGGCGCACCGTGAAATCACCCCTATTAGTCCAGGCTCCAGGGAAAGATAAGCGATAGGAATTGTAGAAAGCAGGTACAATAACCTCGACAATTCCAACTGCAAAGATTGTACTTCCAGGATTCTTCAGATGGTCTAGTTGAACTTCCCTGACGACTCTATATCTCCATATCCTTGAACAAGAACGGATCTGGGACCTTGTTGGTCGGTTAGATTATCTTCCACCCCTTATCGCTGTTAGTCATACATCTCGACGCCACTTCCTTATATGGAAGCTTATTATGTATCGGCTACAAAGCTAATCGCTGTCCCTGTTCTCGCCCCATCTGTACTACCGCAACAATGCCGCTGCGAACTTTCCCCCATTAACCCCCACACATCGCTCTTTCGAATAAGTTTCGATTGGGAGCCGTCTGGACCTTCCTCATATGTCTGTACCGAGGATTGCATCCCCCGCCGCGAAGAGAATTGAGGCAGAGATTGTCACAGATCAGAGACTTGAGAGTATGGTTCAAGAGGACGCCAAGGATCTAGAACGGGCACGTGAACAAAAGCTCCAGATTGAGGAAACCAATCCGGACGGAGATGATGATGAAGATGAAGCCGATAAACTGGAGAGAGGGGCTTTTCAACCTCATGCGAATCCTCATGTTAACGTGAGTTGGAGCAATAATCCCTCCCGGCGAACATCAATTTCAAATGGCCATGGACTCACCACGAAGGAGAACAAAACAGGGATCGTGCATGCGTTCGGTCGAGGTGGAGCAGGAAGACGACAATCAACCCATGGACCAACGACCACATCCGAATCATCTGAACTTGCTCGCGCCGAAGCCGCCTCCTGGGCTCAGATGTCTCCCCTCATGGCCGCGACACTCGGTCCTTTATCGGTTATGTTGGGCATACCCACTTTGACTCAGAGATGGAGAGGACAAGTCCTGGATCCTCCATTGCTGCCTAGCGGGATGTCAAATTATGAGTCTCTTCCGGACCCGGCGTTGAATTTGGCATTGGCGGGGATCAGTTTGTTTTGTGAAGTTGCGGGGAATGGGTTATTAGTTTTGCGGTTCTCGAATTTTCATACCAAGGTTACGACGTGGGTGAGTTATGCTTTTTGGATCGCAAAAATCATATTCGGGATATCGAATTATATTCAGTTTGGGTTGACTCATCCCGAGGGAGAGGATATAATTTATCTCCAAGGCTTTTGGGTAGTTGTCGATGTTGAATATGTCTGATGGCAGGTGGGAGTATGCAGTATGGGAGTAACGGTTATCATTTTGATATTTCTGACTTTCAATCTCATGTTCCTTCATCGGCAAAACGAGCAAGGTACTATCTTAACTTATTCATCTCTCAGTAATTCTTAGAAACTCGCCGGCTGCACAATGTTCAAAGAGAATTCATGATGCAAACACTCATGTTCTTCCTGTTCACGGGGATCTGTGCTCTCATCTTCTCCAAAGTGGAAGGAACTTCTTACGTCGATGGGATCTATTACATGGTGGTAACGACCCTCACGATTGGTTTCGGCGACCTCACTCCGCAAACTGTCGCGTTGAAAGTCCTCACTTTCCCATTCACCATAGTTGGTATCGCTCTCCTCGCACTTATTGTCACCAGTATTGTGCGACTCCTCTCAGATCGAGCTCGACGAAGGAAAAATGAACTCAAAAAACGCCTAAAACAAAAGGCGAAGGAGAAAAAGAGAATCCATGCCGGCTACGGATCGAAATTGACCCCATGGAAAGCCAAGGGTCATGGAGATGGACTCAAGTTGAAAAGGAGCTTGACGCTGCAGGAAGAATTGAGAACGTTAAGGGAGGATGACTGGAGAAGAGAAAGAAGAGCAAACCTGAGAAGTATGGCCACTGGGATGTCTGTCTTCTTCATCTTCTGGTTTGTGGGGGCCATGATCTTCAATTTCGTCGAGGTATGAATCTCTCGTTCTCGACACTAATGGTAGCCCTGGGGTTATGGCGATTCGCTATACTTTTGTTATATGTATCTCATAAATGAATGCTTTCTGAAAATAGTTTCTTCCTTACTATCGGGTTCGGCGACTTTTCACCCCACACGGAAGCTGGAAGACCGATTTTCATCGTCTATGCTCTCCTCGCCGTGCCTACCATGACAATTATAGGTCCGAAACACACATCTCCCGCTGACGGTAGTTGAAACTGTAACCACCAACTTCACTGCCTTTACAATGCAACGAGTCCATCGAAAGAAGAATTTGGTTTACCAGGATAAAGATTTCGAAATCCAGTCTCTCAATTCACTTGTCCGAAAAGCCAAGAAAGTGACGTCAGAACGTCTATCTCGAACACTCACCGATGACTCCGTCAAATCAGTCCATTTACCACTGCATGATCTGACCGAGAGACTTCAGCACAGTCTACAACAAATGCACCACCATCTCCAAAGCCTATTGATGCAAAAGTTAGGACCCGATGCGAGGAATGTCATTGCTGCAGAACGAGCTAGACAGACTCGTGCAGAGATAGAGAAATTGGAACAAGAGGCGGGCGAACCAAGGGATCCAAATTTGCCCGAATTGGGACACGATGGCGGGGATGAATTGGAACAGTTGAATGATTATCGCGAGAGATATGCTGCTATCTTGGCAGAGTTGATGGTTGCTAAGGAGAGATTGGTTGATCTGGAGAAGGGATTACAACGGAGTACCGGGAGTGATGCTCTCAGGAGGCGTATAAGTGATGATATCGAGGAGTTGAGCGAAGATGATGGGCCTACCAGCCACAGGGCGCGAATGGCGGCAATCGGGCTCGCGAGTGGGGGAGATACATCGGATTGATAACGCTGGGGCGGCAGGGAAGGGATCTGAGAAGGGGGTAACTGCGGACAATGTCTGCGGCGTTGAAAGGATCGTTGCGGAGGATATTTTGTTGACATGTATAATTATGTTCATTGAGCTTACTTGCCTTTTTGTATTGCAAAATCGAAGTTGTAACATAAAAGAACGCAGTAATTCTTTGAGCGCTCGAGCGATTCGATCGAGCGATGGGTCTTTCTGACCTTCTGGCTGCTGCCGCAAATTGAATGCTCTGCCATTAGTCGCCAAAAAGAAGGAAACAATAAAACAGCAGGATTATACTTTCCTTGCTTTCGAGATCAGTGCTAGCGGAACAAGCCAGAACCGTCGTGTCTCCCATTGAGACACAACCACGTGAAAGGCAATTGCGCAATGGGAAACGGTTTACCAATTTCAGGGATGTTGCTGTTGCAGAGGAGTGGGGCCAGTATGTGCGACGTGGACGTGGGGGCATAGTTCCTGACAGATAAATAGCGACAGAGATTCTTAGCCTGTCGAAAAGTTCAGCTAGATCGACAGTCGGCTCCAATTCGAAAATTATATCGGTTCCCTTGGAGGGTAAGACGAAACCGCTGTTCTGTTGCGAATACCTGGTAAAAACCACCTGTGAAATATACAACCATTATAGATGTCCGATATACCTCGGGACTGGTTATACCAAGAGATCGCATTGAGGACACTGCTGCCAGCGAAAGACTTGAACCCCCTCGGGAGCGATCCATTGCGCCGATACTCCGTGCCTAATATAAGAAGACTTGCAATTGGTTTGGGAAGTGAAGTAATTTTGGAGGTGTAACGCGGACGGGCGGAGTGCAGATAAGACTTTTATCGACGATTCGGTTGCAATCGGATGATATTAAGGAGAGAAGTGAGTACAGTTGATATAGATATAGCTACAGCAGGGTTCCCAGGTTCTGGTGAACCTTGAGTGCAGTACCGCGAAATCCCACCCCGTGACGCCAATCGGAGCCGATTCTGTGATATCTCTCATGCACATCAGACTAGTTCCGCCCGCCCCCCCCCCCCCCCCAGCAATGAAAATCAATCCCGTTTAGTCTAAACTTCCGGCGAACTATCTCGTCAACGTCCTTACGAGGGTACCTTTGAAAGACAATACGCTCAACCTCCAGTCGGAACGAGCGATAGAAGTGACACCTGTGCCTTTGAGCGATCGACGCACAACGGGTCTGTGCCTGACCAATCGGTCAATCACGATTAATCGCTCAGTAACCGAACGCCACCTCAGCCATGCAATTACTGGAGTCCGATCGCGATTCAAAGCCGCAGGGGGCCCCGCAAGGTATAGACGTATTCTGTAAGAGGTACGCTCATGAGATAGCTTCCCCAGGATCTGTTACCATCGACAAACTTCCAAATGAGGTGCTCTTCAATGTTATGGAGAGACTGCAGGACAATAAAGCGGTTCTGTACAATTGTCTTCTGGTATCGAAAAGATGGTACGATCTTGCACTTCGGCATTTATGGCACCATTTCGAGATATGTCTTAGCAATAGACAACAAATGCGCATGCTCGAAAGTCTTATCGTTAACCAGTCCGTCAACGATAAGCCATTTGAGTCGGCGCACTCCCGAACTCAATTTCCCTTCGTTCGCAGTCTCCATATTTCGATCAGTCTGCAAGGCGAACGAGTAAGTAAAATGCGCCGCTGTATTGAAATTGCAGAGGATATGACTCGATGTATCACCTTCCTGCAACTCTGCACAGGTCTTCGTTCCCTGCGGATTGATCTTCATCCTTTCGTCCAAAGCGACGCCCATTTCTCGCAGTGGGATCGGCTGCAGTCCAACAATTTGCTCATGATGGATCTAGTTCAAGTCGCCGCATCAAAAGAGTACTCGGAGCTTTTCTTGGACGTGGCGCAGTCAAAGTGGCGTTTCGAAGAAAGCCTCTCTTCCGATTTGGAGCAATACATCCACGCCTTGCAAGGACAAATAACTCGTCTGCATGTGTCTGAAACCGCGTCTACAGTGTGGTCATGGTTCCGTCCTCTGACCCGGTTAAAGAGAATCGACTTTGAAAATATGGGAAATCCCGGCGAGGAAGCGTTGGCCAAGTTCTGGAATACTCTCGCGCAGTTTCCGTTGGAAGAGTTGAAGCTTGCGGGAATCAATTTCCCGCGCGCTACAAAGTTCAAGAACTGGCAGACCTTGCGATCCATAAGACTGAACCAATTTGGCGACGTTGAAGGCGCTTGTTCCACCATTCTTCGAACATTTCCAAATCTCCATACTCTTGCGTTTAATAATCCCAGTGCCGCCACAAGCGCGCCTAGTACTCCCCCGATCAACCGAATCGTCTGCACCAACCTGCGTCAAATCATTTTCACCCGCTGCCAGGCTCCGAAGAACATCATCTCGCTTATCGCCAAAGCATGTCCCTTTATCCAGACGTGTATGCCCCCCGACAATGCCTCTGACGAGGACATAATCACATTGATCGATTCTTGCAGATTTCTCACAACCTTGTTGATCGACTGCTGCACGGACCTTACGTCCATGGGGATCGCATCTCTTCCGCGGGCCAAAAGACTTCGGTCGTTGATGTTCAATTTTCAACATCTGGTGTATCTAGATGAGGAGTGTATTTTTGCCCTCGCGGAGAATTGTGTTGATTTGCACAGTCGGGGATGTCGAATTGCAACGGTGGGTCAGAAGAATGAGAAGTTTCAGCGAGTGATGTTGAGGGAAAAATTACACGGGACGGCACGGTTTAAGAGGTGGTTTATTCGATTTGTTGCCTGGCGACCCGACGGCCCGTTCCTCGTTCGGATGGTAATCGACATTGACGAGATAAGGAAGGAGATGGATGGTGACATATAGGCCGGAGATATAGGTTTAAGGTCGCTCGTTGTGGATAGGAAATGCATCAATATGTAATTGAGAAGTTGATCTGCAACGTGGGCGATGTGCGACCTTTCGGAAGGTGCACGCGAGGTTTTCCGAGCCGAATTTCAAGCTCAGCGCAGATCGTCGAAACCATCTTCCCATGAACGTACCCCTTCGTGAACTGCGATTGCGCACCCTGTCAATCGCACGGAGCATACAATACCGTCCTCATCGAGCAGCACATCAATTGCAAGGTTCCAAACAACCTGGTTCTTACTATGACAAGCGGAAGCCGCCTGGGTGGTGGCGCAGACAAGACTTCGACGACAAAATGACTTATGTTGTAGAGCACCCTCCTGACGGTTCTCTAATGGTAGGTAACGGTCTTAGCTATGATGACCACTTATATGGCGTATGCCACCTCAAGGATACATTATGGGCCCGCGCCGGTAAGTTGTTGTGTTGGCCGAGTCGGATGGGCTGATGGCAGGATCCGTACGGAGAGGAATTGCTGAGGCAGGAGAGAGCTGCAAAAGAATTGGAAGAGAAAGAAGAAGCTGAATATAGAGAAAAGAACGAGTCGTGATACGCCATACAGAGATTTCAGGGTGGTCAGGATTGGTGTTGGTGTAGCAGTTACACATGCATGGCGAAGTCATTTAGTGAAAGTCAATTCTCCGTTTCGGGCTCCCTTCATCATCAATTTGGACAGATCTACAAGATATGTGGATGCTGCCTATGGGGCGAGGAGGAACTAATTAATAGATATAAATTTAGATGAGCTAAACCAGTCCTTAAACATAATGCAATGCTCCCTCCAACACCAATAACTAACCCAAACCATCCTTGCCTTCTTCCCCCACCCGACCGTCCTCCAATACAAGACCCCTTCACTGTTATATAATAGAGACCTCACTCTCCCAGCGTCCACCTTCGAACACTCTCCGGGCAATCACTCCTCGTTCTCCAACAAGGCACTCCGTTCGTCGGCATCCCTTGCAACGCCCTTGCCCTTTCTATCTTCTCTCCGTTCCCGAATCCTCCATGCAATACACATACCTAGTAATACTGCCTGGAGCATTCCGGTGCATAAGTATGTGATCCAACTGGACCAGTTTGTACCTTCGCGGGCGGCGAGGGAGTAAGCGAAGAGGAAACTCCCGGGGGACTGCATGCACATCATTGGGATACTCAATGATGCGACCCGCTATCAAATGTCAGTTTCGCGATGAAACAACGCCGGTTTGTTGGGCGT
>Ga0302325_10025903_pt1 | contig 12186 bp, 6 predicted proteins | sample Palsa_T0_2_FD_201948 | JGI IMG/M metagenome (GOLD analysis project Ga0302325, IMG submission 201948) | Peat permafrost microbial communities from Stordalen Mire near Abisko, Sweden - Palsa_T0_2 | ecosystem: Environmental > Terrestrial > Soil > Palsa > Peat permafrost | place: Sweden: Abisko...
GATTGGGATCAAGGGCGGTGTTTTTGGCTGCCGCATGACGGGCGGCGGCTTTGGCGGCTGCACTGTTTCACTGGTCCAAACGGAGTTGATCGAATCTATTTCGGGAAAAATTGCCGCTGAATATAAAAAGAAAACGGGAATTGAGGCGACCATCTTCACCACGCGGCCGGCGGCCGGGGCGACGGTAGTGAAGGGCTAAGCTTCAGAGAGATTATCCTAATCTCCCAAGCACGTTCCCACTTTTCGGGCGGCTTCCACCCAGGGATGGTCGGGCGGGACGATCTTGCGTTTGCCGGCCACTTTTTCCAATGGCACAGGTTCGGTGCCATCGGCGCGTGCGGCCACCATCACGCCAAAAACGCCTTCGTGGATTAAATCAGCGCAAGCTGCGCCCAGGCGGGAGGCCAGCAGGCGGTCGGCGGGCGAGGGCGTTCCGCCGCGCTGGACGTATCCGAGAATGGTCACGCGCGATTCGAGATGCGTTAGTTCCTCCAATTGGCGCGCAAGGCGCATGGTGTTTCCGGTGTGCCGTTGTTCGAGCGCGGCCAGCTCTACCTTGGCTTCTTTTTTATCGTGCAACGTCCGTGCCCGCTCGCGTTTGTTTTCCACGAGTTTGAAGGCGCGCGCGTCTTCCAGGCTCATCGCCCCTTCCGCCACGGCTACGATGCTGAAATTGGTGCCGCGCCCGCTGCGGCGTTTGACGGCTTCGGCGATTTTCTCGACATTGTAAGGGATTTCCGGAATTAAAATTACGTCCGCGCCGCCGGCGATGCCCGCGCCCAGAGTTAGCCAACCTGCGCGATGGCCCATGATTTCGGCCACGATAATTCGATGATGGCTGTGGGCGGTGCTGTGGAGGCGGTCAATCGCTTCCGTGGCAATATCGAGCGCGGTGGCAAAACCAAAGGTGGAATCCGTCATGGCGACGTCGTTATCAATGGTTTTTGGCAGGGTGACAATGTTCAGTCCCGCTTCAGCAAGGTGCAGGGCGCTTTTTTGCGTGCCGCCGCCGCCCAGGCATACCAAGGCACCCAGATCGAGTTTCTTGTAATTCTCTTTGATGGTCTGAGTCATGTCCCGCGTCCGGCCGTCAATCAACATGCGGTACGGCTTGTCCCGGCTGGTGCCAAGGATGGTACCGCCGACGGTGAGAATTCCGGCCAGGGTGGATTTATCGAGTTTCAACTTGCGGTCCTCGACGATACCGCGGAAGCCATCCCGGAAACCAATGATGTCCATGCCGTAATATCCAAGCGCGGTTTTGCCGACGCCCCGGATGGCGGCGTTGAGTCCGGGGCTGTCGCCGCCCGCGGTTAAGATGCCGATGCGTTTGATTTTAGCCATTGCTCCGCACCATTTGAAGTTCGGAAGAAATTTTTGTCCAGAAGAAGTTTTAAATTTTTTGCCTGGCTGGACAGGCATAATACAAAATCAGGATGCCTGCCAGGGTGAGGAGAGAGAGAGCCAGGCCGAGCCGGAAATTCCAGTCCACATAAACCATACGGATTTGATGGGCGCCGGAGGGGATTTCCAGTGCCTGGAAGGCGTAATTAGCACGCCACAAGGGAGTGGGCTGGCCGTCCACATATGCGTGCCAGGGATGGTAATAGGATTGTGCGGCTACCAGGATGGTGTTTGCGCTGGCGTCCACATCGGCGTCAATTTCCTGTGCGGAAAACTTTTCGGAGGAGATTTTGACGATGGCCGTATTGGAGACGCTGGTTAAGCCCAGGTATTCCAAAGGCAAAATAACTTCGGCACGCGGGTTGAAATTAGTCGCAGAGAGGTCTTCCAGAGTGGCGGCCTCATCGGCGAAGAGGGGTTTTTGCCCGCCGGTCAAAAGGGGCATAAATGTGGAGTGGGGGGTCCATTCCAGATTATTTCCCCGGATGGCAAGGACTTCGGAAACGCCGAGGAAATCCTGCATGGGTTCGCTCAGGTTGCCATCGAGGAAAGCATTCTCCTTGAGGTTAACTGGGAAGAAGCCATCGCACTTGGGAATGTCATCGAGCAGGTTACAATCGCTGAACAGAGCAAAGCGGTCGCTCAGAAAATTTTCGGCAACGTCCTGATGGGCGGCAAAGGTCAGGGTGTTGAGCACATCGAAAGGAATCATGGCCCGCGATAAGCCAAATTGTGGGGCGGGCAAAGTACGCGACATATTGGGCTGAAATAGCTTGGAATTCACTGTGGCGGGGTGCGGCGCGTGGGTATCCAAATCCAGCCAGATCAGCACCAGCACCAGCATTTGCAGCCAACGGCACAATTTAGGGCTGACAATTTTCTCCAGGAGAAAAAGGCCGACAAGGATAGCCGTGAAGAAAAGGATGCGAATCAATTCATTATCGAACACAACATGATTGAGAGCGTTTGATGGTTGACCGTAGAACGCCCACGCGAGACAGCCGGAAATTAAGCCAATGACGGCCAGCCAAAGGACGAGCCAGAGATAATTGTAGTGAGCGAGCTTTTGATTTGGAACCGGAGGTTCTCTTTTCACCAGGCCATAGGCCGCCAGCAAAGGCAAAACGAAGGCGGGCAGAATGACGAATTTAATGGGAAAGCGAACGAGGCCGAAAACGCCCACATGGGAGCATAGCCAGCCGTAAACCGGAGTGGCATTACCCATCGCAAGCACGAGGCAAAACAAGGTTAAAATTCCGAGCATCCACACCCGGACCTGGCGGTTCCGGCAAATTGCCAGGGCTGCCAGTGCCACCGTGACAATACCGGTGTAATAGGAAAGAATCCAGTATTGGCCCTGCTGGAAAAAAATGCCCTGTGCCGTCTCGTATCGGAACAGTGGCACAAAGAAATTAACCCACCCGGTTGGCGGCATAGGAGAATCCGAGGCGTAATAGTTCGCCTGGCGTTCGGAATGGTTTAGAAAATCAAAAAATGGGAGTAATTGAACGGCAGAAAGGCCGCTGACGAGCAGAACGACCAAGGAAAAGCGCAAACAAATTTTGACACGCGGCGAGCCGCCGGAAATAAATTCAGTCAGGGCCATCACGGCGAGCAGAACCCACGCCATCAATACGGTTTCCACTCCCCCGGAAAGCATTTGCAAAGCGCCGACGATCACGGCTAAAACCAGCGTCCTTCCGCCTTCGTGCCACGCCCGCTGCGTCAGCCAAACGACCCACGGCATCCATCCCAGGCCGGCGATGGTGGCGGGCCACAAGAGGCTGCTCAACGTCAGCGCGCCGAAAGCAAAAACAACGCCGGCTACGGCGGCGGCGAAGTTGTTTTGGGTCCAATGGCGGGCAAGAAAGAACATTCCCAATCCGCCCAGAAATAAATGGAGGAGACAGAACACCCCGAGGGACCAGGGGAAGGGGAGCACCAGGTAAAAGAGGGCCGGTGGATAAAGTGCTTGGGTGTTCCATTCGGCAAGGAATGGCTGGCCGCAGTTGTTGAGGGGATTCCACAGCGGCCATTGCAGGTGCCAAAAACTTTCTCTTAGGTGCCAGGCAATCGGGAGGGCAAAAAAGCCAAAGTCGCGAAAGGCAAACATTTCAAGCCCAAGAAAAACTCCCGGCCACGAGACGAAGGTCAATATCGCCAGCAAAAGTGCGAAGCGGGGGGGTGTTATCCAGGAGCTGTCGTTTTCTTTTTGAACGTTCAAGAGCAATCAAAAAACCAAAAGGACAAGGAAAAAGAAACCATGAAAGAGATAAAAGATTTTCAAAGGCAGCTTACCTCAAAGGACGCCGTGACGGGAACAGCAGCAAACCCAGCAAGCAAGCCAACCATCCAATGATGGAAAGCGCCGCGCCAGTATCAAACGCCTTGTCTTTATATACCAGCCGGATGTCGTGCCTGCCTTGTGGGATTTGAATTGCCTGAAACGCGTGGTTGGCGCGGAGCAGGGGAACGTCCCGGCCATCAACGGAGGCGGACCAGTCGGGGTAAAAGCTTTGCGCCACCACGACGAGAGCGGGCGCGGCGGCCTCGGCCTGGATCTCAACGCTTTGAATTTCGAATTTTGAATCGAGCACACGCGCTTCAGTTTGGTTCGTGGCGGTCACAAACGCCTTTGCCTCCGGCGGAAGAAAGACAATTTTGCTTCCGTCAAAATTACCCGCGGACAGGGCCTGAAGTGTTTCCGCGTCGTCGGCAAACACGGGCCTTTGGCCGGCGGTCACCAGCGGCAGGTACGTTTTACGCGGCTGCCAATCATAGATTTCATCCGGTGCGGTCATTTGGGAAACGCCCAGGAAATCGTCGAGATGAGGGAAATCGTTGGTTGCGCTGTAAATAAGCGAAAACAAATCATTGTTCCAGCGTGTCGTGAGCGAGAAGAAACCGTCCACTTTGGGCGCGGAGTCGAGCAGATTGCAATCGCCGCAGAAACCGAGGCGCTTGGCGAGGTAATTATTTTGGGGGTTGCGCAAAGCCAGGCCAATGAAATCCATATAGGCTTTGGGCGTGACCAGCGCACGCGAAGCGCCCAACTCCGGTTGAGGATTCATGGCGAGTTTTTCCCGCGCCAGGTTTGCCTGATAAACATCCGGCGGCACATTGGGATTTTGGGCAGGTTCATGCGTCAGCACGTCCAGCCAGGCGACCAGAATGAGAATCAAAGGCGCGATCTTAAACAGGCCGGACCGTGATTTTCCGGCCAGGATAAAGAGAATGGCTCCGGTCAAAATCAGAAAGGCCACGCGCGAAAACCCGTCTAGCAACGCCGCATGGGCATCGCTATAGGGTAACGGGAATTTTGTTGCCCAAATGGTGACGGCAATGAGCAGGACGAGAAGTCCAATTCCAAGCAGGGTCATTTGCTTTCGGATATTTTGCTGAGTCATTTGTGCCAAAGAGAAGGCGGCAAGCAGCGGCGCGGTGAACGTGACGAGCAGCAGGTATTTAACCGGATAAGTCACGAAACTCAGTTGCGGCAGGAGTTTGCGAAGGGCGGGCAGAACGGGCGTATTCTCTCCCAGGGCAAATACCACGCCCAAGGCTGCGAGAGCCGCAAGCAGCCAAACACGGCGGTCGCGGTATTTCCAAATGGCCAGCAGTGCGAGCCATAACGTCCCGAGGCCCAGATAATAGGACGACGTCCAGGCCTGGCCTTTTGGGGAAATCTGAAAGAAAATGCCTTCGCCCATGATGCGGCCAAAAGCCATCGGCAACAGAAAGTTTACCAAGCCGCGTCCGGGCAGGGACCAGCGCAAATCCGCGTAGCCAGCCTGGCGTTGCGAATGGGCAACGAGATCGAAAAATGGAAGCAACTGTGCTGCGACCATAAAGGCGATCAGAACGGCGACAACGGGAAAACGCCAAAACGCTTTTCGCGGGAAATCATTTTTTGCCAATTGCTGAATCCACAGCGCAAAGAGGACCAGCCATGTGAAGGCGATAATTTCCGGCCCGCCGGCGAGCATTTGCAGCGCGCCGGGGATAGCCGCAATAAACATTTTCCGGCCGCCTTCGCGCCAGGCGCTTTCCACGGCTAGGACGACCCACGGCATCCAACTCCACGTTGCGGTGTGGCTGGGCCACATCAGCAAATTGAGCGTCAGGCCGCTGAAGCAAAATGCCGTTCCGGCAAAGGCAGCGGCAAAGCTGTCGCCCGTCCATTTTCGCGCGAGAAAGAACATGCCAAAGCCGCCGAACCACAGGTGCAAGAGGCAGAAAAAACTCAATGCCCAGGGCAGTGGCAACAGCAGGTAAATTGCGGACGGCGGATAAAGCGGCATCGTGTTCCATTGCGCGAGGAAGGGGACGCCGCAGTTGTTGAATGGATCCCAAAAGGGAATCAAGCCGCGCCAGAAGCAGTCTTTTTGAAACCAGGCCAGGGGATAGGCGAAGAATCCGTAATCCCGCGCGACAAAAGTCTGCATTCCCAGAACAACATGCGGAAAGGAAGCGAAAACCAGCAGGGCGAGCAACAGGCCGAAACGCAAAGGAGTCAACCAATCGAAAGCGCGGTTTGCGGGAGTGTCGCTCATGAATTGCCAGGGCGATTCTATTCAGGAAGTGAAACCGGCGGCAAGTATTCGCCGAGATATTCGCGTTTCCACCAGTCACCCGTGGCGCGGCGTTCGGCAAAGGTGGTAAACTGATAGTTATAAAGTTCGGCGCGGATATAGCGCGGGGGCTTGGCCGGGAAAGGGTTTTTCTCCAACAAGGCCAAAACCTGCGGGGAGCCTTGCAACAAACGCACGCAAAAATTTTCCAGCCACGGGTTTTGCTGATAATCACCCAGTGCGGCAAACCACATTTGCCAGTCCAGGCGCGGTTGGTGCGGGGCGACAAAGACGGGCCGCCGGTGGACATCGCCGGGTTTGTATTTGAATTCGTAGTCGAGCCAATGAACACCGTCGTTGCTGCCTTGCACAATGATTTCGTGGCGTTCGGTGGTCATTACGGCAAATAGGCCGTAGCCATTAATCGTCCAGAATGGGGAGAGCCATTGGCCAACGCAGGCAACGGGATAAAACAAACTACTTTGCACGCCGAAGATGTTTACGACCTGAAGAAAAGAAATAGCAATAGACACTGCCGCAAGTGGAGCGTTGAAAGCAAGACGCCAGTGGGCTGGTTTCCTGGGTGCCTCGCGCTGTCTAAATCGCGCCGGCAGGATTTTCTGGAGGAAAAAGTCATCGAGCAAGAGCACGCAGAGGGCGAGCGTCAGCAAATTGAAGAAGCAGTAATTGCCGGTCAATAGAATTAGGATTTGCAAAAAAACGATGGCAGCACCGCCAAAAAATCGGATTCGCCGGGGAGCAAATATCAGGAACGGCGCGCCCATCTCAATGGCGAACATCGCAGCGCAGGAGAATTTCAGGAACCACAGGGGCAATTGGCTGGCGTACCATCCAATCCACGTCGGCAGCGGCTGGGTGTAATAATGAAACGTGAGGGCGGTGAGATTGTGCCAGGTGGGGTCGCCACTGGATAACTTAACGCAGCCGGAGGAAAACATGAGTTTGAAAAGCAACAGCCGCAAAAGCCAGAGGACGATCCGCGATGGCGGCGTTTCGCCGGAAAGCCCGGGCTTCAGTTGGAGGGGTGCGAAAAAAATCGCAAGGAACCCTACTTCGAGCAGCAAATTGTCCCACTGAAACTCCAAAAAGACGCCGCCGACGGTTGTCAGTGAAAGGTAAAACAGCCAGAGGAGTGCCAAAGACAGCGCGGGCGCAATTTCAAAAATCAAAAGCACCGCAAAAAGAGTCCCGGCGGCGCACTGGAATTGCAACGAATAGTCTGACGAATCCAGCCAGCACAAGGTGGGCACCAGATGAAATCTCTCCAGGCCGATGCCTTGCGCATCACAGGCTTGTGTAATATCGGACATGAAGTCGTGCGCCGGCAGGATGCCGTTGTGACCGATAAGGCCGGGAACCTGCGTCCAGAGCGAGACGAAGGCGACGAGATAAATAAGACCGAGAGCCCGTAGAAAAATCCAGCGCGTCAAAAAATAATCCGGGTGTTCCACATGTCGGCCCCATAGCAAACGGGTGAACAGAGAGAAACCTGTCCGGTGGCCGGCGACAAATTCATAGACGCGTTCCGTGAGTTTTGAAAATGTCGGCGACGATTCATAAAAATGAAGCGGCCATTCAATTTTTGGATTGTTTGCCAATGCGCGGAAAACGGCTTCCACACCGGAAATAACTTCGCCATCGGTTTCAATTAGCAGGACGGAAGTCTTATATTGTTCGAATGGAATTTCAGGGAAGCGGGTGATGATCTCCGGAGCCTGGGACGGCAGATAATCCACGGCGTTGCCGGTCAACTGCCGCCAGCGGCGAACCCAAAGGCTGCAAAAGTTACAGTCACCGTCGAAAACCATGAGCGGTTTTGGCGGCGGCGTGGCGACATGGAAACCGCTTTTCACAGTTTAACGTTAAACCAGCCGGGACGCGAAAGGCAATGAGCTTAAAATTTCACCAGCCATAACAGGCTAAATGTAAAATTTGAACTCCGATTTACAGTTCCGGAGCGTCCGGTGGCTGGCGAGGATTTCTCCGACCACCCGCGAAAGGTGAGTTGTGGCGGGTTGATTTTCTCCGAGGCTACAGCCGTTATAGTTCACCTTTGTTAGCGCAAAAATATCCCTGGCAACCTGCTCCAGGTCACAATCACCGTGCTGGACATCAAGGTAAAGAGGGTGGGGGACTTCCGGGCCGTCATGGACGCGCAGGCGTGGCTTGAATCCCGAACACCACAGGAGACCACGTTTGGGGGACATTGGCCAAAATGTCCCGCGAAGGACCGGTTGAGCGCCTCCGCGGTAAAGCCGCAGGCCGGTGCGTTCCGGCGCGACGCGAATGACCGCCAGCCTGGCTCCTTCCGGACAGGCGGCCTGATAACCTGCGAACTCCTCTTCGGTCACCGGCGACCGGCAGTGCAGGAAAACTTCCTTCAATTTTTTGTCTGGGAGTGATTTTAGGGCGCGGGACAGCAATCGAGCAGCGCTTTCCTTGTTCAGATGATATTCGCCTTTTCTGGGCGATGCCCAGTCTCCTTCATCTCCGAGTATAACCGTACCGTCGCCATCGTCCCCAAACATTTGCGCAAAGCTGCAAACTGTATTAGGAACGTCAGTGTCTTTGAACGATACGCCGACATGACAAACGCCTTCACGGACAGCGTGGAGTTTCCAGGGTTTGCCGCCGGCCTTATTATAGAGCGCGGTGGACAGGTTCCAGGCGCGGTCGGACAAGGGAGTGAGCTGACGCCAGCCGCCCCGCCGCCCCGGTCCGGCAAGGCGCAAGGTTGATTCACGGACGATTTGAACGGGGATGCCCAGGTCCATTGCCCGCGCTTTGATTTGATACCGGAAATCAAGCGACCATGAATATTGCTCCGGTTCATAGGCTTCAAAGAAATCGAGCATCAGCGGGCGCAGGCGTTGTTCGCGTTTGCTGATACGATGGCCATGGCCACCCGGGAACCGGGAAACCGACCGGCAGTTCGTGTAAACAAAATCCGGCACCACGACGACAAAAACCCGGGCAGGCGTTTTAGAAACATTTGCCGCTTTCATACGGTTAACGAAAATTGAGACCACCTCAAAAATGCGCTTGTGGTCATCACGCTCCGTGGCGGCGTTTTTTAAATCCAAGGTGTCCAATTCTTCAGTCCATGCAGGTTCGGCGGAAAGCCCGGCGTGAAAAGCCTCCTCAAAACCGGGGAAGTGAGGCCAGAGAACATCGCTCAAATGGTCATCAGTCAAAATGGGCCGGGTGATAGCCCGGGCAAAGTCGCCAAACGCGGCCACACCGCTTTGCGTTCCAATAATGGCGTAAGAGAGTTCCTCCGGCCGGGTTTTTGAATCCAGCGGGCCAAAGAGAGTCAATCCATCGCGTGGATGCTCCAGAATTCCGCCGTTGGCGAATTCGAGTTTCGGTTCGGCGAAGACAGTGAGGTTATTCATCGCTGTCCTCCGGTTCTGGTTCGTCCAATGTGAACTCGTGTTCCAGCGCCTCCGCATCTTTTTCGGTGGAGTCCGATTCGATTAGGGATTCTTCCAGCTTGCGAGGGGAAGGCAATGCCATTAGACCCGGTTCCAACACCGGATCGTTTACTCCTGCCGGCGGCGAACTAATCAAAATCCCGGCGGCAGCCATAACCCGGTTCAGCCACTCTTCGTTCTTCCATGTTTTGGTAACGCGCCGGATTCGCGACAGGGCGCTCTTGTAGTCAACCGGTCCGCCTTTTTCGTCGAAAAAAACCAACGTCGGCGTCACCTGTACATTAAATGCGCCGGCGAGTCCGCCGGTAAGGCGCAGGCGAAAGGCAAAATGATGAAAGTTGACTTCCACAATACCGAGACGGCGGAAAGAGACTTTTTCCTGTATTGCGACCTTGAGTTTTTTGCCTTCAAAACTGGTGAACGGCAATTGGCCGTTGTCAGTGAAGTTTTTGGGAAGGAAAAATGTTTCCTTCATCTCCGGGTCGGGATGGCGCAAGCAGCCGGCCTTGACCAATCGGCGGGCCAGCGCCTTTAAAATAAAGGTGCTGGCAATTTTCCGGTGAGGAACGTTTTGAAAAGTACCCGGCCCGGTCCAAGGCAATTGCTTGCGAGTCGTCCGGATGCGATCAAAAAATTCCGGGGGAGGGGGGATGACAGCAATCAGCGTGTCCTTCGTGATTTCATAAAAGGTCCAGGCACTTTCCAGTGCCTCCCATTCGAGAGGTTCCACGTCATCCGGAGCCTGAAATATCCTAAGAACATTGGGAAAGGATTGAATGCGGATTAAATTGGCAAACAATCGCTCGCCGATGTCGTTGGTCAGGTCGTCGCCATGCGGGAAACTGGCGGAGGCAAGTTGAGCCCCGTTTTCGAGCGAACGAGGCGCTTTAATCGAATCCAGTTTTTTAAGCAGAGCCTTCCAGCCGTTACCCCAGCCATCTTCAAATGAAATAGGAGCCGCGGCGTCGGTCAATTCTTCGGGCTTGCTGCCATCCATCTGTAACGGAATAAGAAAATCGGAAATTTTCTGCTGCCGGACGACACGTTGCGCGAGCATTCGCTCCAGGGCGGCCTTCTTCTTGCGTGCCGAATTTTCAGAAATTAGGGCCAGCACCCGAAAGGTCCGGCTTTTGATGGTTTCATCCGCTGTCTCCGGCCAGGGTTCGCCGCCGAGCGGTTTTATTTTATCAAACCAGACGGGATGTCCGCGCGCCGCCAGTTTGCGCGCCAGCCAGCGGGCGAGGGGCAGGTCTTCGTTGGCGTAACTGATGAATAAATGTGCCGGGTTTAGATGTGTCATGCGGACAGCTCTTGGGGCGCAAGGTAACAATTCCCGGCGAGGGATGCACGTTTTTCCGCCCGGCGGGAGACTCGCGCGCCCGTTTTCGAGTGCGAGGCAGGGAGATAGAGGATAGTAGATGTTCGATTGACTTTTATTGACAATTGGGGATTGAAAAAAACACGTCGAAAATCGCGTGTTTTTTGCGGTATTTTGAGGGGTTTTTATGACAGTTTTTGAGGGGTTTCCCAATGATTTCCCATAAAAGTGCCCCGAAAAAAATTCGGAATTTTTTTCATCAAATAACCCTTGATTAGGTTGGATTGGGTTTGATGGTTTTTCTGAGGGTCTGGCTTGTAAATTTTTAATTTTAAATGCCTGATTAACGCGAAGGCGTGGAGATGTAAAGCCCCTAAGGGCCGGCATATATGTAGTTTTGTGTGTGTGATGATGGACAAGCTCCGTGAGGAGCGACATCATCTGGTCATTCCAGAATATGCTGCTCCTGACGGAGCTCGATGCTATTCCCAGCCCGGTACTACATAGATGTCGCGCCGACGGCGCTAAACACCCCAAATTTTGTGCGGCCAGAGCCGATGATTGTGCATCAATCATCCAAGCATTTTAGCAGGGAAAAGGGAGGAGTTTAAGTTCGCCACTACCGCTATTTTTTGACGATTTCCCAATAAAAACCCGGAAAACGCAACTTTCACGCAAAATATTTTTTTACCACTGATGGACATCCATCCTCCACAGCAGGCTGCTACGGAGGACGGACGGATAAACCCATGTAAACCCAGGGCGGCGCTCGGCGGCAGTGCCGCTTCCCTTCGGCTTGCTTGCCTTGGGCTATTATCGGTCGCCGCTGTGGGGCTTTACTCAGAGTCTTAAAAGTTTAAGTCAATAGCTTGAAGGCGTGAACCCAATCATTGCGGAGGAAGCCGGGGATGCACCACAACATGCACAACGGCTCGATGGCGCGCGCGGCTTCGACTTTGCCCATGTCCGCGGTTTCCCAGCCGAATTGGTCGAGGATTTGGCTAACGGCTTTTTTGGCCTCGTCGTCATTGCCGCAGATAAACATCGTGGGCTTGCCGCCTTTGAATTGCGGGTTGACCATACAGGTGTTACCCACTGAATTGAAGGCTTTGACAAAGCGGGCGTTCTTGAATTCGTTCTGGAGTTGTTCCATGCACGATTCGTTTATGTTTGTAAAAAATTTCAAAACGCCGTTCGCAGGCGGGGCGTCGGCGATGGGATTGGTGGCGTCCACGACAACTTTGCTTGTTAAATTCGCCGCGCCGGCAGCGCGCAGGGCGTCCGCTGCTGCTGTGCCTTTGACAGCCAGGACCACCAGCTCGCCAAATTTGGCCGCTTCAGGAAAACTGACAATGCCGGCTTTGGGATTGGCCTTTGCCCACTCCGACAGCTTGTCCGGCGCGCGTGTGCCAAGTTTGACATCGTGACCATGCTTGAT
>Ga0302325_10025904_pt1 | contig 12186 bp, 12 predicted proteins | sample Palsa_T0_2_FD_201948 | JGI IMG/M metagenome (GOLD analysis project Ga0302325, IMG submission 201948) | Peat permafrost microbial communities from Stordalen Mire near Abisko, Sweden - Palsa_T0_2 | ecosystem: Environmental > Terrestrial > Soil > Palsa > Peat permafrost | place: Sweden: Abisko...
GACCTGACGATCGTGCCATCCGGAAAGCTGGATATCCAGACATTTCTTAACGTTGGACCCACCAGCTTTGAGGTAATGATCGCAAAAAGGGGTCATTCATAATTATCTTAAATTGTTAAATAATAGGCATTTATCGAAAGGTATCTATTTATTATGAATGTCCCCTTTTTCGTTTTTCAGGACGAAAGTTGTCGCACGATATCGGCGATGGCGTCGGCGGGTGGGGCGAGGGCGGCGGCGGATTTGACGGGGGGCTGGCCGTCTTTGTGGCCGAGGGCGGCGCGGATGTGTAGTTGGTCGTTTTCAAATTCGGCCAATACCGCGATGGGAGAATGGCAATCGCAATTCAAAGCGGCGACGACGGCGCGCTCGGCCTCGACGGCGGTGCGAGTGAATGGATCGTTGAGCTTCGCGAGAATCTCGATTGTGGTGTGATCGTCTTTCCGGCATTGCAGCGCGAGCGCGCCCTGACCCGGCGCCGGCAGCAGGACGTCGGCCGAGATGGGATGCATGATCGAATGGTCGAAAAGATCGGCGCGGTGGATGCCGGCGAGGGCGAGGAGGGTTGCGGCGAATTCACCCGCCTGCACCCGGCGGATGCGGGTGTCGATGTTGCCGCGTATTGGGTGGATCACCAGATCGTGCCGCCGGGCCAGGAGCTGGCATTTTCGGCGCAGACTGCCGGTGGCGATGGTGCAGTGCTGGGGGAGTTCGTCGATCGAAGTGCCCAGCGAGGTTATCAGGACATCGTGTGGGTCGGCACGTTTTGGAATTGCCGCGATGGTCAGGCCGGATTGATCGACCAATGGCATCGTGACGGGCACATCCTTGCAGCTATGGACGGCGAGGTCGATCTGATTGGCCAGAAGCGCCAATTCGAGTTCCTTGATAAAGAGGCCTTTGCCGCCGGATTCGTAGAGGGGGCGATCGGTGATCTGATCGCCGCTGGTGGTGATGGTGATGACCTGGACGTCGATGCCGGTGCGTCGGCGGATTTGCTCGGCCACCTGGGCCGACTGGCTGCGGGCGAGCAGGCTGGCGCGGGTACCGAGACGAATGGGGGGCATGGCTGTATCTTAACGGATTATGCCGCAAAGAGTGTTTCTCACGGGCGCCAGCGGATTTGTGGGATCGGCGATCCTGAAAGAGCTCGTCCGACGCGGATTGGCTGTTAACGCGCTCTCAAATCGAAGGGTTCCTCCGGCAATCGAGGGGGAGGTCAAGCATTTTATTGCCGATGTATTTGAATCCGGCGCACTGGACGGAGCGATGGCCGGTTGTGATGCGGCGATTCATCTGATCGGGATCATCCAGGAAAATCCCAAGGAGGGGATCACCTTTGAGCGTATGCACGTTGAAGCGACACGGCAGGTGATCGAAGCGGCGAAGCGCGCGGGGATCAAGCGGTTCGTGCAGATGTCGGCGATGGGGGTGCGGGCCGATGCGGAAACTGAATATGGCCGCACGAAATGGCGGGCGGAGCAGATCGTGCGGGGCAGCGGATTGGATTGGACGATTTTTCGCCCCTCGATGATTCACGGGCCCAAGGGGGAATTCATGAAAATGGAGGCGAAGTGGGCGCGGAAACAATCGCCGCCGTTTTTATTCATGCCCTATTTTGGGGCCGGGTTGCTGGGGCTGAATGCCAGGGGGCGGGTGCAGCCGATTTTTGTTGATGAGGTGGCGCGGGCGTTTGTGGAAGCGGTTGGAAATTCCCAATCCATCGGGCGGATTTATGAACTGGGCGGGGCGGATCGACTGACCTGGCCGATGATGCACCGGATCGCGTCTCGTGAAATCGTCGGGAAAAAACGACTCACGCTGGGAATTCCCGCGTGGTACGCAAAGCTGGTCGCCGCCATCGTGCCGGGATCGCTGTTGCCGTTCAATCGCGATCAGGTGGTGATGAGCCTGGAAGACAATTCCGGCGATACTGCAGATTTCGTGCGGGATTTTGGGTGGCAGCCGATGGGGTTCGAGCAGTCGCTGCGCGGGTATGTGGGATTAATTTAATTTCAACCGAGCGATTGCAAGTATTCGATGGCAGCGCGGACGTTTTCTTCACCGCGGCGGGAGGATTCCTGTTCGATGGCGAGCGGGCCGGTATAGCCGACTTCGGCAAGGGCGGCGAGCAATTCGACAAAATCTACCTGACCACTGCCGACGGGCGTGGACTGGCCCCAGTCCAGGCCGGGGTTTTCGGAGGCGATGGCATCCTTGATGTGCACGTGGCGAATATGACGTCCGAGCGTGCGCACCGAGGCGACAGGGTCTCCGGCGCCATAGAGGATCATGTTGGCGGGATCGAAATTGACGCCGACGGTTCTGACCGGCAGATCGTTGATGAACTGGAGCATTTCCGAGGCGGGTTCCTGGCCGCTTTCCATCGCCAGATCAATTTCCAATTCCGCCAGCGCGGCCGCGACATCACCGACGCGTTTGAGAAGCCGGGGATACAGCTCGTGATCGGACGGGGGGATGAATCCCACATGGGTGGTGAGGATTTTAATGCCCAGCTCGCGGGCGAGTTTTGCGGATTCGACGGTGAGTCTTTGGCGAAGCTCCCACGGCTCATCAGGAACGAACCCACCGGTGAGGCGGATGCGGGCGAGCGTCGAATAATCCTCGCCGGGAAAACCGATCATGCCGGCTGTGATGGTGATGCCGCTGGATCGCAACTGGCCGAGTTCGAAATGCTTTTGCTTGTCGTCCAGGAAAATCAGGGGGCCAAGCGCCAGGTGAATGTGCGAAAGGCCGAGGCGAACCGTCGATTCGACAAGGTCCTTCATCGCCGGGGCATCGAGCGACCAACTGCAAACGGCGAGGTCATGGGAGCGGATTCGCATGGCTTATATCCGTGATGTTAAGAAAGACGGGGGTGTGGCTCAACCTTGGAGCCCCACGGAGCCCCGGATGTACATCCATGGCTTGCAATTTTATCGGACTCGAATATGGCATTTGCATTCCGCGCCAATGTATTTGATCTCATTCCTGTACGAAGCCTGTGGGATGGGAGAGAGAATGAGAAATGCGTTTGATGCCGGGATGAATGAAGCCGGCGACAATTTGATTCGGTATTCGGAAGTGGTTTCTTCGCTTTCGTATGCGCTGGACATCACCGAGGGGCAGCCGGCCGGTCATGCGGCCAGGTCGTGCCTGATCGGAATGCGGATTGCCGGGGAACTTTCGCTGTCACACGATGAGACGTGTGCCTTGTTTTATGGGCTGCTTTTGAAGGACCTGGGGTGTTCCAGCAACGCCTCGAAGGTGTGCGCCTTGTTTGGGGCGGACGATCGGCAGCTTAAATGCGATCTGAAGACGACCAACTGGACCAGCATGATGGATTCGGTTGGGTACGTGGCCCGCAATATTGGGATGGGCGGTTCGCTGTGGAACAAGGTTTCTCGCGTCGCGACGCTGGCGGCCAAGGGGCAGGCGGTGGCGCGCGAGATGATTGAGACCCGCTGCGAGCGTGGGGCGAAAATCGCCCGACAACTGCTGCTGCCCGAGCTGACCGCACAGGCGATCCACTCGCTGGACGAGCATTGGGACGGGCTTGGCCATCCCGATGGCCTGAGCGGTGAATCGATCCCGCTGCTGGCGCGGATCATGGGTCTGGCGCAGACGGCGGAAGTCTTCTGGCAGACGGACGGCGCGGAGGCGGCGTTCGAGGTGGTTCGGCGACGGGCCGGAAGCTGGTTTGATCCGGAGCTGGCCGAAGCATTTTCGCGGCTGCGCGATCACGAGGGCCTGCTTTCGGACATGGCGTCGCCGGATTCGGCGGCGCGGGCGGCGGCGCTGGAGCCGGAGGGTTTCTCCCTCCCGGCGACGGACGAGGTGCTCGACCGGCTGGCCCTGGCGTTCAGCGACGTGGTGGACGCCAAGAGCCCCTGGACGTACGAGCACTCGCGAGGTGTTGCGGAAGTGTCCGAGGGGCTTGGACGGGTGCTGGATTTGCAGGGGCGCCGGTTGCGCAAACTGCGCTGGGCGGCGCTCCTGCACGACATCGGGAAGCTCGGTGTTTCCAACCTGATTCTTGATAAACCCGGAAAGCTGGACGCCGATGAAATCGCGCAGATGCGGCGGCACACCTCGTACACGCACGCGATCCTTTCGCGGGTGCGGGTGTTCAACGAATTCGCGGGGATGTCCGCAAGCCATCACGAACGGCTCGATGGGGGCGGCTATCACCGCGGAATTGCCGGCGATGATCTGAGCCTGGAGGTTCGCATCCTGGCGGTAGCCGATATGTACGAGGCCCTGGCCGCCAAGCGGCCGTACCGTCCGGAGCGCACCAGCGAGCAGGCGCTGACGATCATCGAGCGTGAAGTCGGCCGAGGGCTGTGCCCGGTGGTGGTTTCGGCTCTGAAGACTTTTCTCGCGGAAAGCAAATTTGTGCCGTATCAGGTCGCGGCGTAGTGGGTGTGATGAATTCAAAACGTAAGTAAGGAGAGCGAATGGTTGAACATGTACCCGTTATCTTGAAATCGTTTCGGTATTTCTGTTGGTACCTGGGCGTGAGGGTGTCGTGGTGGCTGAGTTCGTGGGACATGGCGACTGAAGTCGCCGCGCCGCTTTAATTTTTTATTGGGGTTTGTCGGTTGGGGCGGGGTGGACTTCCGACGCGGTGTAGTGGAGATATCTTTCCTTCATCCATCGCACACCCAGGAGATCGACGAACGCGCGCCAGGCGCGGTTGCGGAATCCGTATTTGGCGACGCCGGCGTAGCGGGGGGAATGTTTCACCGGGGTTTCCAGAACGGTGTAGCCGCGCATTTTCACCAGCGTGGGCATGAAACGGTGTGAGCCGTTGAAGAGATGGATGCCGTTGAGGCAATGGCGGCGATAAATCTTCAGGCTGCTTGCCGAATCCTGAATCGTTTCCTTGCTGATGTAGTTGCGGATGCGGTTGGCGCAGCGGCTTTGCCAGAGCCGGAAGGCGCTGTCGGCTCGCTTGGCGCGCTGGCCGGTGATCATGTCGTGCCCGTCGAGCATGGGAAGCAGGCGGGCGATTTCCTCGGGATCATTTTGTAAATCGGCATCGATCGTGGCGATGATCTGCCCGCGCGCGGCTTTGAAGCCGGCATCGAACGCGGCGCTCTGGCCGCCGTTGCGGCTCATGCGCAGCAGGCGAAGCCAGGGGCGATCCCGCATCGCATCATGGAGCATTTTCGGCGTGGCATCGGTGCTGCCGTCATCGACGATGACAACTTCGAACGATCGGTTGGTCAGGCGCAGCGCGGCCTCGACGCGGCGCAGGAGTTCGGGAATTACCTCCTGCTCGTTATAAGCGGGAATGACGAGAGACAGTTCGGGCGACGATTCGGCAGATTCTTGCATTTCCAACTTTCTTAATGGCCCCGCCGCGATCATAGTAAATTTGCGGGGATTTTCATCATTTTTTCCAGAGCAGCTGCACGGCCTTTCGCGCCAGCAGCGCCACGCCCGCGCCTAGCGCAGCGCCGGCCACGACATCGCTGGGATAGTGGGCGTTCTCGGCGATGCGCTCGAGGCCGACGATGACCGCCAGCGTCCACCACAGCGGCCGCAGCCGCGGCGCCGTAAGGGAAAGACTCATCGCCATTGCGAATGCGATGCTCGCGTCGCCGGAAGGAAACGAATAGCTGGCTTCGACGTGCAGCAATCCGAATTTGAACGGATGCAGCTCAAAAGGAGGGACTCCATGGTAGGGACGGGTTCGTCCGATCAGAATCTTCAGCGGGGCGTTGAGGCCGGAGAGAATCCCCGTGAAAAAGACGAAGGCGGGGTTCAGCCAGAGTTTTTCACCGCGAGTGCCTGATCTCCATCCCGCAATCAACATTACCATGCAGGCGGCAATGGTGAAGAGAAAATTTCCGGGCAAGCGGATGATATGGGTGAGCAGCCAATGATTTTTAAGCCAAGGCGCCAGACCGCTGGTGTGGGCCAACGTGGAGAGGGGCACATCCCCAAAGAGAGCTGCAACAAAAGCGGCGGTGAAAGCAACGATGACGAAGATGTCGCTTGACCGATGTCGCGCCGGGGTATCGACAAGCGGTGATTCGGTCGTCACGATTTACCGGATGATGAAATGCTGGCTACCAAAGTCAAGAGTTGGATCTAAATTTGAAAGTTGAGCGTTGAGTGTTGCATTCAATTTTGAATTTATGCAACGCTCAACACTCAACACTCAATGCTCAATCCCGCACCACCACCATGCTTTTTCCCTCGACCATCATGTCGAAGACCATGGCGATATCATTGGCGCGCAGGCGGATGCAGCCCATCGATGATTGTTTGCCGATGCTGTCCTGGTCGATGGTGCCATGGATTCCGTAGGACATTTTTCCCACGGCCTGTCCTTCGGTGCCGGTGAGGCCGATCCAGTAACCGCCGAGGGGATTTTTGGGGTCGTCGGCGGCGATCACGCCTTCGCCGCGCGGGCTGTAATAAGTCGGGTGTTTCAGCTTGCGGTGCGGCTCGATCATCCACGTTCCGACGGGTGTCGAATCGTTCTGACCGAGCCCCACCTGATAGCTGGTAACAAACATCGAACTCTTTTCACCCGGCAATCCTCCGAGGTAGAGGTCCATCGTGAAACTGTGTTTTGTGACAACGCCGAAAAACGGCCCTTCGATGATCTTGATGGTGGCCCCGGCGCGAAGATGGCGGGGGTCGATGCCGTTGATGCGGCTGAGAAGCTCCCACGTGCAGTCGTGGATATTGGCGATTTTCGCGAGGCTGTCGCCCGGCTGGACGACGTATACGCCGCCGTATTCATCATCGCCGAAATGCCGGCGGCTGAAGATGACGGTGTCGTTAATCTGCGAGATCATGGATTTGATGGAAGTCTCCTGGGCATCGGTGAGACTGCCGGCCTGGAGCGCGTCGTTGAGGTCGGCCCGGGCTTCGAGGAGGCGGCCGGCGTCGATCTTGCCCTGGGCTTCGGCCATCACGGATGATCCGGAAATGGCGGCGGTGGGCTGCGTGGATGGGCCGGGAATATATTCGGCGGCCTGGATTGCGTGAGGGCCGGGGTCAACCATCGGCGGCGGCGCAATCTCGGGCGCGGGCTGGGTGGACGGAGCCACGTTGGTCTCGGCCACGGGCGCGGGAACCGGCGCCGGCGCGGGTGCGAGCGCCGCCGTTGGCGGAGATGGATCGGCTGCTGCGGCGGGCTGGTGATTGATCTTGTAAATGAACGAGAGGGCCGCGGCGGAAAAGCTGATCAGCAGAATGACCAGAAGGAAACGACTCAGACGGCGGGATTGACGACTCACGAGAACCTCCATGTTCTCTAAAACAAGCGCCGCATAAGGGCGGCCGCTAAACGGGTGCGGAATTCAGGGGCTCATACAGTTGGTTGCGAAGCGCCGAATTCCGCGATCGGTACACAGCATACTCAGCGGCATGTCATGGTCAAGCACCGGAAGCTCGGGGACGATCTGCTCTTCGAATCCCATTCCGCAGGAGATGCCGATGAAATCATGCTGCGCGAGGAAGCGGTCATAGAACCCCATGCCGCGGCCGATGCGATACCCCTTGGCGGTGAATCCCATTCCCGGAACGATAACCAGATCGATGAGATTCACGGGCATCGGATTACCGCTCACGGGTTCCCGAACGCCGGGGCCGGTCGTGGTCATGCGGGTCTGCAGGCTGTTGATTTCAACGGGCAGCATCCGGCGCTGATCCCAGCTTACTTTCGGCACGACGACGGTTTTGCCGCTTTGCCAGCATTTGAGCGCCAATGGCGCGGTATCCATTTCACCCGCGGCGGTGAGATAGAGCATGACGATGCGGGCGGCGGCGAATTCGGGGCTGGCGGTAAGGAACGCGGCGGCGGCGGTGCTGCGCGAGATCCTCTGGGCCTCGGGAATGAGGGCCAGCTTCTCCCGGAGCTGTTTGCGAATCGCTGACTTGTCGGATTCTTCCGCCATATATCCCAGAACAACCACCGGTCACGGCTCGGCCGCCTTGCCGAACTCGTCCTGTTTCCGCTTCTCCGCTTCGGCCCTCTGCAGGAGGCGTTGCTTGATTTCCGCCTCGTAGCCCCGATTCACGGGATCATAATATATCTTATCGACACCGAGGTAGTCTTGTTCGACAATTCCGCCGGGAAAATCGTGTGAATACTGATAACCTTCGCCGTGGCCCAGGCGCTTTGCGCCCGGATAGTGTGAATCTCGCAGATGTTTTGGGACGGGGAGGGTGCGGCCTTCCTTGACGTCCTTTGCGGCGGCCCAGATCGCCAGGGCTGATGCATTGGATTTGGGGGCCGTGGCCATGTAAATCACCGCCTGGGAGAGCGTGAGCTGAGCCTCGGGCATCCCGATCTTCTCAACGATATCGAAAGCTGCGGCGGCGACCATAACTGCACGCGGGTCGGCATTGCCGATGTCCTCCGAGGCAAGAATCGCGATTCGCCGGGCGATGAATCGGGGATCCTCACCAGCTTCAAGCATGCGGGCGAGCCAGTAAACGGCCGCGTCCGGGTCCGAGCCGCGCATGCTCTTGATCAGCGCGCTGGCCGCATCGTAATGCTCATCACCGGTGCCGTCGTAAACGATCGCCTTCTGCTGAATCGATTGCTCGGCCACGTCCAGATCGATCTTTATCGGGCCCTGGGCGTTGTCTTCTTTCTGCTGCGAGAGAACGGCGACTTCCAGCGCCATCAGGGCGCGGCGGGCATCGCCATCGCTTTTGGTCGCCCATAAATCGATTGCCTGATCGGTAATTTCAAAGCGAAGATTTCCAAACCCGCGATCTTTGTCTGCAATGGCGCGGCGGATGAGGATGCGAATGTCGTCTTCGCTCAGCGGGGAAAACTGAAAAATCTGGCTGCGGCTCACGAGCGGAGAATTGACGGCGAAAAATGGATTTTCGGTGGTCGCTCCGACGAGCAGGATCAGCCCCGCTTCGACATCTCCCAAGAGGATGTCCTGCTGGGCGCGATTGAAGCGGTGGATTTCGTCGAGAAACAGCACGGTCCGTTTCCCGCCGGCGGCGAGACGCTCCTTGGCGGCGTCGAGAATCGATCGCACTTCCTTCACGCCGACGGAAGCGGCGTTGACCTCGACGAATTCGCTCTTGGTATAAATGGCGATGAGCTGTGCCAGCGTGGTTTTGCCGGTGCCGGGCGGGCCATAGAAGATGACGCTGGTGAGACGATCTGCTTCGAGCATCCGGCGCAATAATTTTCCTTCGCCGAGGAAATGCTGCTGCCCGGCGAATTCATCCAGCGAGCGCGGCCGCATGCGCACGGCGAGCGGCGCGACACGCTGGAGATTCTTCTTACGCGACTCGGCGAAGAGGTCCATCTGTGGGAATCATAGCTTCTTCAGGAGCAATGCTGCCACATTCACCACCGCTTCACCTGCTGCGCTACCTTCATCGGCAGGCCGAACAGATCGATAAACCCGCGCGCGGCGGTCACGTCGTAGCCTTCCATGCTGAAGCTTGCTAGCTGGGGGTCGTACAAGCTGTGCGGGCTGGTGACGCTGGCCGTAGTAGCGCGGCCTTTGAACAACTTTACTTTCACCTGACCCGTGACGGGGCCCTGGGTGTGATCGATGAAGCTTTGCAGGGCTTCGCGCAGGGGGTGGAACCATTGTCCGTAGTAAACCAGCTCGGCATATCGCAGCGCGACCTGCTGTTTGTAGTGGAACGTGTCGCGCTCGATGCAGATTTGCTCCAGGGCTTTGTGGGCTTCGTAGAGGATCGTACCGCCGGGGGTTTCGTAGGCGCCGCGGGATTTCATGCCGACGAGACGGTTCTCGGCCAGTTGCGTCTGGCCGACGGCGTGTTTGCCGCCGAGGGTGTTCAATTGCGCGATGATTTCATGGCCGGGTAATTGTTTGCCATTTACCGCAATTGGATTGCCGCGCTCGAAGTCGATCGTGACATATTCCGGCTCGTTGGGGGCTTTTGAAACGGGGACGGACATCACCCACAGATCGTCCTGGGGTTCGTTGGCCGGGGATTCCAGATCGGCGCCCTCGTGACTGATGTGCCAGAGATTTCGATCGCGGCTGTAGATTTTCTTTTTGCTCTGATCGACGGGAACCCCTTTTTTATTGGCGTAGTCGATGGCGCTTTCGCGGTCGCGCAGCTCAAAGGTTGGATCTTTCCATGGCGCGATGATTTTCAGGTCGGGCGCCAGCGACATGTACGTCAGCTCGAACCGCACCTGGTCATTGCCCTTGGAAGTCGCGCCGTGGCCGACGGCGTCAGCACCAGTCTGGCGGGCGACTTCTACCTGGTGCTTGGCGATAATCGGCCGGGCAATGCTGGTGCCAAGCAGATAATCGTTCTCGTAAATCGCATGGGCACGGAGCATGGGAAAGCAGAAATCGGCGGCAAATTCCTGGCGGAGGTCTTTGATGATAACTTCATCAGCGCCGCTTTTTTTCGCTTTGTCCTCGATGCCTTTGAGTTCATTCCCCTGGCCGAGTTCCGCGGCGAAGGCGACGAGCTTGACGCCGGGGTAGCGGTCCTTGAGCCAGGGGAGGATGACGCTGGTGTCGAGCCCGCCGCTGTAGGCGAGGACGATTTTTTTCGGTATTTGGGATTGGGACATTATGGCTCCAAGCAGGAAAAAGGTTAGATGTATGCGGCAGTATAATAATGACGGCACGACGGGATGCCATATCGACTGCAAAAGCGATGCAAGCCGCGCGTGAATGAATCAGGGAATATGTTTCGCGAGCGATATTTCATTTTGCCGCCGGCGGATGTCTACACCAGCGGGCGGCATGGGCTGTATATTGGGGAATTCGGCAGTTATTCACATTACAACTATCTGCGGGGAGGGCTGGTTTCGCGCATCAAGCGCGGGCATTTTGAAACGGCTCTGCGTTTGGCGCAATCGCGATTCGGCGGCGATGCGATCGATGTCGGATGTGCCGATGGAATTCTGCTGCCATCCCTGTCGAAGCATTTTCGGCGAGTGGCGGCGGTGGATGTGCGGCAGGAATTCATTCACGTTGCCGAGGACCTCGTACAAACGATGCGGCTGGGGAATGTGATGCCCCTGTGCAATTGCGAAATGTCTTTCGAACAGCTTCGCCAGCGGATTGAAATTCCCGGCGATGTGGCATTTGTGCTGGAAACGCTGGAGCACATCGGCACCCCCGGCGGCGCCGAGGTGTACGAGGAGAAGATGAAATTTCTCGACGGGGTCTTTTCGCTGCTGAAGGCGGATGGAATTATCGTGGCTTCGGTCCCGCGAACGGTGGGGTTGGGTTTCGCGTGCCAGTACGGAGTTCAGCGGCTGCTGCGGATGAAAGTGGAACCGATGTCGATACGCGAGGTGATCCGCAGCGGGCTTTGGAAAGATACGGATCAACTGGAGCGACGATGGGCATCGGGGCATGTGGGATTCAACGACGAAAAGTTTGTCCGGCTTGTGCGCGCGAAATTCAAACTGAATCGCGAAAAGACTTCCCTGGTCAATCGGTTTTTTGTACTGGAGCGGAAATAGCAGAAGACCCTCACCCCATCCCTCTCCCGGAGTACCGGGCGAGGGGGCAAGCTACCACATCAGGCGGTCTGGCCGAGCGTCGAATCGTCGGAACTGCTCGCCGGGGCGCTGGTGAGGATGTGCTTGATCAACTCCAGCCGCATGATGATCTGGTCCATGTCGGCGGGGCGTTTGGCCGGGCGGGTGGCGACACATTCCATCACCAGGTTTGACAGTCCCTGGGGGACGATGGGGTTCAGGTCCGAGGGGGTCTGGATTGTCTGATCGAGGAGGAAGCTGTTGTCCCCTTTTTTGTTAACGGTGTAGAGCGTGGGGATGTTCGTGCCGGTCAGGGTCCAGTAGATCGTTGCGCCGAGATTGAAGACATCGGTCTGCACGCTGATAGGCCGGCGGGCGACTTGCTCGGGAGCGATGTAATCCGGCGTGCCCTGGATTCGCTCCTTGACCGTGCCGATTTTACATGCCTGACCGAAGTCGATCACCTTCACGGCGCCGGTATCGGAACGGAGAATATTGTTGGGCTTTATATCGCAGTGTGCGTAGCCGAGGGAGTGCATCGACTTGAGGCCCTGTGCGGCGAGGATGAAGGTGTCGGCGATCTCAACCATATCGCGCGGCGGGCGCATTTCCAGCGGCCGGCCATCGACCAGCTCCATCAGCAGGAACGCCTCCTTGGGCGTCATGAACATCGAGCGGGTGATCTTCAGCTCGTAGGATCGGCGCAG
>Ga0302325_10025906_pt1 | contig 12186 bp, 4 predicted proteins | sample Palsa_T0_2_FD_201948 | JGI IMG/M metagenome (GOLD analysis project Ga0302325, IMG submission 201948) | Peat permafrost microbial communities from Stordalen Mire near Abisko, Sweden - Palsa_T0_2 | ecosystem: Environmental > Terrestrial > Soil > Palsa > Peat permafrost | place: Sweden: Abisko...
CGGATTGTATCTCCTGTACGCTTTCAGCATGCGTGAGGGCCGCGTGTTCGCCGCGCAGCGAACGCTGGAGATTCGGGCCGCGCAGCCCGATCCGCTGGAGATTTCGCTCCAAAGCGGCGCGGAGCTTAAGGGTAGCGTGCAATTCGATTCCGACGATCACCCGCCGCTCGAGAATGGACAGGTCTCACTGGCGCCGGTCGACGGACCCTTCTTCTTGCCGCAATCGCAGGCCCAGACGGACAAAGACGGCGCATTCACGTTGACCGGCGTTCTGCCTGGCCGCTGGCGCTTGGTCGTCAGTGCGCCTGGCTTCGTGAAGTCGGCATCTTTTGGCGATCAACCCGTGTCGCCCGACGGTTTTCAGATTGCAGAGGGTGCAGCCGGGCCGTTGCGCATAATGCTGGGAAGCAAACTGGCGGCGGTGCATGTGCAGGTCGCCGGGGCGGCTCCCGACCGGCAGCTTTCCGCGGTCATTTTTCCGGAAGACTCCGAGCGCCTGGGCGCCGGTCTGGAGCGCGCCGGCACCGCGATGGGTACCGGCCGCATCGAGTTTGGAGGGCTGGCGCCCGGCCGCTACCGGGTGTTCGCCCTCGATAGCCCGAACCCCTGGCCCATCCTGCAAAGACCCGACTGGCTGAAGGCGCTGGAGAGCAGTAGTGCGGCCATCGATGTCCCCGAAGGCGGGAGCGTGAACACCACAGTGGAGACGATCCCGCGCGACGAACTGATGCGGGCGCTGGCAGAGAACGAGTGATCGGCCGGCGGCCACGGCGGCGGCCCGCCTCACTTCACCCTGCACTGTTGAATCCCGGCCGACCAATTGGACTGTATCGTGCGTGCGAGCCGATAGTATGGCCGATCAGAAGGGTGACCGTCTGCGAGCGGAATCGCGCCGCGCGGCGCGGGATGTGGAAGGTAACGTGCAACACGAAAGCGCATGAAGAACGAAGACAAAACATACAATACCGTTTCCGCTAGAAACAAAGGGGCGGATACGGGTTCAGCCGGCCAGTCCGGGGACACGCAGGGATTGTCGGGCGTCGCCGAAGCAGGCCCGGAGAGCGTCGAAGAACTGGTCGAGGAAGGTCAGTCCTTTGAGGCCGAAGTAATCAGCGGCGTAGAAAATGCACCCGATCCGGACGTGGCTGAAGTTCACACCAAACAGGTCCCTGAGGACGATGTGCCTTCGGAATACCTGGATCGAGATTAGGCTCATTCCATCCGCAGTGCGGTGATAGGGTCCACCCGCACGGCGCGGAATGCAGGCGCGATGCTGGCCGCCATCGACACCAGCGCCAGAATCGCGGCGGGCAACGCAAATGCAATCGGGTCGAACGCTTCGGCGCCCTCAATCTGGGCGCGCAGAACGGCGTGCAATGCCAGCGCCCCGCCCGCGCCCAACAGAACGCCCGCCATGGCCGGCTGCAACGCTTGCCGGAACACCATGCGGACCACATCCGCCGGTGCCGCGCCGATGGCCATCCGGATTCCAATTTCGCGCGTGCGCCGGGACACCGACCACGCCAGCAGCCCGTAGATCCCCGTGGCCGCCAGCAGCAGCGCCAGTCCCGCCGCGGCGCTCAGCATTGCCCCGAACGTGCTCTGTCGCGAGAAGGTCTCCGCGACAATTTCCTCGAGCGTCTTCATGTCGAACACCGGCTCGTCCCGATCGACGGCCAGCACGACTCCGCGCACCGCTGCCGCCCACTCCAGCGGCGCCCCTTGCGTGCGCACCAGCAGGTGCATGATGCGCGAGGGGTTTTGCCGATAGGGCAGGTACATCTGCGGCGTCCCACTGGTATCGATATCGTTGTCATGGACGTCCCTCGCGATTCCCACGATGCGCAGCGGCAGGTTCGCCGACTGCGGATACCAGAACGCGTCGCCTCCCGGAAAGTGCGGGCGAAGATACCTCCCGAGGGCATCCTCGCCGCGGAAAAATCGCCGCGCAAAGGCTTCCGAAACGATGGCCACGCCGCGGGCTTCATCCGCATCGCCGGTTTCGAAAGCGCGCCCTTTCTCGAGCGGCACGCGCATCGTCCGGAAAAATTCCGGATCGATAACCCGGAACCTCGCGGTCATGGCCTCGCCCGGCGCCGGCGCCGGACGCCCTTCGATTTCGAAATCAACGGCCGTACCGAGGATGCCGAGCGGCGGATAGTTCGCCACGGACGCTCCGGCAACGCCCGGCAGAGCGCGCACCTGCTGCAGCACCTGATCCACGAAATGCCGCTCCGCCGCGCCGGTTGCGTAACGCGACGCCGGCATCCAGAGCTGCGCGGTGAGCACGTTGTGCGGATCCATCCCTCGGTCCATCCGCAGCAAGCGCAGCGTGCTTCTGGTGGCCATTGCCGCGCCGATGAGCAGCATAGTTGCCAGAGCCACTTCGCTCACGATGAGCAGATTGCCCGCGTCCCGCCTGCCGGTCGACCCTCTGCCCGAAGCGCGCGCCAGCAGCGCGCCCGTGTCGAATTTCGACGACCGGATGGCTGGACCCACTCCGAACAGCGCACTGGCAGCGAGCGAAATCCCCACCGTGAAACCGAGCACGGTGAGATCGACGCGGAAGCTGTTCATGCGCCCCAACTCCATGGTGCCGACAGTCCGATCCAGAAACGCCACGGCCCCCGCCGCCAGTAAGGCTCCCCACGCGCCGCCGGCCAGCGCCAGGATCAGGCTCTCGGCCAGCAATCGCCGCACGATGCGCAGGCGCCCGGCCCCCAACGCCATGCGGATGGCCAAATCTTTCCGGCGCGACACCGACCGCGCTAGCGTCAGACTGGCGATGTTGGCGCAGGCGATCAGCAGCACGAAGCCGGCTGCCGCCAGCAGGAATTCCAGCATGGCGCGCTGACGACTCGCGAAGTACTCGGTGAGCGGCACCACCTTCACGGTCCAATCGGTGTTCGTCTTGGGATACGCGGCTGCCAGACGGCTTGAGATGGCATCCATTTCGCTTTGCGCGCGCGCCACGGTGACGCCGGGTCGCAGGCGCGCATAGACGCCGATGGAGTGGTCCGCCCTGGGCAGCGCCGCGCTGGGCAGCGGCAGCGGCGTATAGATATCGACCGTTCGGTTCAGAACGCGGAACATAGGAAAGTCGGAGAGCACACCGATCACCGCGTACGATTCGCCTTCGACTGTAATGGCGCGGCCGACGATGGCTGCATCGGAGCCGTACCGCCGCCGCCATAATCCGTGCGACAGCAGTGCCACGTGGTCGCGGCCCGGCTGTTCGTCCTCCCGTAGGAAGGTCCGCCCCAGCGCGGGCTTCACGCCGATGAGCGGAAAGAACTCCGCCGAAACGCTCATCCCCGGCACGCGCTCGGGTTCCGCCCCGGCATCAGCCAGGTTGAAATGCACGGCCCGGAAGGCAGCCATGCGATCGAGGACCTGACTCTGCTCCCGCCAGTCTTTGTAGTTCGCCTTGGATGCGCCGGTGAGGTAACCGCCCTGCTTGGGGTTCACCTCCGAGAGCATAACCAGCCGCTCCGAATTTTGCCACGGAATCGGCCGCAACACCACCGCGCTCACCACGCTCAACATGGTGCCGTTGGCCCCGATGCCCAGCGCCAGTATGACCACCACCGTCGCCGTGAATCCGGGATTCGCGGCCAGCGACCGAAACGCGTCCCGCAGATCCCGCCCGATTGTTCCCATAAGGAAAACTATACATCCGCCAATGCCGTATGGCGCACGCTGTCAGCGTGCCGTGTCGAGACTAGAGACCCGTAAGGAAGAGCACGCCGGAATGCAGCTTGCTGAGGCATTCTGAATGTCCGATTCCCTATGGTATAAAGACGCCATTCTCTACGAAGTGCACGTCCGCGCCTTCTACGACAGCGGCGACGATGGCATGGGTGATTTTGCGGGCCTCACCCAGAAGCTCGATTACCTGCAAGAACTCGGCGTGACCGCCGTCTGGGTCCTGCCGTTCAACCCGTCGCCATGGCGCGATGACGGCTACGACATCTCGGACTACAACGCCGTGCATCCGGCTTATGGGACGTTGAAGGACTTCCATACTTTCTTAAAGGAGGCGCACCGTCGCGGTCTGCGGGTCATTACGGAACTGGTGCTGAATCATACTTCCGATCAGCACCCCTGGTTTCAGCGGGCGCGGCGCTCGCCGCCCGGTTCGTTGTGGCGCAACTTTTACGTCTGGAGCGATACGCCCGACAAGTATCGCGAAGCGCGCATCATCTTCCAGGATTTTGAAAGCTCCAACTGGTCGTGGGACCCAGTTGCCAAGGCTTATTATTGGCATCGCTTCTACGCGCATCAGCCGGACCTCAATTACGAGAGTCCGGAGGTTCGCGCGGCGATGGTGAAGGCCATGGAATTCTGGCTCGATATGGGCGTGGACGCCTTCCGGCTCGATGCGGTGCCGTACTTGTATGAACGCGAAGGCACCAACTGCGAGAATCTGCCCGAGACGCATGCTTTCTTGAAGGAATTGCGGAAGCACGTGGATGGCAAATACGCCGAGCGCATGATCCTAGCCGAGGCGAACCAGTGGCCGGAGGACGCCATCGCCTATTTCGGCCAGGGCGACGAATGCCAGATGGCCTTCCACTTTCCGCTGATGCCGCGCCTGTTTATGGCCATGCGCATGGAAGACCGCTTCCCCATTACGGAAATCCTGCAGTTGACGCCGCCGATTCCAGACACTTGCCAGTGGGCGCTGTTCCTGCGTAATCACGATGAACTGACGCTCGAGATGGTCACCGACGAAGAGCGCGATTACATGTATCACGTTTATGCGCAGGACCGCAAGATGCGGGTTAACCTTGGGATCAGGCGGCGCTTGGCGCCGCTACTCGGCAACGATCGGCGGCGCATCGAGCTGATGAATTCGCTGCTCTTCTCGCTGCCGGGCACGCCGGTAATTTATTACGGCGACGAAATCGGCATGGGAGATAACTTCTACCTGGGCGATCGCAACGGAGTGCGCACGCCCATGCAGTGGAGCGCCGATCGCAACGCCGGATTCTCCCGCGCTAACCCGCAGAAGCTGTACCTGCCGGTGATTATCGATCCCGAATATCACTTTGAAGCCATCAACGTCGAGGCCCAGCAGGGTAATCTCCACTCGCTGCTTTGGTGGATGAAGCGGCTCATCCAGCACCGCCGTACCTCCCGCGCGCTGAGCCGCGGCAGCCTTCAGCTTCTGCATCCGGACAACCGGCGTGTGCTGGCATTTGTGCGGACGTATGAAAACGAGCGCATCCTGGTGCTGGCGAACCTGTCGCGGTTCGTCCAAGGCACGGAAATTCCGCTGGCGAAATTCCAGGGGATGACGCCGGTGGAGATGTTTGGGCGCACCCAGTTTCCGGCGATCGCCGACCGGCCGTACTTCATTTCGCTCGGCCCACATGCGTTTTACTGGTTCCTGCTGCAGCCGAAAGAGGCGTTAGATGAAACACTGGAAGCGGCAACCGCCCCGCCCGGCGCGCCGGAATTTGAAGTGCGCTCCTGGGAAAACGTTTTTTCGCCGCAGTTGGAAGCCGAGCTGGTGCGCGTAATGCCGGCATTCCTGCGGAAGCGGCGCTGGTACCTGGGTTTGTCGAGAACGGTACGGCTGGTCGATGTGATGGACGTGATCCGCCTGCCGGAAAGCGCAGCGTATATTCTGCTGTTGCGCGTCCAGTACAACCAGGGCGAGCCGGACCTTTACACGCTGCCGCTCTCGGTCGCGCAAGGGGCGAAAGCCGACGAGGTGTCGCAAGGTTTCCCGGAACTCGTGCTGGCGCGCCTGCGACACCCGGATGGCGGTACTGGTGTTTTGCACAGCGCTCTGTGCGACCGGCTGTTCGGGATTTCGCTGCTGAATGCCATCGCCAAGCGGCGGCGCACCAAGAGCCGCATAGGCGAGATGGCGGCGGCCCATACGCCCGCATTTCGCCACGTCTGGGGCGGCGACCGGCCGCAGCTTGAGCCTAACCCGGTACGCGGGGATTACAACCATTCCGCGCTCACGTTTGGCGACCGGTTCTTCCTGAAGCTGTTCCGCAAGGTGGAATATGGGCCCAGCCCGGAGCTGGAGATGCAGCAATTCCTGACGGAGAAGGCCGGCTTCCAGCACACCCCGCGCGTGGCCGGATGGCTGGAATACCGCAGCGCCGGCCAGGAGCCGGCGACGCTCGGAATCCTGGAGAGCCGGGTGCCGCTGGAGGCGACCGGCTGGCACTACATCATGGACAACTTGAGCCTCTTCTTCGAGCGCGCGCTGGCGGGGCCCTACGAGGCCGGCAGTATCCCGATTGAAGCGTTTGCAGTGCTGATGCGGACAGAAATCCCCGCCCCGGCGCTGGAACTTCTGGGCGATTGCGTCGAGATGATGCGTTTGCTGGGCAAGCGAACCGCCGAGATGCACCTGGCGCTGGCCAGCCGCCCGGACGAGCCGGCATTCGCGCCCGAACCGTTCACCGACTTCCACCGCAACGCGCTTTATCACGGCGTGCTGGCGCTATCCATGCGCACACTGGAGCAATTAAGGAACAGCTTGGCACAATTACCCGAGGACGCGCAGCCGGACGCCGGCAAGTTGTTGGGGCGCGAGGAAGACTTACGCGCGCGCCTGCAGGCCCTGCGCGATCGCCGCATCGACGTGACGCGGATCCGGCACCACGGGGACTTCCATCTCGGCCAGGTGCTGTATACGGGCAGGGATTTCATGATTATCGATTTCGAGGGCGATCCGCGCCGGACGATCGGGCAGCGGCGGATCAAAGGCTGCCCGTTGCGCGATGTGGCAGGCATGCTTCGCTCGCTCGACTACGCCGCACATTCGGCCTTGTTCGGCAAGATACCCGGCGTCGTCGCACGCAAGGAAATTGCCGGACCACTGCGGACGTGGGCTGAGGTCTGGTCCCGCTGGGCCGGCGCTTTGTATCTTGCGGGTTACCTCGAGACGGCCGGGCCGACCAGCTTCCTGCCCGCGGCCGCCGATGACGCGCGCGTGCTGCTGCGGTTTTGCCTGCTCGAAAGGGCGCTGCTGGAGTTGGGCCATGAATTGACCCAAAGGCTCGATTGGGTACGCATCCCCATAGACGGTTTGCTCGAAATTCTGGACTCGAAATGAAGCGAGTCCGCAGGTTCACGCCGTCTTTCGGCAGTGTTGCGCGAATGATGCAAAAACGATGCAAAACGATGCAATATGTGCTATTAAGCCCGCTTATAGTCGCCTGAAAACGATATATAACACCTTTCCAGTAGATCTCAGGGGCGCGCACTGTGCTCTATAGCACAAGGTGATGTAAGTCACCTGTTTTTTGCTTGACTTACATTTTCAGACTGCTTTATTCTGGCAGCGGGTAAGTCGTTTTGGTGAACAGACCGGCGATCCGGTGTCCGGACCGCTTGTCCAAGGAGACAATCATGCCGGGATCTATGTGGCGCCGCGTCTGCGCCTGCGGCTGGCTCTTGCTGCTGCCGGTTTTTCCCGCTGCCGCGCAATTTCAGGCAGCCATCGAAGGTACCGTCACAGACGCTTCCGGCGCGTCGGTACCCGGCGCTAAGGTCACTCTCACCAGCGCCGAAACCCACAAGGAACAAACCACCCAAAGCTCCGGCGAAGGCGTTTATCGCTTCGAGGGCCTCGCTCCGGGCCGGTACACGATAACCGTGGAAGCGGCCGGATTCAAGAAAGAGACGAGCGAAAACATCCAGGTACTAGCGGAGCAGGCGCAGGGCGTAAATCTTACGCTTTCGCCTGGCCAAGTCACTGAATCCGTCACCGTGTCCGGGGAGAATAGTGCCGCCATTCAGACGGAAAACGCCAACGTCGGAGGCACTCTCACTACCGAGGAAGTGGAGCGTCTTCCCCAGATAGGCCGTGACCCGTACGAGTTGCTCCGGCTCACGCCTGGCGTATTCGGTCTGGGAGCGCGCGACGGCAGCGGAAACTCCGTGGGCTTGCCGAACACTACCGGACCGGGCGGCTCGAACACTTCCATATTCCAAACCGAAAATCAAGTCCCGATCTCCGCCAACGGCCAGCGCCTTTCGAACAACAATTTCATGATCGACGGCGTGACCGTCGACAGCCAGGACTGGGGTGGCGCGGCCGTAGTCACGCCCAATCAGGAATCGGTGAAGGAGATCACGGTCCATGCGGAGGCCTACGACGCCTCATACGGCCGCAATTCCGGCGCGCAGATCGAAACGGTCTCCAAGAACGGCACCGACCTGTTCCACGGCAGTGGGTTCTTTCAATTCCAGGATCCAAATCTCAACGCGTATAACAAGTACGGCGGACCGTTCGACGCTCCACCGGTGCGCGTGGATACGCGCTTCCGCCAGTACGGCGGATCTCTCGGCGGCCCTGTCCTCAAGGACAAGCTGTTCTTCTTTTTCAGCTACGAAGGCCTCACGAATCGAACAAACGCTCCTTACGAAGCCTGGGTGGAGACGCCGCAATACCGCCAGGCCGTCATCGCCGCTTATCCCAACAGCATTGCCGCCAAGGTGTTCTCGTCACCCGGAATCGCGCCGCGTGTCGACGCCGTCCTCAATGTTCCTTGTTCCAGTAGCTTTGCGCCGGGAACCTGCCAGCAAGTGAACGGGGGGCTGGACATCGGTTCGATTATGGGCGCCAGCGGCCAATATGTGGACATTAGCAAAAACCCCGCGGGCGCCGGCCTGGACGGCGTGCCCGACATTCAATACGACGTGCTAGGCGCCCCCAGCCTGCAACGCGGCAACCAGTTTAATTTTCGCGGAGACTACACGCATGGTAGCGATAGCTTCGCCTTCAGTACCTATCTGACGCCGCTCTCCGGTACGCAAGCCCAAACGGCCAGCCAGAGCCGGCCCATGGCCGACCTCCCCAACAACCCGTTCAACAGCGCGTATTTCTTCAGTTGGAGCCACCTCTTCTCGCCCACGGTATTCAACCAACTCCGCGCGAACTTCACTCGGTTTGCCGACAATCAGATCGCCGGCTCTTCGGTCGTCAATTGGGGTATCCCGGAGCTTCAAATCCAGAATATTCCGGGCGTTGACAACAATATCCAGTTCGGCGCGCCGCAGGGCAGCACTACACCCGCCGTTTTCGCCCAGAATACGTTTGAGGTGAATGACACGTTGAGTAAGATGCTCGGCCGGCAAGGCCTCAAGTTCGGCGTGGTCGTCCGCAAGATGCAGAACAACGACAATCTCGCCGGCGGCGCGCGGCCCGTGTACACGTTCCAGGGTCCTTGGAATTTCGCCAACGACGCCCCTATCTATGAGGCGATCGACGCCGACCCCCAGACCGGCGCGCCCGCTCCCGCGCAGCACTATCTCCGCGATGGCGATTATGCCGTCTTCGTCCAGGATGACTTCAAGCTTCGCCCCAACCTCACGATCAACCTCGGCTTGCGTTGGGAATACTATTCACCCCTCTCCGATAAGAACGGCCAGCTCAGTAATGTGTTCTTCGGCCCCGGCAACGACTACAATACTTCTTACATCAAAACGGTCAGTCAGCTCTACAATCCGGACTACAAGAATTTCGCTCCGCGATTCGGCTTCGCCTGGAGTCCCAAGCCGGCTGAGAACAAGCTGGTCGTACGCGGCGGATATGCATGGTTCTTTAACGCGATTCCCGGCGTGGCGTTCGAGAATGTTTTCCAGGACCCCCCCAGCTTCGGCAGTTATGGCATCTGCTGCGGCACGGCGACTACCTCGTTCGGCACGCCCTTCGCGAATGGACAGATCCTGTATGCGCTGGGGAGCGGCAATAGCCCTTTCAGCTACCCTGTGAATCCCGCGCTGGCTACTGGCATCGATCCCACCACGAATGCGCCGCGGGGGCCGTCGAATCCCAACGCTCCTCAAGTACAGGTGTACATGGCCCAACAGAATATGCCCAATCCCTTTGTCCAGGTGTATTCGCTCGACCTGCAGTATCAACTTCCCTGGAAACTCGTGGCCACCGCCGGTTATAGCGGCTCGGAGGCGCGCCACCAGATCCGCCTGGTGAACGAAAGCTTCCTTTACACGACCGGACCGCTGTTCCCCTTCAGCCAGGTATACAGTCCACAACCCGACGTCAACTCTAATTTCAACGCCCTGATCCTGACGCTTTCGCGGCGGCTTTCGAATGGCTTTCAGTTCTCGGCGAACTACCGCTGGTCGAAAAGTCTGGACACGAACTCTTACGAGGGCCCCGGTTTCGTCACCAACCAGACTTATCCGCAGAATCAAGCCACCGAGTACGGTCCTTCGGATTTTGATGTGCCGCAGTACTTTACTTTTTCCAGCCTCTACGACTTACCGTTTTTCAAAAGACAGGAGGGTTTCCTGGGCCACGTGCTAGGCGGTTTTAACCTCAGCGGTATCTTCACCGCCAGCAGCGGGTTCCCCTGGACACCGGTCACATGCGGAGCCTCCGAGGCAACTCCCGGCGGCCAAACACTCTGCCCCATACGTCCGATTGCATACCTTGGCGGAGCGGGCCATAGCACTTCCAATAGCGCCTACATCGACGGAGCTAACTTTCCCGGCGGCGGCCAGAAGTATTTCGTCATTACCAGTCCGACGAGCGGACCTACGACATTGCCGCCCGGAATCGGGCGCAATTCCTGGCGCGGCCCCGGCTATCTCTCCACCGATCTCAGCATCGGCAAGCAAACCAGCTTAAGCGGTCTGCACATGGGCGAAGCCGCCAAACTCGACCTGCGCGCGAACTTCTACAATATCTTCAACAAGCTAAACCTGCAGCCGATGGCGTTCGGCAGCGCCAATTCCACCATTGAGAATCAGGATTTCGGTCTTTCCCCCGGAGGCACGGCCGGTCGCGTCGTCGAATTAATGGCCCGCTTCAGCTTCTAGCGATTGTTGTGGGCAGCCCGGTCATGGCTGCCGCCGCGTTTCAGGCGGCACTCCCCTTTCCGTTTCGCGCAGTCCGGCCTTCTGCATCGCGGTCCGGATGCTGCCGTTCCGCATGAGCCACCGCCAGACATTGCCCGTCCGCATGTTTTCGGCGCTCAGCAGTGTGATTCCCACGTCGATCCCGATGGCGTCCGGGTCGATCCATTTGGTCAGCGGGTTGAAGGCGTCCACGAAACCGAAGTGCGTGTACACGCGCCCGTCCAGCATGCCCCGCATGTTCAGCAACGCGCGTACCGCGATATCCGGCGTGAACATCAGCGATCCGCCGGGCCCGCAGGGCACCAGGGTACCGTCGATGGCCGGGTCCATAGGCGGTCCGCCCCATGCCACGTAACCTTTGGCGCTGTCCGAGGCCGTTATGCCCCACGCATCCGGGCCATAGTCCGGGAACTTCGGCCGCAGATTGATGCAAAAAGCGCGGTGCGCTTCGGTGGCGATGACGGAGTTCTGAAACCAGTCCGTGTGCTGACCGCGATCTTCGCGACGCCCGCGAAAATCCACCCAGGCTTGCGCGTACTGATGGGTAAACAGCGGCCCGCCGGAGATATACTCGTAGCCTTCATAGTGCATGTGCGGCCGCCGCCAGGCATACCAGGCATCCGCCGGGATCGCATGCCGCGGCGATCCCATGGCCTCCAAGTAAAGGATCGTCAGTTCGCAGTACCTGTCCCACCGCGCGTCCAAGAATCCCGACTCCGGTTTCCAGCCCATCGACAGGAGTTTGGGATCGCCGTTGAGCATCCACTGAAAGTCGACGGCTTCGTAAACCGATTCCGCCAGTTTGCCTGTTTCGGATTGTTCGCCGAAGTACTCCCGCACCGTCAGCACCCCGGCCAGCAGCAGCGCTGTGTCGATCGATGAAAGCTCGCTCTGCCACTGCCGCTCTCCGGTCCGGAGGTCGACGAAGTGGTAATACCAGCCGTGCTCCCGCGTCATTCGCTGTGCCAGAAAGCGCAACGTCGCCAGCGTGCGCGTCTGCGCCTGTGCGCGCGTGATCCAGCCGCGCTCGGCCCCGATGCAGAGCGCCGTCAGCCCGAAACCGGTGGACGCGATGCTGGCGATGCGGCGGCTGTCCGCGCTGCCATCCGCCTTCGCCCGATCCAGCACCAGCCCCGTATGCGGGTCCGCCCGCTCCCAGAAAAACAGAAACGCCCGATGTTCCAGATCTTCGACGAACGCGTTCCTATCCGGGGCCTTGGCCTCCGGCGCCTGCGCCCATCCAGCGGCCGCGAGCAGCGCCGGCAGCAGATGAATCGCGTGGAATTTTGCAAATGCTCGCATCGCATAAACAGCGCGTCCGTGACCAGC
>Ga0302325_10025907_pt1 | contig 12186 bp, 8 predicted proteins | sample Palsa_T0_2_FD_201948 | JGI IMG/M metagenome (GOLD analysis project Ga0302325, IMG submission 201948) | Peat permafrost microbial communities from Stordalen Mire near Abisko, Sweden - Palsa_T0_2 | ecosystem: Environmental > Terrestrial > Soil > Palsa > Peat permafrost | place: Sweden: Abisko...
CAAATTCCGGTTGTATGCGTCGCTACCGACGCGCCGAAAACCGAGCGTTTGACCGCCATAGCAGCGGATCCTTATACGGGCGGGGCGATTGTGGCGGAATTGTTTCTGCGAACCGTGCCGAAACCCGGCCCCGTGATCATGGTGACGGGCGACCTGAATACTTACGACCATGCCGAAAAATTGCGCGGGTTTAAAGAGTTTCTGGGAACGAACAAGCATCTTCTTCTGCGCGAGGTGATTCAAGCGCACGATGACCCGGGCGAAGCCTATCAGAGCGTCTCCGATGCTCTGGCTAAGGCGGGCGATATTAGGGCAGTTTACGCGAGCACTGCCAATTCCATGCCGGTAATTCGAGCCCTCGAAGAAGCCGGCCGTCTGGGCGATGTGTGCATCATGACCACCGATCTTTTCCCTGAGCTGATTCCTTTGATTCGCAGCGGCAAGGTGCTGGGAACCGTTTATCAGCGGCCGCATACACAGGGCCGGATGGCATTTCAAGCTCTGTATCAGTTTCTCGTGGAAGGGAAATGCCCTCCGGCGCGGATGCGGCTCGCGCCGCATATTATCCTGCAGAGCAATTTGAATCTATTCCTCGAAAGTCAGCCAATCGACGCCGGAGAGCGGGGGACCTGCCGCGATTCGGAATTTCTCTGATAGGGATCGTGCGCGCGGCGCCGGCACGTGGCTTTCACCCCCTGGATCACACAATTCAGCACACCGGTTTGGCTACATCCCCGTATACCAGGCGTGGGGTCATGTTACTTTTGCGGAGTTGAAGCGCAATCCTAAAGCCTGGAACGAAGAGCTTCGGGAGCGAAGAATCTGGGAGCAGACGGCGCGGGGAGAGGTTTGGGACCTAAGCTTCGATCCTACGATAGGGCACGAGAAGGCTGGCGCCAGGCCGGCCTTAATTATTTCCGTGGATCTTTTCAACGGCGGCCCAGCGGACCTGGTGGTAGCCGTTCCGCTCACTCGCACGGCTCGGGCGGTGCGCTGGCATGTGCCCGTGATTCCGCCGGAGGGCGGGGTGACCGCTGAAAGCTTCATCCAGTGCGAGAACCTTCGCTCTGTCTCCAAAGAAAGCCTAAAGCGGCTGCGCGGCCGTGTCTCGGAGAGCACCATGGAGCGCGTGGAAGACCGGCTGCGGATTCTGCTCGGGTTGTAGATGTCGGGTTGTAGATCGCCGGGCGATGCCGGTGGTGTTAAGCTGGGCGGCATGTCTAGCAATGGCAAATTCGCCCTGGTCACCGGGGCCGGCAGCGGCATCGGGCGCGCGGCCGCGCTGGCGTTGCAGGCGGCTGGCTTTTCGGTCGCGTTGGCGGGGCGCCGCGCGTCGGCATTGGAAGTAACTGCGGCCGCTGCCGATCCGGACGGCGGACGGATGCTGGCCATTCCGGCCGATGTGGGCAAGCCGGAATCGGTGGACGCCCTGTTCGCTAAAATCCAGGCTGAATTCGGGCGCCTCGATCTGCTCTTCAACAACGCGGGGACGGGAGCGCCGGGAGTGCCGATGGAGGATTTGACTTACCAGCAGTGGAGCGACGTGGTCGCGGTCAACCTGACGGGCCCGTTTCTGTGCGCGCAACATGCCATCCGCATGATGAAGGCGCAACAGCCGCGGGGCGGACGGATCGTCAATAACGGTTCAATTTCGGCGCACACGCCGCGCGTCAACTCGGCGCCCTATACGGTTACCAAACACGCGATTACGGGGCTGACCAAATCGATCGCGCTCGATGGCCGCGAGTTTGATATCGCGTGCGGCCAGATCGATATCGGCAACGCGGGGACTGAGATGACGGAGCGCATGGCGGCGGGGGTTCCGCAGGCTAACGGGACTTTGATGGTTGAGCCGAGGATGGACGTGCGGCATGTCGCCCACGCCTTGCTTTACATGGCTGGTCTGCCGCTCGACGCGAATGTTTTGTTTATGACTGTGATGGCTACCAAGATGCCTTTGGTTGGGCGGGGCTGAGCAACTGGGCAAGCTAAAGCATGGCCCACCTTTCTAGCTGTCCCAAGTGATTGAGGTCGTGGCCGGCCATGGTTTCCACTATGGTTTGGAATGTCAAATCGCCGCGCTCCGGGTGCGTCGCCTTGCGCGCGAACGCTTCCGGCGGCAGCGAGCGCACCAGCGCCACGTTCCAGCCGCGGACGGCGGAAAATACCGCCAGGGCCGCGTCGGCGCTATACGCGGCGTAGTTGTCCGCCCAGCGGTCCTGGTCGAAAGGCTGAAGCACGGGGCCGTCTTCGGCCAGCGCCTGCCGCAGGCGAAACGAAAATGCCAGCTCGCAATCAGCCAGATGGCAGGCGATCTCGCGCGGGCTCCATTTGCCCGGCGCGATGGGCTGGCCGATCCGGTCCGGGCCGATCTTTTCCATCAAAACGCGCAACCGCCCGGCTGTTTCCTCGATGGTAGCGAGCGGGTCGCGCGACCCCAATTGCGCCGCGTATGGATTCATCATCCATCAAGCTATCACGGGTTGCCGCCGGGAAACATTCTGGTAACCTTTTCCCATACAGCCGGTATTGCATTACGAAAGCGAAGGCACGTGGAGGACGAGCAAATCATGCAAGCGGTGCGGGCCGGCGACGTGGGCAAGCTCGAATTGTTGTTTGACCGGCATCACCGCGGGTTATACCATTATTTTCTTCATGTTACGGCGAACACCGCGGTCAGCGAGGATCTGGTGCAGGAAGTGTTCCTGCGCATCCTGAAATACCGGCGCACCTACCAGACGGGGACGGCGGTTCGGCCCTGGATGTACCAGATCGGGCGGAACGCGCTGATCGACCAGGTGGGGCGCAACAAGGGAGAAATTGCGCTGCCGGAGGGCGTGGGGGAAATCGGCAGTCAGGAAGCGCTGCCGGACCGGCAGGCGCAAAACAGCCAGGAGGCGGCGCTGCTCAAGCGGGCGCTGCGAGCGATGCCTCAAGAGAAGCGGGAAGCGATCGTCATGAGCCGTTTTTTGGAATTGAAATACGAAGAAATCGCCACCATCATGAATTGCGAGGTGGGCACGGTCAAGGTGCGGGTTCACCGCGCTCTGCGCGAACTGGGCGACCGGTTCTTCGCGCTGCGGGGAGAGCGGGCGTCATCATGATGTGCGAACGGATTCGCGAACAAATACCGGAGTGTCTGGCCGGCAAGCTGAGTAAAGCCGACCGGGAGCGCGTCATCGGCCACCTGGAGACTTGCTCGGGGTGCCGGAACGAACTGGCGGAATTGGGAATCGTGTGGAGGGGTTTGGAGAGTATGGCAGTGCCGGAACCTGGCGGCGAGTTGCGCACGCGGTTTATGGGAATGCTCGAAGCATATCAGGCCGGGATGGAGCAGGCGCCGGTGGGGCATGCTTTAGCTGGCCCTCCCGTCAATCGTTGGTTCGCCTGGTGGCCGGCGCAGCCGGCGTGGCAGGTGGCGATCGCCGGCGTCCTGCTGATCGCAGGAATCGTGGCGGGACGGTATGTAGCGGCCGGTCCGAAGGAGATGACCCCGGAAATGGCCCAGTTGAAAGGCCAGGTGGAAGGTCTGCGGCAGCTGGTGGCGCTTTCGTTGCTGCAAGCGCAATCGCCCAGCGACCGGCTGCGCGGCGTCAGCTTCAGCTCGCAGATTATACGGCCGGACGCCGAGGTGGAGCAATCGCTGCTGCATGCTATCAATCACGATGCGAATGTGAATGTGCGCCTTTCGGCGGTGGATGCGATTGAGAAATACGCCGGCGATCCGGCGGTGCGGCGCGCTCTGGTGGACGCGGTGGGGGTGCAGGATTCGCCCATCGTGCAGTGCGCTCTGATCGACCTCTTGGTAGATCTGAACGACCGCGATTCGGCGCCCGCGCTACGCCATCTGGCGCAGGATGGGCAGGCGGACGAAGTAGTCCGGCAGCGGGCTACGCTGGCCATGCACAAGCTGGAGGGCACGCGATGAAACGCATGCTGGCTTTATCGGTGGCGCTCGTGTTACTGCCGGCGCCGGCGCTGGCGAACCGCTACGAGGATTGGCGCGATTGGCAGTACAAAGACACCGAGACCATTCAGAAGTCGTTCAATGTTTCGGCCGGTTCGGATGCGAAGAAGTTGCTGGTGGACAATATGCACGGCATCATCCGCGTCAGCGGGTATGGCGGCGCGGAGATTCGCGTCACGGTACACAAGGAGGCTCGCGGACGCTCGGCAGCCGCCCTCGAAGACGCGAAGCGCGAGGTCAAGCTGGATATCTCACAGCAGGGCAATTTCGTGAGGCTCTATGAAGACGGGCCGTGGCGCAGCGGGCACGGCACTAATTATCGCGGCGAAGAATACTACGGCTACCACGTGAATTTCGATTACGACATCGAAGTCCCCAATGGGACGGAATTGAATCTGAAAGGGTTCAACGACAAGATCGAGGTGAAGGGAACTACCGGCGATTTCGATATTCACGGATTTAACGGCGGCATCGATATGCAGGATATCGCGGGCTCCGGCCGGGCGGAAACGTTCAACGGCTCGATGAAGGTGGCGTTCCGCAAGAATCCGGAACACGACAGCGCGTTCAAGACTTTCAACGGTTCGGTGGATGTCTACTTTCAGCCGGATTTCAATGCGGACCTGAGCTTCAAGACGTTCCATGGCGGCGTGTATTCGGATTTCGACGTGGCGCCGCTGCCGGTGAAGGCGGCCGCGGGACAGAATCTCAACGGGAAATTTATCTACCGCGCGGACAACGGTGGATCGGCGCGGGTGGGCAAAGGCGGGCCCAGCCTGTCGTTCAGCGGATTTAATGGGAGCATTCGCCTGCATACGAAATGATCGGACGCGTCCCCATGAGTGGGGACGCTGCACGCAAGAGTGCGTGCGCCACAAGAGCTAGAGCGGCAAAGACTAGAAGAGGGAATGACGATGAAACGAACTTTCGCCCTGACGGGCATGATGCTGGCAGTGTGCGTGCTCGCAGGCGCGCAGGACGCAGGCCGCATAGTGGTGCCGGCGCGCAACAGCTCCCGCCCGCGGGTGGTGGTGGCATCGAGCAATAACGGCTCCATCACCGTGAAGGCGTACGATGGCAAAGAGGTGATTGTGGAAAGTGGCAATGGCCGTTCCCGAACCAACGGCCGGAACGGCGCTCCGGATGGAATGCACCGCATCGATGTTCCCGATCACGGTTTGGTGGTGGAAGATGACGACAATACCATCACCGTCCAGGACCACACGCCCGGCGGGACGCACATTACCATCACGGTTCCGCCGGATACGTCTCTGAAGCTGGAGTCGCACAACGGTTCCATCGATGCGGAAGGCGTTCACGGCGAGATCGACGCCGAGTGCCACAATGGCGGCATCAAGCTGCTGAATGTTTCGGGGGTGGTGCTGGCGGATTCGCATAACGGCGGCATCCACGTGACCATGGACCGCGTGGACGCGGGCAAACCATCGGCCTTCAGCAGCGTGAATGGCACGATCGACGTGACACTGCCGGCGGACGTGAAGGCGAGCCTGAAGATGCGCAGCGACAAAGGCAGCATCTACAGCGATTTCGACATGAACGTGACCAGCGGCCGCGCTACCACGCAGAAGAACAATACCGCCGACGGCAAGTTCCGCGTGGAGTTCGACCGCACGGTCCTCGCTACCATCAACGGCGGCGGCACGGATATGACCTTCACCACCGTGAATGGGTCGGTATTGATCCGGAAGAAGAAGTAACGGCGGTCTTAGGCTACATCGTGAAAATCTGATTCGTGGCCAGATTGACAAAGTAGCGGGGGTTTGAGGTGTAGCGGCCCGCCGTCGCGCTGGGGTAGTAATACAGCCAGGCGTTCAAGGTGAAGTCATATAGGTAGGGGAACTGGGCCGGGTTGGTGTACCACCAGTGTCCGGACGCCTCGTCCCACAAATAGACCGAGTTGGCAACGTCGTTGGCCGGATCCACGTATTCGTACCCCAGATCGAAGTGGTAGATCCAGTTAGCGGACACGAACGTGTAGTAACCGAAAAGCGAGCCATCCGGAAATTGCAGGTAAAGCACGCCGCTACCGAGAGAGACGGATCCGTTGAAGAATGGTATTCCCGACGCCGTCTGGAAATTGGCGGTGACGCTCTGCGGACCGCTCATCGTCACCGTGGTGGAAGCGGTCGATGCATTGGCCACCGTGCCGGTCCAACTGGTGAATGTGTAGCCTGTGTTGGAAGCAGCCGCGATCGGAACCACGGTCCCGGAATTGTAGAATATTCCACTAGCCGGCATCACCGTGCCGTCTGCCGCCGGTGAAGCCGCCGTCGTTAACTGGTATTGCGTCTGGAATGTCGCCGTGTACGTGGCTGCCGTGCCGCCGACGGTAATGGAATGCGAGGCCGCGCCGTTGTCGCTCCAGCTGGTGAAGACGTATTGCGTACCGGCTGTTCCCGCTTGGGTGACCGCAACGGCAATGGTGTAGGCGCCAGGCGAGAGGTTGAGCGTTTGCGGCGCCGTCTGCGCAGTCCCGCCGTTGATGCTGAATTGCCGGCCGGCCGGAACTGTCTGAATGGTGATGGCTGTCGGGGATGAGAAGTTCCCGGTGACGCTTTCGGGCGCGTTCATGGTAACCGTGGTGGAGGCGCTCGAGGCATTCGCCACCGTGCCCGTCCATCCGCTGAACGTGTATCCCGAGTTGGCCGTAGCCGCGATCGGAACCACGGTCCCGGAATTGTAGAAAGTTCCGCTAGCCGGCGTCACCGCGCCATCGGCCGGCGGGGAGGCCGCAGTCGTCAACTGGTATTGCGTCTGGAATGTCGCCGTGTATGTGGCTGCCGTGGCGCCGACGGTAATGGAATGCGAGGCCGCGCCATTGTCGCTCCAGCTGGTGAAGACATTCTGCGTACCGGCAGTTCCCGCTTGCGTGGTCATTACGGCGATGGTATGGGCGCCCTGAGTGAGGCTTATGGTGTGCGGCGCCGTCTGCGTAAGTCCGCCGTCCACGGTGAACTGCAACCCGGCAGGCACGGTTTGGATGGTAATGCTTGCGGTAACGGAGCTCACCGTGAAACTTTGCCCTACCGTTGGCGCGGCCGCGTAGCCGGCGCCCCCTGTCTGGTTCGCCTCGATGGAACAGATACCCCCGCTAACAATCGTCACCGTATTGCCGGACACCGTGCAGATGCCAGGCGTGATCGAGGCAAAACTAACCGCCATTCCGGAGGTCGCGGTCGCGCCGATCGCGAACGGCGACACGCCATACATCACATTCGTCAGCGGTCCGAACGTAATGGCCTGAGCTGTTCCGCCCGACTGACTGATCACGAGCTGAAGATAGGCTACCGTAAGAGTGAAATCCCTCGGGCCGGGGCCCAGGTTCGGCGCCAACGTCATGGTGATGGTGGCGTTTCCCGTTCCGGATGAAGCTGATGTAAGCGAGATTGCCCAGGAATCACTCATCGTCACGGTCCACGGGCAACCCGCCGGGGCTGTCAGGGTGGCCGAAACTTGCCCGCCTCCCGCGCCCACCGGGTAATTGTTCGTATCCAGCGCGTAAGTGCAAAGATCGCCGGGCTGCGTGATGATAATGTTCTGGGCGCCCACTGTCAGCGTCGCGGATCGCGTCGCGCCGCTCGAGTTCTCCGGTATATCGAACGCTATGATCCCGGAGCCGGTCCCTGAAGCGCCCGATCCGGAACCGGTCCCCAAAGCGCCCTCCAGGATGCTGGCCCAAGACTCATTGGTGGATGCGGTCCAGGCGCAGCCGCTCGGAGCCACCACGCTGAAATCCAGCGTCCCGCCGTAACCCTCGGCCCAAGCGCTTGCGGGGCTGACCAGGATAGAGCAAGCCGCCGTCGTATCCGAGATTTTTGTCAGGAAGGCGTCGACGGTCCCCGCATACGGGCTGACCCCTAACGCTGTAGGCGTGACCGGGAAGCCGCTAAAAAGATAACCTGCGTACGTTTCCCCGGTCACAAATGCGTCGCCGGCGCCGTCCGTGGCGACAGCGAAGGGATACACGCTCTCACTTATGGCGCCGAGATAGGTCGACCAATCGAGAGCCGATCCGGTGCTGTTCAGCTTAGCCACAAACGCGCCATAATCCACGCCACAGCCGGCGAGCATGAGGTGCGCGCTGTTGCTCGGATCGACCACCCGTTTCGGGCAATAAAGCCTCTGCGGAAGGCCAATCCCCGCCTCCTCCGTCCAAGTGGCGCCACCGTCGGTCGATACTCCATAGACATAACTCAGAGGAAGATTAGTGCCGGCGCCAATCTCGGTGTAAAGAACAGAGGGGTTTTGCGGCGAAGCCACAACCCAGGTGGCGTCTACGAAGACTGGAGCGGGCGCCCAACTTGCGCCGCCGTTAGTCGTTTTATAAATGTATCCATCATCTCCGGCTATATAGAGCGTGGTCCCCGACGCGCTCAGACCTTCCGGTCCCGCGAACTGGTCTGCCGGAAGCCCGTTCTCCACCGCCGTCCAGGAGCCGCCCTGATTGGTGCTCTTGAAAACGCCGGAGGGAAAAGGACTGGTATAGATCGCGCCGTCCGAGGTCGCGGCCATTGTTCCAATGCCGACTCCCTCTCCAGAATCGGAAAGCGGCAGCCCCGTCGCCGCGGGACTCCAAGTTGCCCCTCCGTTCTTCGACACGCAAAGATTGTAGGGAGACGCGCCGCCGTTCACGTACAGATATAGGGTGTTAGCGGTTAGAGGATCGGCTAAAAGACCTCCAGCGCTACCCACAGCCTGGCTTGGGGTATTTCCCGTGAAGGTCCAGGTCACGCCATCATTCGTCGATTGGTAAATCATCAGTTGGAACGTGCCGGGTCCGCCGGCGCAACAGATGCCCGCGTATATGGTTCCCGAGGCGGCGGGACTGCGGGCCAGGTATGAAGAAGAACCCACAGCATACAGCGCCAACTGTTGAGTCCAGGAGGCGCCGCCGTTCACAGTCCGATACATCCCCCCTTCGGTCAGGACAACGGTCGAAGTTCCCGCCGGGTTGATGGAGACATCGAAGACCGCGCCCGCAATATTCGTGTCGAAGACCGACCAGGACCCAGCGGAATTGGTGCTATTGATTAGGGATATTCCATATCCTGGGAACATGGGCTCAATCGGCTGGACAAGCGGGAAATTAAGCGAATCGGTGGAACCGGTCACATAGACATTGCCCGATCCGTCGAGTGCCAGCCCTTGTAAGTAATCTTCGCGGATGCCGCCGATATACGTAACATAGGTGAACGCGCTCCCCGTGGGGTTCAGCTTGGCGGCAAATCCATCAATTCCGCCTGCCAGCGCCGTTTGCGCGGCTCCCGCCGTGGCCAGACCCGTCGAACCCGTCTGGCCGGCGATGTAGGCGTTGTTCATCGAATCAACGGCAATGGCAAGGCCCTCGTCAAACCCCGTTCCCCCAAGGAAAGTGAAGTACAGTAGGGCGGTGGCGTTGGCATTGAGCTTAGCCACGAACGCATCCCCGGCGCCGTTATTCGCCGCCTGCGCGCCGCCCGCGGGGGCGCCGGTAAAGGCGCTGGAAGTACTATTTCCGGTGACATAGGCGTTGCCCGCTGTATCCACCGCGATTCCATAGCCCTCGGTACTGTTCCCGCCCAGCAGCGTCGAGTAAAGAAGGGCGCCCGAAGGACTGTATTTTGCGACAAAGGCGTTATCGCCTCCCTGGTAAGCCGTTTGAAGGACTCCGCCGGTTGTGGGAAACGAGCCTTGGGTGTATCCGGTCACGTATCCACTGTTGGAATTATCGACGGCGATTCCTAATCCTTCGCTGATGGAATTTCCGCCCAAAAAAGTGGAGAACTGCAATACGCCGGCGGCGTTCAGCCTGGCTACAAAGGCATTGGAGGCATTGGACGTGACATCGCCTAAGGTCGCCTGGGCGGCGAACAGCAGCGGAAAATCGGTCGATTCCGTAAGGCCGGTCACCCAGGCCGCGCCGGTGGAATCCACCGCGAGGGCGGTCGCGTATTGGTAATTTGACCCGCCCAGGTAAGTCGAGTAAATGAAGGCGGTTCCGGCCGGGTTGATTTTGGTGACAAACGCGTCGCCTGCAACGTTCTCGTCTTCCGATCCTGCGAAACTGTTCTGCGCTGCGTTGACTGCCGGAAAATCCGTCGCGTATGCCTCGCCGGCGATCAGGATATTGCCGCTTGAGTCAATGCCGATGCCATAGCCGATAGCCGAAACCCCCAACCCATAGCCGCCAAAAAGCGCCGAGTAGACAATAGTCGGATCGATCACCAGCGCACGCGTGTGATCCCAGGGATCAATCCGGAAGGCGGCTTCGTCGCGACTGACAATTACATAATGACCCGGAACTCCTTTCTTCTCGCCGTTCACGTCCTGATAGATTTGTGGCAAACCAATGCGCAGCCCGCCGGCGGCTTCTCCCAGATTCAGCGCGCCCGAACCATCGATGGAGAGGGCGCCCGCACCTTCCACTTTCAGGCGAATCGCCGCGGGATCGGCGCCCGGCTTCACTACCAGGTCAAATTCAAGCTGTTGTTGATTGCCATAATAGACTACGTCGATCCCAGGATAGGCGCCCGGATAGGTGATGCGCTCGTAGGTCGGCAGTCCGAGCTGCCACTGGCGCGGGTCGTTGCCGCGGATGCGATTGATTTTCCCTGGCAACTCGGAGCCTGGCGAGGCATGTCTCGGATTGCTCCCGGCGAGTTCAATGGAGACCGCATGGCTGGTCCCCGCTTTTGACGTAACCTCGATCACAGCTTTGCCGGCATCGAGGCCAACCACGTAGCCGCGGCCACGCGCCACGAAACGTTCGCCTGAACCGCCTGCCTGTTTCTCAAATGCCAGGGGCAGGCGGGCGTAGTTCTGCATGGCGGACGGCGCCGGGCTGACCGGGTCCGATGAGGCTGTCTGTGCGCAGACGGCGCGGGCAAAGAGACCAATACAAAAGACAGCGAATGATCCGTACCGCAAGATACCCATTGTTCGACCCCTCTTTCCGTTCCTGTCCCAAATGGTGGGCGAAGCGCAAAGACACCGCCGGCAGGACCGCCGGCGCTACAAAGGCTTGCCCTACATCGTAAAAATCTGGTTCGTGGCCAGATTGACAAAATAGCGGGGGTTTGAAGTATAGCGGCCCGCCGTCGCGCTGGGGTAGTAATACAGCCAGGCATTCAAGGTGAAGTCATACAGATAGGGGAACTGGGCCGGGTTGGTGTACCACCAGTGTCCGGACGCCTCGTCCCACATATAGACCGAGTTGGCAACGTCGTTGGCCGGATCCACGTATTCGTACCCCAGATCGAAGTGGTAGATCCAGTTAGCGGACACGAACGTGTAGTAGCCGAAAAGCGAGCCATCCGGAAATTGCAGGTAAAGCACGCCGCTACCGAGAGAGATGGACCCGTTGAAAAATGGGATGGCTTCGGTCGAGAGGAAATTGGCGGTGACGCTCTGCGGACCAGTCATCGTCACCGTGGTGGAAGCGGTCGATGCATTGGCCACCGTGCCCGTCCAGCTATTGAACGAGTATCCAGCGTTGGCGGTTGCGACGATCGGGACCACAGTTCCGGAATTGTAGAATATTCCGGTAGCCGGGGTGACCGAGCCGCCCGCCGGCGGTGAGGCCGCAGTGGTCAACTGGTATTGCGTTTGGAATGTCGCCGTGTAAGTGGCTGCCGCGGCGCCCACTGTGATGGAATGCGATGCGGGGCCGTTGTCGCTCCAGCTTGTGAAGACATACTGCGTGCCGGCTGTTCCCGCTTGGGTAGCCGCAACCGCAATCGTATAGGTCCCAGGCGAGAGGTTGAGCGTTTGCGGGGCCGTCTGCGCAGTCCCGCCGTTTATGCTGAATTGCCGGCCGGCCGGAACTGTCTGAATGGTGATACCGGTCAATGGGGAGAAGTTCCCGGTGACGGTTTCGGGCGCGCTCATAGTCACGGTGGTAGAGGCGCCCGAGGCATTCGCCACCGTGCCCGTCCAAACGGTGAAGGCGTATCCCGCGTTGGCGCTCGCCACGATCGGAACTACGGTCCCGGAATTGTAGAAAGTTCCGCTAGCCGGCGTCACCGTGCCGTCCGCCGGCGGGGAGGCCGCGGTCGTCAACTGGTATTGCGTCTGGAATGTCGCCGTGTAAGTGGCTGCGGTAGCGCCCACCGTAATTGAGTGCGATGCCGCGCCGTTGTCACTCCAACTGGTGAAGACATTCTGCGTACCGGCTGTTCCCGCCTGCGTGGTCATCACGGCGATGGTATGGGCGCCCTGAG
>Ga0302325_10025908_pt1 | contig 12185 bp, 9 predicted proteins | sample Palsa_T0_2_FD_201948 | JGI IMG/M metagenome (GOLD analysis project Ga0302325, IMG submission 201948) | Peat permafrost microbial communities from Stordalen Mire near Abisko, Sweden - Palsa_T0_2 | ecosystem: Environmental > Terrestrial > Soil > Palsa > Peat permafrost | place: Sweden: Abisko...
AGCCCGTCGGGCAGGCGGTCCACCGCGCCGAAGTCGAGCACGCCGAGCCGCCCGTCCGCCAGCAGCCGGAAGTTGCCCGGATGGGGGTCGGCGTGCAGCATCCCGGCTCGGGCCGGGCCGGAGAACAAGAACCTGGTCAGCAGGATGCCGGCCCGGTCGCGCTCGATCTTCGACCCGTCGCTGATGATCTTCGACAGCGGGGTGCCGTCCATCCACTCGGTGACCAGCACGTGATCGGTCTCCGTGACGACCTGCGGCACGTAGATGTCGGGGTCGCCCGCGTAGGCGTCGGCGAAGGCCCGCTGGGCGGCGGCCTCGAGGTGATAGTCGAGTTCCTCCGCCACCCGGTCCCTGAGCTCGTCGAGCAGCGGCTTGACGTCCAGCCCGGGCATCAGCAGGCCGAACAGCCGGCCGACCCGCGCGAGCTGCGTGAAGTCGTTGATCAGGGCCTTGCCCGCCCCGGGGTACTGGATCTTGACCGCGACCTGCCTGCCGTCCTTCCAGACGGCGCGGTGCACCTGGCCGATGGACGCGGCGGCGGCCGGGGTGTCATCGAACGAGGCGAACTCGGCCTGCCAGTCCGCACCGAGGTCGGCCGCCAGCACCCGGTGCACGGTGCTGGCCGGCAGCGGCGGCGCCGACTCCTGCAGCTTGGTCAGCGTGGCCCGGTACGGCTCGGCGATCTCGGGCGGCAGCGCCGCCTCGAAGATCGACAGCGCCTGGCCGAACTTCATCGCCCCGCCCTTGAGCTCGCCGAGGACTCGGAACACCTGCTCGGCGGTGCGCTGCTGGATCTCCTGGCCGACGATCTCGGCCGACATGCCGCCGATCCGCTTGCCGAAGCCGAGGGCGGTCCGGCCGAAGTACCCGAGCGGCAGCCCGGCGAGCTTGGCGGTCCGCTGCACGCTGCCGCGGGGGACATCGCCCTTCTTGGGGACGTCGCCCGCTTCCACACTGTCCGCCATGCTTATGACTCTAGCTCCGTTGTGCACGTGACCGGTCGGGTCGCGCCCGGCGGTGACCGGCCGGAAACGGATGTCTGTCGGCTACGCCGCCGACCCCAATAGGCGCTGTCGTTGGCGTAGCTGACAGGTACCAACCCCCGGAGGAGCGTCCAGTTTCGGCCGGAATGTCGGTCCTCGCGGTCACGATTTGTGGCATGAGACCAGCACTGAAGGCGGGACTTCGGCCGCTCTGGCGGGACCGTGACACGCTGCAGATCGGGGTCGATCCCCGGCGGGCCCGGGCGCTGACCGGACTGGGCAAGGCGGCCGCGATCGTGTCGCTGCTCGACGGGTCCCGCGATACGGCCGAGGTGGCGCGGACGGCGGCGGCCTACGGCATCGGCCAGGAAGCGGTAGAGAAGATTCTCGGCCTGCTGGCATCGGCCGGGGTGCTCGATGACTCCCCGGCCGGCCTGCGGGCGGCGCTGCCGGGGTACCTGCTCGAGCGGATCACCCCCGAGCTGGCCTGCGCCGCGCTCGCCTACGGGCACGGCGACGGAGGAGCGGCGGTGCTCGCCCGCCGCCGGGCCGCCTTCGCCCGGGTCCACGGCGCGGGCCGGGTCGGCGCCTGCATCGCGACGTTCCTGGCGGCGTCCGGCGTCGCGTGGGTCAGCTGCGTGGACAGCGGGATGGCGGCGCCGGCCGACATCGCCCCGGGCGGGCTCGGCCTCGCGGACGTCGGCGAGCGAAGGTCGGCCGGGGTTGCCCGCGCCGTCCACCGGGTGGCGCGGGAGGTGCGAACCGCCGACGACGGCCGCCGGCTGCCCGACCTGGCCGTCCTCACCGGCCGCCCCGACCCGGTGCTGCTCGACCAGCTGATGCGGCACGGCGTGCCGCACCTGGTGGTGGCGGCGGACGAGGCGATCGGGGTGGTCGGGCCGCTGGTGCTGCCGGGACGGTCGGCCTGCGTGCGCTGCCTGGACCTCAGCAAGACGGCGCGCGACCCGGCCTGGCCGCGCATCCTCGCGCAGGCCGGCGGGGCCGGCGGCCCGCTCACGGTGCCGCAGGCGTGCGACACCGCGCTGGCGGCGGCGACCGCCGCCGTCGCCACCGCGCAGGCGCTCATGCTGCTTGACCGGGCGGCCCAGCCCGCCGCCGCCAACGGCACGCTCGAGCTGGTGCTGCCCGACTGGCAGTGGCAGCGCCGCGGCTGGCCCGCCCATCCGGCCTGTACCTGCGGCGCGGCCTCAGCCGCGAGCGGTTAGCCCCGAGCGGGCCAACCGCTGGGTCACGTCGTCCCCGGTCCGTCCTCCGTAGCGGCCGGGCCGTCGTCCTCCGTCGTCCCCGGTCCGTCCTCCGTGGTGGCAGGTCCGTCCTCCGTGGTGGCAGGTCCGTCCTCCGTGGTGGCAGAGCCGTCCTCGAAATCGGAGATGTCCAGTTCGGTCGCGCCGTGCAGGAACCCGTCCGGGCTGGCCAGGTCGTCGGCCGTCGGCAGCAGGTCCGGGTGCGCCCACAGCGCGTCCCTGGCCTCGATGCCGCGCTCCTGGGTGACGTCGCCCCAGAGCGCCGCCGCCTCCCGCAGCATCCGCGGCCGCAGCTCGAGCCCGACCAGGGCGGCGAAGGTCCGCTCGGACGGGCCGCCGGACGCCCGCCGGCGCCGGATGGCCTCGGCCAGCGCGGCGCTGTGCACCAGCCGCGAATCGGCGGCGGCGGCCACCACGGTCGCCACCCACCCCTCGACCAGCGCGAGCGCGGTCTCCAGGCGCGACAGGGCGGTCTTCTGCTGCGGCGAGTCCTCCGGGCGGAACAGCGTCTCGCCGCTCAGCGCGCCCCGCAGCGCCTCCTCGGGATTGGCCATGTCCATGTCCGGCAGGGCGTCCCGCAGCTTGCTCATGTCGATCGTGATGCCGGCCGCGTAGGCCTCCACCGCCCCGAGCAGGTGCTGGCGGAGCCACGGCACGTGGCCGAAGAGCCGGTGGTGAGCCGCCTCCCGCAGCGCCAGGAACAGCCGCACCTCGCCCGGGTCGACCGACAGGCCGTCGCCGAACGCGGCCACTCCGGCCGGCAGCAGCGCCGCCGTGCCCTCCGGGGCCAGCGGCAGGCCGACGTCGGTCGAGGTCGCCATCTCGCTCGCGAGCTCGCCGATCGCGGTGCCGACCTGGCCGCCGAGCATCGCCCCGCCGAGCTGGCGAAGCATCGGGGCGAACGCGGTCATGCCGCCCATCCCCGACAGCATCGCCCGCATCTCGGGCGGCACGTCCTCGTCGAGGTTGGACGGGTCGAAGGCCGCCATCGACCCCATGGCCTCGATCGCCCGGTTGGCGATCGGCTCGCACAGGGTCGACCAGACCGGGAAGGTCGCCTCGAGCCACTCGGACTGGGACCACGCCTCGATCTTCCTGATGCCGGAAGGGAACGCGGTGACGTCGTCGAGCCACAGGTCGGCCAGCCGGACGGCCTCGGTCACGGTCGCGCGCTCGTTGGCGAGCACGCTCGGATCACCCCGGCCGGCGATCGAATGCCTGGCCAGGTTCTTCGCCAGGTCCCAGTTGACCGGCCCTCCGCTGTAGGAGAGCAGGTCGGCGAACTGGCGTAGCGCGTCGGCGAACTGGTTCGGGTTGCCGGGGCCGCCAGGGCCGTCGGGACCTCCCGGAAGTCCGAATCCGAACGGGCCGGACGGCCCTTGGCCGCCTGGCGGCGTGGGTTCGTCGTCGCCGGGCCGGCTGGGTGGGCCGAACCCAAAGGGTGGACGGTCAGCCATGATGCGCCCCCTCAGCTGATAGGGGTCGGGCAGGATAGAAGGGTCATACATTGCCACGCTATTCGGGAGCAGCCGATTTTGAGAAACGGCAGACGGCAGGTTCGCCATGAGCGCAGCGTTCGCCGTGAGCGTAGCACCGCGCCGACACCGCCGGTGGTAGCGGTCACCGGTGCGGCCCGCGGGGTCGGGCAGGCGCTCGCGGTCCGGCTCGCGGACTCGCCGCTGATCGGCCGGGTGGTCGCGATCGACGACCACCGGGGCGACGCGGCCGGAGTGACCTGGCGGGTCGCCGACGTCACCGACCCCGCGCTGGCGGCGCGGCTGGCCGGGGTGGACGTGGTGGTGCACACCGACATGTCCACGTCGGTCGATCAGGATCCCAGGGAGCGGCGCGCCCGCAACGTGCGCGGCGCCCAGACCGTGCTGACCGCCGCGGCGGCCGAGCGCATCGGCCGGGTCGTGCTGCTGACCAGCGCGATGGTGTACGGGGCGCGACCCGATAATCCGGTCCCGCTGCCCGAGGACGCGCCGCTGCTGGCCGACGCGGACGGCAGCGTGGCCGGGGACCTGGTCGAGATCGAGGAGCTGGCCCGCCGGTCGCGCCGGGTCAATCCGGGCACCCAGGTGATCGTCGCGCGCCCCGCGGCGCTGGTCGGTGACGCGGTCGACACGCTTCTGACCAGGCACTTCGAGGCGCCGCGGCTGCTCGCGGTGCGGGGCTGCGGGCCGCGCTGGCAGTTCTGCCACGTCGACGACCTGGTCTCCGCGCTCGAACTGGCGGCGGCCGGGACGATCGGCACCGACTTCGCGGTCGGCTGCGACGGGTCGCTCTCGCAGGCCGAGGTGGAGGCGCTCAGCGGCATGAAGTCGCTTGAGCAGCCCGCCCGGCTGACCTTCGGCACCGCGCAGCGGCTGCACCGGCTCGGCGCGACCCCGGCCCCGGCCGCGGAGCTGCGCTACGTGGTCTACCCGTGGGTGGTGGACTGCGCCGCGCTGCGGGCGGCGGGCTGGCACCCGTCGGTCACCAATGCCGAGGCGCTGACGGTGCTGCTGGCCGCCCGCGGCGGTCACCACGCGGTGGTGGGCCGTCGGCTCGCCCGCAAGGACGCGGCGCTGACGGCGGCCGGCGCGGCCGGCACCGCCGCCGCCGTGCTCGGCACCGCCGCGATCGTCCGGCATGCCCGCAAAAGAAATAAAACCTAAAACTTTCCTCCGAACGGTCGCGTGGTGACACTGGCCGGCGGGCTAAGGCCCGTCGGCGGCGGGCGGGTACCGTGGACGGGTGAACCAGATCAGGCTGATCGCCATCCGCGACACGGCGCTGTCGGTGGACGAGGTGCGGTCCGCGATCGCGGACCCGGCGGCGGGCGGCGAGGTGCTGTTCGTCGGTACCGTGCGCGACCACGACGCCGCCCGCGGGGTGACCGGGCTGTCCTACTCGGCCCACCCGTCGGCCGCCGACGAGCTCGGCCGGGTGGCGGCGTCGATCGCGGCGAAGTACCCCGATGCGATCGCGGTGGCGGCGGTGCACCGGGTCGGGGACCTGGCGGTGGGGGACCTGGCGGTCGTCGTCGGGGTGTCCTGCGCGCACCGGGCCGAGGCGTTTCACGCCTGCCACGCGCTGATCGACGAGCTCAAGGCGTCGGTGCCGGTCTGGAAGCACCAGCGGTTCGCCGACGGTTCCGACGAATGGGTCGGCAGCGCGTAGTCTTCCGATCATGTCCCGACGTTCCCTGACGCTGGCCATCGCCGGCCTCGCGACGGTGGTCGCGATCGCGGTGGCGGTGCTGGTCCCCGTGCCCTACGTCATCCTCGGACCGGGTCCGACGCTGAACACGCTCGGCAGCTACTCGGGGCAGCCGGTAGTGAAGATCACCGGGCACCAGACGTACCCGACGACCGGGAACCTCAACATGGTGACGGTCAGCCTGGAGGGCGGCCCGGGCGTGAACATGAACGTCTTCCAGGCGCTGCGCGCCTGGCTTGACCCGTCCGAGGCGGTGGTCCCCGAGACCGAGCTGTACCCGGCCGGGCAGTCGGAGCAGCAGACGCAGGCGCAGGACACCGAGGAGATGACCGGCTCCCAGCAGATGGCCACCGCGGCCGCGCTGACCGCGATCCACATCCCGTACCAGACGCTGGTGACGGTGGTGTCGACCGTGCCCGGCTACCCGGCCAGCAAGGTGCTCAAGGCCGGGGACGTCATCGAGGCGGTGGACGGCAAGTCGGTTGACGGGCAGACGTCGCTGAGCTCGATGATCACCGCGCACCCGGTCGGCACGGTGCTCACGCTCACGATCCAGCGGGCCGGGAAAACGCAGCCGATCGAGGTCGCGAGCAAGGCGTCGGCCGGCACCGCGGTCATCGGCGTCGACGTGCAGGAGCAGTACAAGTTCCCGTTCAACGTGTCGATCAGCGTGGGCAACATCGGCGGGCCGAGCGCCGGGATGATGTTCGCGCTCGGGATCATCGACAAGCTCACCCCGCTCAACCTCACCGGCGGGAAGTTCATCGCCGGGACCGGCGAGATCACCGCCTCCGGCCAGGTCCAGCCCATCGGCGGCATCCAGCAGAAGATGGTGGGGGCCCGCTCGGCCGGCGCCACGATCTTCCTCACCCCGGCCGGGAACTGCTCGGACACCGTCGGCGCGGTGCCGGCCGGGCTGCGGCTGGTGAAGGTGTCCACGCTGTCGCAGGCCATGTCCGATCTTGAGGCTATTAAGGCGGGCAAGCCGGTCGCCTCGTGCTGACGGTTGTCACTGTTGCCTGGTCATGCTCGCTGCCCCAAGAGCGCGGGCGTAGGCTTCGGCTAGGTAGGTAAGGCGAAGGGAGCTCGTGAGTCGTGGCACTTCGGGTACTCGTCGATGCGACCGGGGTGCCGGCCGACCGAGGCGCGCTGGGCCGTTACGTGGACGGGCTGATCGGCGCTCTGGGCGGAACCGGGACGGATCTCGCGGTGGCCTGTCAGCTGGCCGACGAGGACCGGTACCGCCGCCACGCGCCGGACGCCACGATCGTGGCGGGCCCGGTCGGGCTCGGGCACCGGACCGAGCGGCTCGCCTGGGAGCAGAGCGGGCTGCCGGTGCTGGCCGAGCGGGTCGGCGCGGACGTGCTGCACATGCCGTACTACTCGATGCCGATGCGGCCGGGGCTGCCGACCGTGGTCACGATCCACGACGTCACGTTCTTCACCGACCCCGAGCGGTACACGCCGTCCAACGTGATGTCGCTGAAGTCGGCCACCCAGGCGTCGGCCCGGCAGGCGACCCGGCTGATCGTCCCGTCCAACGCGACCCGCGACGAGCTGGTCCGGATGCTGGGGGTGGCCCCGGCCCGGATCGACGTGGCCTACCACGGGGTGGACCACGACCTGTTCCACCGCCCCACCCCCGAGCAGGTCAGCCACGTCACCGCGCGGCTCGGGCTGCGCGGCAAGCCCTACATCGCCTTCCTCGGGTCGCTCACGCCGCGTAAGAACGCGCCCGCGGTGGTCCGCGGCTGGACCCAGGCGGTGGCCGATCTGGAGAACCCGCCCGCGCTCGTGCTCGCGGGCGGCGGGGCCTGGAGCGCCGACCTGGACGACGCGGTCGCGGCCGTGCCGTCCAGCCTGCGGCTGGTCAGGCCCGGCTACCTGCCGTTCGCCGACCTGTCCGGCTTCCTCGGCGGCGCGCTGCTGGTGGCGGCGCCGTCCCGGGGCGAGGGGTTCGGGCTGCCGGTGCTCGAGGCGATGGCGTGCGGTGCCCCGGTGCTGACGACCTTCCGGACATCGCTGCCGGAGGTCGGCGGCGAGGCGGTGGCGTACACCGAGCCGGAGGCGGAGCCGATCGCGGTCGCGCTGCGGGCGCTGCTCGACGATCCGGGCCGCCGGGCGGCCCTCGGCGAGGCCGGGCATGCCCGGGCCCGGGAGTTCACCTGGGCCGCGTCGGCGGCCGCGCACGCGGCGAGCTACAAGCGGGCCGCGGAGTCCCAGTAGCGCCGGCGAGTGTGACGTTGGGCATAACGCTCTCGGGCCGAATTCTCGTGTGTCCAGGCGATGCTCAGGCGTGATCTGAGTATGCTGCGTGGGTTGCCGGCGCCGGCCGGCGGCTACCGCTGTCCATGGAACCGACCGCTTAAGGCAGAGATCTATGCCGCGTGAACCGCTAGAGGCGATCATGCTCGTCGGGGGTAAAGGCACCCGGTTGCGCCCCCTCACCCTGTCTGCCCCCAAGCCGCTGCTGCCCACGGCCGGGGTGCCGTTCCTCGCGCACCAGCTGGCGATGGCGGCGGAGTGCGGGATCACGCACGTGGTGCTGGCGACCTCCTACCGGGCCGAGATGTTCACCGAGGCATTCGGCGACGGCGCCCAGTTCGGCCTGTCGATCGACTACGTCTACGAGTCGGAGCCGCTCGGCACCGGCGGCGGCATCAGGAACGCCGCCGCGCTGCTGCGCGGCGGCCCGGACGAGCCGATCGTCGTGCTCAACGGCGACATCCTCTCCGGTCATGACCTGCCCGCCCAGGTTGACCTGCACCGGAAGAAGGAGGCGGCGGTCACGCTGCACCTGGTGCCGGTGGACGACCCCAGCCGCTACGGCTGCGTGCCGACCGATGTGGCCGGGCACGTCACCGCGTTCCTGGAGAAGACCCCCAACCCGGTCACGAACCAGATCAACGCCGGGTGCTACGTCTTCCGCCGGTCGGTCATCGACCAGATCCCGGCCGGCCAGGTCGTCTCGGTCGAGCGGGAGACGTTCCCCGGCCTGATCGAGGACGGGGCGGTCGTGCTTGGCTACGCCGAGGCCGCGTACTGGCTCGACGTCGGCACCCCGGAGGCGTTCGTCCGCGGCTCGTGCGACGTCGTCCTCGGGGCGCTGCCGTCGCCCGCGCTGCCCGGCGCGGTCGGCGCGTTCCTGGTCCTCGGCGACGCCAGCGTCGCCGCCGACGCCCTGCTGACCGGCGGCACCACCGTCGGCGCGGGCGCCGTGATCGAGTCCGGCGCGGTCGTCGAGGGCAGCGTGATCTGCGGCGGCGCGACCATCGGGGCCGGGGCCGAGGTCCGCAACAGCATCGTCGGCTACCGGGCGACCATCGCCGGGGCGGCGACGGTGGCCGGAGCGGCCGTTCGCGGCGCGGTGCTCGACGGCGTGGTCATCGGCGACGGCGCCTACGTCGGTCCGGGCAACGAGCTGCTCAAGGGGCTGCGGGTGTGGCCTGACACGCGGCTTGAGGCCACCTCGGTCCGGTTCTCCACCGACGCGTAGGGATCGCCTCGACGCGGCGGATTATCCGGTTCTGGGCTCAGGCCGGCCTTAGCATGGGGCTCGTGGGTGCCGCCGATGGTTGAGCCGATGCTGGAGACGGACTGGCTGGCGCCGTTCGCGGTGGACGTCCGGGTGACGCTTGGCGTCCACGGGCGGGGGCGCGGGGATCCCACCTACCAGGTCGATGATGGCGGGGCGATCTGGCGGACGTCGCTCACGCCCGACGGGCCGGGCACGATCCGGGTGCTGCCGACGTCGGTCTGGGTCGTCGCGCCGGACGGTTCCGCGTCGACTCGGGTGCGGGCGCGGGCGTGGGGGCCGGGGGCGCAGTGGCTGCTTGCGGCGCTTCCGGGGGCTCTCGGGGGCGATGATGACGTTTCCGGGTTCGATCCTTCCTGCCATCCGCTGATCTGGGAGTCGGCTCGGAGCCATCCGGGGTTTCGGCTCGGCCGGTCCGGTCGGCTGATGGAGTCGCTGGTGCCGGCCATCCTGGAGCAGAAGGTCGTGATCCTGGAGGCGCACCGGGCGTGGCGGATCCTGCTGTCCAAGTTCGGGACCGAGCCGCCGGGACCCGCCCCCCGGGGCATGCGCGTCTTTCCCGATCCCGGGACGTGGCGGCGGATCCCGTCCTGGGAGTGGCACCGGGCCGGGGTGGAGGGCGTCCGGGCCGAGACCATCATCAGGGCGGCGACGGTGGCAAGCTCGCTCGAGCGGCTGCTCGAGGTCGGCCACGAGGAGGCGGACCGCAAGCTCAGGACCATCCCCGGCATCGGGATCTGGACCTCGGCCGAGGCCAGGCAGCGGGCGGCGGGCGACCCGGACGCGGTCTCGGTCGGCGACTACCATCTGAAAAACATCGTCGGCTGGGCCCTGGCCGGCCAGGACCGGTCGACCGACGAGGAGATGCTGGCGCTGCTCGAGCCGTTCAAGGGGCACCGGCACCGGGCCACCCGGCTGATCGGGCTGAGCGGCGGCGGCCGGCCGGCCCGTCTCGGGGGCTCCGGCCCGGCCCGCTACGGGGCCGTCCGGCCACAGCGCCGCGGTCCCAGAATGTCCGTTCGCGATTACCGGAAATTCTGAGCCCGCCGTCGCGGTTGTTGCCGTCGCCAGGGGCGCAAAGCCCGCCGCGAGCTGCCGTAGGGTGCAAGATATGAGCGCTTCGAGCATCGGCCAGGGTGAAGACGACGGTGTCAGCGAGGCAGCCGTCGGCCGGGCGCTCGCCCGGGCCGTCCGCGAGCCGCTCGACCAGGCCGACGCCACCGTCCTGCTGCACGCGCGGGGCGATGACCTCCGCGCGCTGCTCGCCCTCGCGGCCCGGACCCGGGACGAGGGGCTGGCGGCGGCCGGGCGGCCGGGGGTCATCACCTACTCCAAGAAGGTCTTCATCCCGCTGACCCGGCTGTGCCGGGACCGCTGCGGCTACTGCACCTTCGCGACCGTCCCCGGACGGCTCGACAGCCTCTACCTCAGCCCGGACGAGGTGCTCGAGATCGCCCGGCAGGGCGCCGCCCTCGGCTGCAAGGAAGCCCTCTTCACCCTCGGCGACCGTCCGGAGGCGCGCTGGCGGCAGGCCCGGGAGTGGCTCGACGCCCACGGCTACGAGGACACGCTCTCCTACGTCCGGGCGATGGCGCTCCTGGTGCTCGAGGAGACCGGACTGCTCCCGCACCTCAACCCGGGGGTCATGAACGAGGAGGATTTCCAGCGGCTGAAGCCGGTCGCCCCGTCCATGGGGATGATGCTCGAGACGACCGCCGAGCGCCTGTTCACCGAGCGGGGCGCGCCGCACTTCGGCTCGCCCGACAAGGACCCGAAGGTCCGCCTGCAGGTCCTGGAGGACGCCGGGCGCGCCCAGGTGCCGTTCACCACCGGCATCCTGATTGGCCTGGGCGAGACGCCGGCCGAGCGCGTCGACGCGATCTTCGCCCTGCAGCGGGCGTCCCGCGCCCACCACGGCATCCAGGAAGTCATCGTGCAGAACTTCCGGGCCAAGCCGGACACGAAGATGCGCGACACGCCCGACGCCGAGCTGGCCGACCTTGCCGCCACCATCGCGGTCACCCGGCTGGTGCTCGGGGCGGACGCCCGCATCCAGGCCCCGCCGAACCTCGTCGGCGAGCAGTACCAGCTGATCCTGGACGCCGGGATCGACGACTGGGGCGGCGTCTCACCGCTCACCCCGGACCACGTGAACCCCGAGCGCCCGTGGCCGCAGATCGACGAGCTCGCCCAGGTCACCAAGAACGGTGGCTTCACGCTGCGCGAGCGCCTGACGATCTACCCGCCGTACCAGCGCGCGCCATGGCTCGACCCGCGGGTGGCGGCGCACGTGGCCGCCCTCGCCGACCCGGCCAGCGGCCTGGCCGACGAGTCCGCGCGGCCGCAGGGCCGCCCGCGGCCGGAGCCAGCCGCCGGGAACGCCGCCAGCGGCGGCCGCGCCCTCTCCCGCTTATGCTGATCCGATGAGTCATGACGCGGCCGAGGCAGGCCTTCCGTCATCCGGTCTAGTCAGCCAGTGGCTCCGCGCGGCGACCGCGGATCCGGTCGGCCTGCCCGACGAGGGCTATGCCGCCCTGCTCGGCGCGGACGGCCCGCAGCTGGCCGAGCTGCGCGCGCTGGCCGACTCGGTCCGCGAGCAGGCCGTCGGCAGCGGGCTCACCTACGTGGTCAACCGGAATCTTGATCCGTCCGCCGTGGCCGGCCCCGACCCGGGGTCGCGGCAGCGGCTGGCCGCCCTGGTGGCCGAGGCGCGTGACCTCGGCGCGACCGAGATCTGCATGCAGGGACCGCTGCCGCGTGACTCCGACGACGACTACCTGGATCTCATCGCCGCCGTCAAGGCGACCGCGCCGGACATCCACCTGCACGCCTTCCGCCCGGCCGAACTGCTCGACGGCGCGGCCCGGCGCGGGATGCCGCTGGAAGAGTTCCTGCTCGCCGCGCGGGAGGCCGGGCTCGACTCGGTCCCCGGCACCGCCGCGCGCATCCTCGACGACGACGTGCGGGCCCGCCTGGCGGGCGGCCCCGACCTTCCGGTGGCGCGCTGGGCCGAGGTGATCGAGGCCGCCCACCGGGCCGGGCTGACCTCGACCTCGACCATGGTCTTCGGGCATATCGAGACCCCCGCGCAGCAGGTCGCGCACCTGCGGACGCTGGCCGCGATCCAGGACCGCACCGGCGGCTTCACCGAGTTCATCGCGATGCCGTTCGTCCCCGCGGCCGCCCCCACCCCGGCCG
>Ga0302325_10025910_pt1 | contig 12185 bp, 11 predicted proteins | sample Palsa_T0_2_FD_201948 | JGI IMG/M metagenome (GOLD analysis project Ga0302325, IMG submission 201948) | Peat permafrost microbial communities from Stordalen Mire near Abisko, Sweden - Palsa_T0_2 | ecosystem: Environmental > Terrestrial > Soil > Palsa > Peat permafrost | place: Sweden: Abisko...
GGCGGAGAAGCAGGTAGCGGCCCAGCTCTGGCGGGAGTTTGCGCGTTCCGCTATCGACGTGTTCAGGTTCAAGGATGGACGTCGGTGGCGACTGTCCTTTGGATCGCCGTTGTTCACGAACGGCGTGGCCGATATTCGCTTTACGGTCCCCGCGACTAAGGAGGCGATCGCTGGGACTAAGCCGCACATGTTGCTGTCCGGCAAGAGCGCAATGAAGCTAGCTAGGCAGTATCGAGGGACCCTGGAGGAGCATTTCGCTAAGTGCGCGAACAACGTGGTCTTCGATAGCATCACGGGCAGGCGCTGCAATACTACGGTGGTCACGAGCACGCGTCAGGAGGCGGCAGGTTACCGGCTGCTTGATCGTCACGGAGTTGGCGCGATGCTGCCGGATTGGTCGCAGATGCGGACCGTCCAACTTCCCGCCCTTCAGCAACTAACGGCAATTGAAGCGATGCAAGTGCGGGAGGAAGCGGAAAAAGCCTTGCCTGCTTTCCGGGCCAAGTTGCAAAGGGATCTCGTCTCGCTAAAGGACCTCTCCGACGACGCGGAGGAGAAGCGCGCGCTCGAAGTGGCCGCCGAGCTTCGGCTGGCTGCGCGCGAGCTGCAAGGCCAGTTCGCGAGTTTAAGGTTGCAATCAGTTGGCAGGAGGGAGAATCTGCTCGCGGGGCTCGCGATAGGCTTTGAGATTGTGGCCCTGACAAGCAAGGACCCTGCCACCGTACTCGCAGCTGGCGGCACGTTCGCGGCTTTGATGATTGCCGCGCACCAAGGCCGAAGCGCGCGCGAGGAGAAACATGAGCTACTTGTCCATCAGCCCGCCTACGTGCTACTCACAGCTGAACGGGTCCACCAAGCGGAGCACCAAAGCGGTGCGCGATAGCAACTCGAACTTATATTAGCTAGTTGTCGGGCGCAACTTTGCGGAATCGCTCGTAGAAGTGACTTACTCCCGACGAGTCGACATGATGACGGGAATCTCGTGCCCTGTCGCCACGATGGGATACGTGTGAACTCCCGGAACCTAGCGCGATTATGAGAATTAATCCAGTTCCAGTTTCCGAACCTGACTTTGTGGGATTTGCCGGTAGCCGAACCAGGCCCAACGTTTTGGGAGTGGTGGCGTGTACGTCCGCGTCAGTTCGTGTGCAAGAATGCAGTCATGCCAACGATGATCGATCCCTCCGCTGCGCTGCCTTCGTTTCAGCAAGCCGTGTCGCGTCGTTCGATCAAGCTCGAACGTGGCAGAAAGCATCCGGAGCTCTATATCCATGCAGATCTGCCGGACGGGCATAATCCCCGGGTGACCTTCGCGAGAATCGAAGATGGCACGGTGACGGCGCTGGTTCAGTTTGTCGAAGCCGAGCCCTACAAGAACATGCCATGCTACGCCATTGGCTACGCGGTTCCTGAAGGATATCGCGGCCAGGGGCGTGCCAGGGAGACCGTCACAAAGGCCATTTCCGAATTGTGGCACGGAATAAGATACAACGGAACTCCAACGTTCTACGTGGAGGCGCTCATCGATGTCGAGAATAAAGCATCGCAACGAGTCGCCGAGCGGACTCTCTCAGAGACACCCATAGACGCCATCGACAAGAATTCCGGGCAACCCGCACTGCAATATTTTCGTTTGATCGAAGAGTCAACCTTCTACCCGTCGGCTCTTCCCGCAATAGACGAGGGGCTGTAGCATGCTCTGTATGAGCAGAGACGACGAATCAGTAAGTTGTTCCTCAGCACGGATGACAAACGGAATTTGGGAAACTGACTTCGATTAGTCCTGTGAAGTCGGCTTGTGTTTACTAAGTGCAGCGAAATCTACCCTGACTCTCCGGGGCAACCGTCTTTATCCATTGTCCGCGAAACAGGCTAGAGCAAAATCAGGGCGGCTGTACCCAGCGTACGCGCGCCTAGACTGGATTCCTACCAAGAAAAATCCTTGCTGGCCATGCGGGTCCGGGTACAACTTTCCTGATTTTTGCGTTAACGCTACCGAGCCGGCGACTTGGGCACAATGAACATTCCGGAAAACAACAGTGCCACGCCAATCAATCCCGGAATCAGCCCCACCAGAAATATCGACCTCGGCTGTAAGTCGTACATGAACGCCATCAAACCCACGCCGACCGCAATATTCACCAATCCACCGATTTTCAACCCGATCAGCCGCTTGACGTCCTGGTCCCGCTCACGATCCTGCCGGATCCGCTCTTCCTCCCGCATCATCTCGATAACATACTTGGCGCCGTCGCCAGGAATCTCCGCAACACGCCGCATCGATTCGGACTTGTAATACGCCTCGCGCTCCTTCCGCCGTGCATCCGTCCAAACCGCAATTGAAACGAACGAAAATATCGAGACCATCATCACGCTCAGGAACAGAAACATTGCTCCTGCCGCTACACCCCTGAAATCAGAGTTCTCGCCCAAAGACATCAATACTCCGCTTATTCCATTTATGAAGCTTGCTCCGCTTGATAACATGTCGTCCTCCAGCATCGGGGTATTTCCCCTTGCGACTGGTACGACTAAGCGCCACCTGTTACGGTTGCATTTTCTTCGTTGCAGTTGGAATTTCTTCGATTCCAGTTGCTGCCGAACAAATTGCAACCCCAGCGCAGAACTGCAAGTCTCACGGTCTGGAGTTGTCCGCGAAGAGGATACGACTGACATGAACCTGAACCCGATTACCGCAGGTCATGACCAGCTTCCGTCCGCTCTCGCGAGCGCGTTGCCAATCCAATCAGGTGACGCGGGCTTGGCTGCCGATGCGGCTCTCGTAGCTCGCATCCTGGCCGGCGATACCCAGGCCTTCGCGGCCATCGTCCAGCGCTGGCAAGGTCCACTGATCAACATGGCCTGGCGCTACTGCCGCGATCGAGGCCGAGCCGAAGAAATGGCCCAGGAAGCCTTTATTCGCGCCTGGCGCGGCCTCGCTCAATGGCGTCGCGAATCCAGCTTTTCAACCTGGCTCTTCTCCGTAGCCGCCAACGTCTATCGCACCGAGCTCAAACACATTCCCGCCGTGCATCTATCGCTCGACCAGGCTGCCGAGCCCTCCAGCCCCTTTGCCCACGATGCACCTCTCGACGGAGTGGCGCGGGATGAGGCCGTTCGCCGAGCCGTGCTGGCGCTGCCGCAGCGGTATCGGGAACCCACAATTCTCTTTTATTTTCACGAGATGGACCTCGCAGCCGCAGCCGCCACCATGGGCCTGCCCGAGGGTACGATGAAAGCGCGGCTTTCCAGGGCCCGTACCATGCTGCGGCTGCGCTTCCCGCAGCTTCGCGAGCAATGGACAAAAGGAGACAAATCATGAGCCACAACCAACCCGACCAGTTTGGCCAACCCAGTCAGCCCAGCCAGCTCGACCGTATTCTTCTGGAGCAAGACTCACTCCTGCCATCCTCCGGTTTCGCCGCCTCTGTCATGGATGCAATCCAGCAGCAATCCCCCACGCCTGCACCCATCCCGTTCCCTTGGAAGCTTGCGCTGCCCGGATTCGCCGCCCTGCTGGTAGGAGTCATCGTGATCTGCAAACTCGCCATCATGACGATTCGCAGCATGAGCCAGACCTACGTGACCAGCTTCGCTACCGATTCCGCATCCAACACGGCCTGGCTCTGGCCGCACCTGAATTCATCCTCAGCGCTGGATGTGTTGTTGCGCAATGCAGCCGCGCCCATCCTGCTCACTCTTGCGGCCTCCTGGCTCTGCGTCCTGCTCTGCCGCCGGTTTGCGGGCGAGGTTAGCAGGTGAGCGGTTCGTGCCGTAAACCCCAATTTTTGGCATATGCCAAGGCCTATGCCGACCCAACCGCCCATGCACAAACTGCAAAATTCTCGGCAAACCTAACCTCAAGACAACAAAGAACATCCATCAAATTTTCTTGACACGCCTCGGGCAAATCCTGCCGCCATAATTGTTCCACGTGGAACAATCGCCTGTTCACACCAAAATCCAGGCAATTTTGACCCCTTTTCGATCCCCGCTACAATACCGCCATGAGTGAAGAATTGAACCTAGCCTCCCGCATAATCGTCGCCACCAACGAAGCGCCCAGAGCCATCGGCCCCTATTCGCAGGCCGTCCGCGCCGGCGCATGGCTCTTCACCTCCGGCCAGATCGCCCTCGACCCCGAAACCCAGCAGGTAGTTCCCGGCGGCATTCAGGAGCAGGCAACCCAGGTCTTTGCCAACCTCAAAGCCATCCTCGAAGCCGGCGGCAGCAGCTTTGCCCAGGTCGTAAAAGCCACCGTCTTTCTCAAGAACTTCGATGATTTCGCCGCCATGAACGCCATCTACGCTGAGCACCTCGCAGCCGCGGGAAACCAACCCCCGGCGCGCACCACAGTCGAAGTCTCCCGCCTGCCCAAAGACGTGCTGGTAGAGATCGACTTGATCGCCCTGATCTTGGAAGGTTAGTTCCAGCTTGAGACTTGAGCGTCTGCCTTCAAATCCAGCTGCGAACCTTCCTGATTCAGCTTCTCAGCCCAGGCCTTCCCACTCCGGTAAGCGTGCGAGCGTCTTTGATCGAATAGACCACTCGCGTTACCGCGCTGCTCCTACACTGTGACATGAGTCCGAAGCTGTTTGAGGACTGATGAGTTTGTAGAGGTAAGGCGCGCCACGATGGCCATCGAGATCGATCGTCTCAACGAGCTGCTGCTGAAGATGGCCAACGAAAACGCGCCGGGACGCGAATTTTCCGCGGCCATCGCCGAGCTGGCTCGGACCGGACGCTTTGCCCAGCTTAAGGACGTACTGCCTGCGGTTGTCTACGACGAACTCTGGGAAGGCTACCAGGCCAATCCTGCCGCGTTCGTTGAAGAATGGGAGCATCTGGCGCATGAAATGCAGCAGGGATTCATTCAGCATGCGCGCCAGCGGCTCACCTCATTGACCCGTTTGCAGCAAGCCGGCAACAGCCTTACGCCGGCGTGGAAATCGATCCAGCGCGCGCTGGATGGACGCCAGAACGACCTGCTCCGCGCCGCAGTTGCAGCGGAAGCCCTCGACCTGATCGAGCCGGCCGTCGCCCGGGCCACTCATCTGCGCGAGTGCGTCGTCGCGTCTCCGTCATCTGACGAGGCCGACCGCTATCTCGATGAAGCTACGCGCTGTTATTTCTTTGCCCTGTTCACCGCCTGTGCGGTCATGTGCAGGTCGGTGCTGGAAGAAGCGATCAAGCAGAAGCTGCCTGCGAGTTTGGCCGGGCTCATCCGAGTGCGCTATCGGAACGCGGCCACGCTGGGCAACCTGCTCCACGAGATCAACAACAACCTGCTGGCCACTGGAATTGACCCCAGCTTTCCCCGTATCGCCAATCAAATCAATGACATAGGGAAAAAAGCAGTCCATCAGGGACTGCTCTCGGAAGACGAGGCCCGGAGCTGTCTGCAGAACGCTCGGGAAGCCCTGCAGATGCTGTTGCAGTACTGATTGAGACGAGTGATTGAGGCGGGCGCAATTCGTTCCTCCAGCCCAGTCACTATGATGGAATGAGCACCCGAGTCATCCCGTCACGATGCCCACCAGCGAAACCACAATCCGCGATCTGCCTACCCTTCATGCCTTTTTTTCTCCGGGTGGGATTCTGGCGAAGTCTGCGCTGCCTTACGAGTATCGTCCCGGCCAGTTGGAGATGGCCAGGGCTGTCGAACGGGCGCTTGAAGAGCGGCGTCACCTGATTGTTGAAGCAGGCACAGGCACAGGCAAAACTCTGGCTTATCTACTGCCTGCTTTGCGCGCCACTCTGACGACGGGCAGGAGGGTGATCGTCTCCACCGGAACCAAGGCGCTGCAGGATCAGCTTTACTTTCGCGACATTCCCTTTCTGGAGTCGCTGCTGGGTGACTTGCGGGTCTGCTACATGAAGGGGCGGGCGAATTATCTGTGCCGTCACAAGCTGGTTACGCTCAACCAGCACCCGATACTCTCGGGATTGGAAGAAATCGACCAGTTTCATCAGATCAGCGAGTGGGAAAAGACCACCGAGACCGGCGATCGCGCCGAGCTTTCCGGACTGCCGGAATCCAGTCCTCTGTGGTCACGACTGGACGCCCGCAGCGAAGCATGCCTGGGCTCGACCTGCCCCGATTATCAGCGCTGTTTTGTGACCGAAATGCGGCGCAAGGCGCAGGAAAGCGATGTGGTCATCGTCAATCACCACCTTTTTTTTGCGGATCTGGCGGTGCGCCAGTTGGCCAGTGGAGCGCCTGACGCCGGCGTGCTGCCTGAGGCAGGCGCGGTGATCTTCGACGAGGCGCATGAGCTCGAAGATATCGCGAGCAACTACTTTGGCCTCTCGGTAAGCAATGTGCGCTTTGAGGATCTGGTCCGCGACGTTGAAGCGATGTTGAAGAAGGGCGATGGCTACGCCAATGCGACCAACACGGCGATCCTGGTCAGCGGCCAGCAGCTTCGCGACCGCGCGCGGATGTTCTTCTCTCAGCTGCCTCTCGCTGGAGACGGTCGGCAGCCATTCGACAATCGCGAAGAGTTTCTGGAGACGCGCGGCGACCTTTACCTGAGCGTCAAGAACACGCTGGTGCGCCTTGAGGCGGAGCTTGACCAGTTACGCGGTGTGGACGAGGCTCCGGGGTTGCGCAAGCGGGTTACGAACCTGCGCACGGAGCTTGAGTTTCTGCTCGAATCGACCTCCGGAAACATGGTGTATTGGCTGGAACGGCGCGTTTCGGGATCGGCGCATAAGCCGTCTCGCACCGTCTTTCTGCAAGCCACGCCTATCGATGTTTCTGAACTGCTGGATTCGCAGCTCTTCCAGAATTTCCCTACGGTTGTGCTTACTTCGGCGACGCTGACGGTACAGGGCAGCTTCGAACATATTCGCCGACGGCTGGGGCTGGGGGATGCGCGAGAGTTGGTTGTTCCTTCGCACTTCCGATACCAGGATCAGGCTCTGCTCTATCTTCCGCCGGAGATGCCTGACCCGCGCGCGCCGGAATTTCCTGAAGCGGCTGCGCGCTGCATTCGGCGCGTGCTCGAAATTACCAAAGGCCGCGCGTTTTGTCTCTTTACGAGCTACAGCCAGATGCGCGACCTCTACGAGCGCTTGCTGCCGGTGCTCGATTACCCCATTCTGCTGCATGGCTCCGCGCCGCGAAACGCGCTGCTGGAGCAGTTTCGAGAGACGCCGAATGCGGTGCTGTTTGGGACCGCGAGCTTCTGGCAGGGAGTGGATGTGCAGGGCGAGGCGCTCAGTTGCGTGATCATCGACCGGCTGCCGTTTGCCGTACCTAATGACCCGGTGGTGGCGGCGCGGATGAAGTTCATTGAAGATGCGGGCGGAAAACCCTTCTTCGAATATCAGGTGCCGTCGGCGGTGATCTCGCTTAAGCAGGGATTTGGCCGGCTGATCCGGTCGCTCGAAGACCGCGGCGTGCTGGTGCTGCTCGATCCGCGGATACGGCAGAAGCGCTATGGACAGGCGTTTCTTGAGAGCCTGCCGCCGTATCGAGTTACAGGCACGATCACCGATGTGCAGGCGTTCTTTGAGTGAATCCTGGGCTACGTTCTCTGAGCGGGTCCTGGGCTGCGTGGGTAGTTTATTCAAGTCGATGGCGAGAAGCGCGTTTATCGGGAGTTATACGCTGTAGTTGTCGAAAACGCGACTTTTCGGGAAGTACCTTGCAGATGCTGTTTCGCACGCGGCAGAATGGTAATTCTATGCCCACTCCGCTCATCCTAGTCGTGCTTCTGTTATTTTGTTGGATCCCAAACGCAAGTGCTCAATCGACAACGGATGAGTCCAAGACGCCTTTGATGAAGGCTTCGGCTAAAGGAGACTTGAAAGCAGTAAAGCACCTCCTCAGTGACGGGGCAGATGCTCGTTCAAGAACGAAGGATGGTGAAACGGCTCTGTATGAAGCCATCGAGTGGCGACATTCTGGTCAGAGCAACCTCCCCATCGTTGCATCTCTCTTGTCTGCTGGAGCAGACCCTAACGAGACTGAAATCTTTGGGACGAGTGCCTTGGTGATCTCATTGACGAGGGATCATATCAATCCAGACGTCACGCTCCTACTTCTGCGGTCTGGAGCAAAGGTATCCGTGGATTGCCCTAAGAGCGATTCTCTCGTCTCTTTAGCGACACAGGACAGCAGCCTAGCTGTCATCGGCGCTCTTCTCGAAAAGGGAGCGCAGGTGAATTGCAAAGACACCCACGGAATGACTGCCCTCCACTGGGCGGCGCTGAATGGACAGGTCGACAGGGTGGCGCTGCTCCTAAAGAGCGGTGCTGACCGAAGCCTGAAGAACTCCGAAGGAAAGACTGCTTTGGATCTGGCAAGCTCCACCAACCCTGATCAGCGAGTTCAGTCTTCATTTGCAAACACCCGCGCAGCGTTAAACACCGAGATGGCACACCGCGACGATCGATAGCCCATTTTTTGAGAAACGGCATTTCCGGAAACTACCGAGATTAGTAACGATAGGCCGGCTTCTCGGTAGCAATCCTCAACTTCCGAGATCGGCGTTTTCCAGTAATAATCCACTTTCTAGGACTAAACTGATCTCGACGAGCGCATTGGCTTGCTAATACCATTCGGTGCCTCCTGATAGCCCCGTGACTGCGGTCCCAGGGAGTGCCGCCAGCGGGCATAAGCAGGCGAAGTGTGATCTAATTGCCGAGCATTCACTGCCAACGGTCAAAGGAGTCCACATGCCCACAATCACAACCAAAGACGGCGTTGAGATTTTCTATAAGGACTGGGGTTCGGGGCAGCCGATCGTATTCAGCCATGGGTGGCCGCTTTCGGCCGATGACTGGGACAACCAGATGCTGTTTTTCCTGGGTCAGGGCTATCGCGTGATCGCGCATGACCGGCGTGGGCATGGACGCTCGACGCAGGTGGCCGATGGGCACGATATGGACCATTATGCGGATGACCTGGCGGTGCTTACAGCACATCTCGGCCTGAAGGACGCGATTCATGTAGGACACTCGACGGGCGGCGGCGAGGTGGTGCACTATCTGGCCCGGCGCGGGCAACAGGATGTGTACAAGGCTGCGATTATCAGCGCGGTGCCTCCGCTCATGGTGAAGACGGCGGCCAATCCAGAGGGGCTGCCCAAGTCAGTGTTTGACGATCTGCAGGCGCAGCTTGCGGCGAACCGGTCAAAGTTCTACCGCGACCTGCCGGAGGGGCCTTTCTATGGATTTAACCGGCCCGGGGTGAAATCGGTGGAGGCCACCATTGCAAATTGGTGGCGGCAGGGAATGATGGGCGGTGCCAAGGCTCACTATGACGGGATTGTGGCGTTTTCGCAGACGGACTTTACAGAGGATCTGAAGAAGATCACAATTCCGGTGCTGGTGATGCATAGCGAGGATGACCAGATTGTTCCGTATGTGGCGGCGGGGCCGAAGTCGGCAAAGCTGCTGAAGAATGGGACTCTGATTACCTATAAGGATTTTCCGCATGGCATGCCTACTACGCAGGCGGATAAGATCAACGCCGATCTGCTGGCATTCCTCAAGAGCTGAAGCTGCAGCCTCGGATAGTCTCAAACGCCCCGGTACACGAGCGCAATGAAGTTACTTGGATTCTGAAACAGGTTGCCCCACTCCGCGTCATGGCGCGCACTAGGCTTAGCCGCGATCACTTCAGGCAGGGGCTTACCCTGTTTCTTGAGAGCCGCAACCTTATCGCGGATATCAACCAAAACGTCTCGAAATAGGATCAGGTCGGCTTTGCCGCCCACGGCTCCATGCCCGGGAATGACGATCGTTTTGCTTGTCGCCTTTGCGATATTCGCTTCTGCCGCGCGTATCTGGCCGTCGATGCTTCCTCCCGTCCAGTAGTCGATAAAAGGGTAATCGCGGTTCCAGAAAGTGTCTCCGGTGTGGAGAATGTCCGCCTCAGGAAAATGTACGGAGATATCGGAGTCCGTATGGGCAGGTAAGTAATGCTTCAGCATGAGAGTGGAGTTGTTGATGTGAAGAGTGTGTTCTTCTGTGAAGACGGTGGAAGGAATCGCACCCGCCGGCGACGCTGGAAAAGTGTACTGAAAGTTTCCTCCGACGAACGTGGCCTTGGAAAGATGTTTGCGCGTGTTTTCGTGCGCCAGGATACTTGCTCCGGCTTCATGGACCCACTCGTTGCCGCCGGTGTGGTCGAAATGCCAGTGCGTGTTGATCAGTTGTTTGATCGGATCCGCGTTGACGCTTGCTAGGGCTTTCGAGACGTTTGGACGTGCGGTAACGATCTCCGCATCCACGACCAGCTTTCCGTCGGGGCCTGTCAGAACGGCGATATTTCCACCAGCGCCCAAAAGGACACTGATATTGCGTCGAAGGTTTTGAATCGTGACCTTTGCTGTTGCGGCTTCCTTGAACGCACCCGGAACTATGCTACTTGTCTGGGCGATCAGGCGTCTTGGGGCAAGGCAAGCCGCGGCGAAGGTTAGGCCTCCAGCAGTAAGAAACTGACGGCGTGAAATGTCGAGTGACGCGTCGGGAATCATCCTAAGCTTCTCCCATCGCTTTCGCCTTGGATTTAGATCACATCTCTGGCTTCTACGCCTAAATATAGAACGAAATCATACCCCGATTCTTGGCAAATGGCGAAATGACGCTTGCCTATGTGGCGGGAATTCGATGTAACCGACAAATCGCCGAGTCACGCATCGAGGAATCAATTGGTCCCCATAAATGGGATGAGCAGGTCTTCCGGATCGGAGAGACTGTTTCCCATGAAGAAGCCAGCGCAGCACCTCATCGCAGAAGTCCTACGCAGACAGGCCAAGGTTGAGATTACGATCGGCATCGACCTTGGCGATGTCTGGAGTCATTACTGCACCCTCAACCAGGACGGATTAGTCGTCGATCGGGGCCGCTTTCGCACCACCCCGAAGGCGATTGAGAAGTGGTTTACCGACGTGTCTCCGGCGCGAGTTGCGATGGAGGCCGGGACACACTCGATCTGGATCAGCGAACAGCTGCAAGAACTGGGCCACGAAGTCATCGTGGCGAACGTTCGCGAGCTGCGGGCGATCTCGCACAGCGATCGGAAGAGCGACCAGGTCGATGCGGAGAAGCTCGCGCGTTATGCCCGGCTCGATCCGAACATCCTTCGGCCGATCGCCCACCGCACCGTCGCACAGCAGGAGGCCCTCACCCTGATCCGTGCGCGAGCTCTTCTGGTGCGACTGCGCACGGCAGCGGTGAACGCCGTTCGTGGTCTGACGAAGTCGTGTGGCTTCCGTATGCCCGCCTCCGCCACAACGTGTTTCGCTCAGCGCAGCCTCGCTGTCATGCCGCCTGGACTGGCACAGGCGCTCGGTCCGGTGCTCCAGCAGATCGCAGAGATGACGGTGAAGATCAAGCAGTACGACCGGCAGATTCAGCAACTCGGCCAGACCGAGTATCCGGAGACGCAGGCCCTGCTGAAGGTTCACGGCGTAGGCCACCTCACCGCCTTGACCTTCGTGCTGACGCTCGGCAGCAAGGAACGGTTCGGACGAAGTCGCGATGTGGGGTGCTATCTGGGCTTGCGTCCACGGCGAAGTCAGTCTGGAGATCACGATCCTCAACTCGGTATCACTCACGCCGGCAACGCATATCTCCGAAGCCTCCTGATCGAGTGCTCGAACCACATCCTCAGACCGCACGGGCGAGACTCGGCGCTTCGACAGTGGGGTCTGCACTTGGCTGCCAGAGGCGGCAAGCAGGCCAAGAGCAAGGCAGTCGTCGCAGTAGCAAGGAAGCTGGCGGTTCTGCTCCACCGCCTATGGACAACGCAAGAGGTGTATATGCCCTTCTACGAACAGGCTGCTTGAGAAATTAACATGTTTACTCGTTGCGACGACACCGTGTTCCGATGACTGCGTGCCGACTTCGGCCTTCGAGGCCGACCGATAAATGGCAGCATCGACTCTCCTCTCGAACCCCAACCGGCACCGAGCTTGCTTCAAGACAGCTCATCCAGAGTGCGAATAGAAACACGGTGGAGAGCAACATGCGGCGCAACGAAAGCGAAACAACAACAAAGACAAAGACCCTAATGAAGGAAAAAACAAAGACCAATCCCTTGACTTCAGTGACCTGCTCATAGAATGTCGGCTTGTGGGAAGTTTGGGTGATGCGGGACCGGAAGGCAGTCTTTTCAGATTGCGCAAACGAACGTTTATGCACGTCTGAAAGCAATGGCCAGAAACCAG
>Ga0302325_10025912_pt1 | contig 12184 bp, 5 predicted proteins | sample Palsa_T0_2_FD_201948 | JGI IMG/M metagenome (GOLD analysis project Ga0302325, IMG submission 201948) | Peat permafrost microbial communities from Stordalen Mire near Abisko, Sweden - Palsa_T0_2 | ecosystem: Environmental > Terrestrial > Soil > Palsa > Peat permafrost | place: Sweden: Abisko...
CGGGCGCCCGACGAGCTGGTCGGGCGCGTTATGTCGACCGCGGACGTGGGCCTGTCACCGGATCCAAAGAATCCGCTCAACGACGTGTCGACCATGAACAAAACCATGGAGTACATGGCCTTCGAGCTGCCCGTCGTCGCGTTCGACCTACGTGAGACCCGGGTGTCGGCCGGCGATGCCGCCGTGTACGTGACGCCGAACGACGTGCATGAGTACGCCAGGGCCATCGTGGCGCTCATGGACGACGAGGACAGGCGCGCCCAGATGGGGAAGTGGGGCCGCGCCCGTGTCGAGCGGGAGCTGGCCTGGAGCCATCAGCGGCGCGCCTATCTCGGCGTCTACCGCCGCCTGGCCGGCAGCCGGACGGCTACCGACCGGACTGGAGGCTGACATGTGCGGCATCGCGGGGTGCTACCAGCAGGCCGACGGCCACAAGGTCGTCGACATCATGACCGAGCGGATCGCGCATCGCGGGCCGGACGCGGCCGGAACGTGGGGTCACGAGGACGGCCGGGTGGCGGTGCAGCTCGGCCACCGCAGACTGTCCATCATCGACCTCAGCACGGCGGCGGACCAGCCGCTGACCAAACACGGACTGACGCTGGTGTACAACGGCGAGCTGTACAACTACCGGTCGATGCGCGATGAGCTGGTCAGCCGGGGTGTCCGCTTCACCACTCAGTCGGACACCGAGGTGCTGCTGGAGGCCTGGCGGGCGTGGGGCCCCGCGGCTCTGCGCCGGTTCCGCGGCATGTTCGCGTTCGCGCTGTTCGATGAGCGGTCCGGTGAGCTCGTGCTCGCGCGCGACCCGCTCGGCATCAAGCCGCTGTACTTCCTGCCGCGGGGCGAGGGAGTGGTGTTCGCCTCGGAGCTGAAGGCGATCGTGGCCGCGATGGGCGCCGAGCTGCGGATGGAGCCCGGCGCGCTCGTCGCGTCGATGCTCTACTACTGGCTGCCGGAGCAGCGGTGCGCCATCGACGGGGTGGAGAAGCTCCCGGCCGGGTCGTGGGCCCGGCTGCGGCCGGACGGGAACTGCTCGGTGCAGCACTACTGGCAGGTTGCCGACGTGGCCACCGAGGCCGCGGCAGGCACGCCCGCCGACCTGGGGCAGGTGATCGAGGAATCGGTCGCCGCGCATCTGGTGTCCGACGTGCCGGTATCCAGCTTCCTGTCCGGCGGCCTGGACTCCAGCATTATCACCGTGCTGGCCCACCGGGACAACCCTGGCATCGACGCGTACACCATCGCCTTCCGCCAGGAGGACCAGCGGCTGGAGGCGATGCCAGACGATGCCGTCTACGCGCGGAAGGTCGCGGCGCAGCATGGCATCACGCTGCACGAGATCGAGATCTCACCCGACATCGTTAACATGCTGCCCCGGATCGTCGATGTCCTCGATGAGCCGATCGGCGACCCGGCCGCGATCAACACGCTGCTCATGTGCGAGGCGGCGCGCAGCCGGGGCGTGAAGGTGATCCTGTCCGGGATGGGCGCCGACGAGCTGTTCGGCGGCTACCGCAAGCACCTGGCGTGCATTATGGCCAGCAACTACGCGAAGCTGCCCGCTGTCCCGCGCGCCGCAGTCCGGGCCGGCATGAACCGCGTCCCGGTCAGTGTGGGCGGCCGCGGCCTGCGCTACCCGCGCTGGGCCAAGCGCTTCCTGACCTTCGCTGAGCTGCCGGAGGAGCCGCGGTTCCGGCGCAGCTACACGCTCTACGACCCACCCGAGCTGGCCGCCCTCATCAGCCCGGACCTGGCCTGCCACGTAGCGGACGTGGTGGGGGAGCACCGGCACATCTACCAGGACAGCACCCTGACCGATGAGGTCAACCGGATGTGCCTGGCCGACACGCGGCTGTTCCTGCCCGGGCTCAACCTCGCCTACACGGACCGGGCGAGCATGGCGGCCTCGGTCGAGGTGCGCGTCCCGTTCGTCGACCCGGTGGTGGCCCGCGCGGCGTTCTCGGTCGCGGGCAGCGACAAGATCCACCGGCGTCGCGGCAAGGTCGCGCTCAAGCAGGCCGCCGAGAGCTGGCTGCCGAAGGAGATCGTGCACCGGCCCAAGGCCTCGTTCAGCGTCCCGCTCCGCGCGTGGGTCCGCAACGACCTGCGGGAGGTCATCCGCGACGTGCTCGTCGACGGCGATCTCGTGGGGTCCGGGATGATCCGCCGCGAGGCGCTCCTCGGCCTCATCGCTGACGAGCACGCCGGCCGCGAGGACCGCTCCAAGCAGCTCTGGCAGCTGCTGACGCTGGAGCTGTGGCATCGCCACGCCCGGTCGATGGGCGTGGCGGGCTGATCACGATGCCCCTTCCTGTCCATGCCGACCGCATCGCCGACCAGAGGAAACGATGAAGCAGGTAGCGCAGAACTACAAGTCCGGCGAGCTCAGCGTCCTGGACGTGCCGGCCCCGGGGTGCCGCCCCGGCGGCGTGCTGGTGCGGTCCCGGTTCTCGCTCATCTCCACGGGCACGGAGATGATGAAGGTGACCGAGGCCAAGCTGTCGATGGTCGGCAAGGCGCGGGCCCGGCCGGACCAGGTGCGCAAGGTCCTCGACACGGTCGCGCAGCAGGGCGCGGTGGCCACCTATAAGAAGGTGATGAACCGGCTCGACTCCTACACCCCGCTGGGCTACTCGCTCTGCGGCGAGGTGGTCGAGGTGGGCCGTGGTGCCGAGGAGTTCCACGTCGGCCAGCTGGTGGCTGCGGCCGGCAACGAGTACGCGCTGCACGCCGAGTACAACTGGGTGCCCGTCAACATGTGCGTGCCGGTCCCGCCGGGGGTGGCCCCCGAGCACGCCGCGTTCTCCACCGTCGGGGCGATCGCCATGCACGGCGTCCGCCGCGCCGAGCCTCAGCTCGGCGAGACGGCGTGCGTGATCGGCCTGGGGCTTATCGGCCAGATCGTGGTCCGGCTGCTCACCGCGGCCGGGGTCCGCGTGGTCGGGCTCGACATGATCGAGGATCGCTGCCAGCGGGCCGAGAAGGCCGGCGCGGTCCGCTGCGCGGCCCCCGACAGCGACGGCGTGGCGGCCGTTGAGCAGGCGCTGGCCGAGCTGACCAGCGACCGCGGCGCGGACCACGTGTTCCTGGCCGCCGGCGGGTCGTCCAACGGGCCGGTGGAAGCCGCGGCGAAGCTGGCCCGGGACCGGGCCCGCGTGGTCGATATCGGCAAGACCCGGCTGGATCTGCCGTGGAACGCCTACTACGACAAGGAGCTGGACGTCCGCTTCTCCCGGTCCTACGGCCCCGGGCGGTATGACGACCGCTACGAGCTGGAGGGCATCGACTACCCGGCCGGTTACGTCCGGTGGACCGAACGGCGCAACATCGAGAGTTTCCTCGATCTGCTCGCGCACCGGGAGATCGAGGTCGAGAGCCTGGTCACTGGGGTGTTCCCGGTGGAGCAGGCGACGACCGCCTACGAAGACCTGGCCTCCGGCGCGGTGCCCGCGGTGGGCGTCCTGCTTGAGTACCCGGCGTCGGCGGCGTACAGCCCACCGCACACCTCGAGCCGGGTAGTCCCGGCCGGCAAGCCCGCGCCGCGGGTGGCCAGCGGCGGGCAGCTGGCCGCCGGGTTCATCGGCGCGGGCAACTACGCGTCCTCGATGCTGCTGCCGCACCTGGCCAAACTCGACACGGTGCGGCTGGCGCACGTCGCGACCAACCGGTCGCTGTCGGCGGCCAACGCCCAGCGCCGCTTCGGTTTCGCCGCCACGTCCACCATCGCGGACGCCGTGCTCACCGACGAGTCGCTGGACGCGATCTTCATCGTGACGCGCCATCACACCCACGCGGACCTGGTGTGCCGGGCGCTGGAGACCGGCAAGGCCGTGTTCGTCGAGAAGCCGCTCGCGCTGACCCGCGAGGAGCTCGACCGCATCCTCGACGTCGTGGAGAGAACCGGCAACGACCGGCTCATGGTGGGGTTCAACCGGCGTTTCGCCCCGCTACTTGGGCAGCTCAGGGAGCAGTTTGGCCAGCCGGGCAGCTCGGTGACCCGCTATCTGGTCAATGCGGGCCGGCTGGACGCCGACAGCTGGTACGCCAACGAGGAGCTGGCGGGGTCCCGGTTCACCGGTGAAGGCGGACACTTCATCGACACCGTGAGCTGGTGGGCGGACAGTATCCCGGCAGAGGTCTATGCGGCCCGCGGCCCCGAGCACGACGACGTGCAGGCCATCGTGCGTTTCCGTGACGGGGCCAGTGCGGCGGTCAGCTACGTGACGGGCGGCAACACCCGCTACCCCAAGGAGACGCTCGATTCTGCGGCCGGCGGCCGGAACGCGCGGCTCGACAACTTCCAGACGGCCACCGTATGGTCCGGGCGGCGGCGGAACACCATGCGGTCGCGTGGCGGCCCGGACAAGGGCCAGCAGCGCGAGCTGGCCAGCTTCGCCGAGGCCGTGCGGACCGGCGCGCCGATGCCCATCTCACTCGAGTCCCTGGTCGCTACCACCAGCGCCACCATCGCGGTGGGGGACAGCCTCGCGAGCGGCCGCCCGGAGCGGGTGTGAAGGTGCCATCCGCCGCCCGGCTGGGCTGGTACGCGCGCCGGGCCGCCCGGATGTCACCGGCCGAGGTGGCCTGGCGGGCCCGTGACCAGGCCGTATCGCTCGCCTGGTCGCATCGGCAGGTGCGCCGCGGGCAGCTTCCCCCGGGCCGGCTCCCGGCCGCCCGGGAACGCGTGTTCGCGGCTGTCCTGCCGGATGGCATCGCCGCCCGGGTCCCGGCAGCGGCCCGGGCGGCCGTCCTGGCCGCAGCGGACCGGCTCATGCACGGCGAATGGGAGGTCCTCGGCGTCACGCGGACCGACCTGGTGTCGCCGGACTGGTTCCATGACCCGGTGACCGGACGCCGGTCCTCGCCGGACCGTTACGCGTTCCGAATCAATCAGCGCTCGGAAGAGCAGGTCGGCAACGTCAAGCAGGTCTGGGAAATCTCCCGCCTGCAGCACCTCACGCTGCTGGCCACCGCCTGGTTCCTCACCCGTGACGAGGCGTACGCGCGCCGGGTGGCGGACCAGCTGCGGTCCTGGTACCAGCAGAACCCCTTCCTGTCCGGTGTGCACTGGACCAGCGGGATCGAGGTGGGCATCCGGCTGATCAGCCTGGCCTGGATCCGGCGGCTGCTGGACGGCTGGCCTGGCGTGGCGGGGCTGTTCGAGGACGACGAGCTCGCGGTGCGGCAGATCCGGTGGCACCAGCAGTACCTGGACGGGTTCCAGAGCCGGGGATCGTCGGCCAACAACCATGTCATCGCCGAAGCGGCGGGACAGCTGGTGGCGAGCTGCGCCTTTCCGTGGTTCCCGGAGAGCGGGCGCTGGCGGCGGAGATCCGCCCGTCTGCTCGAGCGTGAACTGCTGCGGAACACGTTCCCGTCCGGGATCGGCCGTGAGCTGGCCTCGGACTACCAGAGCTTCGTCGCGGAGCTCGGGCTGCTGGCCGCGGTCGAGGCCGAGGCGGCCGGCCATCCGCTGAGCGCAGCGGCCTGGCAGCGGCTCTGCGCGATGGGCGACAGCGCCGCCGCTCTGGTCGATGAGCGGATACGGCCGCCTCGTCAGGGGGATGGCGACGATGGCCGCGCCGTGCTGCTCGATGCGCCGGTCCCGGGCGGCGGCTGGCCCGCGCTGCTGGCGCTTGGCGACGCGCTGTTCGGCCGGCTCGACTGGTGGCCGCGGGTGACGGCGGGCACCGCCAGCACGCTCATCGGCGGTCTGGCCGGCGCTCCCCGTGACATCCCGGGCCGGCCCCGGCAGCGGCCGTTGCGGTTCCCCGATGCCGGGGTGACGCTTCTGCGCACGGACAGCGGGCCGGTCCCGGAGATCTGGTGCCGGCTCGACGGCGGCCCGCACGGATTCCTCAGCATCGCCGCGCACGCCCATGCCGACGCGATGTCGGTAGAGGTCCGGTACGGCGGCGTGGACGTCCTCGCCGACCCAGGCACCTACTGTTATCACGGTGAGCCGGCCTGGCGTTCCTACTTCCGCTCGACGATCGCGCATAACACTGTCGAGCTGAACGGGCAGGACCAGTCCGGGGACGGCGGTCCTTTCCTGTGGCTGCGGCACGCGAACGGCCACGAAATCGGCGTCGTGGACACGGGGGAGTCCGCCGAGTGGACCGCCGACCACGACGGCTACCTATCCCTGCGCCCGCCGGCCCGGCACCGCCGCTCGGTCCGGCTGGACCGTGCCGCGCGCAGTATCCGCATCGCCGACGAGATCGGCGGCGGCGCGCACGACGTCCGGGTCGCCTTTCATCTCGGCCCCGATGTCCGGGCCGAGCTCGACGGCGACCGCGCGGTCCTGCGCTGGCCCGCCACGCCCACCCCCGGCGAGGCATGCCTGGAACTGCCCTCCCAGCTGCGGTGGACCCTGCACCGGGGAGAGACCGATCCCATCCTTGGCTGGTATTCGCCGGGCCTGGGACGGCGCGTTCCCGCCTTCGCGCTCATTGGCCGCGGACGCTCTGCGCCCGGCGCGTCCCTCACCACGTGGCTGAAGTTCCTCGACGTCGCCAGGACAGCCACACCTGCCGGTAAGCAATCAGTGGCATCCTCATGGCGCACCTCCAATGCGCTGGCGGGAGACGTGCCGGAGACTCAAGCGGAGGCCGGATGACCATGCGGATTCTGCAGATCCACAATGTCTATCGGGAACTCGGTGGGGAAGACGCTGTCGTGCGCTCCGACCGGGAAATCCTGCGCGCTGCTGGGCACGACGTCCTGGCTCTTACTGGCCAGAATCCCGAGGGTAGGTTGCGGACAGCGGTGGCGCTCGGGCTTTCCTCGTGGAATCCGCTGGCACACGCACGCGTCAGTCGTGCTGCCGCCGAATGCCAACCGGATATCGTGCACGTTCACAACGTGTGGTTCGAGCTATCGGGCGCCGCGCTGCATGGGGCTCGGCGCGGCACAGCGCCGGTAGTGATGACGCTTCATAACTACCGGATTATGTGCGCGAATGGCATGCTATTTCGAGCTGGCCAGTCCTGCACCGATTGTGTCGGATCAACAGCGCTCCATGGCCTGCAGCATAGATGTTACCGGCAGTCGTTTCTTGCTTCAACTGCCTCAGTCGCCAGTATCGGCCTGCATAAGGCGATCGACACCTGGGGGCGGTCCGTAGATCACTTTCTCGCGCTCACGGAGTTTTCCAAGAGCAAATTTGTCGAAGCCGGTATCGAGCCAGGGCGCATTTCGGTGCGGCGCAATGTCGTCCCGGATCCCGGCCCGCGGGCAGTGAGACCATCGAGTTCGACGGAAGTGGTGTACGTCGGCCGGGTGTCCGAGGACAAAGGCATTCGTATCCTTATGGACGCGTGGAATCGAGCGCGTCCTGATGGGCTTGAGCTCGTTATCGTGGGGGACGGGCCAATGCGTGCCGAGCTTCTGGGCATAGATCCGTCTAGTTCGATGAGGTACCTTGGCCCGCTGGCGAATCCGCAAGCAAGAAAGTTGATAGGCGGTGCGCGTGCGCTGGTCTTCCCGTCTCTCCTCTTCGAGAATCAGCCCATGTCATTGCTTGAGGCTATGGCCGCCGGAACGCCGATCATTGCGTCCGATGTGGGGGGTGTTCCCGAGACTTTGGCGGATGGCCGGGGTGGATGGCTTACCTCTCCCGGAGACGTGGACGCGTGGGCCGGCAGGCTCGTCGCCCTTGGCGACGATGCGGCCGTCGACGGCATGTCCTCAAACACCAGGGGGCTGTACGAGGAGCGTTACTCTGCCGCTGTCGGCTTGCAGAGTCTTCTGGCCGTGTACAGCTCTCTTGCTATGGGCCAGTCCACGTGAGTCCTTATATGGCTGCAACCCCGCCAACGTCGCATGGCCTCGACGGGTGAGTCATTGCAGAAAATTCGACGGGCGAGTGGGGAAACCACATGGAGCCGTGCCGCGAACGGATTGCTCTGAAGCACGATGAACCCTCGGCTGGCTGTCATTCACGGATAACCCAGTCTGAAAAGGCCAAGCGCCATCGTTCGATCTCTTCGCGGGGAAGCGTCAGACGAAGTGATCGTTGCTGAAGGACAAGGTCGCGTGCCGCGGCCGGCAGCGATCTCTGGATCACAGGCAAGTTGGTGTCGCGTGCGATCTCCTGCGCGCGGTTGTCAATGGCGACGATTGTGGCACGCCGACCATGCTGAAGTGCTCGGATGCCAGCGTGCAGACGTGTTCCAAGAAAGTCCGTACATGAATCGCTGAGTGCTTTGTCGAGTGCGGGCAGGCCTGCTGGAAGCTGCTCGATATCGCTCGCAAGGATGCTGCAGTACCGAGCGTCCCTGCTTCCTTGTGGCCAGAACACGAGACTGTCGTACATCTGACGTGCAAGGTCCACGAGCGCGCGGTCTGCAGCCGGCGCCCGGTTATAGTCGGTGAGCGTTATAACGACGCGCTCGCCGCGTGTGCTTCGAGTTTCCGGGCACGCTGGAAGGGACCACATGGTCGGGCAGGCGGTGAAGGTGGCTTTCAGGCCGAGCCGTGCAAGTTGATTGCTGGTCCATCGATCGCGAACAGCGTGCGAAAAATCTGGGGCCAGTAGTTCATTGAGCGCCCACCTGGTGAAGGTGTTCGGCGCCCCTTGGTATTGCCACCATCCCACACCTAGCAGGACAACCTTCTTGCGAAGAACTCGTAGCTCCCGTAGGCCCACCTTCCATTGCCGGTACCAAGGCATGTTACTTGACAACAGATTCGTTCCGCCGATGAAGAAGCGAGTGCAGTTGGTCGCGGCCTCAAGCTCATGGCTCGTCATACTTCGCTGCGTCGGAAGAGCGATGACATCGCCCTCCACACCTGCTTGACGCAATACGTCGAGCACAGACTCGCGAATGATGAGATCGCCTGTGTTCCTTGACGAGATGCTTGGGTCAAGCCAGCCGATCATCGCGAACCCTTCTGCTATCGACAGCGACCGCGGGACGCGGAGCAATGCGCGGACCCATGAGCGGGGGTGGTCGCGCTGGATGTCGGCGTCACAGTTCCGCCAAGCTTGTTGTACTTGGATCCGCCAGCCGGAGCCGCCGATCGGGCGAGGACAGCTTATGGCTCTGACGCGGATTTCACCCAGCGAGTGAGCGTGTAAGACCGCGCTAAACCGCGCCCGCCTGGCGTCGTTGGCACCTTCTTCGAGGACCAGGTCGGCGAGCCCGCCGGGCCGAGGTGGAGGTCCCGGTCGCCGAACCACCCACGGAAGCTGGTCACCGCCACCCCGACTCCGAAGGCGATCCACAGCAGGGCCGCCGCCTGCGCCCCTTCCAGTTGGGGATCGAAGAACGAGGACACGAGGGTGGCGCTGTTCACCATCAGGCACAACACGGCGACCTGCCGGCGAGCGTATAGCCCCCGTCGCGCCAGCCGCCGGCAGCCTGCGACGAGGCGCCAGTACCAGGCCAACCACAACGCGATCCACAGGGAAAAACCGACCACGCCCATCCGGGCGAGGATGTCGAGATGCGAGTTGTGGGGGCTTCGCAAATTGTCGGTCCCGGCATCGTACACACCCACCTCCGTGGCGAGATTCATACCGAACCCGTTCCCGCGGATGAGCAGGCTGTCGGCCACCTGCTTTTGATAGATCCGGGTCCACAGCACGTCACGGCCCTGCACCGTGCCGGACAGGTTGCCAGCCTCCTTCGCGCCTCCGATGCTCGCCACGTTGGCGAACAGCTGCGACGCCGAGTACGCGCGCCCCTGGGCCCCGGGCTTCGGGACCTTGAGCGACAGCCCGGTGGCGACGGTCAACCCTAGGGCTATGACCGCAACGGCACGCATGATCAGCCGCAGCCGGTCCTGGTAGAACGCCAGCCCGACCGCCGCGCCCGCCGCCGCAGCGAGCAGACCGCCGCGATTCTGGGTGGTGACGAGCGCAATGGTCAGGAGGCCCACGATGCTCCACACGGCCCGGCTTCGGGCGCTGCGCGCGCCGGGGAACAGCCACAGGAACCCGAGGGCGAGGATCGCGGCGATAGCGACGTCCCCATTTTTGTGCGTCAGGACCGAGATCGACGTGAACGGCACGTGGGGGGCGTGCATCGACTGCAGGACCAGGCTGAACGGGAGCCATATCAGCAGCCACGGCACGAACCGGCCGAGCTGGACGAGCAGGCGTTCGAGGATGTCCGGTGATCTCGCCAGCGCGGCCGCGGTGAGGAAAGCGAACAGGCAGTAGTACACGAGGGCGAAGTCCCGCACCGCTTCGACCCCATAGGTGCGGTATCCGGGCAGGAACCGGAACAGCCCCCAGAGGAAGTAAGCGGCGAGCAGCGCCAGAATCGGTTCGTCCCTGATCGCGATCCGGAGATACCCGGTGGCGGCGAGGGTTCCGAGCACGCCGACGACGAGGACCATCTCGCCGACGTACAGCGGCGTGCCGGGGAGATGGAGGTACGCGAAGGCCTTGTCGAACAGCAAGTAGCCGGCGAGGAGAGGGCCAAGCAACCGGCCGTAGAGGACTAGCAGGCGCCCTGAGCCGCCCCGCGCCCGGTCGGGCGGGTCCACCGCCCGGTCAGGCGGGTCCAAGATAGCGTCGGCGCTCGCGCCCTGGCTGCGGAGGGATGACAGCAAGTGGGCCGGGCCTTAGCTCTGCGCCGGCGGCCGAGACCACGGGCGGCTCTCGCCGCCAAATGGCCGGGCGTCGACGAGAGTCGGCAGCGGCGCTGCGACCGGCTGGCCCGTCAGGCGAGCCGATGAACCGTTGCGCCGGTAGCGGGCAAGATGGGGTCGCATCGGCGCCCGGTTGTAGATGTAGCCGACGACGTCGGAACCGATCAATTTGAGCCGGTCGACCATCTCGAGGTGGTCCCGGATGAGCTCGTTGGGGCTGAGGACGGTGATCGCAGCATCCGCGGCGGCGACCAGCTCGGTGGCGTCGGCCACCTGCAGCAACGCTGGGCTGTCGATCAGCACGATGTCGAAGCTTGCCTTGGCCTCGGCGAGCAGCATAGCCGCCGCTTTCGAGCGGGCCGCGCCCGTCATCCGCAATGGTGCCGCCGGACCGGACCCGAGGACGGCGACCGCGCCGTTCAGCGGGCTGGGCTGGACGCAGTCCGCCACCGCTTGCTGTCCGGCCAGCACCTGCTCGAAGCCGTCGGCGGCCGGGGCGCCGGGCAGGAGCCGAGCGGTCAGGCCGCCATCGGCGGCATCGGCGTCCACGACGAGCACCCGTGTGCCGCCTTCGGCGATGGCAAGGGCCAGGTTGGCCACGATCATGCTCTTGCCGGCGCCCGCGAGGGGCGAGACGAAAACCAGTGAGAGTCGCGGGCCGCGGACGTTCCGGATCCGCTCGACGGATCCGGCCGCGAAACGGAACGCCTCGGCGCCGGCGGAGTGGGGGTCGGCAGTCATCGGCAGCAGGCGACCCGCAGGGGACCCGTTCGACCGCCACGTCTTCTCGGCCGCGAAGGCCGGGATCTCGCCGATTAGCGGCACACCGTACAGCGCCGCGGGGTCCCGCGGGTGAGCGAAGCCTCGCCGGAGGTTGGCCCGTGCGTAGGCGAGAGCGGCGCCCAGCACGATCCCGATCAGGAACCCGATGACGCCGGCGAGTTTCCAACTGCCGCTGGTCGGGGCCGGGGGCGGGGCCTGCAACACCGTCGGCTGGTATTGTGCCAGGTCGACATTCTCGTTGATCACCGTCTGCGTCCGGGCGTTCATGAGGGCCGATTGCTGGTTTGGGTCGCTGGTGAGGGTCATGGCGCGATTGAGGCCCGCGATGGTGGCATTGGCGTGGGCGACGATGCCGGCGGATCGGACCTCGGTGAAGGCCTGGAGCGCGGCGTTGGCACCTGCCTGGGCGATCCTGGCGCTCGGTCCCTTGAACGACACGTCGACGATGCTGTCCCCGTAGGTGCCCGCGGTGCCCGCCGTCGGCGGGGTGACCAGCAGCGAGCTGCCGGCGCCGGCGAAGTCGCTGGCCGCCAGGATGTCGCCGTGCAGCGCATTGTTGGCGATGCCGGCCGCTCGCTGGGCGACGGCCTGGGAAGTCAGGGTGAGTACCTCTGCGTCGAGATACTGGGCGGAGTTCGTACCCCCCTGCGACCCTGGCAGCGGCACCGTGATACTGCCCTGGGCAGTGTAGGTCTTCGGCTGCATCACCGTGTACCCGACGGCGGCGGCCATGGCCAGGACCGCGATCGCAAGGACCATGGTGCGGTAGCGTCGCACGGCAACGAACACGGTCGGC
>Ga0302325_10025913_pt1 | contig 12183 bp, 13 predicted proteins | sample Palsa_T0_2_FD_201948 | JGI IMG/M metagenome (GOLD analysis project Ga0302325, IMG submission 201948) | Peat permafrost microbial communities from Stordalen Mire near Abisko, Sweden - Palsa_T0_2 | ecosystem: Environmental > Terrestrial > Soil > Palsa > Peat permafrost | place: Sweden: Abisko...
GATTAAAAGCGACTCCTCATTTATTCGGCAAGCGATTTAATCATGCGTTCATGTCTCGTTAATCTTGAAGTGATTAACTGTAAGATCAGCGCTCTCAAAAGTGCACCGGCAGATGCAACATTCCTGTGTACCTCTTCCGCGTTTAGTGAATGATTCTCTACTCGATTGTGTACGATACCGCACAGAATGCCGTTGCGCGAGGTACGAAACTGCTCCGATGCCGGGCGTACGCGTCATCCAAGTCGTTGCTCTTCTGATTGCCGCTAATGCGTGCGGGCATGGGTTACAGATGGCGCGGGCGGCACACACGCGGCAGAAGGGCAGATACTTGCGGCTGCGCCATCAAGGGTATTCATTACCCGGCCGATCGGTGCAGCGCACTCTGACTGCAAGCGTCAACGGATGACAGAGCGTCAGGAATCCTGGGCGATCGTGCTCGCAGCGGGCGATGGGACGCGGCTCGCGAGCCTCACGACCAACGAACGAGGCTATACAGTACCGAAGCAGTTCTGCTCTCTCAACGGAGGCCCCTCGCTTCTACGGGGGGCGCTAGAGCGAGCGCAACGCATCGTGTCGCGAGAACGCGTTTGCGCGGTTGTCGGGCGGCAGCACGAGCGCCATTGGCGGCATGATCTGCGGCTGCTTCCGGCGGAGAATGTGATCGTCCAGCCGCGTAATTGTGGGACCGCCAATGGTGTGTTGCTGGGGCTGCTGCACATCCTCGAGCGCGATCCGCTCGCACGCATCGTGTTTCTCCCCGCCGATCACTACGTACACGACGAGGCCCTGCTCGCGGGCACCGTCCGTACGGCTGCGCGGCTCGTCAGCGGCAGTTGGGAGGGCGCCACCCTGATCGGCATTAAGCCCGACACCATTGATCCCGAACTCGGTTACATCGTGCCCGGAGAGCTGGTCGATGACGGTACCCGCTATGTCGCGCAGTTTGTCGAGAAGCCGACCGACGCTGTCGCGCGCTCTCTGATCGCTCGCGGCGCAGTCTGGAACACCTTCATATTCTGTGCGCGTGCGACAACCCTGCTCGCGCTCATGCGCAGCCGCTTACCGAAGGTCGTCGAAGACATGACGACCGCTCTTGTGCGCCGCCGCCGGGATGACGAGGGCACACGCGCACTAGATGAGCTGTACGAGCGCTTGCCGATGATAGACTTCTCGCGCACCGTTGTGCAGGGCGCCGAATCGGCGCTTCGCGTCAGCACGGCACCGGCGTGTGGATGGACAGATCTTGGCACACCGCGGAGCGTGATCTTGGCCCTGCGGCGGTTCTGTCTTGCGCGTGCGCCCAGCATGATCGCGCCACCGGCTCCCGCATCCATGGCCAATCTAAGCGCATGGCAATCGAGCGAGGTCAGCCTCGGGGTGCGCTGCCACGAGCGGTTACTCATCACCGGCTGATGCTGAAGCGGCAAGGATTCTTCGAGGCGGGTGCGGACGTTACGCGGGCGGGAAGTTGCGCGCGGGCTCTGCCTGAGCCGCGCCAGCGTGCAAACTTATTGACTGGGTTTGCTGTGTTCTTTTTCGCAAGCGCCACTGCTAGGCAAGGTGAACGCGGCTAAACCGGTGGCTGCTTCTGGCGATCTTCGTGGAATTCCTCGAATCTCGTTTCGCGGGACATTCACCGCAACCGGTGCACAACAGCGGAGCTGCTCGCGGAATCCAGTCGGCGGATTCCGGAAACGGTCAATGATATCGCGTTTGCACGCTCTCACGGCGAGGAGCGGAGCGATGAGCGACGCGAGCGGCGGCTCTCTGGCGCATCGCTGTGGGGATCCTGCTTGGCGCCTGCGACGTTGCCCCGAAGAATCCTAACGGTTCTCTGCAGTTTCCCACCCGCCGCCCAGGGCTTTATAGAGCTTGACCAGATCGGTACTTTCCTGCAGCAGGGCTTGTGCGAGTTGCTGTTGCGTCTGGCCGGTCTGGCGCTCGCTGTCGAGCACTGTGATAAAGCTCACGATCCCGGACCGGTAGGAGCTAGTGGCAAGCGCGAGGACCCGTTCATTGGCTGCCACGGAATCACGCAGAGCAGCGCTTATGTGCGCGTCGTTGTGCAGCGCACTGAGCGCATCCTCGACTTCCTGCAACGCGGTAAGGACGGCCTTGCGGTACGCGATGGTTGCCGTGGCGGCTTGCTCACGCGACAACGCGACGTTCGCGACCAGCGCACCGCCTCTGAAAATCGGAAGTGAGATGCTGGGGCCGAAGGAGTAGAAGTGACTGGCCCAGTCAAACAGATAGCTCGCGCTAGTGTGGCGCAGGCCATATTGCCCGGTGAGCGAGATATCCGGATAGAGCTCGGCGATGGAGACGCCGATGTCTGCGGTCGCGGCATGAAGGTTGGCCTCTGCAAAGCGGATGTCGGGTCGCCGACGCGCAAGGCTCGCGGGCACGCCGACCGGGATAACCTGCGGCACGGGCGGCAACGATGCGCGGTCCTCGATGCGCGCGTCTAGCGAGCCCGGCAGCTGACCGGCGAGTACCGCCAGAGCGTGGCTGGCCTGCGAGATGGTGAGATCATACTGCGGTAGTTGCGCCTCGATGCTGGACCGCAGTGCGGAGGCGGCCTCGACATCGGACTGGTCGGTCAGCCCGGAAGCGTGGCGATTCCGGGTCAGCTTGAAAATCTCGTCGGCGTCGGAGAGCATTTTGACGGTGATGGCTCGCAAGGGGTGGGCGGCGCGCAGCTGAAGATAGGTCTGGGCTACTTCTGCTTCGAGCGATTCTAGGGCATCGTTGCGCGATTCGATCGCGGCGACGCTCTGCGCATCCGCTGCCTCGACTGAACGGCCCACGCGACCGAACAAGTCCAGCTCCCGCGACGCGTCAAAGCCAAGTAGCGTTTGCGGCCGAAGGTTCGTGACAGATAGGCAGAGATCGGCAGGACGATGCCATTGGCGACCAGGTATGAAGTCAGCACCCAGGTGGCCTCGTCGTAACTCGCCGACATGGTTCCGGCGATGTGGGGTAGCGCGACATTGACGATCGTGGTGTCGAGCACTTCCATAAACGCGGCCAGGGTTACGACGACGGCGATCAGCCAGGGATTGCCCTGCGGACGCCAGTCGTCGTCGCGGCCGGCTGCAACGGCATTCATGGAAGTCGCACCACCGGCGATACTGACAAGCCGAGCCCGAGGGGCGCGTTTGGGTCGAGCCCGCGGTCAATAAATGATCTTGACAGGGACGCGTTGAACGATTTTGACAAAGTTGCCGGTTGCGTTTTCGGCCGGAAACGCGGGAAACCGCGCTCCGCTGCCCAACTGGATGCTATCAACGTGGCCGTGCAGCTTGAGGGCCGGGAAGGCGTCGACCGACAAATCGACTTCATCGCTCGCGCGCATTCGGCGAAGGTGAGATTCCTTGAAATTGGCGGTCACCCACACGTTTGGGCTCACGATCAGGAACATCAGCGTGCCGGCGGATAGATAGCTACCCAGTTGCACATTGCGTTTGGTAATGACTCCATCGACCGGAGCGCGCACTTCGCAATACGAAAGCTCCAGGTCGGCCTCGGCGAGCTGGGCCTCCCCCTGTTGCACCTGGGCGGCGCGTTCCGCGACATTTGCTTGCGCTTCGCGCAATTGGTCGGGCGCCGTGGCGGCGACTTGAAGCTGGGCTTGAGCGCTTGCAACATTTGCGGAGGCCGTGCGCTGCTGACTGTCCGCCGCATCGATGCTCTCCTCGGTCGTCGCGCGAGGATCGACGCTGTGCTGACGCCGATTGGACGCTCGCTCCAGCGCAAAGCTCGCCTCCGCGGCTCGCCGTTGGGCTCTTGCCGCCAGCAGTTGTGCCGGGTACTGAACCCGCGCGATTGACAGTGCCACTTCCGCTGCTTCGAGCTGGGCCTGTGCCAGCGTCAACTGCGCGTGCGCCTGGGCTTGTGCGGCGAGGTAATCCCGCGGGTCGATGCACAACAGGAGGTCACCTGTATGAACCCGGAAGTTGTGATTGATGTAGAGCTCTACGACATAGCCGGTGACCTTGGGGCCATCGTCACCGCATTTCCATCGATGTACGCGTCATCGGTGGTGAGCTCATTGCGCGTCGCAAACCAGTAGATGAGCGCGCCGATCGCGAGGACCACGATGACAACGGCAAGGATGATCAGCGGCTTCTTGCTACGAGGCTTCTCCGGCTGCCCGCCCTTACCACCGTCTTGATGCTCACCCGAACCCGCGCCTTCCCCGGCTGGAGCCGTGCCGGCCTCGGGAGCGTGCACGTCAGGTTCTTGCGGGCGATCGGACGGCGTGGTCACGGGCTCAAGATTCCGGAATCCCGGAAAGCACACCGCTATAGCAAGAGATCGGGGTAGGCAAAACTATGGCGCGTCTCACAACCGACTCGCTCTCGCGAAGCAGGCGCCTGAGCGCCGACTCATGACGCGCCGAAGGGCTGATGCGACCTGGGAAACCCGGCGCTCAGGTTTAAGTGTGCTAGCCGCTTGGACACTGGATCATGTTCTCGTCGCCAAAAGCTCGCGTAATCCCAGCAGCCGATATTCCGAATAACGGCACCGTAGGCTCGCGGGCGATAGTAGCCTCGTCCGTGCGCTATCGCACACTGCCCGATGTCACCGGTATAAAGAGTATGCGACGCCATATCCGATGCTGTTTCGTCGGCTGAGCCCGCGGGGCAGGGCCGAACCGATGTCGGTGCGAAAGCGCACCGACTACCCCTCGCAGGCGCGCGCAGCTTTGCAGAATCACAACTGCGCACACGGTAAGGACCTTTGCGAGCCGCTCAAGTGGTAACGATCAGGACAGGTCAGTAAAGCATGCTTCACTGGCTGCATTCCTTACTACCCCACATCCCTCGTTACGGGTATTTGCTCGTTTTCATCGTCGTATTTTTGAACAACCTAGGTTTCCCACTGCCGGGAGAAACGATCCTTTTGGGCGCCGGATTTATTCTGGGGCAAGCCGCGGGTTCGCTGTGGGAACCCACGGCGGCCGGAACGGTGGCCTCATTCCTAGGCGGTATTTGTGCTTTTTGGCTGGGGCGGCGGTTAGGTCATCAAGGCTTAGCAAAAATTCACTGGCTTCACCTTACGCCCGAAAGGCTTGAATGGCCGGAGCGATATTTCAAACGCCATGGCGCCAAAGCTGTCTTTATCGCGCGGTTCATCGCGATATTTCCGCCTGTCGCGGCCAATGTGCTCGCCGGCATGACGAAAATGTCATGGCGAAGTTTTCTTCTTTACAACCTCACGGGATCGGCGGCCTTTACCGCCACTTACATCCTAATTGGCTATTTCTTTGGAAAAAAGTGGAAGCTCATCGAAGCCTGGTTGGGCCCGACGGCGCTTTACGTGATTCTTGCGGGATTGACCCTCATTGTTATAGGTGTAATGTGTCGACATTCCTTATCTGGTTTATTGACGCGTCTTTTTTCCAAGAAGCGTCGGAGAAAATAATCAAAGGATACAGACTTCGGCGTGCTCGCGTCTGCACGCTAAAGCCATAATTCAGTGTGGCTCATGATGCTGATTCCATTGCCACTCAAGATGACAACAGCTTGTGCAGCTGCAATCTAAACGCGTGTGTCAAAAATGGGTCATGGCGAGATTCTCGCGACACGCAGCTACGCGAGGGCGGCTATGGATTCGTGCGTGCCCCAAAGCCAATCGTTTGGGTGGACGCGAATCCGTCAGGGTGAGGAGATCTGCTACGCGGACCAGGTGGGCGCAATCCTCTGTGTTTGGCCGCCGCGCTGAACCAAGTCCCTCCACGCCGTACGGAATACTGGTAAGCGGCACGGAACTGCACGCGCAACTCATGCGTTTTAATGTTCTATTCAGCGCGCTTTAATATTGCAAGCGTAGCATCTAGCCTGTCCTAATTCCGTTCTTCAACGGCGCCAAGGCAAAGTTATGAACACTCGAACTTTCCGACGCGGCTTGCAGGTCGCAGCGATCGCGTTTCTTATAGCGTTCGCGGCCTCCGGTGTCGCCACGGCGAGCGGGCACGGCGGTGGTGGCGGTGGTGGCGGTGGTGGCGGTGGCGGCGGTGGGCGCGGCGGCGGTGGGTTTGGATCTCACGGCGGCGGCGGCCATTTCGGTGGCGGCGGTTACCGCTACGGCGGTCGATACGGCTCTTACGGCGGCTACTACGGCGGCTACGGCCGGTATGGTTACTACGGTGGGTGGGGCGGCTTGGGCTACGGATTATTTCTATCAGCTCTCCCATTGTATTACTCGACACTATGGTGGGGCGGTGTGCCGTACTACTACGCCGACGACAACTATTACGAGTGGAACGCGTCCGCGAACGCGTACGAAACGGTGCGGCCGCCACCCGAGTTCGCGGAACAGGCTCAGACGCAGATGTCGTCCCCCACCAAGCTCTTCGCGTATCCAAAAAACGGTCAGACTGTCGACCAGCAGTCTCGCGATCAATACGAGTGCCATTCTTGGGCCCGCGATCAGAGCGGGTTTGATCCTACGAAGCCGGAAACCGTTGCGGCAGGATCTGCGACCGCTCCGGAGTTCCCCAACTTTGCCGCCGGACGCACGATGCAGAATCGCTCGAACTACATTCGAGCCGAGTCGGCCTGCCTAGAAGCGCGGGGCTACGCGGTAAAGTGACGTGGTGTTGCCTGTGATTTTTGTGCACGCTCGTGTGTCGGTTGCCCACGCATTTGCATATCGCCTTGTTCGATGTCGATAGGCGTACAGAATAAGGCGAGGTCGGACCACGCAGTCGTGTCGCTGAAATCCTAACGTACAGACAGCGGCCCCAGACTCCATCTGGCCGGATCTAATGGCATCCAAGCTTGCGTCCGCGTCGCTTGCCCGCATTTGCAGTGCCGTGGGCCTTAGAACTTTAGCGCTGCCTGGCCAATAGACAATTGCCTCCTGGAGTAGAAGGGCCATCGTCAGTACGGTAACGCACCGACATTATTGGCCGGACCATGTAGAGTGTCCGAACCTTTTAACACAGCGAAAAGACCAACAAACATGAATCCGATCACAGCCTTTTTGGTGTTTGCCTTTATGGTCGCGGGGCTCGCCGTCGGCTACCGGGTAAATCCGTATCTCGCGCTCGTGTTCTTCGGTGCCGCAGTCATCATCGCTCTGTCGCTGAAGATGGCTAATGTTTGGCAAAAGTTTGTGATCTTAAGAATGGGGAAGCTCCAGAGCGTCAAGGGAGCCGGTTTGTTCGCGATTATTCCGATCCTTGACACCGTGATCGCGGTCATCGACGGACGTATCCAGACCACGGCGTTTAACGCTGAGCAGGCGCTCACCAAGGACACAGTCCCGGTCAACGTCGATGCGATCATTTTCTGGCACGTGCACGATGCTGAAAAGGCCGCATTGGCGATCACGAACTACCGCGAGGCGATTGACCGGGTTGCGCAGACTTCGCTGCGCGAAATGATCGGCTCTTCGATGTTGGCCGCACTATTATCCGACCGCAAGGAAGCGGACGAGGAGCTGAAGATTGAGATCGGTCAAAAAACCGCTCCGTGGGGAATATCGGTGAGCTCGGTGGAGATCCGGGATGTTGCCATTCCGGTTGCCCTGCAGGATGCTATGTCCCGTCAGGCTCAAGCCGAGCGCGAGAAGCAGGCGCGCGTGATTCTCGGATCTGCCGAGGCGGCGATTGCGGGCAAGTTCGTCGAGGCTGCGGATATCTACGCCGGACATCCCGTGGCGCTGCAACTTAGAGCCATGAACATTATTTATGAGACCACGAAGGAACGCGGGGCGACGATCCTTATGCCGAGCTCAATGGTCGACAGCTTGAATCCTTCTGCGGCGACGCTGGCTCTTGCGCTCGCGAGCAAGGCATCGCCCGGGGCAGCAGAGCCCCTCCGCCTTCCCGTCGCCGCCTAATCGGATTGGCGTGCGGTGGCAGTAACTTTCACACTCACTCCTCTCGCGCGGTGCCGTACCGGACGGTTATCGCGTTACATTTTGATTTGAGTAGTCGATTTTTAGTTTTCCCACATCTTCGAGTCAGAGGCACATATGTTACGCAACACGGCGGACCTGGAGCGCTACGTCATCGGCGCGAGCGATGGCACCATCGGCCACGTCAAGGATTTCTATTTCGATGACGAAGCGTGGGTCGTCCGCTATCTCGTTGTCGACACGGGCGCTTGGCTTTCGAGTCGAAGCGTATTGATCTCACCCATCGCTATCGGTCGTCCGAACTGGACGGAAAAGCTTCTGCCCGTGTCGATCACGAAAGAGCAAGTGAGGAACAGCCCCGACATTGACACCGAAAAGCCAGTGTCCCGATTCCAGGAAGCACAGAACCTCGAGTACTACGGCTATCCCTATTATTGGGTAGGGTCTGGGGTGTGGGGCCAAGGCGCCTACCCGAGCATGATGTTGCCGAGCTTTGGCTCCGCGTTCCAAGGCCGTCAAGTGCAAGGAGGCCATATTCGGGCAGACGGGGAAGCGAGGGGGCGTGAGAATGGCCATCCTCACTTACGCAGTTGCAACGAGGTCGTGAAGTATCACATTCACGCGACCGACGGGGACATTGGCCATGTACACTCGATGCTCGTCGATGAGGAAACGTGGGCGATTCGCTACCTCATTGTGGACACAAGTAACTGGTGGCTTGGACACCAAGTACTCATCGCACCGCAATGGATCCAGAACGTGAGTTGGCCGGACGCCAAGGTGTCAGTCGATCTGAATCGGAGAGCAGTGCAAGGTGCGCCGCCATACGACTCAGCGGCGCGGCTGGATCGTCACCAGGAGGCAGGAATCTACAAGCATTACCAGCGTGACACTTATTGGACCGACGAGGTGATACGTGAAGCCGCAACGTCGAGGCTATAGGCCGCAATGCAAGCCGTCACGAAATGATGTCGGGAGGTGAGGTAGGGCGGCTCGTCGCAGGGGAGCGTTCATCCAAGTGCGAAACCAGTGGCTCGCGAACACATCGCGAGCCCGCAGGAAATGTCGCGGGTGATCGGCCTCGCGGTGCGGATACAGGAAATGCGGTTGTGCCCTGAGAAAGGCCAAAGAACCCTCGTGAACTGCTCAAACGGTTCAGTGAAGGGGGTGCGATTCTGACGCGCGGATTCCCACTGAAAACTAGCTGATATTAGAGCGAAAACTCCCGGGAGCAGAGGCAGCCCTTTGTGATTGTTGATCACGGCCAAAGGCTGCCTCTCATCACTGGCTTTTGTCTAGCTCACTTGGTGCAGCCGGCGTATTCCTTCTGGCTCAATTGCCCATCATGATCCGAATCGCATCTGGCAAAGTTCTTGCTGAGCCACTTGTGACTTTTAAGGTCATCTGCAGTCAGATATCCGTTCTTCTTGGTATCCAGAGACTTAAAGGCCGGATGCGTCCCGGTTTCTTGATCGCTGCGGTTATCTCCAGCGACCAAGTCGTTTCCGTCAGCCTTATCCTCCCCAGAGCTCCTAACTGTTGCGAGTGTCTCTCCCGACGGGCGGGTCGCACCATTCCTCAAGTCGTTCCCTGTAGTGTCCGGAGTCGCTGAGTTCTGCGCCATCGTCGGCGCATCTGCGGGCGTTGTGGGCGGGGTCTGTGCATAAGCAGTCACGCATCCGAAAAGCAATGCGGCATATGCCACTCGAGGCAAATTGAATGATCTCATGAAATTTCTCCTAATACTTCGATCGGGTCACTGTGGCGCATCGCTCGGTGCGGACTGGGCTCTTTGACGAAGCGTGCCGGGGCGGCCATGCGATGCGTGCTGACTGTGAGAGTACAGCGAGACTTAATGAACGTCTGTACGGTGGCGCTCGCAGCAACACCGCCGAATACACAATTTGGCCGTGGGCGTCCCAAATAAAGTAAGTGCCAAATAGCTAATGAAGCTGTGGAGTCGATGGCAAGGAACACGATGACTCCGCCGATTCTGTAACGCGTTCGCCCGGTTCAGGCTTGGGCGCCCATTTCTTCCAATTGGGCGGCGGCGTACAAGGCACTACAGCAGGAGACAGATTACCGCGCAGCACGACGCGTGAGCACTGCGCGTTATTCAATCGACATGAAACCTTGAAAAGATTTAAGCGCACCGCCTTCCACGCGCTCCGTGTGTACGGTGCCGAACGGAAAATTGCGTGCCCACGTGGAATAATCGTTGCCGTTCACAAAGAGGCAAGAATCATGAAGACGAAATTTGCAATAACCTGCATGGCATTCGGCGCATTGCTGGGATCCACTGTGGTCGCGAGCGCTGCGGATCCTAGTTACGCTTCACAAACGACGACATTTGTGAAGGATTCAGCAATAACGACCATGGTCAAGACCAAGTTAGCTTCCGAGCATATAACCAGCCTGGAGCAGATTCATGTCGATACCGACACGAACGGCGTCGTGTGGTTGACCGGGAGCGCTCGGACGCAGGAAGCGGCAGATAAGGCCGTGTCCGTTGCGCGCGACACCGACCGCGTAACGGCAGTCCACAGCGATATTAAAGTCAAGAGTAGCGACTGAAGTTTGAATTGGACAGCATCCGTTTGCCCCGAAGCGCATAGCGCGTTAACCGAGGTGCGCTATGGGCCCCCGCTCATAGCTGTGAAGGCAATTGCTGTTCGACTACATTGACTGACAGTGTTGTGCCGGAGAAAGCGGCTCAGCTCCGGTCTGGAATTTAAGCCCTTTGATTGAAGGAGAGTCAGATGGATCATTCTTATTGGAACAACTGGAATTTCGGCTGGGGTTGGCTTATCTGGTTCGGCTTTGTTTTCATACTTTTTTCGAACATCGGAAACTGGGGTTACACCTACCGCGCGCACCGCAAATATGACATGCACTCAGGGAATAATGCGCTCGATATTCTGAGCGAGAGGTACGCCCGTGGCGAGATAAGCCGCGAGGAATATAGCAAGATGAAAGCCGACATTGCCACGGCGTAGCAGGATCAGGGCAACCAGGTAGCAACAGGCCTGTATGGACTGCGCGGCGAGAATTAGAGATCTGTGCGTCTCCCAATCGAGGGAGATCAGATGGCAGTCAATTGACTTGGGGCGGGCGATAACTCTGCCACCGGTGCTGTTCGCGACGATCATAACTGGACTTGACGCCGCCAGTTTGGCCGATCAAGCGTGCGCTTTCGAGATGCGCAGGCGTTAGTTCTGGTTCGGACTCGGCCGACTGCGTCGTTATTGGTCGTTGAAGCTACGCGGTTGACGCGCCTGTTAGGTTTGACGCGGGAACGACCGCTGGGTCCTTGGCAGGTCTAGAGGTGTTCATTGGGCGACGTCCTTCGACACCGACGTTGTTTGTTGAAGGTCGAAGCGTTCGAAAACCGGAAGGCCTAACCATGAAAACCGATACTCTGACACCCGAAGTTCTTGACAAGATCAATGCCTATTGGCGGGCAGCGAATTATTTGTCTGTCGGACAGATTTATCTCTATGACAATCCGTTACTGAAGCGGCCGCTGCAACTGGCTGACATAAAGCCATTGGTAGTCAGCCACTGGGGCACAACGCCAGGTCAGAATTTCATCTATGTGCACTTGAACCGCGTAATCAACAAATATGACTTGGATATGTTCTATGTCGCAGGTCCGGGTCACGGCGGTCCGGCGATCGTTGGCAACGTTTACCTCGAAGGCACGTGGAGTGAAATCTATCCTAACGTGACCCAGGACGAAGCGGGGCTTAAAGAGCTTTTCAAGCAGTTCTCCTTTCCCGGAGGCATATCCAGCCACGTGGCACCGACAACTCCGGGGTCGATCCACGAAGGCGGTGAATTGGGGTACTCCTTGAGCCATGCGTTCGGGGCCGCATTCGACAATCCCGAACTGATCGTCGCCTGCGTGATCGGTGACGGTGAAGCAGAAACCGGCCCCTTGGCAACCTCCTGGCAGTCTAACAAGTTCCTTGACCCCATCACCGACGGTGCCGTATTGCCGATTCTGCATCTCAATGGTTACAAGATCAGCAATCCCACGGTGCTTGCGCGCATTGAACCTGAGGAATTGGAGCAGTTCCTACGCGGCTGCGGGTGGGCGCCCCTCTTTGTCGAAGGCGATGATCCGCAAAAGATGCACGAGCGCATGGCCACCGTGATGGAAGCGGCCATCGAAGACATCCGGCGGATCCAAGCGAAGGCACGCAATCAGAGGGACCCGTCACGACCGCGATGGCCGATGATCGTTTTGAGGTCGCCAAAGGGCTGGACAGGGCCGAAAGTCGTTGATGGGTTGCAGATCGAGGGTACCTTCCG
>Ga0302325_10025917_pt1 | contig 12183 bp, 7 predicted proteins | sample Palsa_T0_2_FD_201948 | JGI IMG/M metagenome (GOLD analysis project Ga0302325, IMG submission 201948) | Peat permafrost microbial communities from Stordalen Mire near Abisko, Sweden - Palsa_T0_2 | ecosystem: Environmental > Terrestrial > Soil > Palsa > Peat permafrost | place: Sweden: Abisko...
CTCCCTGAATTCGACCCAAATGCCTCGGTTTCAGACCGGAAAATGACCGATGACGCCTTCAGCGGGTTCTGAAACGGCCTCTAACCTAAGCCGTAGGCTTCCTGCGCCGTATCCCCGAGGATACGCCGCTGCTCGTCCGGTGAAAGTGTGCTGATAAAGTCGCGCACTACGCTCTGCCAGCGTCCGTAGTCGCACGCCAGCAGGCAGACCGGCCAATCGGAGCCCATCATCAATCGCTTCGGGCCGAAAGCCTCGATGGCTGTTTCCGCATATGGCCGGAGCTGCGCCGGCGTCCAGCTGCGATGATCCGCCTCGGTGACCATGCCGGAAATCTTGCAGTAGACGTTGGGCCGGCGCGCCAGGTCCAGCATCCCTTCGCGCCAGGGGGAGATCACCCCGTCGGCGATCCGCGGCTTAGCCATGTGATCCAGCACAAAGACCTGCCGGGGATGGCGATCGACCAATTCGATTGCCGCTGGCAACTGGCGCTCGTAGATCAGGATGTCGTACCGCAGCCCGAAGTGTCGCAGCAATCCAATGCCGCGATTGAAGTCATCGCGGGCCAGGTATTCATTCGGCTCATCCTGCAACACGTGCCGGACGGCCAGAAGCTTTTTGCGATCCACCAGACGGTCGAGTTCCGCTGAAACTTGGTCCGAAACCAGCGGCACCCACCCCACCACGCCGCGAATGAACTGCGCATTCTCCGGGCGCTCGGCGAAGCCGAGCAGCCAATCCGTCTCTTCCAGCGTCTGGCGCGCCTGCACGCTGATGACGCCATCCACGCCCGCGGCCGTGGCCACCTTCCGCAAGTCGTCCGGCAGGAAATCGCGACGCAGAAGCGCCAGCGAATCATTGATCCACCCGTACTCGCGGACTGTGTATTGCCAGAAGTGATGGTGGGAGTCGATTACGGTCATCGAATAGAAAAGCATCAAGTGCCGCATTGAAAAATGCAAGCGCGTGGCATGGGCATCCTGCCGCTCTGCCTCTCGGTCGACCCGACCGGAGCGAGAAAATAGTTTTGGTGCGTACCGCAACCATCGAGGTGGCGGCGCATTCTTACCCATAGTGAGATGAGACTGGACACAGTACATCAGCCCGACTGAGCCGGCTGGGTTTTGTTGACAGTCCACACCAACGACCTGCCTCTGTGTTGGCGGGTCACTATCAATCGTGTCCGTTGCGCGAAAACTGATCCGCTGTTGGAAGGTGCGCGCACGGGGCAGGTTCAAACGAAAGTTCTAAAAGGAGTCATTTTCATGTCAGTCGTTAAAAAACCACTCTCCGTCGCGGTCGCCTCGGCGGCTATCTGTGCGGCGGCGTTCGTCGGCGTGGACGTTTTCCACGATGTGCAGTTTGCCCGGGCGGATGAGCACGTGCAGAATGCGCGGCAAGATCTGGCGGGGTTGCAGGAGTCGTCGACGGTCTTCCGCGAGATACACGAAGCGGTCGAGCCGTCGGTTGTCAACATCCAGGTCACCAAGACCATCGCTCATGAGTCTTCGCGGCTACCTCCCGAATTCCAGCATTTCTTCCACGACTTCGGAGGGATGAATCTTCCGCCCGGGTTCGACAATAATCAGCAGGGTCCCGGCTCGATGCGCGAAGTCGGCACGGGCAGCGGTGTGATCATGGATGCATCCGATGGTTACGGCTACATCCTCACCAACAACCACGTCGCCGGCGGCGCCAGCGAGATGGTTGTGACCCTCAACGATGGACGCGTCGTTAAGGACGCGCAGCTTGTCGGAGCCGATCCGCGAACCGATCTGGCGGTCATCAAGATCAAGGCGGATCATCTCATTCCCGCCAAGTGGGGCGACAGCACGCAGCTTGAAGCGGGCGATCGCATCCTCGCGTTCGGCAGCCCCTTCGGCTACGTCGGGTCGATGACGCATGGCATCGTCAGCGCCCTGCACCGCCAGGCCGGCATCCTCGGCCAGGACGGATATGAAAACTTCATCCAGGTCGATGCCCCAATCAATCCCGGCAACAGCGGCGGTCCGCTGGTGAACCTTCAGGGAGATGTCGTCGGCATCAATACCGCCATCGCCAGCTCCTCCGGCGGATTCCAGGGAATCGGCTTTGCCATTCCCTCGGAAGAGGCCAAGCCGGTGTATGAACAACTGAAGAGCAACGGAAAGATCGTCCGCGGCTGGCTCGGCATTGAAATCCAGAATGTTGCCGACGCCTCCGATGCCGCCGCCAGTGAGGGATTCAAGGATCTGACCGGCGTATTCGTTCGCGGGGTCCTCAAGGACAGCCCCGCCACTTCCAAGCTTTCGCCGGGTGACATCATCACGAGCCTCAACGGCAAAAGCGTGAAAAACTCCGCTGAGCTGCGTGATCGGGTTGCCTGGGATAAGCCCGGAACCGACATCACCCTGGGCGTCTTCCGCAACGGAAAGTCGGAAGACGTGAAGATCAAGCTCGGCGAACAGTCACCCAAACGGAACGAGCTGGCAAGTGGCGGCGAGTCGCTGCAGAGCAACGACACGGGGTTGACCCTTGCCAATGTGAACGACGATCGTGCCCAGCAATACGGACTGAGCGATAAATCCGGCGCCGTGGTGGTGGATGTGAAACCCAACTCGATCGCCGCGCATGCCGGCCTGCAGGCCGGTGACGTGATCACGCAGGTCAACGGCAGCCGGGTCAGCGACGCCGATCAGGCAGAGCAGGCGCTGGCGAAGGCCGACGTAAAGTCCGGCGTCAGATTACAGGTCGATAACCGCCAAGGTTCGGAGCTGTTGTTCCTGAAGTCTGACCAGGGATAACGGGCACACGTTGGCAGTCGCATCCATGGCGATTGCAAAGCTTGCAGAGGCGATCGCCGGATCTGGCGATCGCCTCTGGAGTTTGGGGTAGAAGCAGTTTCAAATCCCTGGACGCGTCAGCCGCTGTGGATTCATCAACCCCGCTGATTTTTCGTTGACATCGCGCCGAGCAGTGCGGAGACTTTCCAGAGAAACAGGAGGATCCATGGTAGTTGTTCGCGATATCTTCCGGTTGAAATTCGGTCAATCAAAGGATGCGGTGGCGCTGTGGAAGGAGGCGGCGGCTGCGCTGCGCGATTCGGGGTATGGCGCGCTCAATGTCCGACTGCTGACGGACATGACGGGCGCGCCGTTTTATACCGTCGTTCTGGAATCGACGTTCAACTCCGTCGCCGAGTGGGAGAAAGCTCATTTTGCGGCGCGCGACAACGTCTCGTGGAAACAACTCTACGCCAGGATCATTCCACTGACGGAGATCGGGCATCGCGAAATTCTCTCTGTCGTTGCGTGATGCTGCCCGGCCGGCGCCGGAACCGCGAGCAAGCTCGGCGGCTACACGAAGTCAGGGGAAGATCAGTTTTTGACAGCGGTTGCCGGCGAACCGAGCGGGGTGACCGTCACGGAGACCGCCAAATCGTGGCGGCGGGCGCCGACGATGACGCCTTTGACGGGGCTTATGTCGTCGTAGTCGCGGGCCCAGCCGACGGTGACGTGCTCCAGCGAGGGGATCACGCCGTTGGTGGGGTCGAGATCGAGCCAGCCGAAATCGGGGAAATAGACGGAGACCCAGGCGTGAGACGCATCGGCGCCGGCGAGGGCCGGGCGGCCGGCGGGAGGATGGGTCAGGAGGTAGCCGCTGACATAGCGTGCGGCGAGACCGAGCGAGCGGAGGCAGCCGATCTGGAGATGGGCGAAGTCCTGGCAGACGCCGCGACGATCGCGCAGCACGTCGAGGATGGGCGTGCCGATGGTGGTGGCGCCGGCCTGGAATTTGAACTCGCGGTAGATGCGCTGAGTGAGTTCGAGCACCGCGTCGAGAAGCGAGCGTCCAGCGCCAAAGCTCGGACGGGCGTAGTCCGCCAGCGCCACGTTGCGCGGAATATATGCGGAATCGAAAACAAATTGCCGGGCATCGAGCGTGCCGGCATCGCGGCGCGAGGTCAGCAGTTTGGCGGCTTGCTCCCATGTAATGGATCGAAGCTGCAGGGATTGCTCGAAGGCAGCGACCTCGACCTCGCTGCGCGATTCAACCCGCAGTCCGTCGTGTGGCTCCTGCACGCTGAACCAGCTCATGTGATTGCCGAAAAAATCGATGCGATCGCGGCGCAGCGCCGGGGCGGGAGTGATGGCAATTGAATTGCCGATGCACGTCTGCCGGGCCGTGTCGCGCGGGTGCAGATGCACGAGATTGTGCGAGAGCGGAACGGACTCGCCGTAGTGGTACTCGGTGGTGTGCGTGACGCGGTACCTCACGACACCAACTCCCGGCCGACGCTGAGCAGCGTGGGGGCCACTTCCGCGTGGGAGAAATAGGTCTGGCTCACGATCTGCGAGATTGACGCCAGATCGGCGAAGATGTCTGCGAGAAGCTTGTCGAGCCCGGGCCGGCGCGAGGCGACGTTCTCACAGGCAGCGGGGATATCGGCGAGTTTGAGCATGGTTCGCAGCTTCAGGGCGATCTGCCGATCACGGTTGCGCTTGGGATCGTTGGATTCGCGGGGAAGCTGGGCGAGATGTTCGTCGATCGCCTGCACCTGGAAGGCGACGGAGCGCGGGTTGGTTTCGTCGGAGAGGAGCAGATCGACGGCGGCGGCCGCTTCCATCCGCGTCAGGTAGCGCCGGCGGTAAGTCAGCGAGCTGTCGGCGATCTCCAGCACGCTTTCGAGTAAGGCATTTTCCTCGGGCCAGACATCAACCAGCACGCCGCGCACCAGTCGCGCCGTGGAGACGCCGCGCTCGATGCGCTGGCCAAGATCGAGGAAGCTCCACGCCTGCCCGCGCGTCATCGACTCGGCGACAACGCCGCCGAAGGCGAGCAGACCGGCGGCGAGTTTGTTGAGCAATTCAAGCGCGCCGGCGATTTGATCGGTGTCGGGCGCCGACTCGGACATGTCGCGCTCGATGGTCTGCAGAATTCGCCAGGCGTCGGCGGAGATGCGGTCGCGCAGCACGCGGGCAAGTCCGTGGACGTCGCTGATGGTTACGCGGAGCCGGCCGGGGCCGTTGGGATCAAACAGTTCGCGCGCCAGTGCCTGTTCGATGCCGGGCCCCAGCGGCGGAGCGTGAGTTCCCAGAAGCAGGCGGGCGAGCACGCCGATGGTGCGGGAAGTTTCCTCGTCGGTCTGTTCGAGAATGCGCCCGAAAACGCAACGGGCGGCACGAACTGTCGCCTCGGCACGCTGCACGTAGCGCCCCAGCCAGAAGAGATCGTCCGCGACGCGGCTGGGGAGGGCGGCGTCGTCGCGGCTGATTTCCAGCGGCTGCCAGGCCGGGGTCAGCAGGCTGATCTCGCTCACGGGGCGATCGGCGAGAATCCACGTGTCCTTCGATCCGCCCCCGTATTGCAATGAGACGACGCGACTCGCGTCGGAGCCGGTGACACGCGTCAATCCCCCGGGCATGACGGCATACGAGCCGTTGTCGGCGGCCAGATAGGCGCGAAGCACGTACCGCCGCGACTGAATCTGCTGGTTTTGCAGCACCGGCGCCGTGTAGGAAACAATGTGCTCCTGCGCCACGTATTCGGCGGGGGAAGCGATGAGTTTTGCGGCGAGTTCGGCCAGTTGGGTTTTGGACAACTCTTCCCCGAAAACCAGATCCCGCTGGCTGCTGGGGTAGGCGGGTTTGATCACGAGGTGGGCGAGATTATCCAGGACGTGTTTCAGTACCTGCGGTTCGCCGCACCACCATGTTTGCACGGATTGCATCAGCAGCTCTTCGCCGAGCAGATGCTTGCAGATCCCGGGAAGAAACGGCAGAAACGCCGGAGCGCGCAGCGCGCCGCTGCCCAGGGCATTGGCAACGGCGACGTTTCCCTCGCGCACGGCCTCGATGAGCCCCGGCACGCCGAGGAACGAGCGCGTGTAGAGTTCAAGCGGATCGCAGTAGTCATCGTCGACCCGGCGCAAAATCACGTCGATGCGCTGCAGCCCGCCCAGTGTTTTGAGGTAGACCAGTCCGTCGCGGACGGTCAGATCATTCCCCTGCACCAGTGCGTATCCCAGGTACCGGGCAAGATAAACGTGCTCGAAATACGTTTCGTTGTACGGCCCAGGGGTGAGCAGAACGACGCGGGGATTCTCACGATTGGCCGGCGCAAGCGAAGCGAGAGTTCGCCGCAGCGCGATGAAGAACGGCGCGAGGCGCTGCACGTTGCACTGGCGAAATACATTGGGCAGAACCCGCGAGAGGACGATGCGGTTTTCCAGCGAGTAGCCGGCTCCCGAGGGCGCCTGCGTTCGGTCGGTGAAGACGCGAAGCTGTCCATCGGCACAGCGGATGAGGTCGGCTCCATAGAGATGGAGCCACTGGCCGCGCGGCGGCGAGATCCCGTGGCAGGGCCGCAGAAATCCTGGATTGGCGTAGACGAGCTCGGGAGGGAGGAGTCCCTCGGCGATGCAGGTTGCCGGACCGTAGAGGTCGGCGAGCAAGAGGTCCATCAGGCGGGCCCGTTGAATCAGCGCATCGCCGACGCGGCGCCATTCATCGGCCTGGAGCAGCAGCGGGACCAGATCCAGAGACCACGGGCGGTCCTGGCCTTTGGGGTCACCGTAGACATTGTGCGTGATCCCGTTTTCGCGGATGAGGCGGCGCGCCTGTTCCCATCGCCGCATCAACTCGTCGCGCCCCATGTCGTCGAGCATGCTGACCATCATCCCCCAGTGCGAGCGGAGGGAGCCATCGCCGTCGATCATTTCATCGCAAACGGGGGAGAAGGCGGCGTATTCATCAGCGAAGCCGCGCGGACGGGTCAGAGGGTTCGAAGGGGACGAAGTGGTCATGGCAAATTCGAAGGCGGCAGAGTGCGGCAGCTTCAGAACCTGCCATTGCTCACCAACATTATATTACCCGATTCGCGAACGAGCCCGAAGTTGCAATATCTTAACAACCCGTGGCCAGCCGATCTCATTCACGCCGCAGGTCCAGCGTCAGCGGGAACTCCCGATTATGCGCAGGCTCCAGGATGCGCATCGGCCCGGGAGTGTGGCCGAACTTGTAGAAGCGCGCGATGCGGCGGCCCTCCGCTTCGTAGGAGTTGACGGGGAAGTTCTGATAGCTTCGGCCGCCGGGATGCGACACGTGATACGTGCATCCGCCGATCGAGCGTTTCGCCCAGGTGTCGACGATGTCGAAAATCAGCGGGGTGTGCACGCCGATGGTCGGCTGCAGGCAGTGGGCCGGCTGCCAGGCGCGGAAGCGCACGCCGGCGACGGCCTGACCGTTCGTTCCCGTCGGATGCAGCGGAACGCGAACGGCGTTGCAGGTAATGATGTGACGCGAGTCGATCATGCCATTGACCAACACCTGCAATCGCTCCAGAGATGAATCGACATAGCGGACAGTACCAGCCGCGCCCCCCTCTTCGCCCAGCACATGCCACGGCTCGATCGCCTGGCGCAGTTCCATCGTAACGCCCCGATGCTCGATATGCCCAAACTGCGGAAAACGGAACTCCAGGTGCGGCTCGAACCATTCGAGGCTCAGGGGGATTCCCGCGGCGTTCTGCTCGATGATGATGTCTTCCAGATCCTGCCGGACGAAGTGCGGCAGCATGAAGCGATCGTGAATCTGTGTTCCCCAACGGACCAGCCGCTGCTCGTACGGCTCGCGCCAGAAGCGGGCGATAAGAGAGCGGAGCAGCAGATGCTGCACCAGGTTCATGCGCGCGTGGGGCATCATTTCAAATGCGCGCAGCTCCAGCAGCCCAAGCCGGCCGCTGGGCGAATCGGGGTTGTAGAGCTTGTCGATGCAGAACTCGGCGCGATGCGTGTTGCCGGTCGTGTCGATCAGGAGATTCCGGAAAATCCGGTCCACCAGCCAGGGCGCGGTAGCTCCATGTTCCGGCACCTGCGCGAAGGCCAGCTCGAGCTCGGCAATCTGGTCGTTGCGCGCCTCGTCGACGCGCGGGGCCTGGCTCGTGGGACCGACGAACAAGCCGCTGAACAGATACGAGAGCGCTGGATGATTGTTCCAATATCCCAGCAAACTCTTGAGAAGGTCGGGGCGTCGTAAGAAGGGTGAGTCTTCGGGCGTCGCCCCGCCGACGACAATGTGATTTCCGCCGCCGGTGCCGGTGTGACGGCCGTCGATCATGAACTTCTCGGCACCCAACCGGGCAAGACGCGCCTCTTCATAGATGGCGTTGGTGTTGTTGACCAGTTCGTCCCAGGAATCGACCGGATCGGTGTTGACCTCGATGACGCCGGGATCGGGCGTGACTTTCAGCGTGTGCAGGCGCGGGTCATACGGAGGCGTGTATCCTTCGACAAGGATCGGGATCTTCAGGTCACGGGCGGTTTCTTCGACGGTCGCCACCAGCTCGAGATAATCTTCGAGGTAACGCTGCGGCGGCATGAAGACGTGCATCGTTCCATTCCGCACTTCGACGCACAGCGCGGTTCGTACGATCCATGGAGCCGACTCCCCATGCTCCGGCATGAGACCTTCGTGCGGCTCGCCCGACCCACGGGGTTCGCCTGGCTCGCGCGCCTCGCCTGGAGCCAGCGGTTTGCGCGAGCCCAGTTTGCCGGCGGCCGGCGTGCCCGGCCGGCCGGGCCATTGCGGGACAAAACCCTGCGGATTCCGCGGCGATTGCCCACCGGGGATGAAACGCTGTTCCAACAGATCCGACCGTGGCGGCAAACCTTCCCGCCGCTCAAACGGGTCCATCTCATGCACGAACGGATAATCCGATTTCACGACCCAGGGCAGCGAATCCAACGGAAGGCGATATCCCATCGGGGAGTCGCCCGGAACCAGATACATTCGCTCCGGCCGGTAGAACCAGTCGCCGCTCACCCACAATCCAGTGCCGTCAGCGAAATGATCCCGGCGCAGCGGCAGTGCATACCCGACGACCTTGTCCAGTCCCTGCTCGAAGATTTTCGCCATGCGAGCGCGATCCTCGGGATTCTCCAGCTTGTTGTCGAACGGATCAACGTTGACCGGCAGACGGCGCTCTTTCCAGAGGTAATACCAGACGTCTTCGAATCCCGGCACAACGAACCGCGGCTCAATACTGAGCCGCTCGGCAAGGCGAGTGATAAAGCCGCGCGGCGCATCCTCGGCAAAACGCACGGGCTTGGTCTCATCCGCCACCAATTGGGGATCGGTCCAGATCGGCTCACCGTCTCTGCGCCAATACAAGCCGAACGCCCAGCGCGGCAGGGATTCACCGGGATACCACTTTCCCTGCCCGTGATGCAGGAAACCGCCCGGCGCAAAGCGATCGCGCAATCGGCGGAGCAGGTCATCGGCGCGGCGATATTTCATCGGCCCCAGCGCCAGGCTGCTCCACTCCGGGCCGTCCATGTCATCAATCGACACAAATGTCGGCTCACCGCCGGTGGTGAGCCGCACGTCGCCGCGCTTCAGGTCAGCGTCGATCTGATGCCCCACTGCTTCGATCTCTTCCCACTGCTCCTCGGCATAGGGCTTGGTGACGCGCGGGTCTTCGTGAATCCGCGTCACGCTCATGTCGTAACCGAAAACCACCTGGCCGTTGGCGGAAAGCTCATCCTGGGGATCGAGGCTCAGCACGGAGGCATCGCTGACGGAAAACGCGCCGGTGATCGGGGCGGCGGTCACGGGATCAGCGGTGCAAGCCAGCGGAATATGTCCCTCGCCGGCGAGGAGGCCGGAGGTCGCATCGAGTCCGATCCACCCAGCCCCGGGAAGATAGACCTCCGCCCAGGCATGCAGATCGGTGAAATCTTTGGTTGCTCCGCTGGGTCCGTCCAGCGATTTCACGTCGGGGGCAAGTTGAATCAGGTAGCCCGAGGCGAACCGCGCCGCCAGGCCCAGATGGCGCATGAGCTGCACGAGCAGCCAGGCACTGTCGCGGCAGGAGCCGCTGCCGAGCGTCAGCGTCTCCTCGGGCGTCTGCAAGCCAGGCTCGAGCCGGATGAGATATTTCACTTCCTGACTGAGACTTTGGTTAAGCTGGACGAGGAAGTCGATCGTTTTGATCTTTGTCCGCTGCGACTTAGTGACCAGCGCCTTCAGCTTCGGCCCGGGAGGCGTCGTTTCGAGATAGGGCTGCAGCTCGCGTGACAGCGTTGCGTCATAGGAGAATGGAAATTCGTCGGCCGACTTCTCGATGAAGAAATCGAACGGGTTGATCACCGTCATTTCCGCGACGAGATCGACTTCGACGGCAAACTCACGCGTCTTCTTCGGGAAGACCAGCCGAGCCAGGCGGTTGCTGTAGGGATCCTGCTGCCAATTGATGAAGTTCTCTTTCGGCGTAACCGTGAGCGAATAGCTCACGATCGGGGTCCGGCAGTGCGGCGCCGGCCGCAACCGAACGACTTGTGGAGACAGCCAGACGTCTGTGGGGTACCGATAGCTGGTCTTGTGATTCAGAGCAACACGAATAGCCATGCGCAAACTTTCGTAGCGGAAACGGAGAGTTAAATTGATTTACCGGTTTCCTAGGTTGGTGAACGGAGTATACAGGCCTGAACCGGCGAGTCGAGTGTGTGGGAACAGGCGGCCTGGTCTCTTCATAAAAAACAAGAAAGTTCAGTTGCCATCGAATGGGGCTGCATGCATCGTTTGTCTGCCCAAATTAGAGCGTTTTCGCCTGACGTGTGTCTGCCAACACAGGAGCAGAGAGTTCACCACGGAGGCACGGAGGCGCATTCGACTTTTGTGCCTGCCTCCGACCCCTTGCCTCTAAAAAACAAGATTCTAAACGATGCTTCCGCGGCCCCGTGAGTTCTGATGGCTCGCCTCCGTGTCTCCGTGCCTCCGTGGTGAACTCTTATTTTTTGGTTGCAGTCGAGTGCAGCGATGCAGCGCTCGGTTCCGCGTGTGCGCTGGACTCCTGTACGGCATGGTCTAGAATCTTCCTCATCTCAAGCAAGGATGCGCGTGGACTATCGGGTTGAACTGGACGTTTACAATGGGCCGCTGGATCTCCTGCTGTATCTGATCAAGCGGGATGAGCTGGACATCTATGACATTCCCATCAGCCGAATCCTCGATTCTTACATGACGTACGTGAACCTGCTCAAGGGGCTGAAGGAGCAGGACGGGCTGGACATCAACGTCGCGGGGGAATTTCTAGTGATGGCCGCGACATTAATGGAGATTAAATCGGCGATGCTATTGCCCAAGGCGCCGGCCCAGACATCGGCCGATGGTTCGCCGAGCGCGGCACAGGAGCTTGCCGACCCGAGGCAGGAGTTGGTCCGCCAACTTCTGGAATACAAACGGCTGAAGGATTCCGCAACGCTTCTGGATCGGAAGCAGAAGGAATATCAAAGCCGATACCCCAGCGTGCCGGCGAAGCTCGAGGGAGAGGCCGATGAGCCGCCGCCGGTGGATTTGGAAGAGGTTCAGGTGTGGGACCTTCTCGCGGCGTTCGATCGGCTGATGCGCGAAGTGGGGACGCGCAAGCCGAAGTATCACGAAGTAGTCTACGACGACACGCCGATCGACCTGCACGCGGCCGACATCGAAGACCGCCTCAAACGCGAAGGCCCGCTCACGTTGCGAGCGCTGATCGTGGGGAGAACGAGCCGCAGCGAAATGATTGGCGTTTTCCTGGCGCTGCTGGAACTGATCAGGGAGAAGAAGATTCTCGTGAAACAGGAATCGTCGACGGATGATCTGGAGATCACTTCGGCACCGGAAGAGCATCGGAGGCAGTACGCTCATGCGTCGGTGCATTTGGCCGAGGAAACGCCGGATGCGCCGGCAGCTTCCGATGAACCCGATCGTGGCACGCGTGGGACGGGCATCTTGCCCGTGTCTAATGCATAGTGCTGAAGAGAAGCTCGGATATCAAGTCTTCTTTCTGTTCCATGCGATCAAAACGGGTAAGATGCCCGTGCCACAACGATGCTTACCGACAAACTCATCTCACTGGGGATTGCCCTGCCGACGGTATCGGGGCCGTTTGGCGCCTATGTGCCGGCTCGGCGCGTGGGAAATCTGATTTACGTCGCCGGGCAATTGCCGATGAAAGACGGCAAGTTGCTGGCCAGCGGCGCGGTTCCGTCCAAATGCTCGATTGAGTCGGCCCAAGCCGCTGCCCGTCAGTGTGTGATTAACGGGCTGGCCGCTGCGGCGACGGTCGTCGACTCAATCGACGCGATCACAGGCGTCGTCCGTGTTGGGGCTTTCGTCAGCTCCGACGACTCGTTCACGAAGCAGCCGACGGTTGCCAACGCGGCCA
>Ga0302325_10025918_pt1 | contig 12182 bp, 12 predicted proteins | sample Palsa_T0_2_FD_201948 | JGI IMG/M metagenome (GOLD analysis project Ga0302325, IMG submission 201948) | Peat permafrost microbial communities from Stordalen Mire near Abisko, Sweden - Palsa_T0_2 | ecosystem: Environmental > Terrestrial > Soil > Palsa > Peat permafrost | place: Sweden: Abisko...
CGGTACGCCGGCCAGCTGACCGACGCGAACCTGGCCGCGTTCCTGCTGACCCACCCGGCCCAGCTCATCCAGACAGGCCAGCTCGCCGCGGACTACGCGCTGGCGTTCCGGACGAATCTCGGCAGTTATGCCCCGGCCGCCGGACATGCGCCGGGCGCACTCGAGAGCCGAGTCGCCGTCCTCAGCAGCCTCGTCAGTGCCATTCCGGCTGGCCTGGGCCTGTTCTGGCTGATCCCGCTGTGGGCGGCGATGGCGGCGATGGCCATCTGGTCGCTGCGGATCAGCCGGTACTCAGCCGGCTGGCAGCGCGACACCGCTCACGCCGTCCTGCTGCTGGTCGGCTGCGCGATCGCGGCGTTCATCCCGGCGGCCTTCTTCGCCGGAGTCGAGACCCGGCACATGCTCGGTACGAATCTCGCCACGGCGCTGGCCTTCGTGGTGAGCGCGATCCTGCTGTGCTCCCTGATCCGGCGCGGCATCAGCGCGACCGAGGCGGCTCTGCCCGGCCCCGATCCCGGCCCGGCTCCCGCCAGCGCCCCGCGTCCCGCCGGGCTGCCGGGGCAGGCTGCGACGCCGGGGCAGGCTGGAGTACCAAGACAGGGCGGGCCGCCGGCCGCGGACGAGATCCCGGTGACGACGGCCATGATCATCCCGCCGCGGTGACGTCAGCCCAGGAAACCGCGCAGCAGCGCGGCCGTCCCCTCCAGGTGCTCGGCCACCGCAGTCCTCGCGGCCACAGCGTCGCCGGCCAGGATCGCCGCGACGATCGCCTCGTGCTGGCCGGCGGTGTGATCGATGTTGCGCTGCAGCACCGGGATGGCGTTGAGCAGATCGTTCAGCCGCATCCGCGCGTCCGCACACGCCGTTGCCAGCAGGCTCGACCCGGTCAGCTCCCCGATCGACAGATGGAACAGGGTGTCCAGCCGCCGGTAGTCCGCCGGCCCTGCCGCGTTCACGTCGGCCAGCCGGGCCAGCAGCGTCTCGCGCACCGGCAGCCCGGCAGCGTCCGGGAACTGCCCGGCCAGCACGTCGGCAGCACCGGTCTCCACCGCCAGGCGGAAGGTCAGGGCGTCCGATAGCTTCTCGCCATCCCGGAGCGCCAGCCGGCGCAGCTCCGCCGAGCTCGGCGCCGGCCGGGTGTAGGTGACGAACGTGCCGCCGAAGCGACCGCGTCGCGAGGACACGTAACCCGCCTCGTGCAGCTCCCTGATCGCCTCGCGCAGAGTCAGCCTGCTGATTCCCAGCTGCGCCGCCAGCTCGCGCTCGGCCGGGAACCGCTCGCCCGGCCCGACCATGCCCAGCTTGATGACGGTGAGAAGCCGCTCCACCGTCTCCTCGAACGCGTTGCCCTGCCGTACAGGCCGCAGCAGTCCGGCTAGATCAGCCCCGGCAGTCCGTCGCCCGTCTTTGACCTCCGCCTGCACGCATCCCTCCGCCTGCTGGACGACGAGCCGGCTCCGGGCGGCCGGGCACCGCCCCCGGCGCCGGCGAGTCGCGCGAGACGAATCTGGCCAGGGGTCTTGACAACCGCCCAGACCTGCTCATCATTGGTCTGTTAACAGACCATTTAAGTTCACACTCTCGCAGATGTAAAGCGAAAGTTACCTAAACCGGCAAACCATCGCATTCACCGCTAGTCGTGTCGCCCAAGGAGCCTGTCGTGTCGGTTAATGAACAAACGCGCAGCAGCGACGAGGAGACCCTGCACCATCTCGGCTACGCGCAGGAACTGCGCCGGCGGATGTCGGGCTTCTCGAACTTCGCGGTCTCGTTCACCATCATCTCGATCCTGTCCGGCTGCCTCACCCTGTACGGCTACGGCATGAACACCGGCGGTCCCGCCATCATCGTCTGGGGCTGGCCCATCGTCGGCATCTTCACGCTGCTGGTCGGCCTGTCCATGGCTGAGGTGTGCTCCAGCTTCCCGACCGCCGGCGGCCTGTATTACTGGTCAGCCAAGCTGGCCCGGCGCAACGGCGCCGCGGCCTCGTGGTTCACCGGCTGGTTCAACTTCCTCGGCCAGGTGGCCATCACGGCCGGCATTGACTTCGGCGCGGCGTTCTTCATCAACGCTTTCCTCAGCCTGGAGTGGGGCGTCAGCACCGCGCACTGGGTGACCATCCTGATCTTCGCCTGTGTGCTGCTGCTGCACGGCGTGCTGAACCAGTTCGGCATCAAGCTGGTCGCACGGCTGAACGACGTCAGCGTCTGGTGGCACATCACCGGCGTGCTGCTCATCGTCGCGGTACTGGTCTTCGTGCCGTCTCACCACGCGTCGGCCAAGTACGTCTTTACCTCGACCTTCAACGGCACCGGCTTCCACAGCATCTTCTACGTGCTGCTGCTCGGCCTGCTGCTGGCCCAGTACACCTTCACCGGGTACGACGCCTCGGCGCACATGACCGAGGAGACGCACAACGCCTCCCGCAGCGGCCCCCGCGGCATCGTGATGTCAATCCTGGTGTCGCTGATCGCCGGCTGGATCCTGCTGATCGGCATCACGTTCGCCATCCAGAAGACCCAGTACACCAGCGACCTGGGCGCGCTCGTGCCGCCCGCGCAGATCTTCACCAATGCCATCGGCGCGACCGGCGCGAAACTGCTGCTGCTCATCGCGATCGGCGCCCAGCTGTTCTGCGGCATGTCCTCGGTCACCGCCAACTCCCGCATGATCTACGCGTTCTCCCGTGACGGCGCGCTGCCCGGCTCCCAGCTCTGGCACAAGGTAAACAAGCGGACCAGGACGCCGACCAACGCCATCTGGCTTGCCGCCGCCGGCGCGCTCATCCTCGGCCTGCCCTACCTGTGGAACAGCGCCGCCTACGCCGCCGTCACCTCGATCGCGACCATCGGCCTGTACATCGCCTACGTCTCGCCCACGTACCTGCGGCTGCGGCAGGGCAGCAGCTTCCGGCGCGGCCCGTGGCACCTGGGCCGGTGGGCCTACCCGATCGGCATCATCGCCTGCATCTGGGTCGCCTTCATTACCATCCTGTTCATGCTCCCCACCGCTAGCCCGATCCACTGGTCGAACTTCAACTACACGATCGTCGCCGTCCTGGCGGTGATCGGCTTCGCCGGCATCTACTGGCTGGTATCCGCCCGCAAGTGGTTCACCGGGCCGCGGGTGCAGGGCACGCCCGAGGAACTGGCCGCCATCGAGCAAGAGCTGTCGGCCTGAGCATGACGGACGACTCAGCGCGCGCAGCTCGCCCGGGGATGCTCTCCCTGGACGAGCTGCGCGAGCTCATCGCGCTCGGCGAGATCGACACCGTGATCCTCGCCCTCACCGACATGCAGGGGCGGCTGCAGGGCAAGCGGCTGTCCGCCGAGTTCTTCCTGGACGAGGTGGCCGAGCACGCCTCAGAAGGCTGCAACTACCTGCTCGCGGTTGACGTCGACATGAACACCGTCGACGGGTACCGGATGTCGTCGTGGGAGAGCGGCTACGGCGACTTCGTCCTGCAGCCGGACTTCGGCACGCTGCGCCGGATCCCCTGGCACCCCGGCACAGCGCTGGTGACCGCGGACCTGACCTGGCTGGACGGCACGCCGGTCACGGCCTCGCCGCGCCAGATCCTGCAGGGCCAGACCGCGCGGCTGGCCGAGCGCGGGCTGGTCGCGATGGCCGGCACCGAGCTGGAGTTCGTCGTCTACACCGACACCTACGAGCAGGCCTGGGCGAAGAACTACCGCGACCTGACGCCGGCCAACGACTACAACGTGGACTACTCGATTCTCGGGACGTCCAGGATCGAGCCGCTGCTGCGGCGCCTGCGCCTCGGCATGGCCGGGGCCGGCCTGTACGTGGAGTCGGCCAAGGGCGAGTGCAATCTCGGCCAGCACGAGATCGCGTTCCGTTACGCCGAGGCGGTCACGACCTGCGACAACCACTCGATCTACAAGACCGGCGCGAAGGAGATCGCGGCGCAGGATGGCATGAGCATCACGTTCATGGCCAAGCCGAACTCCCGCGAGGGCAACTCCTGCCATATCCACCTGTCGCTGCGCGGCAGCGACGGGACGCCGGTGCTGGCCGGCGACGGGCAGCACGGCCTGTCGAAGACCGGCGAGCATTTCCTGGCCGGGCAGCTGGCCGCGCTGCGCGAGCTCACGCTCTGCTACGCGCCTAACATCAACTCCTACAAGCGGTACGTGCCGGGCAGCTTCGCGCCCACGGCGGTCCGCTGGGGCGTGGACAATCGGACCTGCGCGCTGCGGCTGGTCGGCCACGGGCACTCCCTCCGGGCGGAGAACCGGACGCCGGGCGGCGACGTCAACCCGTACCTCGCGGTCGCGGCCATGATCGCGGCCGGGCTGCACGGTATCGACAACGAGCTGCCGCTCGAGCCCGCGTTCGAGGGCAACGCCTACGCAGACGACACCCTGAAGGTCCCCGCGACGCTGCGCGATGCGCTGGAGCTGTGGGAGGGCAGCGAGCTGGCCAGGGCCGCCTTCGGTCCCGAGGTCACCGGGCATTACGCGAACTACGCCAGGGTGGAGCTCGCCGCCTACGACGCCGCCGTGACCGACTGGGAGCTGCGCCGCGGCTTCGAGCGGCTGTGACCTGCTCCGCGCCAGGCCAGCTGGCAGCCGCCCGGGCAGCCGCCACCCGCCCGACCGAATTCCCGACCGTAAGGACATGACAGCGACGCCATGACCACTTACACCGTGATCAATCCCGCGACCGAGCAGCCGGTCAGGCAGATCGAGCAGACCACGGCCGCCGAGGCGGACGCCGCGATCGAGCGCGCGGCCGGGGCGCAGGAGTCCTGGCGCGCCGTCGCCCCCGGCGACCGCGGCCGGCTGCTGCGCCGCTTCGCCGAGCAGGTCGACGCGCACGTCAGCGAGCTCGCCGCGCTGGAGACCGCCGGATCCGGGCACCCGGCCGGCGCCGCCGCCTGGGAGGCCGGCCAGGTCCGCGACGTGCTCGCCTACTACGCCGCGGCCCCGGAGCGCATGACTGGCAGGCAGATCCCCGTTCCCGGCGGTCTGAACGTGACCTTCAAGGAGCCGGTAGGCGTCGTCGGCCTGATCGTGCCGTGGAACTTCCCGATGCCAATCCTGTCCTGGGGCATGGCGCCGGCCCTCGCGGCCGGCTGCACCGTGGTCGCCAAGCCGGCCGAGATGACGCCGCTCACCGCGATGCGGATCGGCGAGCTCGCGCTGGAGGCGGGGATTCCCGAGGGCGTGTTCCAGGTACTGCCCGGCAAGGGCAGCGTGGTTGGCCAGCGGCTGGTCGATCACCCGGCCGTCAGGAAGATCGTGTTCACCGGCTCCACCGAGGTCGGGCAGCAGATCATGACCGGCTGCGCCCGGCACATCAAGCGGCTGACGCTCGAGCTCGGCGGCAAGAGCGCGAACATTGTCTTCGCCGACGCCGACATCGCGAAGGCCGCGGCCACCGCGCCCTATGCCGTGTTCGACAACGCCGGGCAGGACTGCTGCGCCCGCTCCCGGATCCTGGTGCAGGCCAGCGTGCTCGACCGGTTCATGGAGCTGCTCGAGCCCGCGGTCAGTGGCGTCCGGGTCGGCGATCCGGCAGCCGACGGCACCGAGATGGGCCCGCTCATCTCAGCCGCCCACCGCGAGCACGTGGCCGGCTACGTGCCTGACGACGCGCCGGTCGCATTCCGCGGCAGCGCCCCCGACGGTCCCGGCTTCTGGTACCCGCCGACCGTGCTCGCCCCGGTCGCCGCCGACGCGCCCGCCTACACCGAGGAGATCTTCGGGCCGGTGGTGACGGTGACGCCGTTCGCCGACGAGGCCGAGGCCATCGCGATGGCGAACGACAGCCCGTACGGCCTGTCCGGGTCCATCTGGACGGGCAATCTCGGCCGGGCCATCCGCGTTGCCCGCGGCGTCGAGACCGGCAACCTCTCGGTGAACTCGCACTCCTCGGTCCGGTACTGGACGCCGTTCGGCGGCTTCAAGCAGTCCGGACTCGGGCGCGAGCTCGGGCCTGACGCCGTTGACGCGTTCACCGAGGTCAAGAACGTCTTTATGGCAACCGACTAGGGAACGAGGTCGTTTCACATGCAGCGCCTGCAAGATCGGGTGGTGGTGGTCACCGGGGCCGGCAGCGGCCTCGGCCTGGCCAGCGCGCGGCGCATGGCCGCCGAGGGCGCGCGGATCGTCGCGGTCGATATCGACGAGAACGCGGGCAAGGCCGCCGCGGCGGAGACCGGCGGCGAGTTCGTCGCGGCCGACGTCGCCAGCGAGGAGCAGGTGCGGGACCTGTTCGACGGCGTCGCCGGGCGGTACGGCCGCATCGACGTGGCGTTCAACAACGCAGGCATCTCCCCGCCGGAGGACGACTCGATCATCACCACCGGCCTCGACGCCTGGCGCCGGGTGCAGGAGATCAACCTCACCTCGGTGTACCTGTGCTGCAAGTACGTGCTCCCGCACATGCAGCGCCAGGGCAAGGGCTCGATCATCAACACGGCGTCGTTCGTCGCGATCCTCGGCGCGGCGACCTCGCAGATCTCCTACACCGCGTCCAAGGGCGGCGTGCTGGCGCTGAGCCGCGAGCTCGGCGTGCAGTTCGCCCGCGAGGGCATCCGGGTCAACGCGCTCTGCCCGGGGCCGATCAACACGCCGCTGCTGCAGGAGCTCTTCGCCTCCGATCCCGAGCGGGCGGCCCGCCGCCTGGTGCACGTGCCGATGGGCCGGTTCGGCGAGCCGGAGGAGATCGCCGCCGCCGTCGCGTTCCTGGCCAGCGACGACTCCTCGTTTGTCACGGCATCCCAGTTCGTGGTGGACGGCGGCATCACCGGCGCCTATGTGACACCGTTGTAGCCATGTCTGCCGTCAGCGAGACCACCAGCCCCGTCATCGGCATCAGCGCGTACTCGCAGAACGCGCGCTGGGGCACCTGGGACCTACCTGCCGTTCTGCTGCCGCGCCGGTACACCGACATGGTCGCGCAGGCGGGCGGCCTGCCGGTGCTGCTGCCGCCGATGGAAGGCGTCGCCAGCCTGCTGCCCCGGCTGGACGGCCTGGTCCTGTCCGGCGGCGGTGACATCGATCCGGCGCTGTACGGCGCGGAGCGCCATCCGTCCTCCGGCCCCGCGAACCCGGCCAGGGACAGCGCCGAGCTGGAGCTCTGCCGGCATGCGCTGGCCATCGGGCTGCCCGTGCTCGGCATCTGCCGCGGCCTGCAGATCATCAACGTCGCCCTCGGCGGCACGCTGTACCAGCACCTGCCCGACCTGGTCGGCAACGAGAGTCACTCCCCTGACCCGGGCGGCTACGGCAGTCACAAGGTCACGATCGCACCAGCCGCGCAGCTGTCCGCGCTGCTCGGCCGCACCGACACCGCCGTCCCGACCCATCACCATCAGGCGATCGACCGCCTCGGTGCGGGCCTGGTGGCAACGGCCTGGGCCGACGACGGGGTGATCGAGGCCGTGGAGTTCGAGCAGTCAGCGGGACACTATCCCGCGTCCCTACGGGACCGGAACGGCCACGCCAGCCACGCCCGGCCGCCGTTCATGGTCGCCGTGCAGTGGCATCCCGAGGCCGGCGATGACCCCAGCCTGTTCACGGCCCTGATCGCCGCGGCGACCCAGGCAGCGAGCGGCACCGTCCAGCTATCCCGCCAGAGCGGCTAGGCGCGCTGACCGGGTCCGGTCGCGCTGCGGCTCTGCGGGCCGGGCGTCGTCACCATGACCGGGTGCCGTGGGCCACGCGGATGACGATCTGCTCAACGGCGTCAAGTGACCCGTCGGCCACCGCGATGACGAGATCGTAGGCCTCGTCGTTCGACAATGTCAGCCGACGTCCGTTGAGGCCATAGACAGCGATGACGCCGGCCAGGGCAAGTCTCTTATTGCCGTCGACCAGGGCGCGATTGCGAGCCAGCGAATGCAGCAGTGCTGCCGCTTTCGCGTCCAGGTCCGGGTAGGCGTCCGCGCCGAAGGCCGTCGCCTGCGGCCGGGCCAGCGCGGACTCAAGGAGCCCGATGTCACGGACCCTCGGTTCGCCGCCAAGACTCCGGTCAGCGACGTGCAGCAACTCCGGCAGCGTCAGGTAGATCACTGCCCGAGCCGCTCCAGCGCCTCGGCGTATCGCGGCAGTTCCTCATCGAGGACGCGGTCGAGCAGCTCAGCGCGGCTGTGACCTTCGACGTACTCCCGGATCGCCCGGCGCGCCACCTCCTGCATCGGCCGGCCCTCGAGCTCGAGCCGCCGCCGCAGCGCTCGCGCCTCGTCATCAGTAAGCCGCAACGTCATCGCGTCCGCCGCTCTAGCCGCCGCCTTCGAAGCCTTCCCCGAGGAGACCAGCCTCCCTGACGACCCTGAATACCTCGTCCGGCACCGCGGCGATATCACCCGCGCTGGCCCACCCGAGCAGGTCGGCGCGCTTCCGAGCCCCGCGAGCAGGTCGCGCATGCTGCTCGATCACCATGTCACAGCGGACCGGGGCTATCTCGTCTCGGGACTGAGAGTCCGTTCCTCCAAGCCGGGAAGGTGATGACAGTGCGGGTATTCGTGGCAGGCGGCACGGGTGTCATCGGGCGGCGCCTGGTGCCCCGGCTGGTGGCCCGCGGCCACCAGGTGACAGCGACGACGACGAGCCCGGCCAAGCTGGGGCTGCTGCGGCAGCTGGGCGCCGACGGGGTGGTGATGGACGGCCTGGATGCGGTGTCAGTGGGTGAGGTGGTGGCCGCGGCCCGGCCGGACGCGATCGTGCACCAGATGACCGGCCTCTCCGCGGCGCACGCCGGCAAGCCGAACCTGAGGAGCCCCGGCCGCTTCTTCGCCGCCACCAACCGGCTGCGCAGCGAGGGGACTGACCACCTGCTGGCCGCAGCCCAGGCGACTGGCGTCTCGAATTTCGTCGCGCAGGGCTTTGGCGCTTTCAACGGCCTCCGCGAGGGCGGATGGGTGAAGACCGAGGAGGAGCCGCTCGCGGCGCTGCCGTATGCGGACGCGATCACCCACCTCGAGGACGTGGTCACCGCGGCCGACGGCGCGGTCCTGCGCTATGGCTCGCTGTACGGGCCGGGCGCCACCGACGATCAGGTCGCTCTGGTGCGGAGGCGGCTGTTCCCGCTGGTCGGCGGTGGCACTGGCTACTTCTCGTGGGTGCATCTCGACGACGCGGCAAGCGCGACTGTCCTCGCGGTGGAGCAGCAGGCGCAGGGTGTATTCAACATCGTCGATGACGAGCCTGCCCCGGTCAGCGAGTGGCTGCCTTATCTGGCCGAATGCGCGGGTGCAAAGCCACCAAGACGGCTCCCCCGCTGGCTGGCCCGGCTGCTGGCCGGCGAGATGGTGGTGGGCATGATGACCGAGGGCCGCGGCTTCTCCAACGCCAAGGCCAAGCGGGAGCTCGGCTGGGAGCTGATCTACCCGTCGTGGCGGCAGGGGTTCAGGAAAGAGCTTGCGTGAGCAGAGCCGAGGAGTTCCAGGAACTGCGGCCGCTGCTGTTCTCGATCGCCTACCGCATACTCGGCAGCGTGAGCGAGGCCGAGGACGCGGTCCAGGAGACCTGGCTGCGCTACGCAGCCTCGCCGACAGCACCTGCCTCGGCCAGGGCCTTCCTCTCGGCGGTGGTCACGCGGATCTCGATCGACGTGCTGCGCTCGGCCCGCGTCCGGCGGGAGCAGTACGTCGGGCCGTGGTTTCCTGAGCCGCTGCTGACCGACCCCTACCAGGACCCGGAGCGGTCGGCGGAGCTGGCTGACTCGGTATCGACGGCGGCCCTGCTGCTGCTTGAGCGGCTCAGCCCGCTGGAACGGGCAGTCTTCGTACTGCGGGAGGTGTTCGGGTTCGGCTTCCCCGAGATCGCGTCGGCGGTGGGAAGGTCGCAGGCAGCGTGCCGCCAGCTGGCGGCGCGGGCGCGCCGGCACATGGATGAGGGCCGTCCCCGGTTCGAGGCCGGCCGGCGGGAGCGCGCGGAACTCGCCGGCCGGTTCTTCGATGCCCTCAGGAACGGGGACGTCGGCGGCCTGCAGGAACTGCTCGCCGCGGACGTTCAGCTGATCGGGGACAGCGGCGGCAAGGCCCCGGCGCTGGCGCGGAGCGTCGTCGGCGCTGCGAAGGTGGCGCGGCTGCTTGGCTCGTTCTTCGCCGGACTCGGCCGGATCGACGTGACGCTTGAGGCGCGGGAGGTCAACGGCCAGCCGGGAGCGATCTTCCGGGATCGGGACCGCAAGGTGCTGTCAATCCTGACGCTCGACGTACTCGACGGGCAGATTCAGACCGTCCGCTCGGTGAGCAACCCCGACAAGCTCGGGCACGTGGGTCAGGTGGCCGACGCCTGGGCCGTTGCCCGCGAGGCGAGCCGGGCTCGCCGCACCGCAGGCTGACACGGCGTCAGGCTGCTGCTGGTGCCATCGAGAGGAGGGCTTCCTGGATCAGGTCGATGCAGGACCAGGGCTCCAGAAGCCTGCTCAGGTCGGCGGTGAAGCCGGCCTGCTCCTGCTCGCTGTAGTTCAGGAACGTGGCGCGGGTGCGCTCAACGTGCAGGACTGCCTGCGCGGGCAGGCTCAGCTCCATGGTGTGCAGCTGCTCGACTGGGTCGCCGAACAAGTCTGCTTCCCGCAGCTGCGTGACCCAGGCCGGCTGGTTAGCCGACCGGACGATCCGGCGGCTGTAGCGCGTCCAGAGCTCTCGCAGCTGCGTCCCGAGCGGCTCGGGATACCGTTCCTCGGTGGAGATGAGGGCCAGCCAGCCTCCGGGCCCCAGCAGCCTCGCCGCCTTGGCCAGGCCGATGCCGGGATCGATCCAGTGGAACGCGGTTGCGGACACGATGAGATCGAACTGCCCGCCGGCCTCGAAGTCCTCAAATGAGCACACCTGGAATCGGACCCGGGGGTCGGCTACGTTCCACCGGGCGAGGGCGACCATCGCCGCGCCGATATCGATGGCGGTCAGGCTGAGGTCCTGGCCCGCGAGTTGCCGAGTGAGCTGGCCCGTTCCGCAGCCGATCTCCAGCACGTCGGAACCGGGGCCGATCCCGGAGCTCGCGTGAACGGCATCGATAATCTCGGCCGGGTAGCCCTGGCGGCTCGCGTCATACTGCCGGGCGACACCGTCGAACAGACACCGCAGTTGCTCCCGCCTCCTGCGCTGCTCTTCGGTCTCGGCACTCACGAGGACAGCGACCTGAACACGGGACGGCTCAGCTCGCTGTGTCGGGCGGGACGTACGCCTCCGGGATGTCGCGGACGGTCATCGAGGATCCGGCCCAGTCGGTCCTGAAGCCGCTCGGCTCGACGACAATGACCCGGACGCCGAACGGCGCGGTCTCGGCCTGGAGCACGCGGCTGAAGCCATCGATTGCGAACTTGGCAGCCTGATACGAGGCGATGCCGGGCGAGCGGCCGCAGCATCGGTGACGTCGAGTGCGATCGGGTGTATGCGGTCGCCGTGCTCGGCAGCCAGGTCGGCGAGCTGCTCCGGGCGGCGGGCGGTGGCGGCGACGAGGTCACCCGCCTCGAGCGCGGCGCGGACAAGCGCCCGGCCGAAGCCGCGCGAGGAGCCTGTGACGAACCAGACCTGCTGCATGCGACCCAGTAAAACACCGCGCGCCCTGGCGGACCTCGCCCGGGCTCCGGCGTCCGAGCGCAGCGCATGTGAACGGCAGGCAGGACGACATCTTGCCCGGCGGTCTCGTCCGGCCCTACGGTCGGACGCAGCGCATCCGGCGGATGCGGAGGTTTCCGGTCAGGCAGGGGAAGGCGGGACATGCAGGAACACCTGCTGTACATCGGCGGCAGCTGGCGTCCTGGCGGCGCCGGGACGGCCGTGGCGGAGAGCCCGTCGTCGGGCGAGGCGTTCGCCACGGTGGCAGTCGGCAGCGCGGCCGATGTCGATGCCGCGGTCGCCGCGGCGTCTGCGGCCTGGCCTGCGTGGGCGAGTGCGTCGGCGTTCGACCGGGCCGGGTGGTGCGAGCGCATCGTTGCCGGGATCCGGCTGCGGCGCGACGAGCTGGCCAGGGTGCTCACCCTCGACCAGGGCAAGCCGCTCGCCGAGGCCTGCGACGAGGTAGACGAGCTTGCCGCCTACTTCCTGATGGCCGGCGAGGACGCCAAGCGCATCGAGGGGTCGCTGCCCGCCTCCGTCTCGGCCGGCCGCAGGATCCTGGCCGCCCGTGTCCCGCTCGGTGTCGTGGGCGTGATCAGCCCCTGGAACTGGCCTTACACGATGGGGGCCGAGCTGATCGCGCCG
>Ga0302325_10025919_pt1 | contig 12182 bp, 11 predicted proteins | sample Palsa_T0_2_FD_201948 | JGI IMG/M metagenome (GOLD analysis project Ga0302325, IMG submission 201948) | Peat permafrost microbial communities from Stordalen Mire near Abisko, Sweden - Palsa_T0_2 | ecosystem: Environmental > Terrestrial > Soil > Palsa > Peat permafrost | place: Sweden: Abisko...
CGTCGCCGTCAGCGCCAGGGAAGGCGGAGCCGGAGTTTTCCCGGGCTGCCGGTGAGCTGATTGGCCCCGGCGGGGCTGGTGGTCACGATGCCTGCCTCGCGCAGGCGGCCGAGGAGGTCGAGGAACTCAACCTGGGTGAGCTGAGCGCGTAGCTGCGGGGGAAGCGCCCGGTACCAGCCGTGATCGTCTCCGCCGGGCAGGGCCGTAGCCCGCAAGGCCGCCACGAGGAGCTCATCGCCGGGGGTGAGCTCGACCCGCTCGATCTCCACCAGGAACGGGACGACGCAGGCGAGGATGACAACCGGCACGCTGTCGAGCCCGGCGCCTTCGATGGCGATCGCCAGCGCGGCTGCGGTGACAGCCGCTTTCACGGCCGCGCGCGGGGCATCGAGCATGTATGGTCCCAGGCGCATGCTAAGCGCTGGGTCGCCGTCGAGCAGGTAACGGACGAGGCGGGCGATGCGTTCAGCTGTCGCCTCGTCGATGCCGCTCCCGAGCGTCGCGGCGATCGCCGCGGTAACCGGATCCGCGGCGGGCGCTTGCTCCGTCATCGGGCGGTACCTCCGTACAGGTCGAGCTGGCAGAAGCTGCCGAGCAGGTGGTGTGTCAGCGCGTCGAGGTAGGGATCGTAGGCGGCCGCGGTGGCGTCGGAGAACCTCACCTGGGAGTCAGGGAGCCGATCGAGGTAAATGCGGACGACCTCCGCGGCGGCCAGGCTGGCAGTGAGCAGGTAAATCACACCTGGGTGTTCGGAGTTCTCGATAACGAAAAGCGCGAGGTTACCGGCACCCGACACGTGGCCGATGCGGTAAGTCAAGGTGGCGCCGCCCTCCCGGGACCGATCGACGAAGGCGGTGAAGTTTGTGTCGATGAGCACGAACGCCGGCTCGATTCCGCGGAAGTCGTCGGCGTCGGTGCTGTCGAGGATGGTGGCGAACGTCGTGAAAAAGACAACCGGCCTGGCGGTGGAACGCCTGATGCCCTCGGCTACGACCGAGGGGGACAGCTGCGGAAACGGCCACAGCCGGGCCACTGGCGCGCCATGTGTCCGGTCGACGGCGAGGAAACCCAGGAACGGCCGGGTTCCCGGAACGAGATCATCAGGCACCGTGAACTGACGGCGGAGCAGGTCCCCGCGGAGCCAGACGAGCCACAGATGAGCACCGAGGTCGCGACGACCGCGGAACAGCCACGCCGGGTTCCAGCCCTCGTCGTCCGGCGATACCGCGACCAGTGGCAACGGCGCGGGCCACAGCCGCAGCCGCTCCCGCTGGTAGTCATCGAAGAGGCTGTCGATCACATCGCGCGGCTCGTCGATGACCTCGAAGGCGCCTATCCCGGCGTCCTGGGCCGCGGAGAACAGGGCCATCGTCCAGTCACGGTCCTCCGTCACGGTCATCGTGGGCAGGCCCCGCGCGGTCAGGTACCTGGCAACCTCGTCGCGGTAGCCGGCGTACCCGTAATCCTGCGCGGCGTCCGTCCCCGGCAGAGGCAGAGCGCTGCTGTCCGCGCCGAGCAACGCGCGGATCTTGCGCAGCCGCTCGTCGGGCAGCCATTCGTCGCGCACGTCGCGCAGTCGCAGTCCGAGGATCACCTCCGGGCTCAGGCTGAGGAGCTGACGCGGTGCCATGGCCGCCCGCAGCAGAGCATCGACGTGCAGGTGCGGCAGCACGCCGCGATGCGGACGGTGATCACGAAGTTCTTCGCCGACCGCCTGGTAACCCTGGTAGACCCGGTTGCCGGCCAGCAGCTGCGGATTGGTGTCGTCGAGCAGCACCGCGAAGTACGTGGCGAAGACCTCATGGGTCGTGCGGCAGGACTCTGCCAGCCAGCGCCAGACCGTCCGAGCTTCCGGTGTCACCTTGCCGCCTACGACTGACATGACGAAGCCCCACGGCGTCGTGCTGTGCAGCTCGTGATGAAGGCGCTCGTGCGCAGACACGAAACGCTGCTCCGGACCTGACCGCTCGCGGCCGACATGCAGCATCCAGGAACTGATGCCGTCGTGCGCGCCCAGGATAGATGACGCGTCATCGGCGCACTGGAACGGCAGTGGCCGACGCGGACTCGCTGCGCTCACACCCACACGGTAACGGCTCAGTGACAGCGTCGCCGCGCTCAGACCGAAGGGCCCCTTGGGCTTGCTCTCCTTCGTCCGGGCGCTTCTGGCTGAATGGACACGATGATGTCTACCTGGGGTTCGGTATCAAACCGAGGCGTCACATAGCGGCAAGCCGTCCGTGATCAGCAGTAAGTGACGGCCGCGCCATGGACCGGTCTCAGGCGAGGTCGCATCGGTGTGGTGCCTCATCGGCCGGGGTCAAGTTGTCTACCCTGAAGCACCAGATCGGCCAGACGAACGGAGCAGCTATGGCCCAGAAAGTACAGACCCTTTTCATCGACGACCTCGACGACCTCGACGACCTCGACGGCAGCGAGGCCGAAGCCGCGAGTAGACTGGAATTATTGGGGATTATGCGTTCGTCGCGATGCTGAGCAGCAGCGTCAGCAATGGCATCGCGTTGTATGGGGGGCAGGATGGGAAACTGATCTGGCCGGGCGTCGGGTTCGCCCCGGCACAACCGCGGCCTGGAGCACATGCAGAAGTCCAATTTCCAGGCGTGAAGAAACATGGGCATGGCCTGTTCGGACCGACAGCGCGGAAAAAGACTGTCGCCTACGTCATAATCACCGGGCCGAGCGGTCCGGTCACGCGGACCGTTACTGGTGATTTCCGCATTCGCCAGGTAATGGCATGGTGCTCTGAATTCAACCGAATTTCAGAGACAATGGGTGCCGAAGTCCGGCGTCCGCCGAACGACGTGCGTTCCAGTGACGACGCTGTTGAACGCGACCCGGAGGTCCAGTGCCGTCTCCTGGCACATCGAGCCTTGATGACGAACCCGCATGGGGAACCCGCGGAGGAGTGGGCTAAACACATGAAGGAATCGCTCCAGGCTCTATGGGATGCCCGGGAGGCAGCCCGCTCGCGCCTCGGCAACAACGACGAGGCTCACACCACGGAGCATCTGGAGCAGCCCACCCCGGAGCTTCAGCGGCCTCAGAAGGAGCTGACCTCTGAATTGGAGCGGCTGGCTGCCTTGCATGAATCGGGAGCTCTAGATGACGAAGAGTTCCGTGCAGCCAAGGCCCGAGTAATCGGCGGAACGACAGGCTGAGCCTTGGATTAAAGAGTTTGAGTGATCCCCGGAATGCGACGCTGCAGGCGGCACAGATCAGCGCTACCGGCACCATCGCTGCCACGTACATCGTGCAGCAGCGCGTGAAGGCGCAACATTCGCTGCGTCTGGTAAAGATCTGGCCGAGCAAATGCGAACCCGGCGGCAGAGTCGGCCGATAGCGAGGACGATGACGCCGACTGAGACACCACCGTCGGCGGCCTCATCGGCTACTGCGGTATCGGCCAAGCCATGACCGGCCGCCCCAGTCGACGTACCGTCGATTTACTGGCCGAACGGAACTCGATATTTCTGCACATATGCTTTCGGGGATTTGCCAAGCTCGCCTTCCCAAAGGATAAGGCACTTTTCGGCAAATGTCTCGTCGGTGTCAGCCACTCGCTCAAGTGGCTCAAGATATGACAAGATTTCCGGCGGATCAGCGTCAGCAGCTACTCGAGTTTCTAGACCCTGTCGGGCAAGGCTCAAAAGGTCGTGGGCCAGGTCTCTGACCGGGTGAGGCCCGACTGATGCCGCCAATCCTTTAACCGCTATTTCGTCAATTGCGCGCTCAAGTTGACCCGGAGTGAGCTCGGACAAAAGATTTGACGCCTCTTTGCGAACGATCGGATCGTAAGTCAAGCCAACCCATACGGCAGGAGCCGCAGAGAAAAACGGCCATGGCAGGCCGTCAGAGGCTCGCAGCTCAAGCGTACGGCGCGGGCGTACATGTGGCCATATTTGGCAAAGGTGCAGTTCCCAGTCGGCGAGAGTTGGCCACGTGTCATCGCCAAATCCATTGCACATCACCTCGGCGAAGGGACGGCAAGGGGCCGCTACATGTGAACCTTCCTTATCACGGTAAACCATAGGGAGCTGGAGCGCCCAGTCGACGAAATCGTCTACACACGCGTTCGCATTCAGCGCAAAGCTGAGTACGCCGCATCGCCGCGGATCAAACTTCTGCCAATATTGCATTCGCCGGGACAGAACCCCGGACCAGTCTCCCTCGGCGATTGGCGAATTTACAAACAATGCTGCCACGATTGGCGCGGCCAGGACATGCAGGCGCAGTTTTTCTACGAAATCCTCGGCCGACAGGTAGTCGAGGGATGTTTGTGTTGACAGCGTGACGCCCATAACGGGTTCTGCGTACTTGCCGGATTCACCGAGCTGGTGAAAATAGTTCCGCATTACCTTTACCCGAGGTTTTGGTATCCACGGTATTTGGCCTTGCGGCGTGAATGGCAAAGAGGCGCCTGATAGCAAAGCTATGCCAAGTCGTTCAGCTATGGCAGCAACCTGCAGAATATCCGCTCGCGCAACACGGATTACCTGAGCCAAGCTGATCGAAGGTTTCGACGCGTACTCAAGTGCCCCGCCAGTCTCAAGTGTAAAACAGGCGCCGCTGGGGAGCGCCACTCCTATTGCGCATGCGCCGGTCGCGTCCGAGCCGTCAAACAGAGACTTCCCGTTGAACTCGCGGACTATAAGGTCTAGCAGTGCTTGCGCACCATGCTCGCCCTCGTACGGAACGCTGCAGCCGGTCGTATGATCGACGAGGCCGTTCTCGACTTCAATGCCGATTAGCTCAGCTGACCCAGCGCCAGCAGAAAAGACGCTGGCCAACGCCTCGCGGGTCAACGATCGTTGCATGCTCACCGCTGGATTCTACACGCGCGCGGACTGTCGGCAATAACGGATTAACAGTACGTAGTCAAGATCCTACTGAATGTACTTTAGGGCTGCTATGGTCGGGCGCTCGCCACGACTGGGCTGCAGTGATCTCCCTGATACGACGCCCGCGGCAGAGGCAGTTCCTGCCGCAAGCTTACAACCCATAATAATATGTCAATCTTTTCATTTTATACGAAAAGGCAGGAGATATCCTATTTTCAGGTGACGGGGTAGTTAAATCCTTATGTCATCGATAGGGGCACCGCCATCTCGCAGTTCGGCTAGCAGGCCGGTCATCTGATTCTCGCGGGCCCCTTCAACCACGAGAGCGATCCAGCTGCCGACGGATAGCGTGTCTTTCTCATTAGCGGCCGGCAACGGAATGTAGGTGAATGCCGCACGTGTTCGGCCGTTGTGCTCAATGTTTACGGACACCTCTTCGTATGCGCGCAGTTCGAGACGGTCTATCCTTGCTTTCCCCCACCAGGAAAGTTCGTAGGCGACGCCATCGAACGCGTCCTCCTCATTGTCAGTAAACTGAATGGTGGCTCTATCGGCAGGGCCGGAAAGCATGCCCTTTATATCGCGCCGCCATCTACGGAGAATTGCCTTGCCGAGGTGGCGTGCATCCGGGACGTCGCGTTGTATCTTGCTGTTGGCCATGTGGACGCCCCAGGCGAAGTACGTATACTTAGCTGCCAGATCTCGAACAACTTGAGAGTCGAGCTTAGCGAGATCATTTGCGCGATCGAAGAGTTGATCGGCAAGGTTGCTTGCAAGTGCTCGCGCATTCATTATAAAAAGTGCAAGAACTGGCCTGCCGACATGTCCAAGCCGTCGCCGCTCTCTTGTCTCGAATAGAAAGCTGACAATCGGATCGCGGCCGTGCGGGTCAATCAGGATGACATCGTTATAAGATACTCCATCCAGGTCTGCTCGCATGCGAAAATTATCCGGGAAGTCTTCGAGTAGCCGTGCATAACCATCCGCCCAGCTAGCCGCGACTGGACCTCCCGTTTGAATCCGGATCATATCGACACGGTGACGGAGCGCCTCCTCCTCGGCTCGCAGCAAAGACTCATAAATTGAAGACCTTTGCTCGTCATAAAAGCCCTTGCCGAGAACGTATACCTCTTCCTTGGCGTTCTTAATATATTCCTCCAGCTCTTTGTAAAATAGCTGTTCGCTCCGCTCGTCATCTATCGAGAAATACCGCACAACATGGCCCTGGGAGGCCAGGTAATCGTTGGCCGCTGGATCACGTACAGCTGCGGGCTGAAGAGAGCTATCCGTTTCCCTGGCCATCTCGAGACGGAGCTGCACATTTTCGGCTAGCAGCTGGCTGACCTGGTTCTGAAGCTGGCCAGTCTGCGACTGCTCGGCCGCCGCCAGCCGGTCTCCGGGAACATTTTGGTTCGGCAGTGCGCCCGGGAGAAGCTGGGGATTCGCCCGCCCTGGATCTCTTGGCCGGTCGGCTGTGGCAAGGGCAGCCCCAGGCCCGGCTGATTTGTGCGCGTTGGAGGCGGTCCGTTGCCAGGCGCGCAGCCATGGTTCCATCGCATCCTCAGGAACCCCGCAAGCGCGAAGAAAGGAAAGCATCACAGCCTTGCGGGGAAACCGCACGCCCTTAAGCATCTCCGCGACGGTGGTCTTCGATAGCGGAGTCTTGTCGTGCTTGGTCTTGGTTTCCAGGGTCCGCAGCGAGGGATTATCGGCCAGGATCCGAATCGTCCGGAGTCTTGCTGCCAGGTCCTCAGGGGTGTGCACCGCCGCCAGTTCGAGGTCGCCGAGATCCGACGCATCGTCCATGTCCATCCCGTCCGCCCATGTCCGCTCTTGTCCCAAAGCGTACGGCTAAGTATGCCGTGAGGGAACTCACCGTCCTGACCTCAGCGCGAACTGTCACCGAAATAACCCCTATGTGTCCTCGGCACTTCCGGACACCCCAGTCCGGGGTGTGGCCTGCAGCCACAACGTCCCCAACGTTCGGCCTAGCAGGCCAGAAGGAAGATTCAGATGAGTACCAAGTCCTCACAAGGACCCGAAGGCCCGGCGAGCCCCGTGACGGCGCTGCCGGGAATCACGACGCAGACCAGGCAGGCTGTCCGTGGCACAGCGTTGTCCGTCAGCCGCGTCAGCCCCGAAGGTCGCTACCTGGCCGGTCTCGGCAAGCCTGTCTACGGCCATGTGAGCGACCTGCAGGGCCAGGAGGCGGACGCGACCGCCAAGGTCGACGGGCGCCGGGCCGCTATGGAACGCGCCGAGATCGCCGACAAGGAGCGGAAGGAGGACCATCGGGGTGGCGACCGTCCCTGGTCGCTGCGCACGCTCATCCCGGTCGCCATCCTGACGGAGGCCCTCACCGCTTACGTGGCGATGGAACCTCTGGTCTCCAGTCAGTCGCTTGCCGCCGGGCTCGCCACGCTAACAGCCGTGGCCGGCGCCGGAATGGCCTGCGTCCTCGCCAATCGCCGCCTTAACCGGCTCCCCGTGCCGCCCGCGGCCAGGATCCTGGAGGGGACCTTCATCTCCGTCCTGACTGCACTCAGGTACGAGAGCCTCCATATCCAGGGTGCCGACACTCTGGCATCAGTTGGTGGCGCCGCGCTCGCCGCCCTCATCGGTGCGCTCGCCCTTCTCGGGATCGAGGAGATAGTCGTCGAGACCCATACCTTCGCTGTCTTCCTCGGTGCGCTGAAAGTGTCGTGGCGACACTGGCGATACACGGCCGCGGTAAAGAAACTCGCCAGGATCCGGGCCAGGATCAAGGCGGCGGCAGGCAAGCTGCAGCGGCACTTCCTCGACTTCCTATTGAAGACCGAGGGGCTTCCGCTGGACCAGGCACGGCGGCGAGCCGCCGCGCTCAAGGCCGCGCTCACGGATGGCGAGGCCTGACATGAGGCGCTTCTGCTTGCTCCTGCTGGCTGTCGTTGGAGCCATATACCTAGCTGCCGGGTGTTCATCACTCTCGGACCTGTCAGGGACAGGCGCCACGGCAACGCAGCACTGCGGAAGCCCGCGGAGCATGGAGCTGATCATCGGAGCGCACCGGAACGCGCCACGACCGTGGCTGAACCCCGCCCTGGTATGCCAGGTAACTCTCGCGATCCGCGCTGGGAAGCCGGTGCAGATTGTGGCGGTCTCCGGCCAGCCCAGCCTTATCAATCTGCGGCTGGAGAGCGTGACCGGCGGCACCATCGCTGAGCAGAACTCGCCTCGAGTCCAGCAAGACGTGCAACACGTACAGGCTGCCATCGCCGCCACGCGCCCGGATTCTCCAGGTGTCGACGATCTAGAGGCCATCTCGACTGCGGCCGATGCGGCCCGCAGCGTCGGCCAGCCGCACGCCGAACTAGTGCTGATCGACTCCGGCCTTGATGACCGCGGCGCGCTGGCCTTTACTGTGCCCGGCGTGCTCGCGGCCACTCCAGCCGAGGTCGTCGAGCAGCTGAAGGCCTCCGGTAACCTGCCTCACCTCGCTGGTTTCACAGTCCTGCTAGTCGGCACTGGCTACACCGCACCGCCGCAGCCACCGCTGTCTGCGAAATGGCGCAGCAGCGTGACCCAGATCTGGGTCGCCATCATGACGGCAGCCGGAGCTAAGGTCGAGGTCATCCCTCAGCCAGGCCAGGGCCCGTCTGTGGAGACTGATCAGCCCGTACGGTCAGTGCCCGTGCCGCCCACCCTGCAGGTCAAGCCGAGCACACAGGGCCCCATCGTATTGAACGGCGAGTCGGCGGTCAGATTCGAGCCGAATACCACCGTCTTCGCCGATCCGATAGCCGCAGCAAAGGCGCTCACCCCGATCGCAAGGTGGCTGGCAGCGGATCCCTCCCGGCACGCGTGGTTGGAAGGAACCACAGCCGATGTTGGCCCATTGGCGGGCCAGATCCAGTTGTCCAGGTTGCGGGCGAACCGGTGCCGCGACGAGTTGATCGCGCTAGGCGCCTCATCGTCGCAGATCACCGCAAGCGGGGTGGGCAGTGATTTCCCCCAGTTCATCCCCGATCGGGACGCGGCCGGTAGCCTACTCGCGGGGCCCGCGACACTGAACCGATCAGTGCGCATCACGCTGAAATGACGCTCCGCAGAACCGCTAGGCAGCCGTCCAGCGACAGGTCGGACACCGAGATGACCGCCAGGTGGCGAGGATCTGCCGCCTTCCACTCTCGGGTGCCGAGCCCGGCGTGGGTGTGGAACTACTGGCTGGGGCAAGGGCAACTTCGCCGCCGACCCGAGAGGCGGGGCAACGGGTGCTCGAGGTGGTGCTGCCGCCGCCGATGTCGGCCAGGGTGCGCCGCTCATCCGCCGCGCTCGACGACTTGGTTCGTCACTGGTTCGGGCGGGTATACGTGTCCCTCTCGTCTGCCGCGCACGCGTTCTGCCATTATGTGGAGGGCCGTGTTATGTGGCCGGCAGCCTCATCTCCGCTGGTAGCAGAGCCTCGCGTGCTCGTTCCAGCCACATAACCCGATGGTGTTACTCGCAGAAGCGGTCGAGCCATGCGAGGAGATCTTGGTCTGCTGTCCAGTCGGCCAGGGGTTCGGGGGTGAGCGACTGGTAGGCGCTCTCGATGGCTTTGCGTTTGGCTTCGGCGTCGGCGCGGGCGTAGATCTCGGTGGTGGACACGTCGGCGTGACCGAGCAGGTCGCGTATGTAGATCAGGTTGACTCCGGCCTGGAGCAGGTGCATCGCCCTGGTCCTCCTGATCATGTGCGGGGTGATGTTTACCCCGGCGGCGTAGCCGGGGTCGCGGCGGCGCAGGGACTGGACGTGCCTGGCGAGGATCTTGCTGACGCCCCAGCGGGTCAGGCGGGTATGTTCGGGCCCGTTGAACAGCGGGTCGGCGTCTGCGCCGACGCCAAGGTGGGGCGCGCGGCGGCTGAGGTAGTCCTGGATCAGCCGGGCTGTGGGATCCATCACCGGGACCCGCCTGGGGCGGCGGTGTCGTAGAGCGTGGAAAGCAGGACCGTGTCGCGCAGCCCGCGCCGGGTGGCCGGGTCTGGTTCGGCCAGGAGGGCTTTGACCTCGTCGCCGGACAGGTGGCCCATGTCAGCGGCGGGGGTTTTCTTCTGCTTGATAGCGATGATCTGGGTGGCCTGGCCGAGGAACTCTGGCCGCTCGATGGCGGCGTAGCGGATGAACGACCTGATAGCGGCCAGGCGCTGGTTCCGGGTTGACGCTGAGTTGCCGCGCTCGGCTTGCAGCCAGTCCAGGAACGCCAGCACCCGCGCCCGGTCGATGTCGGCGAGGCGCAGTTTCTCGGGCGGGATTGCCTGCATGTCGCGGAACCAGGTGAGCAGCAGCCTGATCGCGTCCCGGTAGGACGCGATGGTCCGGGCCGACACGTCCCGCTCGGCGGCCAGGTGGCTGGTGAGGAACCTCGACAGCCACCGGCCGGCCAGCTCGCCGCCGTCCGGGCTGGGCCGGCTCACTGCCGGGCTCCTTGCGGCGGGCCGGCCGGGCCCGGGATGACGTAGCCGAACCTGGCGCTGGCCATGGCGGCGACCTCGGGATGCGCGTCGGCGGTCAGCTGGAGGTAGTACTGGGTTCCGCGCAGGTCAGCGTGGCCCATGTAGGCCGACAGGTAGGGCAGCATGACCACCAGGTCCGCGCCGTCAGCTGCCCAGCGGCGCAGGTTCGCGACGGCGAAGCCGTGGCGCAGCGAATGGATGTGCGGGCCTCCGGGGAAATGCGGGATGTCGGCGTCGGCGAGGTAACGGCGGAACCTGTTGTAAACCGTGGACTTGTCGGCGGGCCTGGAGGGGTCGCCGGTGTGGAACAGCTTGTGGCTGGGTTCGGGGCAGGGGTGAGCGGCCGCGATATAACTGTCCAGCGTGGCGGCCAGGCGCCCGGTCACGGGCAGAAGGCGGCTCTCGTGGTTCTTCCCGTCGCGTATCTCGATGGCCGCCCGGGCCGGGTCGAAATCGCGCAGTTCCAGGCCGAGTGCTTCGGACAGCCGCAGCCCGGTGCCGTAGAACACCCGGAACAGCACCGGGTCGACCAGCGCCCGGTTCGAGTTCTCTGACAGCGGCTGGGTGTCGATGACGCGGAACAGGTGCCGGATCTCCTCGTCGCTGAACACATACGGCGGTGGCCGGCGCGGTTTCCTCACCGCTGTCAGCGCCGGCGGCGCCCACGCCTGCCAGCCGAACTGGCGGGCGTGTTCGGCCAGGTCGCGCAGGACGAGTTCCTCGCGGCGGATGGTGGAGGCTTTGAGGTGCCGGCCGTAAAGGAACTCCTCGACGGCTTCCCTGACGATCGAGCCGTCGGCGTATCCTTCCCGGCGGCAGTGCCCGGCGAACTGGCGCAGTACCCGTTCGGGAAAGTCGTACCGGTACCCGCCGGCGTGGCGTGCCGCGACCAGCGTGCCGATCAGGGCGCCCAGCGTCGTCGCGCTCACAAACGTGCTCCTTGCCCTGAGTCGAGGACGTCTTCGACGTCCAGGGCGCAGCGGCGCAGGTGCTCAGTGTCGAGCCTGAGATAGTGCGCGGCGGTTGTCCGGGCAGCGGCGTGACCCAGCACCGCCGTGACCACCGGCGGGGGCGTGCCGGCCTGGAGCATCGCGACCGCCAGGGCGCCGCGCAGCGAGTGCAGGCCGCAGGACCGCCGCGCCGGGAACATGATCCCGGCGCGGCGCGCGTAATACCGGAGCCGGGAGCCCGCCGACGACGACGAGCCGAACGCCGTGAACGGGTACCGGTGCTTGAGGAACACCTGCGCGCATCCGGCTTCGGGCCGGCCGTGGCGGATGTAATCGATCACCGCCCATCCGACGTCGCCCGGCACCGGCAGCCTCAGCGCCACGCCGGTCTTGTGCTGCGTCAGCGCCAGGGTCCTGGCCCGCCAGTCGAACCATCCCACCTCCAGGCGGCGCAGGTCTCCGACCCGCAAGCCGAGCCTGGCGGTCAGTACGATCATCGCGTAGTCGCGTTTGCCGATCGCCGATTGCCGGTCGATCTGGCCCAGGACCAGGCGGACCTCCGCAGCCGTCCACGGGTAGGGTGCCGTCTGGCCGCGGCGGGGATAGCGCTGCGGCGGGAGCCGGCTGGCCAGGTCTTCGCCGATCTGACCGGTCTGGTGCAGGTGGCGCAGGAAATCGGCCAGGTTCGAGCGCAGCGTGCCGTTGGTTTTCGCCGCGTAGCCCCGGTTCTGGCGCCGGGCCCAGAACCCGGCCAGGTCCCGGGCCTGCGCCTGGCCCAGGGTTTCCAGTCCGGCCTCTTCCAGATAGGCCAGGAACGCATCCGCGGCGCGTTGCTTGGTCACGACGCTGGCTTCGGCGTTGCGGCGCCGCCGGCACGCCGCAAGGTACTCATCCCGGGCCGC
>Ga0302325_10025922_pt1 | contig 12181 bp, 11 predicted proteins | sample Palsa_T0_2_FD_201948 | JGI IMG/M metagenome (GOLD analysis project Ga0302325, IMG submission 201948) | Peat permafrost microbial communities from Stordalen Mire near Abisko, Sweden - Palsa_T0_2 | ecosystem: Environmental > Terrestrial > Soil > Palsa > Peat permafrost | place: Sweden: Abisko...
AAGCACCGGCGAGTCGAACTGGTGAATATTCAGCACAACCTTCGCCCGCCCAATCAGCGCATCGCGCTGGGCTCCGTATTTTCCGAAATGAATCTCCGCCTTCGCCCCGCGCGCCAGCAGATCGTTGATGATTTTCTCCCGGCGGTCATTCGGCGAGCCGTAAAAAAGCACGTCGATATCCCTCACATCAGCGTGGTTGATCCGTTCCAGACGGGCAGAATATCCGAGGGGAATTCGCAGCACATTGCGATATCCGCGCGCTTGCAGATAGGCCAGATTGCTCAGCGAATAATCCCAAACCTGCGGCGCGTGCTTGAGGAAATGCAGATACGCCGGCATAAGTTGCGCGACACCCACCTTCTCATGCAGCATCTCCATCTGGCACACGACGAATGGGGCCTTGGATTGCAGAATGATCATCAACTCTTTGGGCGAGATAAAGGCCGTATGACCAATCAACGCGTTGAGCAGGCTGTCATTGAGCGTGTTTTGCGATCGTGTGACGGGGACGCCCAATTGGACGAACGAGTCGGCCAGAAGTTCGATCACATCGTCAAAAATGCCGGAATGCTCGTTGTGGACGATATGAACGATATTCACGCCGGTGAGGTTCATTGAGTCGCCGAAAGTCGCTCATTGGCGGGGAAAAATCAATTTCCACCACGGAGTACACGGAGGGGAATCCCAGATAAAGAATTGCCCCTTGGTCAGCTGTTAATTGATTTGAATCCTCCGTGGCCTCCGTGTCTCCGTGGTAGAAATCGAATTTTTCCGTCCGGAAGGAGTAAAGCCGCGTTCGCGTGTGCTCCGATAAACGATTTATCGGACTATGCTCCAAAGCCGCGCCCTGGTTCTGATTTGCCTGCTGGCCATGCCGCTCAAAACGGCATTGGCCGCGCCAGGCGATGTGTCGCGCGAGCTGAAATCCATCAACTTTGAGGAACGCCGGCTGGGCAACCGCGAAGATTTGCCCATGAATTGGGTCAAAATCGAGGGGCCGGGATTGCCGCATTACGTGAACGGGCGGCTCAGCGATGAGCGGGCACATTCCGGGTCGTACAGTTTTCAATTCGATCTCAACGGCGGATCGCTCATCTACCAATATGATCCGAAACAGGTTCCGGTGCAGACCGGGGCACATTACCGAATCGACTGTTTCGCCCAGACCACTGTTCTGCCCCACGCCCGGGCGCGGATGACGGCTTTCTTCACCGACCTGGATGGCCATCAGATCGACGACAGCATCGTTCATTCCGAACTCTACGCGGCGGCAAAAGATGGTGAGGATTGGCATCCCTTGAGCATCGAGCTTTCCGCCGACGATCCCAACGCGGCATTTCTGGCGGTTCGACTCGAACTATTGCAGCCCAGCATGTATGCCCCCAGCACACTCGGCCAGCGAACGCTTTTCGATCAGGACATTCGGGGATCGGCATGGTTCGACGATCTGTCCATCTCCCAGGTTCCCCAAGTGCTGATGACCAGCGGTCGGCCGGGGAATATCTTTCGTTTCAGCGATCCGCTTCGGCTCTCGGTACTGGTGAATGACCGATTCACCGATGACCTGGCCGCCCAGCTTGTCGTGAAAAATGCGATGGGCATGACCGTCTTCCAGCGCTCCGGCGCCCTGGACATGAACAATGCCCAGACCCTCGGCCCCGGGAAGAAAAAAGCCGCGCTGGATTTGCCGGATCTGGATCCCGGCTGGTACGACGCCAAGTTGACCATGACCAGCCGAGGCCAATTCGTGGGCGATCAGGATATGTACCTGGTTCGCCTGGCGGATGATCAAGTAGCCGAACAACCCGATGCGCGATTCGGTTTGATCGCGACGGATTTGCCATTCGCCGGGTGGATGCAATTGCCGCAAATCCTGCCGTACATCGGCGCGGGGCGAGTGAAGTTGGCGGTCTGGAGCAGCAGCGGGGATGTCGAGCAAATGGATGCCTCGGCGTTCGATCAACTTCTGGAGCAATTGCAAAATTTGGGAATCACTCCGACGGCCTGCCTGACCGCCCTGCCGCCGCAGGTCGCGCAAGAAGTCGGTGGCGATGATTGGACGCAACTCACGAAAGTTTCCCCCGACCTGTGGCGCGAGGAGTTGGCGTATCTCGTTTCGCGCCACGCCAATCATCTGGATCGTTGGCAATTCGGCGCCGATGAGGATGCCGCGAAATTTCTGCAAGATCCGAAAATGCGCCAGGTGTACGATCTGCTGTACAAAGAATTCGCGCTGCTGATGGACAAGCCGGATTTGGCCATGCCCTGGCCGGCCTGGTACGACCTGAGCGGCAAGCTGCCGGCGACGGTGGCGCTCTCGGTGCCGCCAGATGTTTTGCCATCGCAAATACCGCTGTACATGCAGGATATTCGTGGCCATGACGGGCACAATCTTTCCGTGAGCCTGCAAGTGCTGGGTGAGCAATATGGACGTGAACTGCAAATTCGTGATCTTGCCGAGCGCGTGGTTTATGCCCTGGCCGGCGGCGCGAGCCGGATTGACCTTCCGTTGCCATTCGTGCTGCAGACGCAGGGCGATCAGGTTTCGGATGAGCCGCTGGAAATGCTGATGATCGTCCGCACTCTTGTGACGCAACTCGCCGGCGCGACGTTTCAGGGGAAGGTGCCGATCGCCCCGAATGTCGAGGCATTTCTTTTCGATCGGGATGGACAGGGCGTGTTGGTTCTGTGGAATCGCAGCGATGAAACGGAAACCAAGTCGCTTGCCCTGAGCCTTGGGGATCAACCGATGCGCGTAGATTTGTGGGGGAATGTGACGCCGTTGATTCAAGGCGACAGCGGCAAGAGCGACACGGTGGATTTGGAAATCGGGCCGATGCCGGTCTTTCTGGTGGACATTGACGGCGTGACGGCGCAGTTGCGCGCCAGCGTTGGATTCGATCAGCCGCTGCTGGAATCCAGTTTCGAGCCACACTCGCGGCACATTCATTTCGTGAATCCCGGAAAAACCACGATCGGCGGACAATTGAAACTCACCGGCCCAACCGGCTGGACGCTCACGCCCTCGGTTTTCTCCTTCACGCTCAATCCCGGCGAAACTTTCGACCGCGAAGTGAGCATCGAATTTCCCTACAACAGTTTTGCCGGGCCGAAAACGGTGACGGCTGATTTCCAGGTGCAGGCGGAACGCAATAGCAGTTTTTCCGTTCCGATCACTTTAAGTTTGGGCTTGAGCGATGTCGGCATGGAATCGCTGGCGCTGCGGGATGGGAATGATTTGATCGTGCAACAGATGATCAGCAACTATGGCGACAAGCCGATCGACTACACGGCTTTCGCCGTCTATCCAGGCCAGGCGCGGCAAGAGCGGCTGGTGACGCAATTGGGCCCGGGCCGTACGACGATCAAGCTATACCGATTCAACAACGTGCAATTCATTCAAAACGCCAAAGTCCGCAGCGGCCTGCGCGAATTGGAAGGCACACGGATTTTGAATGATGAAGTGCCGATTCAGTGAATCGCAGGCATAAATTTTTCCCGCAATTCAACGCGAGACAATCCGGCGGATAATACGCTCGGAAGGGCGCGAGGCCGACGGCACAAAAAAAATTCCCCTTCCTCCGGTACTCCGGGGGAGGGTTGGGGTGGGGGTCTAACGCCGATTGGCCCGCGAGACCCCCACCCTGTCCCTCCCCCGGAATACCAGGGGAGGGGAAAAGATAATTTGCCGATCGCATTACGCGCGGCACTTGGAAGGAGGCTCCGATGAAGGACGTTCATGTCCGAGTCGTGGTGCTCGGAATTTTGACACTACGATTATCACGACATTCCATATCAGGACACGCCCCACGATCCACATCGGGATCATGACAAGTGATTACAAAACTTCCGTGGCCCGCGGATAGCTGCCGAGCACCGTTAATTGCAGGCAATGTTTCCTGGCTTGCTCGATGGCGGCTTTCATTGCCGCATCATCCGCGTGGCCCTGGGCATCGATGAAGAAATAGTATTCCCAGTTCACCTTTTTGCTGGGGCGCTTTTCGATGTCAGTCAGATTGATGCCGTTCTCCTTGAACACATCCAAAACCTCCGCCAGGGCGCCGGGCTTGTGGGCGGTGGTGAACATGATGGCGGTTTTGTCATCCCCGCTGCGTCGGGCGGGCTCGCGGCCGATGACGAAAAATCGCGTGACATTGTCGGGATTGTCCTCGATGTTCTCGAATAACATGCGCAGGCCGTACAACTCCCCGGCCAATGCGCTGCCAATGGCAGCAACGCCGGATTGCTGGCTGGCCAGTTCAGCGGCGCGACTGGTGCTGGCGCAGGCCTGCACATCCCGATCCTTGGCCGTCGTGGACAACCAATTGCGACATTGGCTGAAAACCTCCGGCTTGCTGTAGATCGTTTTGATCTGCTCCCACGGCTCCCGCGCCAGCAGATTGTGATGCACGGTGATAAGCACCTCCGCACAAATCTTCGCCGAGCTTTGCAGGAACGCATCCAGCGTGTCCACCACGCCGCCGTGCAGGCTGTTTTCCACCGGGACCAGGCCGTAGTCGATGTGGCCACGCGAAACTTCCTCGAACACACCCGGAATCTCCGAGAGCGGCACATATTCCACGCTGCTGCCGAACCGCCGCGCACTGGCGGCATGGCTGAAGGATCCCGCAGGCCCAAGAAACCCGATCCGCAGCGGCTTCTCCAATGCCAGGCTGCCGCTCATCACTTCCCGATATACCGCCTCCAGACATCGGTTCGTCAGCGGACCCTGATTCAGCGCGCGAATTCGCTCCAGAATCAGCTTCTCCCGATCCGGCGCAAACAGCGGCGCTTTGTGCGAATGCTTAATCTTCCCGATCTCAACAACAACCTTCGCTCGATCGTTCAGCAGCTTGACGATCTGCTCGTCGATCTGGTCGATCTGTTGCCGAAATTTTTCCAGCGGGTCGGTTTCGGACATCAAATGGTTGTAGCCTTCCCCCACGGCGAGGTCAAAGCGTGAGGGCCATTTACGACTCCGGACCCGTTTGAAAAATCCAGAAAAAGTGCGCGGAATATAAGGCCATTCGGGCAAATTACTTACACGAGTTTATCTCACTACCGTACCATTTTTCTCGCCGAATCCTTTCCGCTTTGGACACATATTAGAGGGATACGCTGATCCACGCGGCCTCTCCTGTCATTGATCCGGATTTCCGAATTCCTCCATGCGAAACTGCCTCTTCATCGCCTTGCCGCTTCTCCTCGCCTCGCTGGGCGGGTGCGCCGCTCCCTCCGCCGCCCAGCAGGCGAGCCTTTCGCAATCGCATCTGGATCAGCAAGTGAACCTGATGAACGATGCTCTTACGCATGTCCAAGCGGCGCGACAAAACCTCGCCGCCGGCGCGGATGCCTCTCACGCAACCGCAAATTTGGACGCCGGCATTCAATCACTAGAGCAGGCGCTTGCACTTGCGCCGCTCCTTCGCCAGGACATCACAGCATTGAGCAACACCGCCGTCTCGCTGCAAAAACAAATCGATGCTCACCGCAACGATTTGTTCGGCCCCCGCGCCATCCGCATTCGCAATCGCCTGATCCTCGTGGCAATTCTCGTCGGCCTCGGCGCGGCGCTGTTGCAACTGGGACCCCTGCTCGGCGGACCTTTCGGCGGAGGGCTCATCGTCGCGGGCCATCTGCTCACCGCCTTCATCGTTCCGCTCGGAGGACTTGCGTTCAAACTCCTTGGGAAATTGTTCGCCTCCATCGAATCGAAATTCAGTTCGGTCATCACGTTCCTGGACCATCTCGGCAACCAAGTCGCTTCTTCCAATGCCAAAACGCCAACCCCAACAACTTCCCCCGCTGCTGCAACAATTGCCCCTGGATCTGACTGAGGCCGGCCAGCTCAAAACGCTGATCGTCGATCCTGTGGTGGATGCGCTGCGATTTGAAATGCGTGCCGCCGCCCAGCCGCTGGTTGAAGAACTCACTCATCTCCGCCAGGGACAGGGTGATCATCAGCAACGGCTCGACCAACTCGATCAGCGAGTGGGCGCTGTCGAGCGATTCAAGATGCGCATCGCCGCCGTGTGCAGCGGCATCGCCATCGTCACCGGCATGGGTTGGCGGATGGCGCTGGATTGGATTCGATCACATTTGTCAAAGACCCGATGAAAACCCGGGTTTCGGGTCTCGGGTCTCGGGTTTCGGAAAGAAGAGACAAACACACTTTTACATTCCTCTTCACCCGAAACCCGATACCCCAAACCCGAACCCCGATTTCCCGAACACGGAAGTTTTTAAATGACGCTGCAACCCCCGCTGAACATCATCGCCACGCCGACGCCGACCGGAATCAGCCTGAGCTGGCAGCCGAATCCCGCCAACCCCGCAGGCGTGGTTTATGCGATATACCGTCTGCCCGTAACGAATGCGGCGGCGGTGGCGATTATAGCGCAGCAAATCAATGCGTTAACCTACACCGATTCTCCCACGCCTGGCGTGCAATGGACCTATCTGCTGCATTCGCAAATCGCCGATGGAACCACCAGCGCATCAGCGATCCCCGTCACCGCCTCGTACAGCGCGCTGTCCGCCGCGCCCGTCGTTTTCTATCAGCCCCCGGCCGGCTCCGCTTACATCACCGATCAATGGCTGGCGAGTTTTCCCAAGGATGCGGATGGATACACCATCTTCCCAACGGACAACCCGGTCTACATCGGCTCACAACCCGGCGACTGCACCAGCTTCGCCGCCGCACAGGCATTGTGCGCCAAACAGGGAACTCGCTGCATTCTCTTCCGGCGCGGCCAGACCTTCGATCAGAGCTGGATCGATGATGACATTCAGATCGGGGGCCCAAGTCCGAGCCAGCCGTTCGTCGTCGGTTGCACGCCTGATTTGAATAATCCGCGCCCGATCCTCACCCGTGGATTCGGAATCGACGGCAGCAAATATGGCGTTCCCGCCGTCAAGAATCTTGTGATTTTCGGCCTGGATTTCTACGGCAATTTGCGCGACCCGGCCAATCCCGCCTTCGCGCCGACCAGCAGCAACGCATCCTGGTATCAGACCTTCGCCCTGCGCATGATTGCCGGCACTGCCGCGTCGCCCAAGGGGGGCGATCATCTTTGGATCGAAGATTGCCGGTTCCGATTTTTCCAGATGCCCGTCGATCTGGAAGGATCGTTCTCCACGCTCATCACCCGGCGGAATATCATCGATCACAATTGGGCCTGGCATTTTGGCGAATACGTCAGCGGAATCACGGATGTGCTGATCGTCGAGAATTTTTTCGATCACAACGGCTGGAACGAAACCGCGCCCGGCGCGGGCAAGACAATCTTCAATCACAACGCCTATCTGCAGATTTATACCGGCGCCGGCGATCCGCAGTATCGCGTGATCAATAACATCTTCGCCCGCGCCGCCTGCGAGGGATGCCAACAGCGCCCCGGCGGACTACAGGATGGAAACACCTACATCGGAAATCCGATGGCATTCTTTCTGGAATCGCGCGACTCGATTGCCCGCAACTGCGTCGTCACCGGCGCCGGTTTCGATCTCTCCGCCGGCCCCGGAAATCCGCGCGGCGACGGATTCCTCTCCAATTTCTGCACCAGCATCCTGATCGAAAATTGCATCTTCACCGACAAAACCGACTCGATCAACACCGATTCGGCCATCGTGATCCAGTGCATCCAGGACAACACCGAAGCGAACATTCCGACGCAAGTGACGTTGCAAAATGTCATCGTGCACAATTGGACCGGGCCGACGTTTTACATCATGGGCAAGCCGGGGCCGATCACGTTTACTAACTGTGACTTGCCTAACTTCAATGCAATCACCCCGACGCCGCCGGGGATAATTCCGACGCCGAAATACGTCGCCCCCGCGAGAACGATCACGAAATACGCCGCGACGCTGAATCTTCCCACCGCTGCCGCGCTATTGGATGCGATGTCCCTGCAGCGACGTGGGAATTTCAATTCCAATCTCACCGCCCCCGCGGTCAACCAATTTTTCCAATCCGGATTTACGGTCGCCGCCTGAATCTTCCAACGAACTCATGCCCATGCCAATGATTTCCACCTCCATCCTCGCCGGCAAAGCCGTTGGCAACATCAATCTTAACGGCCACCAACTCTACATGGGCGGCGGGAACATTTACCTCCAATACGGCGCTCTCGCCTTCGACGGAGCGTCGTACATCGCCAGCGTGGACAACGATGGAAGCCTGCAATTGATCGGGTCGAATCTTGATATCTACCTCGGCGCCGCCGATGGCAATTTCACCATGGAGGCCTACGCGACTCTGAATGGCATCCTGTCCATGAACACGGCCGATCCCATCATCAACGTGAGCGAGATCGACTGGACGGATGGCTCGGTTCAAACCTCCGGCCGCTGAGCAAGGAAACAAACATGACGCAGATTGTCGATCCAACTATCTTCCAGGCCCCGGCGAGCACAACGCCGTTGCCCCTGGCACAGGCGTCGCTCAATGCGGCGGTCGCCCGGATGCAAAATAATCTGGCCAGCGACATGAAACTCTTTTATCTTCTGGCCGGCCTGATCTGGAACAATTCCCAGGGCAACACGCCGCAACAGATGTTCACCTATCTCGGCACATCAGCCGCGAGCCTGGTCACGCTTTGCAACGCCTGGGTAGCGTTCGTCGGAGCATACACCGGCACGACGCCGCAAGTGGTGCCAAGCGGCTACACGCTCACCTCCAACTCCGACGGCACCGTCACCGTCACTCAGGCGACCACCGGAGGGCAGTAACGTGGCCAATGAATTCAAAGTCCCCTACGCTACCGGCCAAACCCTCTATGGGATTCTGCTCGATCAATCCGCGCAAATCTGGAATGGCTCCGCATTCGAATCCGCAACCAGCGCGCACCTGAGCACTTATGTCATTGGCCTGACCGAATTGGCAACGCTCGGCTTGTATATCGGGAATTTCCCAACCGCGCTCTCGGCCGCCGGCACCTATTTCTTCGCCGTCCGCCTGCAAAACGGCTCCTCACCCGCCACGAGCGACCCATTCCTCGGCGGCGCGGCGATCCGATGGAACGGCTCGACCGAATTATTTCCCGCTTCGCCAGGCGATCAAATGGATTTAATAAATTCACCAAATATCACAGCATTGTCCGCGCTCACCGGCGCGATTTGGAATGCGCTGACCACCGCATTCACCACCGCCGGCAGCATCGGAAAGAAACTGGCTGGTTGGATCGTCAACTCCAACGGCACCGTCCCCGCCACCGATGCCAGCGGCAACTCCCTGGCCACTGCCGCCGAAATCGCCGCGCTGCCTGCCGATATTCTGGCCACACCCGCGCATCTTCTGGCCACCGATTCCAACGGCGCGGTGACGATCGGATCGCTCAGTTCCACCGCTCTGGCCGCCATCACCGGCGCCGGCAGCGGCCCGATTCCCATCAACCAAAACACGGGTGGAACCGACAATCTCCGATACATCGACTCCTCCGGCAACGGCGTCGCCGACGCCAGCATCCTGATCTACAACGCCACCGATTGGCCGGCGAATCCGAGCCAAATCCAAGCCACCGCCGTCACCGGTCCCGATGGCCGCTGGCTCGCCCCGGCGTTCGTCGCACACGGAACATTCGTCGCCGTCTTCACCAAGCCTGGAGCGGATGGGCCGGATGTGTCGGGGGCGTTTACCATTTGAGGAAAGTTTCTTGGGTGGGGGAGAATGACAAGGTGACAAGGTGAGGGGGTGACAGGGTGATAAAACACGCGCGCATTTTCACCCGCTCACCTTGTCACCTTGTCACCTTGTCATCCGTTCCAAAAAGGCCACCACCATGCCCATCACCGCCACGCCCATTACAACCTCCTCCGCCGTCGGGCAATTTGCTGCTCAGGCGGACATCGAATCGCAATTCGGCATCGACAACGTCCGCGTCTGGTCGCAGCTCGACAACACGCAAACCACTGCTGATACCGGACGAATCCAGAGCGCGCTGAATTACGCCGATGCGAAAATCCTCGGCGTATTCGCTAACTTCGGCAATTACGCCAAGCCGTTCACGCCGCTGGGGACGGATGCGACGATCGTCACGAGATGGGCCGCCATTCTCGCCGGTGCGTGGCTCTACCAGTCGCGCGGCCTGCGCGATCAGGACCCCGATGGCGATCATATCGCCAAGCTCGCAGCCGCCGTCGAAACAGAAATGCTCCAGTACCGCGCAACCGAAAAGCTCAACGCCGTCCGCCGCTGGCCGACAGCGACTTCGCCGACGGCAGTTTGAGGATGACAAGGTGACAAGGTGACCTGGTGACAAGGTGACCAAAGGCGCATGATTTTTTCACCTTGTCACCCCCTCACCTTGTCACCTTGTCAAATTCGATGATCACGCAAACCATCCCCATCTCCGAGCTGCATAACGATCCCGCCAACGCGCGGCGGCACGATCAGCGGAACATCGACGCCATCATGGCGAGCCTGGCCCGATTCGGACAACAGAAACCGATCGTGATCGACTCGCGCAACATCGTCCGGGCCGGCAACGGCACGCTGGCGGCCGCCAAAGCACTCGGATGGAAAGAGATCAGCGTTGTGAAATCCGATCTCCCGTTGGCGGAACTCACCGCTTACGCCATCGCCGACAATCGCACGGCTGAGCTTGCCGAGTGGGACAACGACGCCCTGGCCTTGCTCGCCGCCGATGGCCAGCTTGCCGATCTTGGCTTCGACGATGCGGAAATCAAAAAGATTCTCGACGATCACGACCCGCAGAAAGATCTCAACGATTCCGAGCGAATCCACCAAGCCCACGAAGTTGTGGTCGAATGCCGCGATGAAGAGCAGCAGCAGGAATTGTTCGAGCGATTCACCGCCGAGGGGCTGACGTGCCGACTGTTCACGCTGTAAATTCCTGTGAAATCACACCGACATTCCGCGTTCGCCAGGTGCAGGGGATGTTCGATCTCCCGGCCGATGCGGGATTGAAATCTGATTTCACAGTCGAAATTCCCGGACCGCATGAAGACTGGCAAATCGGCCTGATCGTCGGGCCCAGCGGCTCCGGCAAAACCACTGTCGCCCGCCAGGCCTTTGGCGATCGCCTGGCGCGCCATTGGGATTGGCCTACAGATCGAAGTCTTCTCGATGGATTTTCGCCATCGCTGGGAATAGCCGAAATCACCGGGCTTTTGAGCAGTGTGGGATTCAGTTCCCCGCCCGCGTGGGTTCGGCCATTTTGGGCGCTCTCCAACGGGGAGCAATTCCGCGCAAGCCTCGCCCGCGCCCTATCTGAAATGCCGGATTTGGCCGTTGTCGATGAATTCACCAGCGTCGTGGACCGCACGGTTGCCCAGATCGGTTCCGCCGCCGTCGCCAAGGCGGTTCGCCGGCGCAATCAACAATTCGTTGCCATCAGTTGCCACTACGATGTGCTGCCCTGGCTCCAGCCGGACTGGATTTTGGACATGGCCGATGGAACGCTCAGCCGGGAGCGGCTTCGGCGACCGGACATCGAATTGCAGATCATCCGCTGTCATTCGTCCGCGTGGCGGATTTTCCAGCGTCATCATTATCTGAGTTCTGATTTGAATCCCGCTGCCAAATGTTTCATCGGATCAATTCATTCCCGGCCCGCGGCATTCGTCGGCGTGTTGCCATTCCCGCATCCAACCTGTTCCGGCTGGCGCGAGCACCGCTGCGTCTGCCTGCCGGATTTTCAAGGTCTGGGAATCGGCAACGCCCTGAGCGAATTCGTCGCCGCTCTCTTCGCCGCCACGGGAAAACCGTACACCAGCGTCACCAGTCATCCAGCGATGATGCGGCACCGCGCTCGCTCACCCGTCTGGAGAATCGCCCGCACGCCGTCCCGGTGTCGCGGGCAAAGCTGGCGGCGTTTGACCGCCAGCTTTCGATACATTGGCCCCCCGCGCCGGGAATTGGCAGCGCGATTTGGAATTGCATTGAAGCGATGATTCTCAAGGCCGTCTATCCATGGATCCGCTCGATCCCGACCATCTGCGTTCGCTGGGCATCATCGGCTCGCCGGATCAGGAAATCGCTGATTCGCTCGGTATTTCCGTGGAAGATTTGCAGCCCATGGCCGATCTTCTCCGCAAGGCCCGGGCCGATCGGCGAATCGCGCTGCGGCGAGCGCAATTCAAAAATGCAATCGGAGGAAACACAACCATTCTAATTTTCCTCGGCAAACATGAACTCGGACAAATGGAACCCGCCGGC
>Ga0302325_10025923_pt1 | contig 12181 bp, 10 predicted proteins | sample Palsa_T0_2_FD_201948 | JGI IMG/M metagenome (GOLD analysis project Ga0302325, IMG submission 201948) | Peat permafrost microbial communities from Stordalen Mire near Abisko, Sweden - Palsa_T0_2 | ecosystem: Environmental > Terrestrial > Soil > Palsa > Peat permafrost | place: Sweden: Abisko...
TGGGCGGGAAACCACAAAAGCCCGGTGCCGGGTGCCCTATCTATTCGAGCTTTTTGCGGATGGGTGGGAAACCACAAAGGCTCGGTGCCGGAAAAGAAAAGGCAAGCATGTCGAACATGGTGACAATCGAATCGAAGCCTGCGGACGGCATGTCGGCGGCACAGCCGCAGGCCCCCGCGCCGCAGGCTGCCTCGGGCTTGCCCGGTGGCTTGCAGGTAACGGACCGCGCCATCAAGCGGATTCGGGTGGCCATGGCCAAGGAAGGCGTTTCGCCCGAAGAGGGCGGCCTGCGCCTGGGCGTGATGGGCGGCGGCTGCTCGGGGCTCTCGTATTCGATTAAATTCGACACGCGACCGCGCGAGCGCGACCGCATCTATAACTTCGACGGCGTGCGCGTCTTTGTAGATCCCAAGTCGTTCCTCTACCTGCACGGCATGACGCTGGATTACGAAGAAACGCTGATGCGGCAGGGCTTCAACTTCATCAATCCGAACTCCTCGCGCTCCTGCGGCTGCGGTTCGTCGTTCTCCTCTTAGATCCGCGTCAAAGAGGAATCGCAGGGTCCGTTTCGCCAAGAGTCCAACTATGCTGAAAGTCATCGATACCGCAGTTCCGATTGCGTGCTGGTCATGTTCGGTCGCTCATAACGACTCGACTTTATTTTGCCCGCATTGCAGCAAGATTCAGCCCGCCGCCGCGGGAGATTTTTTTCAGGTCTTCAGCCTGGATCGCGGTTTTCAAATCGACCTTGCGGCGCTGGAGACCGAGTTCCACCGCATGAGCCGCAAGCTGCACCCCGATCGCTTCGCGCGCGCCACCGAGCAGGAACGCGAATGGAGCCTGGCCGACACAGCTCTGCTCAACGACGCCTACCGCACCCTCAAGGACCCCCTCCACCGCACCGAATACCTGCTCAAGCTGGAAGGCGCAGAGATTGGTGAGGAACACGCCGGCAAGGATCGCAAGAACCAGCAGGACCCCTCGCGCGTTCCCGCCGATCTGCTGGAAGAGGTATTCGAGCTGAACATGCAGCTTGAAGAGATGCGCATGGCCCGCAAGATGGGCGAGGAAGACCCCGCATTACAAGCCGATCTGGAACAGGCGAGGAAGAAATTCGAAGGCCTGCTTGCAACTGTCGATGAAGACTTGCGCGCGCAATGGCAGGTGTGGGACGCGGGCGATACTACAGCGCGCCAAGCCGCGCAAAAGACCATGGTGGCCCTGCTTGACCGGCGCCGCTATCTCAGCAATCTGGTCCGTGACGTTACCGAGACCCTTGGAGCATAGAAACAGAACATGGCGGAATTGAATCTGACCGGCCGCGTAGTTGGCATCGACCTTGGCACCACCAACTCCCTGGTCGCTTATATGCAGGGCGAGGCGCCGGTGGTCATTCCCGGCGCGGACGGCTTGAACCTGGTACCTTCCGTGGTCGCCCTCGATCCTGTTCCGGCCGAGGGCGGCCGGCCTACGGTTACGGTGGGAAACACCGCGCGCCGCGCCCTCATCGAGACGCCGGAGCGAGTGATCTATTCCGTCAAGCGGCTCATGGGCCGCGGGCTTCACGAGATTCAAGACGAACTCAAGCTCTTCCCTTTTCGCATTGCAGAAGATGTTGAAGAGGGTGAAGTGCCCCGCATCCAGCTTGGCGAGCTCAAGTTCACACCGCCTGAGATCTCGGCTTACATCCTGCGCCAGCTCAAGCGCAATGCCGAGCGGTTTTTCGGCGCTCCGGTGACGCAGGCCGTCATCACCGTGCCCGCGTACTTCAACGATGCGCAGCGGCAGGCCACCAAGGACGCCGGACGCATGGCGGGCCTGGAGGTTCTGCGCCTGGTGAACGAGCCGACCGCGGCCGCGCTTGCCTACGGTCTTGACCGCGCCAAGGAGGGGACCATCGCCGTCTACGACCTGGGCGGCGGGACGTTCGATATTTCGATTCTCAAGTTGCGCGACGGCATCTTCGAAGTGCAGTCCACCAACGGCGACACGCACCTGGGCGGCGACGACATCGACAACCTGCTGCTGGCCATCGCGCTCGACGAAATCTACTCCGAGCACGGCGTCGATCTGCGCGCTCATCCCGGCGCGGTGCAGGCATTGCGCAAGGCTGCCATCGACGCCAAGATCGCGCTCTCTACCGAACAGGCGGCGAGGTTCGACATCGAGCTGCCCAACGGCGATCGTTACCAGCGCGAAATTCCCCGCGAAGTCTTCGAGATCATGATTGAGCCGGTACTGAACCGCACCGTTGGCCCTTGCAAGCAGGCCCTCACCGACGCGGGCATCACGCCCGAGCAGATCGACGAAGTGGTGCTGGTCGGCGGCTCCACGCGCATCCCTGCCGTGCGCCAGCTCGTCGACGATCTCTTTCACCTCAGCGCACGCAGCAAGCGCCCGCACATCGAGCTCAATCCCGACGAGGTGGTCGCGCTGGGCGCGGCGGTGCAGGCAGATATTCTGGCCGGCGCCTCCAAGTCTACCGAAGAATTGCTGCTGCTCGACGTGACGCCGCTTTCGCTGGGCATCGAGGCCCTCGGTGGCACGGTGGCGCGCATCATCCAGCGCAACTCCACCATTCCTGCTTCGGCCACCGAGCACTTCACCACCGGCGTTGAAGGCCAGACCAACGTGGCCATCCACGTGGTGCAGGGCGAACGCGAAATGGCCGCCGATTGCCGGTCCCTGGCGCGATTTGACTTGCGGGGCATTCCACCGATGTCTGCCGGCCTGCCGCGCATCGAGGTCAAATTCCTCATCGACGCCGACGGAATTCTGAAAGTTACGGCGCGCGAGCAGCGCTCGGGACAAGCGGCGAAGATTGAAGTAAAACCAACCTATGGATTGACAGACGACCAAGTCGAAAGCATGATTCTCGATTCCTTCGATCACGCGGAAGAAGACTTTGCCAAGCGCCTCTTGATCGAAGCGCGCAATGAAGCAGAAACGATTCTCTCCGCCGTCGAGCGCGCTCCGCGAAGCCCCGCGTGGGCAGTCCTCACCGGCGAGGAGCAAGCCGCGATCGCCGCGGCCCGCGACCGCCTGCAGGCCGTCAACCTGGGCGAGGATGCAAAGGCCATTCGCGACGCGACGCTGGCGCTGGACCAGGCAACGAGGCGCTTTGCCGAGCTGATGATGGAGGCTGCCGTCTCCACGGCCATTCGCGGCAAGACCATGGATGCGGCCGATGAAGATCTCGGCGAAGCGGTAACAGCGCCCCACCCGATGGCGCGGGCGGAGTTCAAGTAGGGCTGGTAGGCCGTGGTTTTAACCCCGGCATCAAACCCAGCAAGGAGCACCGGGCGTTAGCCCCTGAGGTAAGCCTGTTCGGGATTCGGGTTGAATCGTAACCGAAATTCCTTGGATCCGAACAGCAGCGAAAGGCAAGGAACCATGACCGAAGCAAACCAGAAAAACATCCCGCCCGACAAGCTCGTGCGCGTCACCTTTCAACCCGAAGGCAAGACCGTCGAGTTCGAGTTCGGCACGATGCCCTACGATCATCACGGCAAGCCGATGAGTTTCCTCGACGTGGCGGAGAACTTCGATATCTTTCTCGACCACGCCTGCGGCGGCGTCTGCGCCTGCACCACCTGCCACCTGTGGATCAAGGACCAGACCGGCATCAGCGAGGCGGACGACGACGAGATTGACCGCATGGATATGGCCGCCGACCAGCAGTTGGAATCGCGTCTGGGCTGCCAGGCGGTCATCACCAAGCCCGGCAATTACGTGGTCGAAATTCCCAAGTGGAACCGCAACTACGTGTCTGAAGGCAAGCCACTGACGCTGGCGGAAGGCAAATAAGGAGCGACCCATGCCGCGCGAGATTCTATGGACCGACGCCGAGGAGATCGGCATTCAACTGCAAGAGAAGCTTCCCGATGTGGACCCGTTGACGGTGCGCTTCACGGACCTTCACCGCTATGTGGTCGAGCTTCCCGGCTTCGCCGACGACCCGACCAAATCCAACGAAAGCCGCCTCGAAGCCATCCAGATGGCATGGCACGAGGAGTTTCAGGAGGCGCAGGGCTGACGTCACTCTATTCCAGAGAGAATCCAACCAGGCCGGCTGCTTCTCGCAGCCTCCTATCGAATGTTAAAAACACATTGCCCTGGGGTTTGCCTTCGCACCACTCCAGCGCTGCGGCAAGTTGAATGGCGTCGGCGGCCCGGAGTGGATGGAGTTCAAGGAGCGAACAGGCTTCGACCGCAATGCTTCCAGTTAAGCCAACAGAATGCCAGTCTCGCACGATTTCCCGCGCAATCCTCTTGCCTGCCACGAACCGATCCTGATCTATTTCACCTGTCCGAACAAGACGATTCAGTCCGCTTGCGATCTCAACTTGGGTTGCCCACCAGGCCACGATATCGTAGCAGTCGTAAATGAACCTCGCCTTTTCTGTGTGGGGTTGCGCAACGCAAAGCGGGATGAGCGCGCTGGAGTCCCAGAAAGCGAACGGTCTCAGCACCGATCCTCGCGCTCTTCTTCCCAAATTTTGTCCATAACCTCTTGCGATATCATCGGGCCAGGCGGCGCGGGCAACTTGTAACCCGCTGGGCGCTGCATTTTCGGCGGGATAAGAATACCTTTGGCTATGAGTCGCCGCTCCCGCTCGTCGTAGTCGTCGACCGGTCCGGCCGGAACCAATCGCGCGACCGGCGTGTTGCGATCAAGAATCAGTACCTCTTCGCCGTTTTTCACATATTGTATGTGGGCGCTGAGTTTGGCCTTCAATTCGCTGATCTTCGCAGTCCGCATAAGCCACTCTAGCACAATGTGACCAACTTGGTCACATTGGCCGAGGCCGGGCCTGCCCTTCCGGCCAAATTCAGCTTCGGCGGCCTGTTAATTCCATTCGTAATCCTGCCGCTCGCTCCACCCGAATGATCCTTCGAAATGCACGAACTCCTTCTCTTTCCCGGGAATGAGGTAGACGCTCAGAACGTCGAACCGCACCGGCGGGCTCGCCTTCATCGGCAACTGGCGCACGTAGTGCCGGGCGAGCTTGCGCAGGGTATTCCGTTTGCTTGAGTCAACGGTAACTTCAGCCGCAGCCATATCGTGCGCTGTGCGCGTCTTCACCTCGATGAAACAGAGCATCGGCCCCTGCCACGCAATCAGGTCGAGATCGCCGCGCTGGTAGCCTGAAGACCAGCGCCGCGCGACGACGGTATAGCCCTTGCGGCCAAGATAAAAGAAGGCAGCGTCTTCGCCGTCGATTCCGGTCGTCAGGTGGGCGGCCCGGTTCGCCGAACCACCATTACGCCGCGCAGCCCATTTCAATCTTGAAAGAGCGTGCTCCAGCCAGTCGATGCGTTTCTGCGCCAGCCATCCCATGACGAATCATTTTCGCCCCGATCAGGAGAACACGCAAATGCGGCCCGATCCTCGATGGAGAACCAGGCATCGTTTACGTTCAAAGCTGAAATGCATGGGAAGTCTCAAGAACCTGTTTAGAAAGCCCCGGTTTTGAAAGGGCACGGCGGGGTACCAGCGTGTTTTAGTACAGGTTCTAAGAGCCTATCCGCGAATAGCTATTTTGTAGCGCCGCTCTCCACAGGTTGTTACGAAACTCAAAATCGAGAGCACATATAGGGGTCGCCGCTCGACGAAAGCCCTATATATTGTTGTCGATGCTCGATATTTTCTGGTTTCGTAACAGACTCTCCACAGCGGCTGTCGTGCGGGTCTCCTGACCCGCACAAGCCGCATCTGGCGGCGTGGGCGCCGCCAGTACAGCCGGTCTGGAGACCGGCGCTACTCGAATGCGCAATTTGCGGATAAGTACTAAGCCGACACAGCCTCCAGCGTCCGCGCTTGTTCGTGCTGCTCTTCAACCTGGGTGAGCGAGTCCTCCAGAATGTCGAGAGCAACCGATGCTTCTTCCTTGCTTACAATGAGCGGCGGACACAACCGCAGCGAAGTCTCGCCACAGCCGAGAATCATCAGGCCCTTCTCAAAGGCGATCGTCTCCACGCGGTTGCGCAGGGCGGTGGCTGGTTCCTTGGTGGCCTTGTCCTTGACCAATTCGATGCCGATCATCAAACCGCGTCCGCGCACGTCGCCCACCAGCGGGTGGCTGTGCTTCCAGCCGCGCAGGCGCTCAAGCATGAACTCGCCCACATGGGCGGCGTTCTCAATGCCCTCGCGCTCCAGAATATCCATGGTGGCCAGCGCCGCGGCAATCGATATCGGATTGCCGCCAAAGGTGGAAGCGTGCGAGCCGGGCACCCAGTCCATGATTTCGGCGCGGCTCATACAGATGCCCAGCGGCATGCCGCTGGCGATGCCCTTGGCCATGCAGACGATATCCGGTTGCACGCCGGAGTGCTCGATGGCCCACCACTTGCCCGTGCGGCCAGCGCCCGATTGCACCTCGTCTGCTACCAGCAGAATGCCGTGACGATTGCAAATGTCTCGCAGCTCGCGCAGGAAGTTGTCCGGCGCCACCACGTAGCCGCCCTCGCCCTGGATTGGCTCGATGAAGATGGCGGCCACTTCTTCAGGCGGAAGGATGGTCTTGAACAGCTTCTCTTCGATGTAGCGCGCGCAGCCCATGCTGAAGGCTTCTTCTTCCTGTTGCCCGCCGCTACAGCCGCGATAGGTATACGGATAGCGGATATGGGTTACGCCGGGAAGCATGGGGCCGAAGCGGCGCTTCTGCTGCGGCTTGGAGCCGGTGAGCGAAAGCGCGCCCATGGTGCGGCCATGGAAGGCGCCCAGGAAAGCGATCACATTCTGGCGTCCGGTGTGGTAGCGGGCCAGCTTGAGCGCGCACTCGATGGCCTCGGCGCCGGAGTTGCCGTAGAAGAACTTGTGCGGCCCCGGCATGGGCGCCACCGCGGAAAGGCGATCCGCCAAGTCGGTGAGCGGCTCGTTGTAGAAGTCCGTTCCCGAGATATGGATCAGCTCGGCAGCCTGCTTTTGAATGGCCGCAACCACCTCAGGATGGCAATGGCCGGTCGAATTCACGGCGATGCCGGCGGCAAAGTCGAGGAACTCATTGCCGTCCACGTCTTCCACGCGGATGCCGCGGCCGCGGCGGGCGACCAGCGGGTAGGAGCGCGTGTAGCTGGGCGAGATCAGCCGTCCATCGGCCTCGACGGCCGCCCTGGCCTTGGGCCCTGGCAGGGGCGTAATGAGCTTCGGCCCGTATTGCGCATACAGCTCTTGCTTGGTCATAGTCTTTTCTCCTCAGCAGATGCGGTTCAGCGGTCCCGGATGCCTTGATATATGGGTGAGGCACGGCCCGGACCCGGTAACGTGGGATCTATCCATTTCTTTTGACCCGGTAAGATCGATAAGAGCGGGTCGCAAAGTGCGATGGAAATTCGTCAGCAGAAGGGAAGTTAGTCGCTTGCGAAGAGGCTAGGTCGAGTGCGGGTGGGCAGCACGCGTAGATGCCGCCGCGGGCAGATGCTGCGGTCGCGCGACCGCGACCAGCGTCTGGCGGCTGGTGCAAGCAGCATCGCGTTGGAAGTAAGCCTGTGCATGGGAGGTCCCGCTGGACTGAGGATAGCCCATTTTTACATCTTCTGTATAGATTCCTTATGCGGACGGCGGCTTGGCGGTCCCGCAAAGCCGCCCATTCGTCCGGCATCCGTGCCCATGCAAGCAGCGGGATGCGCTTCGTTCAATATTCGCAACCCGGCGGCACTCGTGGCGCAGGCACCGGCGGAGCCTGGTTCGCAATGTAGAAGAGGTCAAAGCTCGCTTCGTTGATCAACTCCTGCAGCGACAGGTTGCACGGAACCCCATCGTCCGAACTCGAAGGACCGTTTGTCTGGGCCCACACAATGTCCGTGTAGTCGATGTCCACCCACTGCATGGGTCCCGTTACTGGGGTATCCGCGGGCAAACCGTAATCCTGGCCGAATTCTGTCCCGTAGAAGAAGACCGCCAGCGTGTTGTATGCGGCCAACTCGGGGCTGATGCCCTTGCATTCTTTGTGCATCCTCTCTTGTTGCGTGCATCCCTGCCCCTCTCGGGTAGAGAGAACGTCGGTTGTCACGGACCAGTCGAATTCCGCGCCGCCGAGAATCCGTGTCCCGGCCGAAGTCTGCGGAAGCCCCGTGAGAACCTTCACGCCGCCAACGCCGATCCCAGTGTCCCCATCCTCGGGAGTCGTCGCGCTCGAAGCCGTCATCCCGCCCACCTGGGTGGCCAGTTGACGGCCGTATTCCGTCGACAGGAAATAAGACAGAACCTGCGTCTTGGCGTCACAGGACATGGGGTACTTGGCGGCGGTCGAGCAATCGGCTGTGAACAGCCAACCGCCGTTCTCGATAGGTTTTTCGCCGAACTCGGGAAAGTCGTCGCCGGAGTCCGGGCTCAAGAACAAGGTGACGTTCTTGAAGATCTCCTCGTAGGTCTGGATGGCTGTCACCCACTGCTCAACGAATATTTGATCGGAGTGCTGGTATTCGTAGGACGAGAGTTGATCGGAGTTTCCAATCAGCGTGCTCCACGCATGGTCTGCTTTCACGCCCGGGCTCTGACGCGAACCGTTGCGGGAGGTAGGCAGAATCATTTCGGTGGAAGCGCAGATGGGTCCGGCAATGGCAATGGCGACGAAGTCCTTGTCGTCCCCGAACTTGGCGTTGACCTCGATCAAAAACTGCTGCCACCAATACTGGTAAATCCCGCTCCAGGGCAGCGGCATCTTGTTGCCGTCGGCGTGTTGCATCTCCGGAAATTTGGAAAAGGTCACAAAGCCGCAATTGGGCACCGGGCCGTTATTCGCGGTGCCGAAGAGCGTGTCGCAAGTGGGGAGAAGTCTGTCGAAAAGCCATGAGGGAGAATCGACGCCAGGGGTAAGGATCAGTTGCACTTGCTTGCCCGTCGCCTTGGCCTCCGTGAATACATCGTCCAGGTAGCTCCAGTCGTTGCCGTTTTCATCCGTGCCTGGCTTGCAGTTGTTCAACGATGCGCAGTCCGGGTCGCTTTTCTGGACGCGGTCCCAATAAATTCCAAAGGTGATGCCCGCCACGCCGGGGTTGTCATTCAGCATGCCATAGTAGAGGTTGCGCAGGAAGGTATGCTCGTCCTCTCCATTAAAACCAGAGGACTTGCGATACTTTCTGTAAGCTTTGATCGCGTTGTCGACCGAGACGTGAGCGTAAACGCCCAGCGGCGCCTGGTGATAGTCTTGCCCGTCAGCACGAGACAGGCCGGACCCGGCCAAAAGTATGAAACCAAGGGCGGCGACAAGGTTGTTTTTCGACATGAGAGACCTCCAATTGGGAAGGCGCGGCGGGGAATTGTGGCCGCAATAAGGTTGACGCATCCGATTGAAGGGCGGATTATATCACGGGCCCTCCGCTCCTGGTTTCACCGTTCCGCCCGCTCAATCGGGATGTTTTCCCTGCTGGCATCTCGAAGGAAAAGGTTGCGCGCCCAAATCGACGCAAGAAGCGAGAAGCGCCGGTGCGCCGCTCAGGCTACGATTGAATCACCTCGATGGCGAATCCCACTCTCCAGCCTGCGTACCCCAAAAAGAAAGCGGCCACCACCGCCTCCATCGTTCTCGCCTTCGCGAGTGTCTACTTTTTCTGGGGATCGACCTACACCGCCATTCGCATTGGCGCGGCGGACATGCCCGCGCTTCTGCTTGCCGGCACGCGCTTTCTCATCGCCGGCGCAATTCTGCTCGCCTGGTGCCGCTGGCGCGGTTTGCGCCTGATTTGGCCTGCCGCGAACATGGCGCGCCTGGCTCTGATCGGCCTGCTGCTGCTGGCCGGCGGCAACGTGGGCCTGGTCTTCGCCGAGCGCACTGTTCCCAGCGGGCTGGCTTCGCTGGTGCTCGCCGTTACACCGCTTTACGTCGCGCTGATTGAGATGTTTCTTCCGCAGGGCGAGCCGCTTCCGGCGCGCGGCTGGTTGGGGATGGCCTTGGGATCTGTGGCGCTCGGTGTACTCGTATGGCCGTCCCTGCAGTTGGGCCTGGCCGGCGACCGCGCCCTGCTGCTGGCCCTGGGAGTGCTGCTTGCCGGCGGCTTCTCCTGGACCGTTGGCAGCATTCTATCTCGCCGCTCGCGCTTGCCTGTGAACAGCTTTGTGGCCGCGGCGTGGCAGATGTTGGCTGCGGGCGTCGTTTCAACCGCAATGGGGACGGCCCTCGGCCAATGGCCGCAATTTCACCTGACTCATGCCGCCATTGGATCGCTTGCCTGGCTCATTACCGGCGGCTCGCTGCTCGGATACACCTGCTTCATCTACCTGCTGGAGCACGTGCCGGTTGCCAAAGTCTCGTCTTACTCCTACGTAAACCCTGTCGTCGCGGTGCTGCTGGGAATCTTCATTCTCCATGAGCGACCGGCACCAACGGAGTTTGCCGGCATGGCGGGAATTGTCGTGGCCGTGTTCCTGCTCACCACGGCGCAGGTGCGAGCGAAAGGCACCCCGGCGTCCGTGGAGGAGTTGGAGCAGATGCCCGCGGAGTGACGCAGATCTTTACTTAATCAGTAATCCCCACACCACAGAGGCCACCCCAACGGCTGAAGCGCCCATTCCCAGGTACCAGTAAATGCGGCTGCGGGTAAGCAGCGTGACAGAGCTTACGACAAGGCCGATCTCGAGCAGAGTTTCGGCGAGATCGAAATACTTGGCCTTGTCCTCGGCCAGTTTCACATCTCCCTCAAGTGCCAGGGCTTCTTTCTGCTCATCCTTGAAGTCGTCGGCCCATTTTTCCTGGTGGCCAGACCAATCCTTAACGTCCTTCGCTGCCCTATCCTTGTCGGCCAGGGTCAATACGCTGAGCAGCTCGGTGGACAGGTGCGTGTCGTAGGCGCGGTTCTTCTTGGCCTGGTACTCGTTCCAGACGTCGCTGGCCTCCGCCCGCTTGAGCACTGCCCTGGTTTCGGCGCGGTGGCCGAGAACGGTGGTCACGGCTACCAAAACCGCGAGTACGCTCATGGTGAATGCGACGGGGCGCAGGGTCGACTCTCCGCCTTTTTCAGCCTGTTCTTTCAGTTCGGATACTTCATTGGCTTCCATGGTGCGATCTCCTGAGAGTTGGGAAGTTACTTGCGCTTCCAGCGTACTCCGTCTTTCGAATCTTCAATGACCACGCCCTTCTCCGCCAATTCGTTGCGAATCTGGTCGGCACGGCCAAAGTTGCGCTGCCGCTTGGCCTGGGTGCGCTCCGCAACCAGCGCGTCAATGGCCTCATCGGTCAGCGATTGACGAGCGAGCAACCCCGGAGCCACGTCGGCAAGTCGCCCGGCTCCCGCTGCCCACTCCAGCGCATGGCGGGTAGGCTCGGCGTCGCGATCCTCAATCACGTCGAAAACGGCGTCAAAACTGGCCAGCACCGCCAGAATCGCATCGCGATCGTCGGCCAGAAGCTGTCCCTGGTCGATGGCTGTGTTGGCGGTGCGGATAAGGTCGAAGATCGGTGCGCGCGCTTCCGCAGTGTTCAAGTCGTTGGAAAGAGCGGCAAAGTAGTCCGCCTGCGCCACTTGCGCGGCGGCCTGCAACGTGGGGTTGGAGCCGGGGGCAAGACTGGCCTGCTTGAGCCGTTGCGAAAACGTACGCAGACGCTCGATGGCGTTGGTGGCTTCCGTTAGACCGTCGAAAGTGAAGTTGAGCTGGTGCCGGTAAGGCACTGAAACCAGCGCCAGCCGAATGGCCGAGGCTTTGTAGCCCTTCAGCAAAAGGTCGCGCAAGGTGAAAAAGTTGCCTTCGCTCTTGGACATCTTGCGCCCGTCCACGAGCAAAAAGCGGACGTGCATCCAGTGGCGGGCGAAAGGCTTGTGCGTCACCGACTCGCTTTGCGCGATCTCGTTTTCGTGATGCGGAAACATCAGGTCTTCTCCGCCGGCATGAAGATCGAAGCTCTCGCCCAGGTACTCCATCGCCATCGCCGAGCACTCGATGTGCCAGCCAGGCCGGCCGCGGCCAATGGCTGTATCCCAGGACGTTTCGCCGGGCTTGGCGGCTTTCCATAGGGCAAAGTCGCGGGCGGAATCCTTCTCGTATTCGTCCACGTCCACGCGCGCGCCGTCTTCCATGCCGCTCAAGTCTTTCTTGCTCAGCTTGCCGTACTCGGGAAATGCTGCCAGGCGGAAGTACCACGATCCGTCCTCAGTCTGGTAAGCGGCGCCGGCGGCAGCCAGCTTCTGGATGAGTTCCACCATGCGCGGAATGTGTTCCGTGGCGCGGGCAATGATCTCCGGC
>Ga0302325_10025925_pt1 | contig 12180 bp, 9 predicted proteins | sample Palsa_T0_2_FD_201948 | JGI IMG/M metagenome (GOLD analysis project Ga0302325, IMG submission 201948) | Peat permafrost microbial communities from Stordalen Mire near Abisko, Sweden - Palsa_T0_2 | ecosystem: Environmental > Terrestrial > Soil > Palsa > Peat permafrost | place: Sweden: Abisko...
CTTCATCGCGTCGGAGTACGCTTTCGCACGAGCATCGTGGTTCAGTTTCTTGGAGTCGCTGTAAAAGGCGGCAATTGCCGCAATGTACGCCTTCTCGCGCGGAGTGGTCGGGCCGTCGGTAGTTTTCGCCTGGTGAACTTCGTCCTGTCCGCGCTGGATTACCTCGGCATCTGGATTGTTCCAGAGCTGATGCCACAGGCTCATGGCCACGCCCCAATGAGCCATGGCGCAGTGAGGATCGTCGGTGGCAATCTGCATGAATTCTTTCTCCGCCTCTTCGTACCAAAACGAATGCAGCAGGGCCACGCCGCGCTCGAACGGCTTCTGAACCGATGGGGCGCAGGAAACCGGGAAGATGACCGTGCCCAGTTGCGCGGACGTCAGGTCTTCGTGGTGATGTTGGCCTTTATCATCGTCGGCGACGGCAGTGCCGGCGAAGGCAGCTAGCGTGAAAACAGAGACAAAGAGCAGCAAGTACACGATACGTTTCATAAGAACCCCACGAGAAGCGAGTCTAGTCGAGCAGGAAGCGGAGGGTCAAACAGGTACCTCCGGGGCTAAAGCGTCCGATCATCCGGGCGCTATCGCAGCGCTGGAAGCGCTGCGCCACCCAAAATCACGCTCTGGGCCAAGAAGGTCTGCCGCGAAGATCGTTATGTACGATGGCGCACATGGCGAACTTCTGGTACACTTCGCGGCAATCGGACTTGGGTTGGGTTATGGGGCCACTGGGCGTGCCTTCCATTCTCCCGGTAAGAAAACGCCGGAAGCAGAATTCACGCAGACAAATCATTTTATCCGCAGGGGGTAGCCATGGATGTGCACCCTGGGCCAGAGAAGCGTCGTGTTGCTCAAGCAAAGCTCGCCGAGTTTGAACCTATCCGGCGGGCTCTCAGCGAAAACGAAGACTGGTATCAGGATCTAGTCGAGCACAGCCAGGATCTGCTGTGCATTCACGATCTTGCAGGCCGGCTGCTGTCGGTGAATCCCGCTCCTGCGCGGATGCTCGGGTACAGCGTTGAAGAAATTCTGCAGATTCCCCTGCGGGAGTTGATTGCTCCGGAGTTCCGCCCCCAGTTTGATGCCTACCTCAGCCAGATCGAGCGCGTGGGTGAGGCTCGTGGATTCATGACGGTGATGACGCGGGCGGGCGAGCGGCGCATCTGGGAATATCACAACACGCTGCGGAGCGAAGGTGTGGAGACTCCGATCGTGCGAGGTCTGGCGCACGACGTTACCGAACAAAAGTCTGCCGAGAAGCTGGCACGCGAGGCCAGCGAGAATCTGCTTGACAAAGTGGGCGAAAACGAGCGCACCATCCGGGAACTGAAGCTCTTCCGAACTCTGGTGGACCAGAGCAACGACGCCATTGAAGTGGTGGATCCGGAAACGCTGCGCTTTCTCGATGTCAATGAGACAGCCTGCTCCGAGCTTGGCTACAGCCGCGAGGAACTTCTATCTCTGAGAGTTTTCGACATTAATCCTGCGATTACCGAGTCTTCGGTGGTGAAGATTAAGGCGGAGTTGCGGAAATCGGGATCCTGGGTGATAGAAAGCGTCCACCGGCGAAAGGATGGATCGACTTTCCCCGTGGAAGTCAGCCTGAGGCGGGTCCAGTTGGAGCGGGATTATGTCGTTACCATCGCCCGCAACCTCACCGAGCGCAAACGGGCTGAGGCACGGCTGCGGGAATATGAGCGAGTCGTCGAAGGGCTGGAGGAGGTGATCGCGGTGGTGGATCGGGATTACCGCTATGTGATCGCCAATCGCGCCTTTCTCAACCTTCGGGGAATAGCGAAAGAACAGGTCATAGGCCGTCTCGCCAGCGAAGTGATCAATAAGGACGACTTTGAGACGGTTTTCAAGCCGAAGCTCGATGAGTGTTTTCAGGGCAAAGTCGTCCGGTTCCAGATGAGTTACCAGTATCCCAAGATAGGAGAGAGGGACTTACTCGTGTCGTACTTCCCCATCGAGGGTCTAGTGGGCATCGATCGAATCGCCGCTGTCGTGCAGGACATCACCGAGCACAAACGGGCTGAGGCACGGCTGCAAGAATACGAGAGAGTCGTCGAGGGTTTGGAGGACATGATCGCGGTGGTGGACCGCGAATACCGCTACGTCATTGCCAACCGGGAATTCCTGAGGCGTCGGGGCTTAGAGAGAGAACAACTGATCGGGCGCACTGTCATGGAGCAGCTGGGTTCGGAAGGAATGAGCAAGGAGGCTGTTGCACTGGTCAAAGAAAAGATGGATGAGTGCTTCCAGGGTAAAGTCGTGCAATACGAGTTGACGTACCAATATCCTTCGCTAGGCCCGAGAGACTTATTCCTGTCGTACTTCCCCATCGAAGGCCCAACGGGCGTCGATCGAATCGCCGCTGTCTTTCAGGACATCACCGAGAAGGTAAAGTTGGAAGAAGAGCGCAGGAGCACCGAGGAAGACTTGCAGCAGCACGTAACGCGATTGCAAGAAGTCACGGAAGAACTACGGGTGGCCAAGGAGAAGTTGTCCGAAGAAAAGCTTTACCTGGAAGAAACCATCGACAGCGAACTCGGGTTCGGGGAAATAATTGGCCGCAGCAGCGCCTTGAAAGAGGTAATGGCAAAGGTGGCCAAGGTCGCTCCCAGCGACGCTACCGTGCTGCTGCTGGGCGAAACCGGTACGGGCAAGGAGTTGGTGGCGCGCGCGCTGCACCGCATGAGCCAGCGGGATGGTAAGAGTTTCATCAAGCTGAACTGCGCCGCCATCCCCTCGGGCCTGCTGGAAAGCGAGTTGTTTGGCCACGAGAAAGGAGCCTTCACCGGCGCGGTTGCGAGGAAACTCGGACGCCTGGAGCTGGCCGACCGGGGCACGCTTTTTCTGGATGAAATTGGAGAGGTTCCGCTCAGCTTGCAGCCCAAGCTGCTGCGGGTGCTGCAGGATCTGGAGTTCGAACGGCTAGGCGGCACACAGACCTTGAAAGTCAATTTTCGACTGCTGGCGGCGACCAACCGGGATCTGCTGCAGAGCGTAAAGGCGCGCGAGTTTCGCAGCGACTTGTATTACCGCCTGAATGTGTTTCCTATCTACATACCGCCGTTGCGGGAGCGGCGGGAGGATATCCGGCCACTGGTCGAGCACTTTGTCCGCAAGTTCGCCGGTCGAATGAAAAAGTCCATCACCAGCATTCCGTCAAGAACCATGGAAGCGCTGGTGCGGTGGGAGTGGCCGGGCAACATCCGCGAACTGGAGAACTTCCTGGAGCGCTCGGTCATTCTCACTCCGGGCTCGGTTCTGCAGTCGCCGCTCTCCGAATTGCAAATGGCCGTTGCCGGGGACAAGGGTGGCAAGGACGTTAGTCAACGCGATAAGGAACGCGAACGCATTCTTCGCGCTCTCCGCGATTGCAACGGCCGGCTCGGAGGACCCGACGGCGCAGGCGCGCGGCTGGGCTTGAAACGCACCACTCTGCAGTCCAAGCTCGATCAGTTCGGGATCAAGCCGGGAACGTTTCGGGCGTGACGTTTTTTGTGCATCTGACCTTGTGTATCTGACGAAGATGCGCGATGAGGTATTCTTTCCTTCATGACCCCACGATTTAAACGAATCCTGGAAGCGGCAACCTGGTTTGTCGTGGGCTTTGTGGCTCACATGTTGCTGCTTTACTTCCACCACCATCCTGGCTAGCCTGCGAATCCAGTGTTGGCCTTCCTATGCGCCATTCAAACACGAGAAAAGCCCCTCGCTTGCGCGAGGGGCTTTCTCCGGGGGAGAGACTTGGGCGAAGCGCCCTTGGGTCCCAACACTGGTTGAATGTGACTACTTCGGTTGCTGTGGCTGGTCCGTTGTGGTCGCCGGAGCCGAAGAATTGCTGGAGAGCTGCTCCAGATCATTCTTCAGCAGGCTGATTTCCACGCGCCCGCCGCTGATGTGCTTGGTCTTCGCATCCGCGTCCGTACCCGCTACCGGGGCATTGCCCATGCCCACGAGGAAAATCCGGTAGACCGGAATCTCGTGGTTGAGCACCATGTAGCGCACCACGGACTCGGCCATTTTCTGCGAGTTCTGGATTGCGATCTGACCCTTGCCGGAAGAGAAGCCCTGTACTTCGATGATGTAGCCGCGCTGGCCCTGCACCGTGTTCGCCATCTCATCCAGAGCGTCCTTGGCGTTTTTGCTCAACATGGTCTGGCCGGGCTTGAAGCGGATTTCGGTCTGGTTCGACGCCTTGTACTGGTCGATGTTGCCGACTACCGTCTCGACGGTCTGGATGCGGGTAGTGGCCTGCTGCGCGCTCTGCTGCGCCATGGTGGCCTTGTTGCCGGCATCAATGGCGTGCTGATCGGCCTCGTTGGCTTTGTTCGAAGCCAGCTGAATGCCAGCCTGAGCCCGCGTATCGGTGTCCTTAATCGACTTGCTGTTGGCGGCGGTCAGATCGTCCAACTCATTGACGCGATCACGGATGGGATCGGTCTGCCGCTTCACATAGTTCTTGCGGGCAAATGGGTTCACGCGACCCCAGAAACCTTCCCGGCTGGGTGGTTGAAGAGGCTGTTTGCCGGTCGCGGTTGCCGTGTCCGTCGACTGCATCGGCTGCGATGCGGCCGGCTGGTTTGGCTGATCTTGAGAAGATGAAGGCGAAGTCTGTGCCAAGGCCGGAAACGCGAGCACTGCGGCCAAGGGCAAGGTCATGAGAATGCGGCTGTTCATAGTAAACTTCCTCCAAGTTGGGGGAGCGTTTTGGGGCTCCACTCCAGCACGCCGAAACGGGCGTGTTGCGTGATTTTTGATTGCGTCCCCTAAAACTGCAGACCGTGAAGCAAGCGGTGACCGCTTTGCCGGCATGCGCTGACGCAACGCACGCCTGAACATTTCAAACTCCAGGCTCCGCAAACCTTGCTGGCGCCCGCCTTTTCTATTACAGGTCGGGTGCCAAACCGGGATCGGAAATTGTCGAGCTAAGTCCCTGATATCTAAAGACATTGTACGTCTGATGCGGGCGGAAGGATAGCCTGAGGGGCTTCCGGCAGGGTAATTTTGGCAAACCTGATATAAAAACTGCGTGTATCCGGAGTGGGGGAGGGACAACCTTGATAATCAAAGAGTCCGGAAAATGCTTGCTGGCCCGCAGGATTGTGGTGGGTGCGGCACCACCGGAGTGCCCGGAAAATACTTTCCTTTCGCGGATCGCTTGCAGCTTATACGGCCACGGAAGAGGAAGGCAATACGGAACACGGGAACGATGAACGGATTCGCGGGGAAGAAGTGCGGCGGGGGCCGAGGATTCTGTTTGATGAAGTAGCGGCGGTTGCAGGGTTGAAATGAGAGTTCGGCCCGGCGGGGGAACCTGCGCTGGCACTTTTTTCCGGTCGGCGACGATCTCATCATTCGTTAGGACATGTAGGAAAAGCTTGTGTCAAGCGGCTAGAGCGATCGGAATTCATCTTCGAACCAGGTATGGAAGAGAATCAGGAATTTCTTCCGGAGCGGCGGCGATGTTTGCGGCAGATGGTGCATGCGCCTGCGTTTGCCAGTTTTGATGGCGTAAGCGGCGGGATGATTCTGGATTTGAGCGAGGAAGGATTGTCGATGCAGATGGGTCAAGCGCTCGATGGCGTCGACAAGAGTCGGCCAGTGCGGCTGGAGCTTGATCTCTCCCCCAGTGGGCACGTGGAGACTACGGGCTATATCGCGTGGGCCGATGCGCTGGGACGCGCTGGAGTGCGCTTCTCGGACTTGCCCGAGGCAGCGCGGCGGCGGTTGAACGAGTGGTTGACGGTAAATGCCGGAGCGCCCAGCCACATCGCTCCGAAAGTAGCACTGGACCGAGGATGGGGTTGGGGCGCGGCAGGAAACCCCGGGAGCCGTGATCGGGAACACATGGCGATCAGTCTGGAGGCAGACACCGAGACGCCGGAAACGCCGGGGGGAAATGGGAGTGAACGTCATAATTCGGCGACGGTGCAATACGAATTCAGTTCGCTGGGCACCGATCTCACGGCAACGCTGCGGCTCATCGGAGAGCGGGCGCGGGCACTGACGCGGGGCACGGGCGCGGCGATTGCGCTCATCCACAAGGGCGGCGTGATCTGCCGGGCGAGCGTTGGAGTCAGCGCGCCGGCGCTGGGAACGCGGCTGGACGTGAACTCCGGTCTTTCAGGCGAGTGCTTTCGCGAAGGAAAAACTTTGCGCTGCGACGACGCGGAACATGATCCGCGCGTGGATTTGGAAAGCTGCCGGAGGCTGGGCGTGCGTTCGATTCTGGCGGCGCCGGTTCGCTATGAGCGGGATACGGTGGGGCTGCTCATGGTGTTCGCACCCGAGCCTTTCAATTTTGATGAGGGCGATGTAGCGGTGGTGGAAAGCCTGGCGCATACCGTGATTCGGAGCATGCGGCAGGCGGAGGCGATCGGACGGGAATAGCAACTTTGGTTTCTCGCTACGCGAAAGTACCGTCCGCTCAACATGAGCAATAAATAAAGGCCGCGTTCAGAAATAAGCGCGGCTTTTTGGTTGTCGTGTGCAGAAATCAAAATCCAAGCCCAAGCCCAAAATCTAAAGTCAAAGGCAGCGGGCGAGGGCGCCCGCTCCACAACGAACTCAGGCCACACTTGCTAGGATTTCTTCCGAGGTTTTAGCGACTCCCAATCTTTGTCCGTTAGAGCTCGGCCCAGCGTGCTGAATTCGCCGGCGCCTTGCAAGAATTCTCCACCGTCCATGCGGATGACTTCTCCGTTGATATAAGACGAGCCGTCGCTTACCAGGAACGCGGCGAGGTTGGCTAATTCTTCTTTCGTGCCGAAGCGGTGCATGGGGTTGCGATCCAACGCTAAGACTTCCAGGTCGGGACGTGGGAGGACTCGCGAGAACGCGCCTTGTGTTGGAATGGGGCCGGGCGCGATGGCGTTCATGCGTATTCCGCGATTGCCCCACTCGACGGCGAGGCTGCGGGTGAGAGCCTCGACTCCGGCTTTGGAGACGGCGGAGGGTACGACGTAGGCCGAACCGACCGGGGCATAGGTGGCAGAGATACTCAGGACGGTGCCGGGGTGAGAGGATTTGAGCCAGCGGCGTCCGCAGGCCATGGTGGCGTGGAGCGTGCCGAGGAGCACGATGCCGATCACGGACTCGAACGCGCGCGGAGAGAGTTCTTCGGTGCGGGCAATGAAATTGCCGGCGGCGTTGTTGACGAGAACGTCGAGGGGTCCGGCTTTCCAGATGGTATCGATCATCAACTCGACGGCGTCGAGATTGCGAACATCGCAGGGGAGGGCGTGGATCGGGCCGTGAGCGGCAGAAGAAAGTTCGGCCGCCGTCTTCTGCAGCACTTCTTCGCGGCGGCCACAGATGTAAACCGTGGCGCCGAGCTGCAGGAAGCGGTGAGCCATGGCTTTGCCGAGTCCGGTACCGCCGCCGGTGATGAGGATGCGCTTGTTATGGAGAAGATCGTCGCGAAACATGAGTTCGTTACTCCGATTCGTAGAAGCAATCTTGTCATACCGAACCGGGCGAAAGCCCGGGGAGGAGCCTGCTTTTGGTTGGCCGGAATGAACAAATTATATGGGGTGACGACGGTGAAGAGTGTCGATCGCGATTAAATATTGCGACGATCAAATATTGCACGCCACGCGAAATCCGTAGTCGGCATAGCGGAAGTCGGAAGGGATGCTGGAACGGGCGGAGCAGCGGGCTACTTTTACGTGATGGCGCCATGATCCGCCGCGGGAGGCTTTACGCTCGCCGATTCCTAAGCGAAGCTCGGGTCCGCGCGGATTGCGCTCGGGCGCGACGGCATAGTAGTTGGGATCGTACCAGTCGCTGCACCACTCGTGGACGTTATCGCAGATGTTGTAGAGGCCGAAGGCGTTCGGCGCGTAGTGGGCCACGGGCTCGGGTCCGGTTTGCCAGCGGGTCGCGTAGTTGGGGAGAGATTGCGGCGGGTCGTTGCCCCAGGGGAAATCTCTTTGGTCGAGATCGCCGCGAGCGGCACGCTCCCACTCGGCTTCGGTGGGAAGACGGTAGGCTCGCCCGGTTTGCGAGGCAAGCCACTGGCAGTAGCGGTCAGCGTCGATCCAGGAGACTCCGGTTACGGGCTGCTGAGGATGGTTGAAGTTCTGGTCATGCCAGAATGGCGGAGGGTCAGACGCCGTGGAGTGCAGAAAGAGCGCGTATTCAGCGTTCGTGACTTGCGTGGCGGCCATGAGGAAAGCGTCGATCCAGACGCGGTGGACGGGACGTTCGCAATCCTGACCGGAGGCGGAGCCCATAAGAAACCAGCCTTCGGGGATGGAGACGAGCAAGGGCTCGATGGCGGGATAGATAGCGATTCCCTTGTGCAAATAGTCCTCACGGGAACAGGCGGGCCAAAGAGATTCTATGCGGGCGGGAGTGGGAATGGCAATTGAGGAACGGCCGTTGCAAGGATTGATCAACTCCTAAAGCCTGTCATCCCGAGCGGAGCGAGAAACCTTGGTTCTTGCCTACAGCGGCGGTCACAGCTAGCGCAGGCGAGAACCCTGATCCCTCGCTTCGCTCGGGACGACACTCTTTTCGCAGGAGACAACACTTCTTCAAGGACTAGCCACTAACGCTTCGCCGCTATCGGCGCTCTGGCCGTTTCGGGAGGCGCGGTCGGCATGGTGGTGACTCGTGCGCCCTGCGGCGAAGTCTGCGCTCCCGCTGCCGGTTGTGCATGCGCTGGAGTCGCAATCAATCCCAGCGCCTTGCGCACTTCGGTGTCGAGCTTGGCCATGGTGTCTTTGTTGTCTTTGAGGAACTGGCGGGCATTTTCGCGGCCCTGGCCGATGCGCTCGCCCTTGTAGCTGAACCACGACCCGGACTTTTCGAGAATGTTATTGTTCACAGCGAGATCGAGCAGGTCGCCTTCCCGCGAAATGCCTTCGCCATAGAGAATGTCGAACTCGGCTTCGCGAAACGGCGCCGCCACTTTGTTCTTCACAATTTTTACCCGGGTGCGTGAGCCGGTGACGATGTCGCCTTCCTTAATGGCTGCGATGCGCCGGATGTCGATGCGCACCGACGAATAAAACTTCAGCGCGCGCCCGCCCGTCGTGGTCTCCGGATTGCCAAACATCACGCCGATTTTCTCTCGTATTTGATTAATAAAGATCAGGCAGGTGCGCGACTTCGAAACCGTTCCCGTCAGCTTGCGCAGCGCCTGCGACATCAGCCGCGCCTGCAGGCCCATGTGGCTGTCTCCCATTTCGCCATCGAGTTCGGCCTTGGGCACCAGCGCCGCCACCGAATCCACCACCAGCACGTCGATGGCGTTCGAGCGCACCAGCGCTTCCGTGATCTCGAGCGCCTGCTCGCCGTAGTCCGGTTGCGAAACCAACAGGTTGTCCACGTCGACGCCCAGCTTCTTCGCGTAGCCGGGATCGAGCGCGTGCTCGGCATCCACAAACGCCGCCATACCGCCGGTTTTCTGCGCCTCGGCAATTACTTGCAGAGTAATGGTGGTCTTGCCGGAAGACTCCGGTCCGAATACTTCCACCACGCGTCCGCGCGGAAAGCCGCCCACGCCGAGCGCAGCATCAAACGAGATCGCGCCGGTCGAGATCACCGAGATAGGGACGATCGCTTCCTTCGACCCCAACCGCATGATCGAACCTTTGCCAAACTGCTTTTCAATCTGCGCAACCGCCAACTCAATTGCCTTGCCCCGTTCATCCGCCATGGGAGTGTGGCTCCTTTAAGAGTGCAAAACTAATCTTGCCGGATTATACATATAGATTGAAGCGAAGAAAAGGCGAATCTGAATAATAAACAGTGGAAATCATCCCGAAATGGGCACCTAGAATGCAGCGCTGGCACTCCTGCCCGCGAAATCTATCCAGAAAGAGGAACGAGGTGTGCTGCAATCCATTCGTGAAGCAGGGCGAAGCGGAACTTGCCTTCGGCCATGTTTTTCATCATGAACGCAAAGGCAGCCGCGCTGCTGACGTCCAGATCGAATCCGTTCACTAGGAGAAATGTGTGCATCGCGGCAAATCCCACCCGTTTGTTGCCGTCGAGAAAGGCGTGATTATTGACCAGCGACTCCAGCAGCGCGGCTGTCTCTTCGCTCAGGTCGTTGTAGTAACCCATCTGGGGACGGAAAACCGCTGCTTCCAATGCGCCCTGATTCAGCATCCCGTGCTCGCCGCCGTATTCCTCAATCTGGTGATGGTGAATTGCGATGACTTCAGCCACGGTCAAATAGACGCGCTCGGCCGTCACTTAGCGAGCCGCTTGTACAACTCACGGTACTTTTCGTTGGAGCGGCGATAGGCGGCCATCACCTCTGGCCTCACCATGCGTTGCGAAGGGACCACGTTGTGCAGGTAATGCTCCAGCGCCCGCTCCAGCACAAAGCGCTGCGACTGCCCGTTCGCCTTGGCGACGGAGACGAGCTCCGCATAAAGCTTGGCATCAATTTCAGGAGCGATCTTGACGGAACGAGGCATGGGTGGCTCTGAGTCAGATTCTAGCTGGGTGGACTGGCAGGATCAAGATAAATCTAGAGATTGCTACAGACTGGGCAGTTTACGTCCGTGTGTTTCATCGAGATCCCACAATCACGACACATCCTGCCACAGTGAAGATGGCGCCGATTCCGACAAACAGAACCTGAACGCCTCTTTCCCCACCGCACGCCCAGACGCGGGCAATGAAAGGCGGACTGGCCTGTGTTCTGGCAAAGAACTTCCGCCCGTTCGTCTTGCTGAAGAGTACATTCGCGATGCCAATCGCGAGGAAAAACCCTCCGAGGTACAGGTGGTCTGGCCGAGGTCGGAACACATAAATCATGAAGGCCATCCAGACAGCGAGAAACACCAGCAGTCCGATAACCCAGCGCATAAAGAGCTAATCTACCTCTGCAGCAAATCCACCGGCGCCGTCACATCGTGCACGCGGAAATACTTAGCCAGCGCCGGATATTTCCGCGCCACGGCCTCATACATCGCATAAGCGACGTTGCGGTAGGAAACATGCCCCGCCGGCGTGGTGCGCAGCTCAGAGATGTACACGGCCTCGGCGAAGTCCATCTTGAATAGGGCGCGCTTGCGATAGGCCAACGGAATCGCGTACTGCGAATTCTCTTCCGCTTCAGGCGCATTGCGCGCGGCCAGCTTCTCCACCGCCGCCTGCGTGCGCCGCATAGCGGCGTCGAAGAGGCCGCGCATGCCGGCATCTTCCACATCGAGCAGCATTTCGTAACCGTGCTGGGTGGTGAACCCCTGCATCACCTGGATGCAGCGGCGGTGACGGTGCATGTCGCGGAAGCCGCCCGTATCCATGAGGATGTCGAAGCGGAACTGTTGCCCGGCGCGGAAGCCGCGCAGCATTTCGTCGTGCTTGCCGCGATGCCGCAAGCCGAGGTCGATAATCTCGCGCCGGAATCTCTCTCCCGAAACCTGCAGCGCCTGCCGCACCTGGCGATAGGAGTGGTGGCAGTGCTCGTAGAGCAAAGTGGTCGCAATCTCAACTTCGAGCGGCTCCTCGTCGAGCAGATCGACGATCGCCTTCGAGGGCGCAACCGACTCGCTTTTCATCAGCTCGCGCGCGGCCTGCCGCAGCTCGCGGCGCGTTTCCATCTCATACCGATTCGGGTCGGCGTACTTGACCAAAGTCGGCGCGACCCGAACCTCATGCAGCAATTCCTGCTCAGCCCGCGCACCCAACTCCGGACTCACCTTCCGAATCTCCTCCACCAGGCCGCGCAACGACTCAGCATTCACGTTGTAAGCCGCCGACGTTGCCGCCTTTTTCAGCGACTCGCCGAGAACGCGCACTTCCTTGTGCGCGTGCGAGAGCAGATGCGCAACCTGGGTTTCAAGAGTCCGCGCGTTGACGATCTCGCCTAGGGAAGTATTCGTAGCCAGAGGCAAGAGGTAGCGCGTGATGTCGAAGGCCCGCGCCTTCAGCGTGCGTTCGTAAGCTTCCTGCTTCATGTCGGCGGGCTTGGGCGTGATGCTGATCAGGTGCTGCGTCATGTGCGCCGAGAGCGCGTCATATTCCAGAAAAAGACTATCCAGCGTCTCGCGGTAGAGCTTGCGGGCTTCGTCGTCGGCGCCGAAGTCCGGCATGTAATAGCCGCTCTTCTTGAAGTCCTGATAGCGGGTCGAGCGCTCCTGCCCATCCCAGCGCTGTTCGTCGGAAAGTTCGATCGCAGCAAGAATCGAAAGCCGCTCGACGGCC
>Ga0302325_10025926_pt1 | contig 12180 bp, 8 predicted proteins | sample Palsa_T0_2_FD_201948 | JGI IMG/M metagenome (GOLD analysis project Ga0302325, IMG submission 201948) | Peat permafrost microbial communities from Stordalen Mire near Abisko, Sweden - Palsa_T0_2 | ecosystem: Environmental > Terrestrial > Soil > Palsa > Peat permafrost | place: Sweden: Abisko...
AGACCACATGGACCTGACCAAGCGACAGCAGGAGATCTTCGACTTCATCAAGCGCTATTCGGCGATGAACGGCTATCCGCCGACCGTGCGTGACATCGGCAAGGCGGTCGGGCTGGCGTCGTCCTCGACCGTCCACGCCCACCTGGCGAACCTCGAGCGGATCGGCCTGCTGCGTCGTGACCCGACTAAGCCACGGGCGATCGAGCTGCTGGACCGGGCGACTGCCGGGGTGCGCGGATTCGTCAAGCCGGGGCTGCCGCTCGTCGGCCAGGTCGCCGCCGGTCAGCCGGTCGTGGCCGAGGAGAACATCGAGGAGTACATCCAGACGCCGGATTTCGCCGGCGGCGCCGAGGGCGAGTTCCTACTGCGGGTCCGTGGAGAGTCGATGATCGAGGCGGGCATCCTCGAGGGCGACCTCGTCGTCGTCAGGCCGCAGGACACCGCCACCGACGGCGAGATCGTGGTTGCGCTGGTCGGCGACGAGGCGACCGTGAAGCGGTTCTTCCAAGAGGCGGACCACGTGCGCCTGCAGCCTGAGAACGCGACGATGGAGCCGATCCGCAGCAGGGAAGTGCGCGTGCTGGGCAGGGTCGTCGGCCTGATGCGGAGCATCTCATGACCCCGGTCACGGCGAGGCGGCGCAGCCCGCACCGAGTCGACCCGCGACGCCGCCAGGGCGCCGGCCGCGGTGGCGCGCAACCGCCGACGCTGTTCGACGGCGAGCCGGCTGAGGCCGCGGTCTGGGTCGCCGCCGGTGACCGTCCGTCGGACGTGCCGGTGGCGGCGGAGCCTTCGGTTGCGGCGTGCCTTTCGATGGCGGCGGGCAGCGGCGAGACCCTTGACCGGCTCGTGGTTTCGAGCTGGGACCGGCTCGTCAGCCGCGCGGACGCGCCATGTCTGCTGTGCGGCGGGACGATGGCTCCCAGCTACGGCGCCCACGCGACGCCGATCGGCGGGCGCTGCCGTGACTGCGGCACCACGCTCGCTTGAACGCGGTCGCCCGAGATCGTGCGGCCGCGGGGCGGAGCTGGGGTATGCTCCGCTGCGCAGACTGAGCAGTCGCGGAGGTTGACCCCTTCGAGGAAAGTCCGGACATCACAGGGCAGGGTGGTCGGTAACGCCGACCCGGGGAAACCCGCGGGAAAGTGCCACAGAAATGACACCGCCTAAGCCGGAAGCCTGCTCCAGCGCTTCGGGCCGGTAAGGGTGAAATGGTGCGGTAAGAGCGCACCGGCGTCGCGGTGACGCGGCGGCCAAGGTAAACCCCACTCGATGCTAGGCCAAGCAGGACCGTTCGCAGGTTGCCCGCCAAGGTCCGGGTAGGCCGCGCAGATGGATGACTGTTCTCGACAAGATCCGGCTTATAGGTCTGCTACCGAGAAGCCCCGCTCCGGCGGGGCTTCTCCATTTTTTTCGGCATCGCGGGCGTCGCTCGCCCGGGGCGTCGTCGCATATGCGAGCGCGCTGTCTGTGTGCAGAAAAGAACGCATAGGCGCCCTCATCGCACAACCGCGACGCGGGCAGGCGCCTACTCGCCGGTGAAGCGCGCGGGGCGCTTGGAAACGAACGCCGTCACGCCCTCGATGAAGTCCTTGGACTCGACTCGTTGCTGCTGCTGGACGGCCTCGAGGTCGAGGAGCTGCGCGAAGTCGTGGTAGGCGCGGGCGTTGATCGTGCGCTTGATCGTGGCGTAGGACCCGGGCGGGCCCGCGACGAACCGCGCCGCCAGCTCCGCGACCGCGGTATCCAGCTGGTCGTCGTCGACGAGTTGGTTGATCATGCCCCAGTCGAGCGCCTGCTCGGCCGACACCCGTTCGCCGAGGAACGCCATCTGAAACGCGCGGGCATGGCCGATCCGCTCGCGCAGGAGCTGCGACGCGCCGCCGTCCAGCGCGAGCCCGATGTTCACGAACGCGAGCATGAAGTACGCCGATCGCGCCGCGATGATCAGGTCGGCCGCCAGCGCCAGCGAGCAGCCGATCCCGGCGGCCGGCCCGTTGACGGCCGCGATCACCGGCTTGTCGACGGTGCGCACGCGCAGCACCAGCGGGTTGTAGGACTCCCGCAGCGGCGTCAGCGCGTCGAACGTGCCGTCCGCGTCGGTCAGCTCGCCGCTGGCCTTCAGATCCGCGCCGGCCGAGAACGCGCGGCCGGCACCAGTGAACACGATCACGCGGACATCCGGATCGGCGGCATGGTGTTCGAGCGCCGCCAGCATGTCATCGCCAAGCCGGCGGGTCCAGGCGTTCAGCGCCTCGGGCCGGTTCAGCGTGACCGTGCCAACGCCGTTGTCGCTGGTGCAGCGGACGGTCTCGAGCTCGAGCGCTGACATCGCCGCCGGACAATACCCGGGCTGGCCAGCGCGCGGGCGGGGCCCGGCCGCCGGGCGCGGCTGCGTCAGGGCCGTCCGCCCGCCGAGGATCCGTCGCGAGCGCGGATCCGCGAACATGTCGGCGTCGCGATGGAGCTGCTGCCAAAGGGGATAACGCAACCGCTGAGGCGGCTCGGCTCGGCGGCGCAGAACGCGCTCGAGGTGGCGCGCTTCGGCGGGCTGGTCACCGACGAGGACCCGTCGCCGTACGAGATCGCGGCCGAGCACCCCGTCTACCGGCTGCGCCACTACTACCCGGGGTCGGATCCGGACGGCGGGGTCTCGCCGATCGTGTTGATCCCGCCGATGATGCTCGCCGCCGGCGTGTACGACATCTCGGCCGCGACGAGCGCGGTCTCCCGGTTGAGCGAGCGCGGGATCGACCCCTGGGTCGTCGACTTCGGCTCGCCCGAGCACGAACGCGGCGGTCTGGAGCGCACGCTCGCCGACCACGTGCGCGCGATCTCGGACGCGGTCGACCGGGTACGGGAGCTGACCGGCTCAGACGTCCATGTGTGCGGCTACTCGCAGGGCGGGATGTTCGCCTACCAGGTGGCGGCCTACCGCCGCAACGCGGGCCTGGCCTCGCTGATCACGTTTGGCAGCTCGGTCGACACCCGTGTGGGAATGCCATTCGGCCTGCCCGAGCAGTTCGCCTCCGGAGCCGCCGGCCTGCTCGGCGATCGTCTGTTCCGCGGCCGCCAGCTGCCCGCGTGGGCCAGCCGCACCGGCTTTCAGCTGCTGGACCCCGTCAAGTCGGCACGCAGCCGGCTCGAGTTCATCTCGCAGCTGCACGACCGCGATGCGCTGCTGGCGCGTGAGGGGCAGCGGCGGTTTCTGGAGTCCGACGGCTGGGTGGCCTGGCCGGGCCCGGCGATGGCGGATTTCCTGCGGCAGTTCATCGCCCACAACCGACTGCTGGAGGGCGGCTTCTCGGTCGACGACAGGCTGCTGACGCTCGCCGACATCACCGCGCCGATCCTGTCGGTCGTCGGGACCGTCGACGAGATCGCGCCGCCGGCCGGCGTCCGGGCGATCCGTCAGGCGGCGCCGCGCGCCGAGATCTACGAGCTGGCCGTTCGCGCCGGCCACTTCGGTCTCGTCGTCGGCTCGCTGTCCAATCAGGTGACCTGGCCGACGGTCGCCGGTTGGGTACGTTGGCGTGACGGCGCCGGCGAGCGGCCGGAGGGCGTCGTGTCCGCGGCCGACGACCCGCGGGCCGAGCTCGAGCCGGAGACCGAACACAACCCGCTCGCGCACGGGATCGAACTGGCCGGCGAGGTCGGCTCCGAGGTCGTGCGTTCGATCGCTGCGACGGCGTCACGCACCGCCCGCAACGTCACCGAGCTCTCACGTGAGGCCGCGAGCCAGCTGCCGCGGATCATCCGGTCAGAGCAGGTCGGGCCGCGCACCCGGATCTCGCTGGGGCTGCTCGTCTCCGAGCGGGCACAGCACGACCCCGATGAGCTGTTGTTCCTGTTCGAGGACCGCGCGTACAGCGCCCGAGACGTCGACCGGCGGATCGACAACGTCGTGCGCGGGCTGATCTCGATCGGGGTGCGCCAGGGCGAGCACGTCGGCGTGCTGATGGGGCCGCGGCCGAGCGGGCTCGCGGTGCTGGCGGCGCTCAGCCGGCTGGGCGCGGTCGCGGTGTTGCTGCGGCCCGACGGCAACACCCGCCGTGAGGCGACCCTCGGCCAGGTGCGGCGGATCATCGCCGACCCGGAACGTGCGGCGCAGGCGGCGGGGGAGGGCAGCGTTCACACGTTCGTGCTCGGCGGCGGGGGTGGCCCGCGCGACCTCGGGATCGAGGTGACGACCGACATGGAGCAGATCGACCCCGGCGCGGTCCGCCTACCCGCCTGGTACAGCCCCAACCCCGGGCGTGCCTCGGACCTCGCCTTCGTGCTGTTCACGGGCGAGGGCGAGAACACGCGGATGAGCCGCATCACGAACGGCCGGTGGGTCACCTCGGCGCTGGGAACCGCGTCCTCGGCCGGCCTGACCACCGCCGACACCGTCTACAGCGTCACGCCGCTGCACCACCCGTCCGGGCTGATGATGTCGATCGGCGGCGCGATCGCCGGCGGCGCGCGGATCGCGATGGCGCGGCGCTTTGACCCGGCGACGTTCTGGGAGGAGGTCCGCCGCTACGGCGTCACGGTCGCCGCCTACACGTGGACGATGCTGCATGAGCTGGTGGACGCCCCGCCGCAGTCCGGCGAACGGCATCACCCGGTCCGGTTGTTCATGGGCTCGGGGATGCCGCGCAACCTGTGGCGCCGGGTGGAGCAGCGATTCGAGCCGGCGCGGGTGCTCGAGTTTTACGCCTCGACCGAGACGGGCGCGATCCTCGTCAACCTCGGCAACGCCAAGCCCGGGGCGATGGGCCGGCGCCTGCCGGGCTCCCCGGAGGTGCGCCTCGGCGCCTACGACGCCGACAACGACCAGCTGGTACTCGGCGCCGGCGGGTTCGTGCGCCGGTGCGCTCCCGGCGAGCCGGGGGTGCTGCTGGCGCGTGCGCGGGAGGTCGACACGGTCGCGACGACCGCGCTGCGCGGCGTGTTCGCCAAGGACGACAGCTGGCTTTCGACCGGCGACATCTTCCGTCAGGACGACGACGGCGACTACTGGCGACTGGACGGCGCCGACGATGTGATCCGCACCGTGCACGGCGCCGCGTACACCGCGCCGATCCGCGAGGCGCTTGGCGATCTGGCCGCCGTCGACCTCGCGGTCGTCTACGGCCTGCGGTCGGGGGACCGCCGCTCACAGCTGGCCGTCGCCGCGGTGACGCTCCGCGACGGCCGCGCGCTCGACGCCCGTGAGCTGACCACCGCGATGCGGGCGCTGCCCGCCGGCGAGCGGCCGGCGCTGGTCCACGTCGTCGACGAGGTTCCGGTCACCACCTGGTTTCGTCCGATGGCCGGCCCGCTGCGCGAGGCCGGCCTGCCGTCCGCCGGGGACAGGGCGTTCTACCTGGACGCCGGCGGCGAGCGCTACCGGCCGCTGACCGAGCCCGCACGCACTCGTCTGTCAGCCTCCGAGCGGTAGCGCGCGGTCAGAACGGGCAGCTCTTGGCCCCGTCGGCCTTCAGGAACGCCGCGTAGTCCTGCGCGAGGTTGAAGACGTCGGGGGTGCCGAGGCCGGTCGCGTAGTTCCAGCCCGGCTGAGCGGGGTAGAACCCGTTGTTGCCAAGCGTGATCCGGTGAAACGGCGGTACCGGCTGTTTGGTCGCGGCGAGCTTGTAGAGGATCGGCGCGGCAAAGCAGTGGTCCAGATCGCCTGCGCCGTGCTGAGCCCCGTACTGCTGGACGAGCAGCATCGACGCCGCCCAGAACGGGCTCGCGGCGCTCGTACCGCCGTTGCCCGGCCCGCACTCGGGGGCGGTGCCGCCGGGCGGTGTCGAGCAGTCGAAGAAGCCGGAGTTCGGATCGGCGGGACCGGAGACGTCCGGAACCTGGCGGTGTCTGTCTGGGTTGGCGCCGGCGGTGGTGACGCCCGGCCCCGCTTGCCACACGGGGCGCGGCTCGTCAAGCGAGATGCCGCCGCCCCCGCCCGACCGCTCCAGCGGATCAGACCACGCCGACTCGTTGAGGTAACTGCCGTTCGAGCGCAGCTCGATGCGGGTGCCGCCGACCGAGACCACGTATGGGCTGGACGCCGGCGCCTGCACCGCCAACTCGGTGAAGACGCTCGGCAGCGACGACGCCGGCTCGATCTGGGCGGCCTGAAGACACGCGTAGGCGCCGGTGTCGCCGCTCGCGACGAACACCGTGATGTCGTGGGCCTCCAGCGCCTTGAGCGAGTCGTCGATCAGCTGCTGGTCGCCCGGCGACTGCGCCGCGAGCGCCGCCTCGCACAACCCGTAGCTGGTCGTGACGATGTGGGCCTGGCCGTCAGACTCGATCTGGTTGTAGATGTCGGCCAGTGAGCGGCCGAGGGTCGCTCCGGCTGGGCCGTCGTAGTCGATGATCCGGGCGCGTGGTGCGACCGACGCGATCACCTGCAGGTCGAGGTCGACCTCGATGTCGGATCCGTCCTGGGGGTCATAGGTGCTGCCCCCGTCGACGCTCCGGAACTCGACGTCGGGGGCGGGCAGGCCGGTCTTGGCGGCAAACGCCTTCAGATCGGCGGGGTTGATCGCGCCGAACGCGGTGGCGACGGCGATCGTCTGCCCCGCGCCGTTGTCGCCCCGGACCCACAGCGGCGCGATGTCGTATGCCTTGGCCGTGACCTTCGGCGTCAGCCCGTCGGCCGGCACGTCGTCGGCGGGCTCCGGCGCGCTGGACAGGTCGGCGACCGCGCTGACGTACGGTGCCAGCGCGGCCGGCACGGTCGGGCGGTTGTCGGCGGCGAAGTACTGGATGCCCGATGCGGTCTCATAGCGGCCCAACCGGACCCCGAACGTGCGGCGGACCGTGGCGACCCGGGCGCGGACACGCATCGCGGTTCGCTGGGCATAGAGCTGGGTGACGGTGATCCCGCGCCGACGCAGGAGCACTCGAAGGCGCCGCAGCGCTGCACCCGACTGGCCGAACCGGGCGCCGAACTGCGCAGCGTTGAGCCCGCCGCCGCGGGCCGACGGGTCGACGTGCGCCAAATACCCGTTCAGCGCCCGCTGGTTGAGGCGCAGCGCCAGCGCGAACGAGATCGTGCCGCGGTTATACGCGCCGAGCCGGCGGGCCGTGCCGGCTGGCGCGGCGCCCGCTGCTGCCGGGGCCCCGCCGGCGGCGACGGCGCGCGCAGCGGTGCCTGTACGGCCATGTGACCAGGGCGCGACGAGCAGCACGACCGCCAGCGTTGCGATCGCGAGCGACGCGGCCGCGAGCGACGCGACCAGCCGGGTCGTCGGCAAGCGGCGGCCGCTCATGTCTGGCCGTCCGCAGGGAAGCGAATCGTCTCGATCACCGAGTCGCCCAGTTGGTCGAGTGGCTTGTCGGGGTTTGACTGCTGACTCGAGGCCTGCTGCACGCCGTAGATGACGCCGACCGCGACCGTCACGCCGCCGTCGGTGGCCGCCAGCGCGACGACCTTGACGAGCCCGCCAGGGCCCTGAGGCGTCCGCGCGCTGCCCTCCATCACCTCGCCGACCCCGGGATGGAAGCCGACCGCGGGCTTCGGAAAGATCTGATCGGAGTTGGGCGCGGTCGTCGGGCCGACCAGATGCGAGGTCAGCTGACCGGCGACCGACTGCATCGCGCTCGCGGCGCTCTCGTCGGCGGCCCGGAAGCCGCGCACCTCCACCGCGATGATCTCCGAGCCCTGGGCGAGGCCGGAGTGCTCGTCGAACGCGTTTGACTCGGTCAGGACCAGCTCGTTGCCGGCGCGGTCGGATTTGATCACGCGGAGCAGGCTGGGGGCGTACTCGGCGCGCCACCCGAGGGCGCCCGTGAACGTCTGCTGGGCGTGCAGTGGCGGCGCGGTCGGCGGCGGCTGGCAGACGAAGCCGTTGGGGCACGCGCGGCTCTTGGGCGGCGCCGACAGCCTAATTGCAACCAGTGCGGCCGCGACCGAGACCGCGAAGATGCCGACGAATACGAAGACGAGCCGTCGCTTGCCCAGCCGCGAGCGCGCCTCGCCCTGCGGGACGAAGCCGGAGAATCCGGGAGCCGCGAGCGCCACCGCGCCGGCGCCGGCGCCGGTGGCGGCGGCCGGCACCCCGGGGCCGAACGGCGAAGCGCGACGGACGCTCGGGCCGCGTCGGAAATCATGGAATCCGCGCGCCGGCAGCGACGCTCCGCGCTCCGCGCTCGGGTCCTGGTCGGGCTCGCGTGGCGAGTCGGCACGGGGCGGCAGCGTCGCCCCGGCCGACGCGCGATCGTCGTCGAGCTCGTCGTCGTCGGCGATCGCGGGCGTCTGAGGGACCCCGTGGACGACCAGCCGGGTGGCGCCGATCCCGATCTCGTCGCCGTCGCCCAGCGCCCGAGGGGCACGAACCGTAACCCCGTTGACCGTCGTGCCGTTGGTCGAGCCGGTGTCCTCGACGTAGTAGACGCCGCCGGCGCCGCGAGCGATTCGGGCGTGGTGCCGGGAGACGCGCTGGTCGCCGCCGAGCGAGCCGTCGCCGCTATAGGCGCGTCCGATCTGCAGCAGCGGGCCGAGCGCCAGCGTCTGGCCGTCGAGCGGCCCGGCGACGACCTGGAGCCGGGGGCCCGGGGCGGTGTCCCCGACCCGCCGGCGACCGCGGTCGGGGACGAACGTCTGTTCGGGTTCCGTTTCGGGTTCGTGGTCCGGCGCCCGGCTGGCCGGCTCGGTCACGAACGCCTGAAGCACCGTGCGCCCGCAGCGCACGAGATCCCCATCCCTGAGCGCCACCTGGGTGACGATCCGGTTATCGTTGACCCAGGTGCCGTTGGTCGATCCGAGGTCCTCGAGCAGCAAGTCGGAGCCGGAGCGGTACAGGCGGGCGTGTTGGCGGGACAGCCGGACGTCGCCGCCCAGTCCCGAGGCGCCCGGCAGGCCGCGTCCGAGCACCAGTTCCGATCCGATCTCGATCGGCTCGCCCGCGAGGGCGCCCTCGACGCAGCGCAACTGGAGGGTCATCAGGTCTCGGGCGGCCCCGAGTGAGCGTGATCTGGCGGTGGCGTGGACTGGATCGCGGACTTGACGCCCGATCGGCTGGAGGGCAACGCCGCCATCGCGATCCCGCAGTACTCGCAGAATCGGCCCTTGCGCGTGCGGTGGCCGCAGTTGGCGCAGGTGATCACGGGCGCGTCCTCGACTTCGAGCGCCTCCTCCAGCAGACCGACGTGGATCGTCTGGCGCAGCCACAGGATGCCGAGGACCGCAAGCACGACCATCACCGCCAGCGCGATCCCGGGCCTGGTCTCCAGCTGGACGAACGCCGCCGCGACGAGGAACACGGCGCCAAGCGGGATCGCCAGCCACGGCGAACCGAGGCGGCCGAGCGCGGAGCGGTCACGGATCGGCGCGCGGAACTTCAGCCACAGCGAGCCAGTTGCCGCCGCCATCGTCGTCAGCGTGACCAGCGGCAGCGTCACCGCCAGGATCGCCAACTGCACGAGCCACGGCACCACCGACCCGGGCGGCCGCAGGCCGTTGCCCAGCGCCGACAGCGCCTGCACGATCGCCTCGGCGCCGACGAACGTCGCGGCCGAGGCGCCACCGAACGTGGCGCCGTCAAGCACAGTCGAGAACCGCGGGAAGCGCAGCAGCATCGCCGGTCCGGCGAGGATCAGGACGACACTCAGCAGCGGGATCAGCACACCGCGCGTGAACACCAAGCCTCCGTGATTCGTGGTGAACACCTGGGTCCCGGACGGCGACAGAGACTTGGCCAGCAGCGCGGTGACGACCCCGCCCGCCAGTCCCCACGCGACCGTGGCAAGCACCACTGGCAACGACGTGTCCTCGAACACGTTGACGTCGAACATGTAGACGATCACGAGCGTCGGCAACATGATCGCCGCGGCGATCAGCGCGACCGGGTACAGCTTGGCGAGCCCCAGCACGAGCACCGTCAGTGCCCCGAGCGCCAAGCAGCTGCGGAACGCGACCATCGACGAACGCGGCAGCTGCGGGAAGATCGTCGAGACGATCGTCGGCCGTAGCACCGACTCCTGCGGCGCCGCCGCGTAAGCGCGCCTGACCCCAGACAGCGATGACGGATCGAGCGACAGCACGCCCGACAGCGAGCGGCTGATCCCGCTCGCGCCCGCCTTGCCGATCCGCGACAGCGCGGGCCCGTCGCCGGACAGGTGGTTGCCGCAGCGGATGCAGTAGCGGCTCGCCGGTACCTCGCTATCGCAGTGAGAACAACGCTCGAGTGCCATCGACGCACGGAATCCTAACCGGCCACGCGCTCGGCAACCGGCCACGCGCTGGTCGCAAGCGGCTGGCGGCGACCGCGACCGGCCGCGTCCGCACGCGGCTCGCGGCGAGCGCCGGCTGACCGCCTCGGCGCATCGAATCGCGTCAGGCAGGCAGTGTCTCGCCCGAGTACAGCTTGTGCACGGTCACCGAGCCGGCGGGCGCGGCGTTGATGCACAGCTGGCAGAGGACGCACTCGTCGAGGCTCTCGGCGACGATCCGCAGAACTCCTTCGGGACCGGCACCGAAGATGTCGACCGGGCAGACCTCGGCGAGCTTCCGCGCCATCTCGGGATCGGCGGCGACCGCCGGGTCGACGGTGACGTCGATGAACGTGCCGGGCATCAGAGGCGCTCCGAGACGAGGTCGGGGATGTCCTCGATGCGCTCGGCGACGACGATCCCCGCGGCGGCGAGACGCGTGATCTTCTCGGTCGCGGTGTCCTCCTTGCCCTCGACGATCGTGCCGGCGTGGCCGAAGCTCATCCCGGGCATCTCGTCCATGAACCGGCCGGCCATGAACGCGACGACCGGCAGCCGTGAGTCGTGCTCGGTCACCCACGCGGCGAGCTCGGCTTCCATCCGTCCGCCTGGCTCCGTATAGATCACGATCGCGCGGGTCTGCTCGTCGGCCTCGAACAGCGGCATCAGCTCCGCGTAGCTTGAGCCGATGATCGCGTCGCCGCCGATCGAGACCGCGGTCGACTGGCCCAGCCCCGCCGCCGAGAGCGTCGAGGACATCTCGGTCGTCATCCCGCCCGAGCGTGAGATCACGCCCACCGGGCCGGGCGTGTAGGACTTGGCCGCGTCCTTCGCCGGGCCGCCGATGCCGCCCATCTTCAGCACGTCGGGGACCATGATCCCGAGGCAGTTGGGACCGATGATGCGCGCGCCGCGCTCGGAGGCGACCTCGACCATCTCGGCGACGTCGCGGCGCGGGATCCGCTCGGTGACGATCACGACCAGTCTGACGCCGTTGTACAGGGCCTCCAGCACCGCGTCCTTGGTGAATGCGGGGGGGACCGTGACCACGGATCCGTCGATCGGACCGCCGTGGTGCTCGACCGCCTGGGCGACCGTGTCGAACACCGGCACGCCGTGGATGTCGCGGCCGAGGCGCCCCGGCGTGACGCCGCCGACGATCTTGGCGCCGGCGCCGTAGTCCAGGCACTCACGCGTGAGGTTGACCGCCTCGCGGCCGGTGATGCCCTGGACGATGAAGGTCGTGTCGGCGTCAACGAGGATCGCCACTAGACGGCGCTCCCCTGGATTCGCTCCACGGCCCGGCGCGCGGCCTCGTTGAGCGACACCGAGCGATCGGCGTAGCTGACCCCATAGCGGTCGAGGATCTTGAAGCCCTCCTCCTCCCAGGCGCCGGGGATCCGGAAGATCGCGATCTTCTCCGCCGGGTCGTAGCCGAGCTCGAGGCAGGCCTTGATGACGCCGCGGGCGACGATGTCCACGCGCGTGTTGGAGACGATCGACATCATCACCGCGATCTTGTCGACGCCGGGCTTCTGCAGCACCAGCTTGGCCAGACCGCAGGCCTTGGCGACCGACGGGTTACCGCCGATCTCGCAATAGTTGGCGGGGTGGCCGCCGTGGGCGCGGACGGCGTCGAATAAGGTCAGCGAGCCACCGCCGGCGCCGATCACGAGCCCGAGGTTGCCGTCGAACTCGGTCACGTTGCCGGCGACACCGCGGTGGTCGGTGGCGTCGACCTCCTCGCCGGCCAGCTCGAACGGCGTCGCCTCACGCGCCTGGCGGGTCTCCTCGTCGCCGACGCCCAGCTCGGTCAGCAGCTCTCGCTGACGCGGGCGAGCCTCGTTCTCCATGTCCATGTGCGCGTCGAGCGCGATGACGGTGCCGTCGCGCAGCGCGCCCAGCGGGTTGATCTCGGCCAGCGTCATGTCGTAATCCAGAAACAGACGCGCGAGGCGAGCGAGGATCGGCGTCAGCCGGTTGAGCGCGCCGCCG
>Ga0302325_10025927_pt1 | contig 12180 bp, 9 predicted proteins | sample Palsa_T0_2_FD_201948 | JGI IMG/M metagenome (GOLD analysis project Ga0302325, IMG submission 201948) | Peat permafrost microbial communities from Stordalen Mire near Abisko, Sweden - Palsa_T0_2 | ecosystem: Environmental > Terrestrial > Soil > Palsa > Peat permafrost | place: Sweden: Abisko...
CTCGAGCGCACGGGCGCGTTCCACGAACATGGCATGTAGGTTGCGGGCGGCTCGGGCGTGGGAACCAGAACGCGGTCGCCGGATGACGAGCCACACCTCTGTGTCGTCGTCGCGCAACGGCCGCCAGGTGATCTGTCCGCCCCGCTCGAGGGGGTCGTCGATCAGGCTGAAGTCCGGCAGCACGGTAGCGCCGAGCCCCTCGGCGACCATCAACTTGCCCATCTCGGCACCGTCGGTGGAGTATGAAACCTCGGGTGTCCGGCCGGCAAGTAGGCGGTGCAGCAGTCGGTGCATCAAGTAGCCGGCGCGCATCACGATCAGCGGCACCGAGAGGAGGTCATCAACCCCGATCGCCTCGAGCTGGGCCAGTCTGCTGTCAGGTCGCACGCAGATGACAGCGTGGCCGGTGAGCAGCCGCGTGGTCTCAAGCTCCGGGGGCATGTCGTCATCGGACAGGCAGGTCACGAGGCCGAGGTCGAAGCTTCCCTCCCGCAGGGCGCGGTGTATCTGTGCCTCCTGGGCGCCGACGACCTCGACCTGGGTCGAGGGATGGCTGTCGCGGAACCCGCGGATCGTGGGCGTCAACAGCCGCGCCGTCCCGGCATTGACGGTTCCGACTCGCACCATGCGACTCGTGTGGTGGTGATCGTCGGCGGCGCGCCGCAGCCCGTCGACCGCGTCGATCACGTTGATGACGTGGGGCAGGATCTCGCGGCCTTCCTCACTGACCCGTGCGCCGGAGCGGTGGCGCTCGAGCAGATCTACGCCCAGCTCGCGTTCCAGGTTGCGAACGCTCTCACTGAGCGCGGGCTGCGAGATATGAAGCTGTTCGGCGGCGCTGCGGAACGAGCCAAGCCGAACGATCGCGGCGACGTATTCGAGCTGCTCTGTACGCATCCGATCGCGCCCTCGATAGTTCATCGAATCAATTGAGATTGTCGAGAAAACCTATCAGGGTTTCGGAGATGCCTATTTGACCGCCCCCGGGGGAGCCAGCATCCTGGACCGCAGTGGGCGTGATACTGCACTGGTTCCTGCCGACCAACGGCGATTCCCGATCTGACCTGAGCCTCGGCAACGCGGTCGGCGCAGCAGGCAGCCGCGTGCTGGGCGGCAGCGACGAGCGCGCCCCCGAGATTGGTTACCTGGGCCTGATCTCCCGAGCCGCCGAGCGCCTCGGTTTCGCCGCCGCGCTCACTCCCACGAGCTCCTGGTGCGAGGACGCGTGGATCATGAGCGCTGCGCTTGCGCAGCTGACGGAGAAGTTCAAGTTCCTCGTGGCGTTCCGGCCGGGGCTGCAATCGCCGACGCTGGCGGCGCAGATGGCGGCTACGTTCCAGCGCGTCTCCGGTGGCCGCCTGCTCATGAACCTTGTCACCGGCGGCGACGATGTCGAACAGCGCCGCTTCGGCGACCACCTGGGCAAGACCGCTCGCTACGCCCGCGCCGGCGAGTTCATGCACGTCGTTCGCGCGTTGTGGAGCGGACAGCCCGTTGATTTCACCGGCGATCATTTCGACGTGCGCGGCGCCCAGATCGTGCCGCACCCGGTGTGGCCCGAGGTTTATTTTGGCGGCTCTTCGGACGCCGCGCTCGATGTCGCAGCTGGCCACGCGGACGTGTACCTCACCTGGGGCGAACCGCCCGCGAACGTCGGCGAGAAGCTCGCGCGCGTGCGGGAACGCGCGCGGCTCGTGGGTACTGAGCTGCGATTCGGAATCCGGTTGCACGTGATCGCGCGTGACACCTCTGCCGAGGCGTGGGCGAAGGCCCAGCAGTTACTTGAGGGCCTGGATCCTCAGGCCATCGAGCGCGCGCAGGCGATTCAGCGCGCTTCGCAGTCCGAGGGGCAGCGCCGGATGGTCGCGTTGCACAACGGCCGAACCGACGCGCTCGAGGTCTCCCCGAACCTGTGGGCCGGGATCGGCCTCGTGCGGGGCGGCGCCGGAACGGCACTCGTCGGCAGTTATGACGAGGTCGCCGACCGGATCGCCGAGTACCACGACCTCGGCATCGACGAGTTCATCCTCTCCGGCTACCCGCATCTCGAGGAGGCCTACAGGGTCGGCGAAGGCGTGATGCCGGTGTTGCGGCGCCGTGGACTGCTGGCGTCAGAAACCCCCGAGCACGAAACCGTGGAGGTCTAATCACATGCCCACCGATCCAACCATCGAGCCGTTGCGGTTCGCCTACTGGGTGCCGAACGTCAGCGGCGGGCTGGTCACAAGCACGATCGAGCAGCGCACCGATTGGTCATTCGCGTACAACCGCAAGCTCGCGCGGATCGCCGAGCGCGCCGGGCTCGACTACGCGCTCAGCCAGGTCCGGTACACGGCGAGCTACGGCGCCGAGTACCAGCACGAGTCAACGAGCTTCAGTCTGGCGCTGCTGCTCGCGACCGAGCGCCTGAAGCTGATCGCCGCTGTGCACCCCGGGCTCTGGCATCCGGGCGTACTGGCGAAGTGGGTGGCCACGGCGGACCACCTCTCTGGCGGCCGAGTCGCCGTGAACGTCGTCTCGGGCTGGTTCAAGGACGAGTTCCGCCAACTCGGCGAGCCGTGGCTCGAGCACGACGAGCGGTATCGCCGGAGCGCCGAGTTCATCCTCGCGCTGAAGCGGATCTGGACGGAGGACCCGGCGAACGTCGCCGGTGACTTCTACCGGATCCGTGACTTCAGCCTGAAGCCCAAGCCGCTGTCCTGGCCCGGCCGGCCGCACCCGGAGATCTTCCAGGGCGGAAATTCGACCGCCGCGCGCCTCAACGGTGGCCGCCTGTCGGACTGGTACTTCTCGAACGGCAAGTCGTTCGACGGGGTGCGTGAGCAGCTCGCCGACCTGCGGCGAGTCGCCACAGAAGCCGGCCGCACCGATGGCCCGCGCTTCGGCCTCAACGGCTTCGTGATCGTCCGCGATACCGAGCGGGAGGCGCAGGACACGCTGCGCGAGATCATCGCCAAAGCGCACGTGGAAGCGGTGGAGGGGTTCGGCGCGGCGGTCAAACAGGCCGGCCAGTCGACGACGGACAAGCAGGGCATGTGGGCCGACTCGAAGTTCGAGGACCTCGTCCAGTACAACGACGGCTTCCGGACACAGCTCATCGGCACCGCCGAGCAGGTCGCGACCCGGATCGTCGAATATCGCAAGCTGGGCGTCGATTTGATCCTGACCGGCTTTCTGCACTATCACGAGGAGGTACAACGCTTCGGTGAAGATGTGCTGCCGATCGTGCGCGAGCTCGAGCTCGAGAACGGGCTCGACCCGGCCGCGGTTCCGGATCCGGCGGCCGGCCTCTCGGAAACCGACCCGGCGCTCTCGGTGGCTGGGTGACGGCCGCCACGATCGCGCCGCAGGCCATTGCCTCTGACGAGCAGGCGATCCTCGCCGCGCGTGAGTTCGCCGAGTCGATCGCACCTGGCGTGATCGACCGCGACCGCGCCGGCACGGTGCCGGTCGTCGAGCTGGCCCGGCTCGACGCCAGCGGTCTGCTGGCGATCACCGTGCCGCGCGCTCACGGCGGCACGGAGGTCTCGATGGTCACGCTCGCCGAGGTCATCCGGACGATCGCCGCCGTCGATCCCGCGATCGCGCAGGTTCCACAGGGTCACTTCCTGATGGTCGATGTGGTGGCGGTATGGGGAACCGAGCACCAACGCCGGCTGCTGTTCGGCGAGGTGCTGGCGGGAGGGCGACTTGGCAACGCGCTCGCCGAGCGCGGTGGCCGCCACGCCCAGGATCTCCAAACGCGGTTGCGCAATGGTCGGCGCCTGGATGGTCGTAAGTACTACTGCACCGGCGGGCTGACCTCACGCCGCATCGCCGTCAGCGCAGTCGACGACGAGGATCGCCTGGTGCTGGCGTTTGTGCCGCGGGAGGCCGAGGGGGTGACGCTCGACAAGGACTGGAACACGATGGGCCAGCGCGCCACCGTCAGCGGCAGCGCGACCTTCGTCGACGTCGCGGTCGACCCCGAGCTCGTCATCCCCTACCAAGAGGCGTTCGCGGTTCCCCAGCAGCTGGGCGCGCGCGCGCAACTCGTCCATGCGGCGATCCAGGTGGGAATCGCCGGCGGGGCGTTGCGGGACGCGGGCGAGTTCGTGCGCACGCGTGCGCGGCCGTTCTTCGAGGCCGCGCGCGCCGGTTGGGCGGCCACCGCGGCCGAGGATGTGTACACGATCGGTCGCTACGGCCGCCTGGCAACGAGCGTGAGAGCGGCAGAGACCCTCCTGGCCGACGCGGCGGCGACGCAGGAGGAGATTGGGCGCCGGCCGGCTGATGCGGCTGCCGCGGCACGGGGATCGATCGAGATCGCACAGGCGAAAGCGTTCGCCAGCGACGTGGCGGTGCAGGTAGCGAGCGACCTGTTCGCGCTGAGCGGCGCGAGTGCCACCGATGAGCGCTACGACCTGAGCCGCCACTGGCGTAACGCTCGCACGCACGCCAGCCACGATCCGGCGGACTGGAAGTACCACCACGTCGGGAACTTCCTGCTGAACGATGCACTGCCCCCCAACCATGCGCAGCTGTAGGCAATGTGGAGCCACGGCGCTGATCCTTGGTGCGATAACGCCCTCGCTCGTGCGTCACGCGCTGGGCCACTTCGCCACCGGCGGAATCTACCCGTCCCCGCGAGGCGCATGAGCACGCTCGAGCAGGCAACCGCGCGCTTCGCCGACCGCGAGCTCGTCCTGGTGGGCGACGATCGCGATGAGACCATCTTCCTGGCCTGTCCCGCCGACGGCATCGACTCAGGACGTCTGGAGCGGCTCCACGAGCTCGGCCGAGGAATGGTCGTTCTGGGCCTGCCGGAGCTGGCTGCGCAGCGGCTTGCGTTGCCCGCTCCGTGGCGGGACGACAACGGCCCGCGCAACATTGCGCTCACGGCGCCGATCGACGCCGCCGTCGGCATCGAGGGCGGGTGGTCGCTCCGCGACCGCGCGTTGACGATGCGGGTGGCGTCAGATCCCGGCAGCCGCTCCAGCAATCTCACCATCCCAGGGCACGTCTATCCCGCGCTCATCGGAGAGCAGTCTGGGAACGCGGCGGCGGCAGCGATCGAGCTGGCGCGCCTGAGCGGCCACGCTCCCGCCGCCGCGCTGTGCGCGGTCGTTGATCACCACGGGCGGTCGGCGTCGCTGCGTGACACCCGCGCGGACGAGCAGCTCAGACAGCTGCCGGTCGCCTCTCCGGCCGAGCTGCACAGTGGCTGGATCGCGCGTCACGCCGACGAGCTCTCGGTCAGCTGCGCGCTGCCCACCAGGGGCGCGATGTTCCGCGCTGTCGGCTACGCACCAGCCGACGGCGATCCCGCGACCATCGCGCTCATTCACGGAGATCCCGCCGCGCGCGAGATGCCGCTCGTCCACGTCCACGTAGCGTGTCTGTTCGGTGACGCCTTCGGATCGCTCCTGTGCGACTGCCGCCGCGAGCTCGACAGTGCGGCCAGTGCCATCGCTCGCGACGGCGCCGGTGTGATCATCTACGCCAAGCCGCGGGAGGCGACACCGGCTTCGTGCGCGCGTGGCGGACCGGTCGACGCGGCGCTGGTCGCCGGACTGCTCCGCGCAGCCGGCGTACGCGAGTTTCGGCTCCTGAGCGACGAACGCGATACCCGGCTGCGCGAAGAGCTTCGAAGATGTGGACTCACGGTGGCGGTGTGAGCCCGACGATCGTCACCGTGGTGGGCAATCCGCGCCCTGCCTCACGCACACATACGCTCGCTCGCACGCTCGCGAGTGAGCTGGCCGGCGTTCTCGACAGCGACCCGCCGCTCGACGTGGACCTCGCGGCCCTCGGGCCGGCGGTGCTCGACCCCGATGACGAACGCGCGAACGCGGCGGTCGCGGATGTCCTCGCGGGTGACCTGCTCGTGATCGCCAGTCCCACCTACAAGGCCACCTACTCCGGCCTGCTCAAGGCCTTCTTGGACCGGCTTGCCACCGGCGCGCTGGCGGGTGCCGCCGCGGTGCCCGTCTTGCTCGGCGGCGCCCCGAACCATCAGCTAGCGGTTGACGTCCATTTCACTCCGCTGCTCTTCGAGCTCGGCGCTCGCGTGCCCGTCAGAGGGCTGTTCGTTCTGGAGGCGGACGTTCCGCAGTTCGGCCATAGCGCCGAGGAGTGGGCTCGGGCACATGCCCGCGCGTTGCTCTAGCCGGCGCTGGGGTGACAGTTCACAGGACCACGAACGCAAAGGGCCCGAGAATCGACGAGAACATCACAACGCGCGTTGGTGATTCGCTTTCTCGATCACCCCTTAGGACAAACCATTGCCGATTTCTGACACCCGCTGACTGCGGTGTGTGACAATCCGGCCCACAAATTACACTAATTCAATCGATTCGCTAGACAAGGAGACATCGCATGGCGACCACGACCAGTACTCAGGCCATCCGTCCCGGTTCCCCCGAGCTCAGGGAGCTGCTGGCCCGCATCGCGGCGGGCGCTGAGGAGCGAGAGCGTGAGCTGAAGGCGCCGTTCGAGGCCATCGGTTGGATCAAGGACGCTGGTCTCGGCCGCCTGCGGATTCCGGTGGACGCGGGGGGCGGTGGTGCCACGGTCCGCGAGCTGTTCGAGACCGTCATCGCGTTGGCTGAGGCCGACTCCAACGTCGCCCACATCCTGCGGACCCACTATTGGTTTGTCGAGCAGCAAATCGTGAGTGCCGACCCGGACGATCGAGCCCGTGGGATTGCTCTGCTGAACTCCGGCGCACTCGTCGGCAACGGATTCAGCGAGCAGAGCAGCCACCCGGTCGGCCTCTACTTCGACACGAAGTTCACGCCCGACCCCGACGGCGGTTACCGCCTGCACGGGACGAAGTACTACTCGACCGGCACTCTCTACTCGGATTACACCCAGATCTGGGCGGCTGCCCCGGACGACCGAATCGCCGGAGCCGTCATCCCTATCCACCGCGAGGGCGTCACGATCGAGGATGACTGGGATGGCTTCGGACAGCGCCTGACGGCCACCGGCACGACGCGCCTCGACAACGTACGCGTCGCCGAGGACGAGTACTACGACCTGGGCCAGCCGGACGGACCCCTCCCGCCGAGTTACTATGGCGCGTTCCTGCAGCTCTACCTGCAGGCCGTGACAGCCGGTGTCCTGCGCAGCGTCCGCAACGATGCCGTTGCCCTCGCCAAGCGCCGCCGGCGCAACTTCAGCCACGCCACGCTGCCGCAAACGCCGGCCGAGGACCGCCAAGTCCTTCAGGTCGTCGGGGAAATCGCGGCTGACGCCTTTACCGCTGAGGCGATTGTGCTGATCGCTGCCGAGCGCATCCAGGACGCCGTTGATTCCGTGATCGATGGCGTCCCCACCGCGGAGGCGGCGAAGGCCGCCCAATTGGCTGCGGCTGAGGCCAAGGTCGCTGTCGACGGCTTCTCATACGCGACCGCCGGGAAGCTGTTCGATGTTGGCGGCGCGTCGGCGACGCAATCGATCTACAACCTCGACCGGCACTGGCGAAACGTCCGCACGATCTCCACGCACAACCCGACCTTCCTCAAGGCATCGGCGATTGGCGACCACATCGCCAATGGTGCTTCGTTCCCGGCCAACGCCTACTTCTGAACCCCTGCACCACGAGAAAGGGATCTAACCATGTCTTCCGTTGGACTGCTGTTCGTCGGATCGGTGCTGTTCTTGAATGGTCTGCTCTTCCTCGGCAAGGCCGACGTCAAGAGCGTCGCCGTGTTCAACCTATTCGTGGGAGGTCTGCAGACCGCCATCCCGTTCTATCTGATCGCCACCGCCCACACTCCCAACGACATCCTCGGCGCGGCCGGCATTTTCCTGTTCGGGTTCACCTACCTCTATGTCGGCATCGTGAACCTCGCCGGCTTCAAGGCTGACGGCATCGGCTGGTACTCGCTGTGGGTCGCTGCGCTTGCCGCAGGGTTTGGTCTAACAGAGATTCTGCGGTTCCACGAGACGACGCTGGGGCTGCTCTGGCTGCAATGGTCGGCACTGTGGGCACTGTTCTTTGTCGTGCTCGCGCTCGGTGTCGTGCGGCTCACCGCGACGGCCGGATGGCTGACCCTGATTCTCTCGCTCACGACGTGCACGATTCCCGGATTCCTGTTCCTGCTCGGCGATTGGGGAAAGGTCCCGACGTGGGGCGTGCTCGCCTCAATCGTTGCGACCGCTGTCGTGGTGATTCTGATTGCGATCCGCACCGTGCCGACTGAGTCCCTGACGCGTGCTGCAGCAGGCGACGTGGGCGTCGCAGTTTCGAACTGATGACCGACTAGGGCCGAGGCGCGAGAAGAGGCCGCGGACGATCTGCTCCGCGGTCTCTCCCGCTTGAGCGTTGGGTGATCAGCGGCTGGGGGACGAATCAGCCCGGTGCCTCTGTCTGATCGCCGGGCCGACCCACCTCAGTGCGAGCGCCTGGAGCGGCTGGCCATCCGTTGAGGATCGCGTCCGTTTCGCGAGGCGGGAACGGTACAAGGCGATGGACGTGCATGGCCTGTGATCACTCGGGAGCCCACAGCGGCGCATGCCGGTACCTGCGCGAGCCAGGCGAACTACGCCTAGTGTTCGTCTGCGATGAATGCGGGACGGAGCGCGGCGAGCTGGCGACCCTCCCATACCGCCCCCGCGGGCGTCGCCTGGTGGGTCATCTCGTCGAGCTGACCGCTCGCGAGCTCGGCCTGTGCGAGGCGCAGATCGCACGGGTCAGGCGGGCGGCGATGATCTGCGATGTGGGGCGGGATTTGATCCCGTCGGAGATCCTCAACAAACGTGGACCGCTCACACCCGAGGAGTGGATCGAGGTTCGTCGCCAGCCCGAGCTCGGCGCTGGCGTACTGAGCAATGCCAGTTTTGACGACATTCGCGATTGGGTGTTGAGCCGCCGGGAGCGCGTGGATGGGTGTGGATATCCCCGGGGGCTGCGCGACGATGAAATCCCGTTAGAGGCGCGGATCGTCGCGGTCGCCGAGGCGTACGTGGCGATGACCAGCGAACGCGCACACATGCCTCCACGTCATCACGACGACGCCATCCTGGAGTTGCTGAGCTACGCGGGGACCCAATTCGACGCGACCGTTGTGGACGGCTTCCTCCGCGCAACGGTCGGGCGTACGGCGCAGCCCGTATCCACCGGCGCCTAAGCCTGCTGTCAGCAGCGGGAAGGCCACCCTCTGAGGTCGGGAGGGTCGACAGTCGCGGGAATGGGCTGGGCCTCCAGGCGGAGTGACACGCGGCTCGGCGGGCGTGGCCGGGAGCGTTTGGTTGATTGCTACCAAACATTGATGTAAGCTTTCCGGCCGCCGCTCACGTCGTGGGCCTGCTGGGATTCGGGATAGAAAAGGGGGCCGGATGATGGTACGCCGTGTGGCTGGGGAGCTCGGGAGCTGGGGCGCGTGGGTCGGGTTCGTCGCTGTCGCGGTCTGCGGGGTGCTGGGATTGGCAGCGCCGGCGGGGGCGTCGGCAGTGGGCGAGTTGACGTTTGATGGGTGCTTTGGGTCGGCGTCGGGGTGCGTGAGCGTGCCCGGCAATCCGCTGCAGAACGCCAAGGGGGTGGCGGTCAGCCCGAACGGCGGCTCGGTGTACGTGATCGGCAATTTCAGTGGCCTGCCATTTCCAGGGTTTGTGTCGCATTTCTTTGTCGGCGCGGGTGGACGCCTGGGCTATGACGGGTGTGTGAGTAATGACGGGTCGGCCGGGACGTGCGCCTCGATTCAGGCCAGCGGGGGCAGCGGGACGCCGCTCGAAGATCCCACCGGCGTTGCGGTGAGTCCGAACGGCCGCTCGGTCTATGTCACGTCGGCGATTGGACAGGACCTGGCGCATTTCAAAGCGGATGCCTCGCAGGGGCAGCTGACGTGGGTGCGGTGCCTAAGCAACGATGGGTCAGGCGGGGCATGCGTCAGCCGGCCCGCGAACGGCACCGGCGACCCGTTTAGTCAACCGCTGGGGGTGGCGGTCAGTCCCAACGCGTCGGCTCCCAACAGCTCGGTGTACTTCATCTCAGGGAGTGGGGCGATCTCTCATGTGTTTGCCGATCCGGTAGACGGACAGCTCAACTACGACGGGTGCGATAGCGACGGCGGGTCTGGCGGCTCCTGCTTCGCGCTGCCCGCCGTCAACCCGCTGAACGGGGTGTATGCGGTGGCGGTCAACCCCACCGGCACCGCGGTCTATGCCACAACGGTGACCGGCACGATTTCGCAATTCGCGACGTCACCACCCGATGGTGGCGGGTTCACGAGATTTGTGGGATGCCTGAACAACGATAGGTCGGGCTGCCAGGGCGCTGTCCCGCTGGGCGCAGCCGAAGGGGTGGCGGTCAGCCCAGACGGCGCATCGGTCTACGTGGCGTCCGCGGCGAGCGGGAGCGGCAGCGTGTCGCATTTCTTTGCCGATCCTGCGGGGAAGGGGTTCTTGAGCTTTGATGGGTGTGTCAGCGATGACGGGACAGGCGGCGTCTGCACCAAGGGCCCGCAGACGGGCACTCCGCTGACGGGCGCACAAGCCGTCGCGGTCAGCCCTGACGGACGATCGGTCTACGTCGTCTCTCCCTCGCAGGACTCGTTGTCGTGGTTCAGCGTGGCCCCTCAGGGCCAGCTGACCTTCCAGGGCTGTTTGTCCGACAACGAGATCCCTGGATGCGGCACCCTGTCCGGCAAGCCGCTGGAAGGGGCCGACGGCGTCGTCGTCAGTCCCGACGGCGGCTCGGTGTACGTCGCCGCTGATACCGGCGGGACGGTGGCGCACTTCATCCGCGCGCAACCCGCTACCGGTGGCGGTGGTGGCAGCGGTGGCAGCGGTGGCAGCGGTGGCAGCGGTGGCAGTGGTGGGAGCGGTGTTGGGTCGAGCCTGATCTCGACGACCACGGCGACCGTGGGCAACCAGAAGATCGCGCTGTCCATCCCGGCGCAATCGGGCTGCCTGGCCAAGTCCGGGACACTGAGCGCCAAACTGACGACTGCAGCGATCGCCGGATCGACCTCCACCCCGCTGCGTTTCACCAGGGCCGTGCTGCGCATCGATCGGGGCATCCGCCATGTGCATCACCGAACCGTCCTGCGCCACGGCAAGCGCGTCCGCGTGACCACAATCACCTACACCGCTAACCGCACGGTTCGCTCCCTCCCCGCCACGGTTTCGCTCAGCCTCGCCGGACTGCCCACCGGATCGCACACCCTCAAGGTAACGGTCTTCTACGAGAAGACCGTGCGCCGCAACGGCCGCCGGCAGACAGTCTCGGTGTCCAAGACACTCACAGCCACATTCCGCGTCTGCTAGAGCGCGCCAGGCAGACCAGCGCCAACGCCAGACACGCCAGCACGACGACCACGCCGCCGCAGGCTCCATGGACGGGTGTCACCGAACGCATTGCCTGTCGGGCACTTCGAGCCTGTCGGGCGCATCGGTGCAGTTCGCCGGGGAGTCGACCGACGGCTCGTCAGGAGCACACCGCAGCCTATTCGGGGTGCGGGTCAGGTGGCGGGTGATCGCCACCGGTGGCGAGCGATTCGTAGCCGCATAGGCTCGATCATGTCGAACGTCGCGACCATCGCCGATTGTTCGAGCGCCCTGGGCCATCAGCAGACCACCGATCTCGATATGCTCCTGTCGGGGTCTACTCACGAGGAGGATGCAATGATCGCTGCGCGCGCCGAGCGCTACGGGATCTCATGGCTTTGGGCTGCTGCCATCATGCTGGGGCTACTCGCTGGGCTCGCCGTCGCCGCTGCTCCGGCCTCCGCCTTGCCGCTGCCTGCGATCACTATCAACGGGGCTTCACCTGGCGCGAACAGCCCGAAAGTCAAAGTCAGGCTGGACTCCCAAGGAGGTGACGGGGAAGGTGGCGCCCTCTACATACTGACGGTCGACTTTCCGTCGTCGAACGACACGGGAGACGAGATCACGGCGGTGAGTGGTCAGTTCAACTCCGCCGAAGCGTCGAACGTTTCCGGCATCATCAGCGTCGATGAGGATGTCGGCAACGCCGATCCGGGCGCGTTGTTCAGCGTGTTTGCCCAAGGCAGCCCCTGCTTCCCAGTGGGCGGGGATCGTCGTTCGTCGTTCAGCTGCCCTAATTACTTCGGCGGGTTTGGCCCCGGCGCCGAGCAGTCGTACGTCATCGATACCACTCAGAACCAGAACGACCCAACCCCGCTGAGCAGCTTGAACTTCACGGTCGAGATGTGCGGACAGACCGGCAGCGAT
>Ga0302325_10025928_pt1 | contig 12180 bp, 13 predicted proteins | sample Palsa_T0_2_FD_201948 | JGI IMG/M metagenome (GOLD analysis project Ga0302325, IMG submission 201948) | Peat permafrost microbial communities from Stordalen Mire near Abisko, Sweden - Palsa_T0_2 | ecosystem: Environmental > Terrestrial > Soil > Palsa > Peat permafrost | place: Sweden: Abisko...
AACACAATACAACCAAAATGTACTGGTACTATAATAGAACAGGTTAACGGGCAAGGTCCTCGCCAATTCCGGCCATCATCATCGTCGGAGAAACTTCGCCACGGCCTCGGTGCGGGTGCGCACCTGCAGTTTCTCATAGATCCGCCTGATATACGTGTGGACCGTCTCATAGCTTATGCCCATTTTCTCGGAAATCTCCTTGTAAAGGAACCCGTGGCTCAAATGATCCAACACTTCTTGCTCACGGGCGGAAAGGATTTCGCCGGGCTGGGGAGCGGGCGCCGACCGTTGGAAGGATTGCACGACTTTGCGCGCGATGTGCGTGGTCATGGGCGAGCCTCCGCGATGCACCTCGCGGATGGCGTCCAACAATTCCACCCGCGGGGCGCGTTTGAGCAGGTAGCCGTTGGCCCCTGCGGCCAGAGCATTGAAGATGTTCTCGGTATCCTCGTAGGCCGTGAGCATGACGGCTGAAATCTCCGGCGCCACCTGCTTCAAACGCCGCACGCACTCCACACCATTGAGGCCGGGCAAATTGATGTCCATCAGAACCACCTGAGGGCGGTCCTTGGGCAAGCCTTCGAGAGCGGCCTCGGCCGTGGCGTATTGGGTCAGGCAGGCAAAGCCTTCGGCCCGATTGATGAGCCGGGCCAGCGTGCCGCGCAATTGGTCATTGTCTTCCACGATGGAAACTTGAATGGGCATACATCACTTCCTGGCCAGCGGAACCGTCAGGCCCACCACGGTGCCGCCCAGCGGCGCAGGCTCGATGGAAAACCAGCCGCCCACATCTTCCATCCGTTTGCGCATGTTGCGCAAACCATTTCTGGATTCCGCCGCCTTGGATTTCAGGCCGGCGGGGCCGCGCCCGTTGTCCTGAATTTCCAGCGTAAAACTCTGCGCCTCCAACTTCATGCGGATGGCGGCTTCGGTGGCACCGGAGTGTTTGACGATGTTGGTCACCGCTTCCTTGGCGGCCAGAAAAACATTGTGGCGCGTTTCGGGGGAAATTTCTGTCTTCGGCAATTGGGCCGGCACATCCAACCGATAGCGCAACCCCGCCACCGCCAGATAATCCTGGGCGTGTTTGCAAATATAGTTTACCAGGCCGTCCAGGGTGTCGTTGGAGGGGTTGACCGTCCAGACGATTTCATCCAGCGCGCGTGTGGTTTCGCGCGCGGTTTGGGAAATTTGGCGCGCGTGATCCTGGGCTTCCTCCGGGTCCTCCTTGTCCGCCTCCACCAGTTCGCCCAGCAGCGCCAATTGCGTCAAACTGGCCCCTACCTGGTCATGGATGTCGCGCGCGATGCGAGCACGTTCCTTTTCCAGCGCCTGTTGCTGGCGCAACCCGGCCACTTGGCGGTGCAGTTTTTGCGTCGAGATGAAATATACGGCCGCGGCGACCAGCCCCAATAGGAACGCGGCGGCCAGGGAGCGAAAGGCGCCTGTTTGCCAGAAAAACGGCAGGATGGTGACGGCCAGGCTGGCAGCGGTTTCATTCCAGACGCCGTCCTCATTGCAGGCCTGGACCTCAAATAGGTACGATCCGGGGCGCAACGTCTCATATCGCACGTAACGACGGGCGTTGGCTTCGCCCCATTCGTTGGTGCGTCCGTCCGTACGGGAGAGCCTGTAACGAAAGCGGGCGCGATCGGCCGCGCCGAGATTGAGGCTGGTGTAATGAATTTCCAATTCCTCCCTGCCTGCTGCCATTGTCAAGGCCGCCAGCGGCGCGACGTGCGGCCCGCTCACGTTTTGCTCTTTTTCTTCCACCAGCACTTGTTCGATCACCACCGGGGGCGGAATGGTGTTGGAATGGATGTCAGATGGATTCACATAGACCACCCCGGCGTGAGTCGGAAACCAGAGTGTGCCATCGCCCGTCCGGCACGCGGCCGGCTGTGAGCCGAACGTGCATTCAGATGAAGGCAGGCCGTCCCGTTTGTCGTAGTCGCGGCAAAAGACATTGGAAATGGCGCCGGCGGCGAAGTCGTTCAGGTCTTTTTTTAGGACACGCATCAAGCCGGCGTCGGAGCCAATCCATAAATAGCCCTCGCCGTCCTCCACCAAATAGTCAATACTATTGGCAACCAGCCCGTCTGCTGTCCGATAATGCTTCGCCCTGCCGTCCCGCAACCGAATCAATCCGTTTCCCATGGTCCCGATCCAAAGCACGTCTTCGCCATCCACGTACAATGAAGAGATATTATCGCTGGGAAAACCGTTCATTTGTCGGAACGAGTCGAAATGGCCCGCGTGCAGCCGGTTTAGGCCGCCCAATTCGGTCCCGATCCAAAGATCGCCCGCGTGATCCTCTGCAATGGCGTGAATGTTGTTGGCGGAAAGGCCGTCGTTGGTCGTGAACATCTGCGCCTGCGTTCCGTCCCAGTGGCCCAGGCCAACCGCGGTCCCGATCCACAAGCCGCCAGCATGATCGGAAAAGAGCACGGACATCTCCGGCGGAGGGTCGTCGGAGAAGAGAACGGAGTTGACTGCGGAGGGAGGCGCCACCGGTTGAAAAAGGTCGTCCAGCAAGCTCCACAAACCTGCTCCCCTGCGCGGCCACGCGATGGCCCAGACTCGTTGCTGGTGATCGGCGAGGATGGTCGTCGGATTTAATTGGCTCATAATATCGGGCTTTGAATGAACGGCTCGGAGCAGGCCGTTTTTCCAATAACTGAAGTCCCTCCCCTTGATACTCATCCACACCCCGCCCTGCTCGTCCCCGCAGAGCGATTGCGCAGCCAAACCTCGATAATCCTTATGGTCCAGCGCTCTGAAGACTTTGGGACGCACGCGATTTAAACCGCCGCCTTCAAATCCCACCCAAAGATTGCCTTCCGCGTCGGCCTGCAGCGCATAGACTGAGTCGCTCGTCAATCCGTTGGTGGTGCAAATCCGCGCAAAATTTCCTTTGGCGTCGAACCAGAAAACGCCCCGGCCGTATAGTCCGCCGGTACCCACAATAAGATTGCCGTTTCGGTCCTCGCATGCCGATTTGACCGTGTCCAACACGTTGGCCCACGGATAAGGCCAGAATGGGCCTTCCGCATGGGTGTCCGAATACTTGCGAATGCCGCCGTCGGCAAGGCACCAATAACCGCCGGCGCGACTCGCCAGCAACAAATCCAATCGTTGATGCACCACGGGGCCGGCGGTCACGGGCAAAGGCGCCGCAGAACGAACGGACGCAGGGTCCAGGCTGACAATCTGTCGGTCGGCGCCGATCCAAACCTTGCCGCTTTTGTCGGCGATGATGGATCGTCCCGTGCCTACGTTCAGGTTCCACTCGTCCACATTGCCATGGGCATACCGTCCCAGTTGGCCGTCCCCAGCCATCAACCAGACGGCGCCGGTGGAATCCTCGCACATCGAAACCAGATGCCCCTGGCGCAGGCCGCGCCCGATCTTTAACGGTTCCACTCTGCCTTGCAAAATGAGCGCCGCGCCGGCGGTGACGGTGCCCACCCAAAGATTGCTGCGGCTATCCTCGAACAAAAGCCTGATTTTGCTGCTGGGCAGGTTGGTGGTGTTGCTTTCGTCGAAAACGGTGAAGCGAACTCCATCGAATCGGACCATGCCGTTGAGGGTTCCGAGCCAGAGATAGCCGTCATGCGTTTGCGTCAGGGCCAGGACGGAGTCATCCGGCAGCAATCCCTGGCCCGTGCCCCAGGAATCCACGCTGAAACGGCTATCCGCAATTTGGGCGCCGCACCGAACGGGGCTGCCAAGGCACAGCGCCAGAAAGGTTGCGGAACCCAAAAGACCGAGCCGGTATTTAAGCAGGGCGAAAGAATAACTTGAGCAACTCTGGCGCAGGGATTTTAGCCGCTGGCAAGGCGCTCGTGAGGCGCATATCCAAAGCGATCTGCAACGAACGAGCAACGCCGCCAGCGACCAAAAGAACCAGCCAGAGTTGCTCAAGTTATTCTTTCGCCCTGCCTTACTCATTGCCTTTGAACGGAACGCCCAACTCCTGGCTAAGCCAGCCGGCAAAGGCGCGGGCTTTTCCCTCCTGCCAGCCCCAGTTGACCAACTCCAGAGACTGTGTTTCGGACCCCGCCGCGGCGCGATCCAGGGCGGGCACGTAGCTGAAATACTGGCCGCTGGGACTGTTGCTGACGCGGCGATGCATCGCGACGGCCACAATCTCGCGCCAGGGCACCAACAGCAATTCTTTGCGTCCTCCGGCCGGGGGAACGAGCAAGGTTTGGGACGCCTTATGGCTGCGCAGATCACAGCGTCCAAAGTACTGTCGTTGCGCCGTCCACAAAAATGACGCTGCACCCGCCGCCGCGACCAAAATCCAGGCTCCAGACATCAATGCCAGGCTCGGTCTAAAGCCGGTGGCAAAGACCACCAGCATGGCGGCGCCAAAGGCGGCCGCGGCCAGGCCAAAAAAGCCGGCTGCCAGCGGCGAAAATTCCACCAGCCGCACCCTCGTTTCACCCTGATGCTGTAAAATCCGCACACCACCGGCGGCCTCTAGACGGCCGCCATCCCGCCGACACCTGATGGCCGAGATCCAAATTGCGCTGGTCACGATATTGAGCGGCAGGGCAAAAAGAGCGAGTAGGAGGTCGCATCCATGCAAGCCAGGCACGAGCACCGAGTCGGCCGGGCTGTCCGGGTCGTAATAGACCCTTTGCCTCGAGCCGCGCGGCAATGCATTGGTGACGGCGCTGTAATCAAAGGCGCCGTTGCGGTCATCGTAACGATACCGAAGCCCTGTATAATCCATGCCGTTGACAGTATAGGAGTAGCCGATCTGGACGCCGCGGCGGCTGAGCCGCCCGTGACCCATGTCACTCTTGATCATCTGTCCCATCGTCGTGTCGAACCGGGTGGCCAGAACCTGGCGCACGGAAGTATCCAGCACGACGTAATCCCCTGCCAGCAGCATGCCAGTCCAGATGGCTAGCAGGAGCAGCGGATAAGGAAAGGCGAACTTGCGCATGACGCGAGTGTGATGCCAGCCAGGGCTTTTGACAAACGCAAAACGGGCCTTCTTTCTTCAGCCGGGTTGCGAAAAGGCCATCCGACCCTATGTTGCCACGAAACGAGTATCTCGTTTAAGGTCATCAACAGAAAGAACTAAAGTTTTATGAGCAATCCTGAAATCAAGGCCCCCGATCTCACACAACGTCCTCCCAGAAGCACCCGTTCCCGTCTGGGCGGGTATGCCCTTCTGCCGCGCATGTTGGACAAAGGCCGCGCCACCCTCGTCGGCAAAAATGGCGAATACCACTTCGATTGCCCCCTGGACCAGCGCATCCTGGGTTTCCTTGGCATTGAAGCCACCGCGCTCAAAGCGGAACTGGCCGCCGGCAAGGGCGACGGCGAAATTTTGGAATGGATTAACGCCAACGCCAAAAACAAGCGCTCAGAATGGGAGATCGAGCAATGGTCTTCCTATATGGAACGACGCGGCCCCAGCAGTGACGCCGAAACGCTGGCTTTCTTCGCCGGTATGATCGGCAAGATCACCAAGACCCGCGAGGATCTCCTTACCTGGGCGGATTTGCTGGATTTGGATGACTACGTCAGTTTTGGCGGCGTTGCCTGATAATGGATGATGTCATTTGGCCTCGCCAGTCCTTTCTTGAGCCTTGGACACTTTTGGGGCGAGGGATTCTTTTTCAGCTTGGGGACCCTGGAGGGGAGCCTGCGACAAACACGCCGACACCATCATCGCGGTGGCGATGGCGGCGGCGAAGAGGGCCACCAGCCATAACGGCTTTCTTTTCGTCAAGAGGCACATCGAGGCCATGGCGATGGAAACCGAGAAGAGCGGAACCGCCGGACTTAACTTTTTTCCCAATGCCTCGGCGGAATCCCGGTCTGCTTCGTAGGCCCTGGCAATGTTTTGGCTCTCGTCCTTGCCGGCGTCGTACTTGGCCACTGATTTGGCGTAATCCTTGAGCATTTTTTGGGTTTCGGAATTGGTGGGGTCGCCCATCTTGGTCAGAAAGTTGGTGGTCACTTCCAGCAAGTGGCCTTTGACGGAGCGGGCTTGATAAAGATTCCAGGAATCGGAAGCCTTGGCCTGGCTCAATTGCACGCGGCTGCTGTACTTGCCCGCCCATTGCGTGGCGATGGACCCCAGCACTGCGATGATGACCACCGTCAGCGAGACGTATTTGGTCCACGCCTCGCGTTTCTCCTTGTCCTTGGTGGCAACGCGGTCGGCCTTGAGTTCGGCGATGAACCCTTTGAGTTCTTTCAATTCGTCTTGCAGATTGTCCATAATATCAATCGGCAAACGTAATGGTTCCACCACCGCCGTCCAAATCAAATTTGCAACCCATTGGGAGCTTGCCCCGATGGCGGACGGCGGGTAAGGTGCGCCCGCATGGTTCAGAAAGCTTACGCCGCGACGGGAGTCGATATTGACCTGGGCAACCGGGGTCAAGGTGCCGTTGCCGCGAGATGAAGAATGAACAGGAACTATGATCTACCAGGTTGAGTTTAAGCCGCGCGCGCTCAAAGATCTGAAATCGCTGCCAGTCGCGGAGCGTCTCCGCATCGTGGACAAGGCGGAAGCATTGCAACGAAACCTGGAGGGTGACGTGAAACGACTGACTAACTTCACGCCGGAATACCGCCTGCGGGTTGGAAATTACAGGGTTTTGTTTGAAGTGAATGGGCCAAAAGTGGTAGTTTATCGAGTGCGGCATCGGAAAGACGCTTATAAGTAAATCTGAAAACTATGTTGACACTGCATCCCGATATTCTGGTGAGGAACGGCGAGAAGCAATTCGCCGTCCTGCCCTACGAGGAATTCCTGGCCCTGCAAGAGTTGTTGGCCGACGCCGAAGACCTGTTGGAACTACGCAAGGCCAAGCGGGTGGAGGGTAAAAGCCGCTCGATTCCGCTGGCTGAAGTGAAACGCCAATTGGGCGCTGATTAAAAATCCCGGCTGAGTTGAGTGAAGTTTTTGGCGTTAGGCCTTCTTTGGGAGCTTGCCCCGATGCCGGGCGGCGGGTAACGTGCGCCCGCATGGTTCAGAAAGCTTACGCCGCGGCGGGAGTCGATATTGACCTGGGCAACCGGGTCAAGTCAGCGTTGCCGCAATTGCTCGCTTCCACCCGGCGCCGCGAGGTCCTGGGTCAGGTCGGCGGTTTTGGCGGGTTGTTCGCGTTGGATGTCAAAAAATTCCGCCAGCCGGTGCTTGTTTCAAGCATGGATGGCGTCGGCACCAAGCTCAAAATCGCCTTTGCCATGGACCGACATGACACAGTGGGACAGGATTTGGTCAATCATTGCGTCAACGACATCGCCGTGCTTGGGGCGGAACCGCAATTTTTCCTGGATTATATCGGGACTGGCGAGCTGAAGCCTCGCGTGTTTGAGCAATTGATGGAGGGTTTCGCCACGGCCTGCCGGCAAAACCGCTGCGCGCTCATCGGCGGCGAAACGGCGCAAATGCCGGGCTTTTATCAGCCAGGCGAATACGATCTCAGCGGCACCATCGTGGGTGTGGTGGAAAAGGTGGATATTCTCGACGGCAAAGGCATCCGCGCGGGCGACGCGATTATCGGATTGGCTTCCAGCGGACTCCATACCAATGGTTATTCGCTGGCACGAAAGATTTTCTTCGAGCGGATGAAGCTCAATCCGACCAGTGTTTTGCCTGAACTGCAAGGGAGCATCGGCGATGAATTGCTCAAGGTCCATCTGAGTTATGGGCCGTTGATTCAGGCGGCCTTGCGGAAATTCAAAGGACGCAGCGAAATCAAGGGACTGGCCCACATCACCGGCGGCGGTTTTGTTGACAACGTTCCGCGCGTGTTGCCGAAGAAATGCGACGCGTTAATCAGGAAGGGAACGTGGGAGATGCCGCCGATTTTTCAATTGCTGGCGGCCAAAGGCGAAGTGGCGGAAGCCGAGCTTTATCAGGTGTTCAACATGGGCATCGGCATGACAATGATCCTGGCCGCCGAAAAAGCGGACGCGGCCCTTCGCTTCATTCGCGCGCGCGGGCAAACCGCCTGGATCATCGGCGAAGTCACGCGCGGCACAGGCGAAGCCAAAGTGGTTTGAGCGAGATCGTGAATATATTTGACGAACTGGAATGGAGGGGTTTGGTGGCTGATTGCACGGACGCTCCGGAATTGAAAAAGCGCCTCGAGTCCGGCCCGATTGTCCTGTATTGCGGGTTTGATCCGACCGCCGACAGCCTGCACGCGGGCAGCCTCGTGCCGCTGCTGGCCTTGCGGCGGTTTCAACTGGCGGGCCATCACGCCATCGCCGTGGCCGGCGGAGCAACGGGCATGGTCGGAGACCCCAGCGGGCGCGACTCCGAACGAAAGCTCCTGAACAAGGAAACGCTAAACAACAACATCGCCGGCATCAGAGAGCAATTGCGCCGGATGCTTGATTTCGATTGCCCCATCAACCCGGCGCGGTTGCTGGATAACGCCGAATGGACCGCACCGGTGAGTCTCCTCGATTTTCTGCGGGACATCGGGAAGCATTTTTCTGTCAATCAGATGATAGCCAAGGAAAGCGTCCGGGCGCGCATGGAAGACCGCGAGTCGGGCATCAGTTACACCGAGTTCAGCTACATGCTTTTGCAGGCGTTCGATTTTTTCCATTTGTTCCAGGCGCATCAATGCGAATTGCAAATCGGCGGCAGCGACCAATGGGGCAACATCACCGCCGGGATGGAATTGACGCGTAAGAAAGCCGGCGCCCATGTCTTCGGTCTGACGTTGCCGCTGATTCTCAACAGCGACGGCACCAAATTCGGCAAGTCCGCCGCCGGCGCCGTCTGGCTGGATGCCCGAAAAACCAGCGCGTACCGCTTCTACCAATTCTGGATTCGCACGGACGACCGCGACGTGGTTCGTTATTTGAAGTTCTTCACTTTCCTGGGCCGGGAGGAGATCGAAGCTCTGGCCGCGCAGCATACGGAGCGCCCCGAAGCCCGCGCCGCGCACAAGGCGCTGGCGGCGGCCATGACCGACTTGCTCCACGGCCCGACCGCCACGACGGAGGCGATCCGCGCCAGCGACATCCTCTTTGGCGGCGGTCTGGAAGGGATCGCGGAAAGCACCTTCAATGAAATCGTCGGCGAAGTGCCGACGCGCGAGCTTGAGAAGGCCAAGTTGGAAAGGGCGGGCGCGCCGCTGCCGGAGATTTTGGCCGCGTCCGGCTTGTGCCCGTCGAAGGGCCAGGCGCGAAAGGACATCGAAGGGGGCGGCGTCTATGTCAATAATATCCGCGAGTCCAATCCGCAGCGGCATCTGGGCGCGGCCGATTTGCTCTTTGGCAAACATCTGCTCTTGCGCAAAGGCAAGCGGAACTACACCGTCATGTCAGTCAAATAATAGAATATGAAACTTCTGCGCATCGCCCTCACATCGCTGGCCATGATGTTGGCCTATTGCCCGACTGGCGCGCAATCGCAACAGGAAATGGTCTTTGTCGGCTCGGGAAAAAAGAACATCGAGGCCTTCCGGTTCGATTTGGCGGCGGGCGCGCTGACGCGCGTGGGCCTGGCGGCGGAGATTGAGCATCCGTCTTTTTTGTTCATTTCGCCGAACCATAAGTACCTCTATGCGATCAGTGAGGGACGGAACGCGGCGGCCAGCAGCGTCAGCGCTTTTGCCCTCGATGCTGCGGCGGGGAAGCTGACCTTCTTGAATAAGCAGCCTGCCGGTGGGGCCGGGCCTTGTTACGTGGAAATTGACGGCGGCGGCAGGAACGCCCTGATCGCCAATTACAACACTGGCAGTTTCGCTGTCTTTCCGCTGGCCGCGAATGGCGAACTTCAGCCCATGTCCGCTTTTATTCAGGACCATGGATCGAGCGTCGATGCGAGCCGTCAGGAAGGGCCGCACGGGCATTGTCTGGTGGCCGGGCCGGGGGACAAGTTTGCCTTCGGCTGCGATTTGGGTTTGGACAAGGTGATGATATTCAAGTTCGACCCCAGCCACGGGACGCTGGTTCCCAATGAACCGGCCTTTGCCCAAGCCAAACCCGGCGCGGGACCGCGACACATTGCTTTTAACCCGACTGGCCGATGGGCTTACGTCGTCAACGAAATGGGTTCCACGCTCACCGTCTTCCGCTACGATGCTTCCGCCGGAACGTTGCAGGAATTCGAGACCAAATCGACCCTGCCCAAGGATTTCTCCGGCCAAAATACCTGCGCAGAAGTGGCGGTGCATCCGTCGGGCAGATTTGTGTATGCTTCCAACCGTGGCGACGACAGCATCGCAGTCTTTGGTTGTGACCCGAACCTCGGACGGCTGACGTTTATCGAACGCGTCCCGACCGGCGGCAAAACGCCGAGGCAATTTGAGATAGATCCGACCGGCCGCTTTTTGCTGGTGGGCAACCAGGAGTCCAACACGGTCGTTGTATTTAGTATCGACAAATCTGACGGACGCCTGAAATCCACAGGAATCCAAGTGCAAAGCGACAACCCGATGTGCGTGCGCTGCGTGCTAGTGCCTTAGACCCGGAAATGCAGCGGGCTGGCTTGGGGCATTTCGTGGGCGCAGGGTTGATTGATCGGGGCATCCGGCTTGCGTTCGTTGGTCTTCACCAGCGAGTTGGCCAGCAAAAAGGCTTCGACTTCCTCGCCGCTGATATCCGCCAGCATCCGGCCATTGACCTCCACGCACGGGCTGAGCATCTGGCCGCTCTTTTCGATCATTTCCTGGCGCTGGTCCGGGTCGTTGATGATGTCGCGATCTTCAAAGGGCAGGTCGTATTTGCGCATGACGGCGCGCACACCCTGGCTCCAACCGCAAGTGGGTTTCAAATAGGCAACAATTTTAGGTTTATCCATAGTTAGTTAATATAGGGCCAAGATGCCACATCCGCCACCAATGGCAATAGCCAAAATGTTCCGAATAAACCACCAGCGGCGCAGCGTCCAAGACATGTCCGTCAATTTGCCTGAAAATGAAACGATATGGTATTCCGCTGCTGGTGCTGCTAATGCTCCCGTTCCTGGCGGCGGGCGCGGACAAGAGCGGCGTCACATTTTACCTGCAATTAATCCGCGGCACCGAGGATGACAAGCCGCCCGCGCCTGAAGCCAGGCTGGCCGGAACCGAAGTTTCCCGGCGGTTGCAAATGTTCAAATGGAAGAATTATTGGGAAATGGCGCACAGGACAGTAGTGCTTGAGGAAGGAGGCAAAACGCGCCAGCGTATGTCTCCCAAGAGAGAGGTTGAGATTCAGTTGAGCGCTTCGCACGAAGTGACCTTCTGCATTTATACCGACGGCAAATTGACCCGGCGCAGAAAGCAATCGCTGGACACGCCATTTTACATAGCCGGCGGCGACAAAGATGCGACGGAGTCGTGGTTTATCGTCGTGCGCCGCGACAAGCCAGCGGGGGCGCTGACCATACGATAACTGCCATCAAATGAACAGAGCGGTCAGCGCCGCCGGCGGGAAAGACGCGGTGTCGCGCCAGGCACGGTGCGTTTGACGCCTTTGACCTTCAGCATGGCTTTGGCCAGGTCGCGCGTTGCGTCATCAATGACTTTGCTGGGGAGTATCTGCGCGAAACGGCCTTTCATCTGATCTATCGAAGGAGGGTCGGATTCGCCGAAACCAAAAAACTTCCCGTTGCCGCTGCGAATGATGGGCAGAAACTTTTGTTTCGGACCTTTGTTCGACTCACCCATAAGGACAACCACTTCCTGGCGGTCAAAGGCCTCGGAGGGCGGTTCCGTTTCGTCGAACTTTTCGCCCGGTTTGGCGTACTTGACCCAGGCTTCCAGCGCCATGACCACGGATGTCGCGGCATACGCAATGCACATCAGCCGGGCATTGGTGGCGAAATCGTCCTTTGCCTTTTCGTCCGAGAGCGATTCAGGCATGAACATAAGCAAACCCTCCGGCCCGATCAGAAACACCGTCGGCGGCAAGCGTCCCATGTTGCGCATGGAGTAATTGGCGTAATGCTCCGCCTGCGCAAGAAGGTCATCGAGATTTTCGAGTTTGTTCGGTTGCACTTCCATGATTTTTGCTTCAGGATCGGTTTTAAAGCAAGCCTTGACTTTGCCTGCAAAACGAGTCACATTGCCGCCACCATGCTTAAAGGTTTGACGCTCCGATTTTGGTTTTTCACAGCCGCGTTGGCCGGCTGGTGTTCAATCGCGGGCGCGGAACAGATGATCCCCGCTCCAAGCCTACCTTTTATCTCTGTCCAAA
>Ga0302325_10025929_pt1 | contig 12180 bp, 10 predicted proteins | sample Palsa_T0_2_FD_201948 | JGI IMG/M metagenome (GOLD analysis project Ga0302325, IMG submission 201948) | Peat permafrost microbial communities from Stordalen Mire near Abisko, Sweden - Palsa_T0_2 | ecosystem: Environmental > Terrestrial > Soil > Palsa > Peat permafrost | place: Sweden: Abisko...
CAAGGCGAATATTCATCCTTTTCGCCGCTTTGCGTTCCGTCAATTGGGAGTTGGCGCTTCCATGGTCACTCTGCGCGTGGTTGGGCCTTTAAAGATCTTGCGTTCAATATGCCGATTAGGAAACCGCCAAAGACCGCGGAGGTGTAGGAGTCGAAGCTGGTATTGATTCGCTTGTAATCGGTGAAAGCGGTAATCCATACCATGCCCAGAATTGACAGCAGCACCGTGCAAACTTGGAGAGGGAGGCTCGTGATTCTCTTCGCCCAAGCGGCCATAGTTATCAAGCAGCCAAACCCAATTCCCCCGCCCGCACTGAAAAGAACGAATGCTAGCAAATATCGCCAATCGTGCGAAAAGAGGAAGGGTCTAGGGACCAATGCCTCATATAAAATCAGGCCGCCGAAAATGATCAGAATGAATGCAACCTTCGACCATTTGGAAACCGGCTTGTTCCACCACGCTACCGGAGAGTTGGCTTTTGTCGTTAGCATCTCGCCTCCGCATCGTCCTCAACCCGTCATCTGAATCCAACGGTAATTATATGGCGGTTGGAGCGCGTTGCGCCTGGATCACCGTCTAACCGGAAACTACACATTTCGCGAAAAAATGTGAAATGAATCGGCACGCAGACTGATCCGTGGGAAGCAGCGCCAAACCTCAGCCAATCGGCGCCAGATGCTTTGTCCGCGAGTAGGTGTACTGGATGCGGTGCACCACGGTGATGGTGGAGAGGACGGCAAGCACCCACAGCACCGGAGCCATCACTCCGGCCCAGTTGAAGAGAGCGCCAAGCAGAATGAGAACAACGCGCTCCGGCCGTTCCATGAAGCCCACTTTGCAACTGCCAATGAGGGCCTCGGCGCGGGCGCGCGTATAGCTGACCATCAGCGAAGTGACCATCACAAACGCGACCAGCACCACATAGCGGAAACGGTTAATTCGGCCGTAGTAGACCAGCAGGCCGAAGAAGAGCACCACGTCGGAGTAGCGGTCTATTACTGAATCAAAAAAGGACCCGAAGATAGTGACCTGGTTGTTGCGGCGGGCGACGCGGCCATCGACCATGTCGAAGATGCCTGCGCCGAAGATGACGAGGCCCGCGTAGAAGAACATCTTGCCGGAGTTGGTGGCGTTGGCATGGCCAAAGAAAAAGGCGGCCACGATGTTGATGACCAGCCCGATGAATGTGAGCACATTTGGAGAGATTCGGGTAAGGGCAAGACCATACACGATACGGTCGAGAAGCCAGCCGCAACCGCGGCCGAAAGCACTGGTCCAGGTCATTCAGGTTCTTCCTTACTTCTCGGCGGCCGCGTTTGCCGCTTCGCCGTTGTCGGCCTCGGCTTCGCTTGCTTCATCGGCGCCTGCTTCATCGTGAATCGTGGTCAGTTTCAGAATCTCGAGTTCGCGCTTGCCGTTGGGAGTCACAATTGTGGCCACGTCGCCCACGCGCTTGCCCACGATGCCGCGGCCGATGGGCGATGTGGTGGAGATCAGCCCCTTGGCAACATCCGACTCCTCGCTGGTTACGAGGCGATAAACAATCTCTTCGTCCTTGGTGCTGTCATATACGACAACCGTCGAACCGAAGCCCGCCTTGTCGCGCGGGATGTTGGTCAGGTTCACCAGCGAAAGCTCGGCCATGCGACGCTTGAGCTGGCCCAGGCGCGCGTTCACAAACTCCTGGCGCTGCTTCGCCATGTGATACTCGGCGTTTTCAGACAAGTCTCCCATTGCCACGGCCTTTTTGATCTCCGCAGGCAGCTCATGGGAAAGCTCGTGCTCCAGAATGCTGATTTCTTTCTGAAGCTGCTTTTTAATGTGATCGGGCATCCATCGTCCGTGGCGGGGAGCAGGCAAACTCCAGCCGCAAGCGTTCAAAAACTCGAAATCTCATTATACGCGGGGGAAAAGGCAGGGTTCAGGGTCCAGCGTCCAGGGCCCGGTCCTACCCCTCCTTCAGCAGTTCGGTTCGATACTCGGGCGCAAGCGCCACGACCTTCTTGATGAACTCAGCTTCCTGCTGCGCATCCAGTTTGGGCGGGGCAGTCGTTCGCGTTGCCACCGGCGTCCCGACCTCCGCAAAGAACTTCTCCTGTCCGGCAGGAGAGCAGATGCAGATCAGTTTTGCCGGCCTCGACGAGGCGTTGTGGAACTGGTGGGGCGCATTGGCCGGGATGTGCAGTGTTTCGCCGGCGTGCACCACCCGCTTCTGGCCGCGAAAGGTCGCTTCCATCTCTCCCTCAAGCACGATGAATGTCTCTTCGAAGTCGTGCCGGTGCGGGGGTGGTCCGCCGCCAGGAGGGATGTGCATATCGATGACGCAGAAGCGGACAGCCGTGTCCTCGCCGGTGACCGTGACCGTGTAGGTGTCGCCCACGAGACCGATGTGGGGCAGAGTGTCCGGCTGAGAGAGCTTGAGTGTGCGCTTGAGGTCGTCGGCGGGAATCGGCGGATACTTTGGTGTTCCCTCGGTCATGGGGGGCGTCTCCTTTGGTTCATTCGATGCGCTGTGGCCCGTTTCGCTTCTCGTCCCTACTCCTTGTCCCCTGATCTCTGGCCGTCCAGGAACGATTGCAGAATCAGCGTGGCCGCGACCTGGTCGACGACGCGGCGGTGCTGCTGGCGGGCGTGGCCGGCCTCGTAGAGGATCTGGTGGGCTTCGCGCGTGGTGAGGCGTTCGTCCCAAAGGTGGATGGGCAGGCCGGTGAGTGTACCAAGCTCGGCGGCGAAGGCCTGCGTCTTGGCCGCCTGAGGGCTGGTCTCGCCGGAGAGGTGGACCGGGTTGCCAACCACAATGCCCACAACACCGAAGCGCTTGGCAAGCCGTGCAAGGGAGCGGAGGTCTTCTCTGGAAATGCTGGGCGCAGCGCGTTTCCGCCCGAGTGTCAGCACAGGCTGGGCTGTGAGGCCGAGCTCATCGGACACAGCAACCCCGATGCGGCGGTTGCCGACGTCAAGACCGAGATAGCGGGGGACGGCGGCGGATTCCAGCGGGTAGCTCCTGGCTGATAGCTGTCAGCTGTCAGCTGTCAGCTATCAGCTTACCGCCTGAGGTGTGGGGGCTGTTCACTCTTTGAATCGGCCCAGCAGCGCTGCACCCAGGACGGCTCCCTGGAACCAACCGGAGAGGATCAATGCCCAACGAGTGCACACCAGGAGCCAGTAGCCAGCGGGTGATTCTTTGGGAAACCAAGTCCGGTCAGGAGCCCACTTCTCGTCTTGGCCGAGTTTGACCAGCGGAACAGCGTTCTCAAATGTGTAGGCGAGGGTGTTCAGCTCTGGATATCCGGCGGGCAGGTCGGCATTTGCCCTGAACGCCTTATCAGCTGCCGGGTCGGTTGGGGCCAAAAGTCGATTGCACCCCGCAATTCCAAAAATCAGCCAGCCGGTAAGCACGGTGAACGCGATCGAATACCCGATGCGCAACGGCGCTTCCTCGAGCCAGGCGAAGGCGATCGCCAGCCTGCGCAACCTCCACCATTCTCTCTTCGCATAAGCAAGCTGGCGGCTGTACTCGAAGACAACGTGCTTCGCGCCCCTATGATCTCCCTTCCCTTCCAAATGCTTCGAGAGCAACATCCACGGCTGGGCTTTGGTGAGATTGGGCACAGGCTGGCGCATGAGCCACTCGACTCTATCCTCGGCCCGAAGGTCCAGATCTTCGGTCAGCCTTGGTTTCCCGGCCCTGGCGTGTTTCGGCCGCCGATAGAGTGTTACTTCCCCGTAAACGAACCCAGCCAGAAGCAGCTTTCCTTTGGCCGGCCAGCTCTCACGATCGTCGCAGAAGTTCTTTACCTTCGCCCTGCTGAGGTCAAGGGTTACATCCGCGGGGTTCTCGATGGCCTGCCAGAACAGGTCGCCATTGACGACCGTATTCTGGCAGTTAACCGCCGCGACTTTCGCATAAATTATGGTTAGATCCCCGCCGACTATCGCATCGAGAATGCGAACCGGCCCCTCGGCCTCGAAGCCGTCGCATAGGAAAGCGGCCCCTGCGATCTTGATGCCATCCCCGACAAGGGAATTGCCCCTGGCCTTGAGCTTTGCTCCGGCACAGTCAAGGTCTCCAGCGATCACGGCATTCAGCAGGCGAGCCACGCCCACGGACTCAAAGCCAGCACGGAGGAAGAGGTTGCCGCCTGTCTTTACGCCATCAGCGAACAGCGCAACGTCTTTGGCCTTGAACCTGGCGCCGTCGCACTCAATGTTCCCCTTGATCTCAGCGTTAAGGAGGCGAATGGTGCCCCTGGACTCGAACGGCCGACCAGACTCCGGCCTCATGAAAATGCCGCCACCTATCTTGACGCTGTCGGTGGAGAGCGCATCCCGATTGGCTTTAAATTTCGCGCCGTCGCACTCCAAGTTCCCGTTGATCTCCGCGCCAGAGAGCCGAATTTCGCCCTCGGACTCGAAGCCCTGTTTGAGGAAGACGCTACCGCCAACCTTAGCGGAATCCGCAAACAGTGCAATGCCTCCGGCCTTGAGCTTCGCGCCATAGCACACAAGGTCTCCTGCGATCTCTGCTCCACCCAGCCGAATGGCACCCTCGGACTCGAAGCCGTCGTTGAGGAAGACGGAGCCACCGATCCTGGCCCGGTCCGCGGAGAGCGCGTCCCTCTGGGCCTTCAGGCTGGCGCGAGTGCACGCGAGGTCTCCCGCGATCACTGCACCCGGCAAGCGAATTTCGCCCTCGGACTGGATTTCTCCGAGAAAAAGCGGGCCGTGGACAATGAGCCCGTCCGCGCGAATTCCTTTCTCGATCGAGGATTCCAAGATTCCAATTCCACGGGTCTCGGCGAGCTGCAGATTGATCTCCCCCTGAAACGTGCAGCGGCGAAACTCAAGCGTGCGGCTTATTCTGCACCGCGCGAGATCGATCTCTCCCGGGATGGTTGCGGAGAACACTCGCAGCCCGTTGGGATCGATGTGCGGCGCCGCTTCGGGATCGGAGGCAAGCCAGCGCAGGAAGTCCGAGCGAATCTCTGGGCGCCGGGCGTTCTCGTCGGGATCAGGCAGCTCGTCGGAGCTGGCTGAGACAAGGAGCACTCTCAGCTCGGCCTCGGTGAGGTTTGAATCAAACCGAGTGTGGGCCAGCTCGGTCAGTTTGGCGGCGCGGATTTGGTCGAGCAGGGGCATGGGGCTTCCGAGGCCAGCTTTCAGCTTTCAGCTATTAGCCTTCAGCTTAAAGCCACTGCGGAGTCCGAGGACACTAATAAACGGGGTCAAGTTCCCCGCGCCCTCGCCCATCCCACCGCAACTCCCGCCAGAATCCCCCGATACAATCGAAGAGATGAGGGAATCTTTATGGGATTCACCTGCGTCTAGCTTCAAGGAAGGGCATACCTCCCAGGAATGGCGCGCCAAAAGCGAACAAGCAAAAAGAAAAGGGGTTGCGGATGTCTTGGATTCCTTTTGGCGGTGGTGTTCTTTGGGATGTTGGCAGCCGGGGCCGGTTCGGCCTGGCTGGTGCTGACGCCCTTCGGGCCCCAAACGGAGACTTTTGTCACGCTGACGCCTGGGTCTTCAACGGCCCGCATCGGGGAGCAACTGGAAGCGGCGGGGATCATCCGAAGCCGTTATGCCTTTGAACTGGTGCGCCTGTGGAAGTGGAAGACGCTGCCGAAAGCAGGCGAATATCGATTTGACCACCCGGCCCCGGTGACCGAGGTGTACAACCGCATCGCTCGGGGAGACGTCTACACCATCTCGGTGACGATTCCCGAAGGCGCGAACATGTTCGACGCCGCGTTCCGCCTCGAGCAGGCGGGGCTGGCCGGAGGACAGGACTTTGTAGACACTGTGCAAACTCACCGCGAACTCGTAGCCGATCTTGATCCGCAGGCGAAGAATCTGGAAGGGTATCTGTTTCCCGACACGTATCATTTTCCCCGGAAGGCGAGTGCGACGCAGATTGCAGCAACGATGGTCAGGCGGTTCAGAACAATTGCCGGCCAGCTTGGGTTGAGAGGAAACCTGCATAACGTGGTGACGATGGCATCGCTGGTGGAACGGGAGACGGCCGTGGATGGGGAGCGTCCGCTGGTGGCAGGCGTCTTTCAAAATCGGCTGGCGAAGAAGATGCCGCTGGCGACTGACCCCTCGTTGATCTATGGGCTGGAGGTGGAAGGGCGCTGGCGGGGAACGATTTATGAGAGCGACCTGAAGCGCGACACGCCTTATAACACCTATCTGCATGCAGGGCTGCCGCCGGGGCCGATCGCGAATCCCGGGACGAAGTCGCTGCGGGCGGCAATGGAGCCGGCCAAGTCGGATTACCTCTACTTTGTGGCTGCGGGCGCCAACCCACAGGGGCAGTCGATCTTTTCTCGCACCCTTGATGAGCAGAGCAAAGCGGTTGCAGGTTACCGGCACGCGGTGAAGAAGGCGGGGGGGCGATGAAGACGAGTTGCCCAACCCGAGCGGGTTTGCCGATGCTGGGCCGGATTACCCTCCTCCTGCTGGGCCTTGGGCCGATATTGGCACTGGCGGGCTGTTCGCTGTTTCCGCAGATACGGCCACTGCCGGTGCCGAAGCCGCCGGCGATCACCAGGAATGCGACTCCCGAAGAGCTGGTGGACGGGCTCAACAAGCGTTGGAACGCGCTCCAGACGCTGACCGCGACAGTCAACATCCAGGCTAGCGTATTCAAGAGCAAAGAAGGCCTGGCGAAGGACTATCCCACGTTGCGCGGAAACATTTTGATGCGCAAGCCGACTATGCTGCGGGTACTGGGCCGGTACCTGGGAGTGCCGGCCTTTGATATGGTCAGCGACGGCGAGCAGTTCACGCTGTCGATTCCCGAGAAAAAGAAGGTGATCAAAGGACTGAACAAGCACAAGAGTCATTCGGTGAATGCGCTGGAGAATCTGCGGCCCGATTTCTTTATGGACTCGCTGCTGGTGAGAGGGCTCGAGCCGGATGACGAGTACATGGTAGTGGCCGACTCGATGACCATCGAAGATACGGCGCGCAAACACCTTTACGCGATTCCGGAGTACAAGCTGACCATCATGCAGCACTCCGGGGACGGCCACAAATTGCTGCCGCTGCGGGTGGTCTATTTCCATCGCGAAGACCTGATGCCTTATCAGCAGGACATCTATGGCACCGATGGAGTGCTCGAGACGCAGGTGTTCTATTCGGCTTACCAGGACTTCGAGGGCAATAGCTTTCCTTCATCGATTGTGATCAAGCGTCCGGTGGATGATATCCAGATCGCGATGGAAGTGGAAGATGTCCATGAGAATCAGACGCTGAGGGACGATCAGTTTGTTTTGAAACCCGCAGAGGGTTCGACGGTGCAAGAACTGCAGTAGCGCAGCGTCAAGGACATGCTGGCTACAGTGTTTCAGCGACACTGCCATCGGGTGCAGGGGCTGAAGCCCAGACAAACTTGGATCCTTCTTCGGCTCGACTGAAATCGAGCCCTGACTCATGGTCGCTTGGATCGAGAGCTTTCTAGTGCGCTGGTCCGTGCATCAGTTGCTGATAGCGGCGCGCGTATTCGGCTTTGTAATCGGCGACGGCGCGGTCGTAGCTCATGGCTGGCGCGTCGGGTCGCCGTGACCAGTGCAGGCGAATCTCCCTGGAATTTGACGCAAGGATGAGAGTGTCTCCGACCGGTTGAGCCGGCTTGCCATCGACGGTTGCGCTTTTCACATCCATAAACCAGGGCAGATGGACGACGATCTGTGTGGGCAAGGGCCCGGCGACGAAGCCAGGCGCGAGAGTGAAGATGGCTTCGTTGTCGGTGGGCTGGGTGAGGCGGAAGGCAATCTTGCCCCACCAGGTGGGGGCGTTCGAGACGGCGATCTCCTTGCCCTTCCCGATCCAGTGGGGCGAGATGACGCTGAGCAGGTGAAGCTGGCCACGCGGTGGCACGCCCTCTTCGCGGACGAGCATGGTGCGCAGCAGGGTGCGGTATTCGGCGGCAAACCAGCCATGCGGAGCCAGATTGTCCTGGAAGTTGCGATCGCCCCAGGGAAGAATCGCGAACTCAAAGCCGGCGTGGGTTGAGCTGGTGTGGACAAGCAGCGCATAGAGCTCGCTCAGAGCCTGGGCCTGGTCTTCGGGACCGCCGCGAATGACTTCGGTCATGGTGTTTTTGATGGTGAGGTAGTGGTGGAGGAACTCGCCGTCGGCGTAGGTCATGATGCCTTCGGCGTATTTGGCCTGCGTGGCCTTGAGGGTTGCGGTGACGCGCGGGTCGTGTGGATCGAGCGTGGGCTCGGGGACGACGGCCAGCAGGTTGCCCCAGTCGTAGCCGCCCTTCTGGCCATCGAGCGCGGGAGGTATGTAGCCGTTGTGGGCCGCGGCCTGGGCATCGAGGACTTTCAGAAATGTGGTCCGATAGTCATCATATTCGGACTGCCATGTTTGGGCGAGGTCGAGGTGGCCGGTTTCGCGGGCCATGTCGATGGCAAGCCGCAGGCCCGAAAGCGCGAGGAAGTTGTAGCCGGTCAGGTGGCCGGGGACGAATTCGTTGTCGCGGACGTCGCTCGCGGGCATGATGTGGAGCGGGTCGGCGGCGCGGGCCTGCTTGAGCCAGGCAACAGCGCGATCAATCTGCGGAAGCGCCCACTTGGCGAAGGCCTTGTCGCGGGTGAGGCGATAGTGCTGGGCGTAGGCCCAGACGGCCTCGCCCCAACCGTCGTACTGCTGCGACTGGGAGAGGAAGTTGCCGTCGGGCAGCTGCGATTTAGCGAAGAACTGCAAATCCTGGCGCGCGATTTCGGGGTAGCCAGTGACATCGTAGCTGTGCACGATGTCCGCGCCGTCGCGCAAAAAGAACTCGTGGTAGTGGAGCTTGTTGACTGTCTGGATGTAGTCGTCGCCGATGTGATCGCGGGCGATGAGGTCGTAGACGAGGTTGGCGTAGAAGGTGTCGGTGACTTTCTTTTCGGGGAGGGTCACCTGCATGCCGTCAGCGAGGATTCCATTCCAGAATTCGGCAACAGGCGCCTCGGCCGCGTCGAAATGAACCTTCGCGAGACCCTCTATCTCGTCTGTATTCGAGGTGGGGACAACCGGCATGCAGAAGTCGAGGGTATCTGCTTCTCCCGGCTGGAGCAATTTGCTGTATGTGACTATACCGACGGGAACAGTCGGACCGGCGGCGAGCTTGGAGGGCTTGCTGATGTCTTGCGGGTAGTTGTAGTTGCCGTGGAGAGTGAAGCTGCGCGCGGTGTAGCCCTGAGGGAACGAGTAAAGCAAGCGGCCATCGCGCAGAAAGCCCGTGGCAGAGAAGCTGTAGACCCAGTCCGGGCTGAATACCTCGCCAAGCTGACGGTATTTGCCGGGGGTTTTCGGCTCGCGCGGACGATCGAAGCGATTGTCGCCGTGACCGGCGTTGGTGTTGTTGGGCGCGTCGTAGCGAATGCCCGTGGCGAGAATGGCGCGAGTAGGCTGGGTACTTTCATTCGTGATGACTACCTGGATGAAGTTGGCCGAGGGCCCCGCCGGTGCGCCGTTTTGAATGGTTTGCGTGGCGGCAAACATGGTGAAGCGGTAGATCAGTCCGTCGCGTTCGAACTCATAGTGGAAGATGGGCAGCTTGCCCTGTTCGAGGGTGCGGATGCGCACACTGGTGGGCTCGAGCTCGGGACCGGCAAAGAACATGAGCTCGCCGAAGCCTGTACGCAGGTAGCCTTCGGGAGTGATCTCCGTAGCCGTCTCGGCATCCATCATTCCCAATTCATCAGTGGGATGGGAAAAGTAGGAGAACGGCTCGCCCGGACGGTCGATCGATGGAGAAACCATCTGGGAGCGGCCGGAAACGGCAATCAAAAACGAGCAGGCGACGCCGAGTGCGAACAACTTGCAGGAGATTCTCATGGCAGCAGAAAGCCTACATCACCCGGAGGGGCCGGCGCAGCGGCGAGCCTCAGGAATGCTCTAATCGGCGGGTCGCCGATCAGAGGAGAGCGACCTTGTCGCGAGTTATTTCCGGTTTGCCGGTCATACATCCGAAACTCAGACTTCACTCCGCTGCAATGATGAGCGTATCGATAATCTTGCATCGATCCGCGGTGAAGAGGACCCTACGGGCGCATACCCCAGCAATCTTTATCCAGCAGAGAATGAGAGGAATCAGACTTGCTGGATCGACCATTGCACTTGGTATTGAGAGGTTGAGCCACACCCAGAAGCGGACGTGGTGCCGGGGTGCTGGGTTGTTACCGAGTGAACCTTGCCGCCCGCTGTCGCGAGCGCGATGTCGGTCCCGAGCAGCACATCCTGCTCAAGGGCGACCATTCCGTCACAAGTCCCGGAGACGACAGCGCCGGGGAGTTCACTGAGCACCCATTCAGCAAGAAGGACAAGAATGGTGCCGATGACGGGTACGACGCTGGTCGCCACTGTGATCGAAGTGATCGCCTTAAGACTGCCTAGATCCCCTTTTATCGCATTGAAGGCGTACTGGGCGAGGTCGCCAGCAACCTTCTCCAACGCCGTGTTGATGTCGTCAGGTTCGGAGGCCGCGCTGTTCAGCACCTGGTAGCTGAAGATGGCGGTTTCGCACAGTTCGACCGGGACCGGCTCGAAGAAGAGCAAGTTGGTCTGTGCTTGTTGGGATCCACCGAGATGCCCGAGGTTCTGGCTAACATTCTGGATTTGACCGTTACCGGCGGTGATTGATGCGTTCGCGGTGTCGGAGTCATCTGCCAGCGCGCGTGGTGTCTGGCAAGTGACGTAATCGACCGAGAACCGGTATCGAGATGGGATGCCGCAGGAGTCGAGGGAGGCCCAGCCGCGCCAATTCGCGCCATCCCATATCCGGTAGCCCGCGACAGGTGTCATCGGCTCTTCCTCGTCATTCCACTGGTTGGCGAGCCCGAGCACGACGACATGATTGGCCGCGACCGCGATGGCGGTCGGTGAGGGTGTCCAGGCATTGGTTACATAGGCGGGAGGGAGGGTCACTGGAGCGCCCAGCGACTCGGGCGTGCCAAAGGCGCCGGCGGTCTGCGCGAAGTGGTAGAGGTTGCTGTCATTGCCCGAGACGTACACGTCGAGGCGCTCTGGACCCCAAGTGAAAGCCGAGGGAGTTCCGACAAAGCTGATGCCCGGGCCGGGTGGGACTAGCGGCTGCCATTGATTCCAGATCTTTCCGTCCCACCAAGTGTGGCCGACGCTGCCGTCGTTCGAGAGCGCGAATACGTCGATTCGGTTGGATCCCCAGCTTATCGCGACGGGTGCCGAGGCAAGCGACCCGCCAAGGTTCTCCCAGTCGCTCCACGCCGTTCCGTTCCAGCTACTGTGGGCAAGCTGGAAGTTGGCGTCCCGCGCGAACACGTCGACCTGCCCAAGGCCCCCGGCAACGGCTGCCGGGGCGCTGGTGAAGATCCCGCCCAGTGAGGTCCAACTACCGTAGACATCGCCCAAGGTCGTCCGATTTGTCGTGCTGCTGTACATGGCACGGTCAGTCTGGACGCCAAAAACCATAATGCTATTGCTGAGAGCAACGGCGGCCGGCGAGCTGATGAAGTTGCCGCCGAGGTTGATAAAAGTGGCTTCCGGCTGATCGCCGGGTCCAGTCTGAACGGCTGCCAAGCCATTCGGCATCGCCATCACGTTCATCGCGTGGTTCTGATCGAGCGCGAACACGTCTACTCGAAATGGCGCGGGCGTTCCTGACCCTGGGGGTCCTGGCTGGGGGTTGACGACGGGGTTCCCCGGCGGCCCAGATACAGTCGTGCCGCCTCCCTGACCAGGGTTGTGCAGACCCGGTGGTCCTTTAAGAACTTCGCCAGAAGGAGTTGCCGCGCGCGCCGCGGATGCGAGTTGGGCCTCCGTCGGCGGGCCGTTCAAGAGCGGCGTGTCTCCCGACAGAAACGCTGCCACTGGCGGCGTCGAGAATGTTCCGCCGAGGCTCTGCTTGATGATGCTCGTCATCAATGGTGAACTCTGGTCTACACTCGATGGCAACGGGTTGAAGGCCCAATGCACCATCCCGAAATACTGATCGAGGTACAAAAGATCAAGGCGCTCGGGATTAGACGAAGTGGCAGTGATAGCGTTCATGCCCGTCTCCCATCTCAGTTGAGTTTTGGGGGGCTTCCGAACTTGGCTGGAGCCGGACTTACGCGCAGGTAAAATTAACCGGATCTACGGCACGTGTCAAGCCAAAATTCGTTGAGTGGGGCTGCTGCGGCCATCTTGTCCGGGTGGGTTGCC
>Ga0302325_10025931_pt1 | contig 12179 bp, 12 predicted proteins | sample Palsa_T0_2_FD_201948 | JGI IMG/M metagenome (GOLD analysis project Ga0302325, IMG submission 201948) | Peat permafrost microbial communities from Stordalen Mire near Abisko, Sweden - Palsa_T0_2 | ecosystem: Environmental > Terrestrial > Soil > Palsa > Peat permafrost | place: Sweden: Abisko...
GCGCGTGTTCATGATGGCGGCAGCCACAAGATCATCGGGATCGGCTCCCGCGCCGAACGGAATGCAGCGGGCAACCCCGACCTCCTATCTGGTCAGGCGTTTCTTCCGAGCCCGGCGCTACCTCGGGCCAGGATCGGCGCCGAGCTCCCGGCCCCGGTCCCGGGCGGCCTCGATGGCCGCGAGGAACGCGGCCCGGACTCCGTGCCGCTCCAGCTCCCTGATGGCCGAGATCGTGGTCCCGGCCGGCGACGTGACGGCCTCGCGCAAGATCACCGGATGCTCGCCAGATTCGCGCAGCATGGTGGCCGCGCCGTAGACGGCCTGGGTGACGATCTCCAGCGCGGACCCGCGCGCCATGCCGAGCAGGATGGCCGCGTCTACCATGGACTCGACCAGGTAATACACGTACGCCGGGCCGCTGCCGGACAGCGCGGTCGCCGCGTCCTGCTGCGACTCGGGTATCCGGAGCACCTTGCCGACCGGGCGGAACAGCTCTTCGGCCCGCCTCAGGTGCTCTTCGCCCGCGTAGGCCCCGGCCGAGATCACGCTCATCGCCTCGTCGACCAGAACCGGCGTGTTCGACATCACCCGGACGACCGGCACATCGCCGGTCAGCCGCTGCCCGATGAACGTGGTGGTGATCCCGGCCGCGACCGAGATCACCAGCTTGTCCGGCGCCACCACGGCGGCTATCTCATCAAGCAGCCTGCCCATGTCCTGCGGCTTGATCGCCAGCACCAGGGTGTCCGCCAGCTTCGCGGCCGTCGCGGCGTCGGTGACCTGCACCCCGTAGCGCGCCTGCAGCTCGGCTCCCCGGTCCTCGCGCCGGACCGCGGCGACCACGGCGGACGGCGGCCGGCCGGCGCGCAGCAGCCCGGACAGCAGCGCCTCGCCCATTTTGCCGGTACCCAGGATCGCGATCACGAGGTACGTCCCGCCGATCGCAGCGAGCGCAGGAAGAACGCGAGGTTGCCCGGCCGTTCGGCGAGCCTGCGCAGCAGGTAGGCGTACCAGTCGCCGCCGTAAGGGACGTACACCCGGACCTGCGCGCCGGTATCGGCCAGCCGCCGCTGCTCGGCCGGGCGGATGCCGTACAGCATCTGGTACTCGAAGCTGTCCGCGGCCCGCCCGGTCAGCAGGGCCAGCGACCCGGTGATCTCGATCAGCCGCGGGTCGTGGGTGGCGAGCATCGGGTAGCCCGGGCCGTTCATCAGGACCCGCAGGCAGCGTGCGTAGGACGCGTCCACGTCGCGGCGAGCGGTGAAGGCCACGCTCTCCTGCTCGCGGTAGGCACCCTTGCAGAGCCTGACCCTGATGCCGTACCCCGCCAGCGCGCGGCAGTCGGCCTCGCTTCGCCGCAGGCACGCCTGGACGACGCAACCGAGATCGCTGTGCTGCGCCCGCAGCTGGGCCGCGATCCGCAAGGTCGGCTCGATCGCCTCGAACTCCTCGGCGTCGAGCGTCACCGTGGTGCCCGCCTCCCGGGCGGCGTCGCAGATCCGCGAGATGTTCTCGGTGGCAATCCTGGCCCCGAGGAACAGCCCCACCGCGGTCGGCTTCACCGAAACCTCCGCGGCCCCGCGCGGGGTCAGCCCCTCCGCGCTGAGCTTGCCGAGCAGCTCGATGTACTCATCGGTAACGGCCGCGGCCTGCGCCGGATCCTCGGTGGCCTCGCCCAGGTAGTCCAGGCTGACCTTCAACCCAGCGGCCCGCAGCGCCCGGGTCACCCGGACCGCGTCCTGCTCAGTTTCGCCTGCCACGTAGGAATCGACGATGGCCCGCGTCCGCGGCGCGGTGGTGATGAGCTGGCGCAGCCGAGAACTGGCTGACGCCGCGAGCAGGACCCTGCGCAGCACGACGCGGTACCTCCCGTTCGGATAAAAAGATCAAATTACCTGTCGGCGGCGCAATGTTACCTTCACGTTCGCACCGGCGTCCGGCGGGACGATGACCTCCTGCGCGGCGGCGACGCCGTCGGCGAGCAGCGTCGCGTCCACCGGCACGGTGCGCTTGACCAACCCGAGCCCGATCGGGCCGAGCTCGTAGTGCCGCGCCGCCGATCCGGTGAAGCCGATCGTGGCGCCGTCGAGCTCGACCGGGGAGCCGTGCGCGGGCAGCCGGTCCACGCTGCCGTCCAGGTCAAGGAAGACCAGCCGCCGCGGCGGGTGGCCGAGGTTATGCACCCGGGCGACCGTCTCCTGGCCCCGGTAACACCCCTTGCTCAGGTGCACGGCGGTCTCGATCCAGCCGACCTCGTGCGGAATGGTCCGGTGATCGGTGTCGAGGCCGAACCTGGGCACCCGCGCGGCGATCCGCAGCGCCTCGAACGCCCACAGGCCGGCCGGCACCGCCCCGCGCCTGACCAGTTCCGCGGCCACGTCGGCGAGCAGTTCCCGCGCCACGATCAGATCAATTATCCCGAACGGACCCGGGCTCACCCGGCCGAGCACTCCCTCAAGCCCCGCGGTTTCCAGCCCCGCCGTGACATCGGCACCTGGCCCCATCACGGTCAGCACCGCGGCGTCGGCGGACAGGTCCGCCACCTCGACCCGCAGCATGAACTTCATCGACTCGAGGAACGCGGTCAGAGCCGCCGCGGTACCCGGCTCCACGTGCACCCAGACCGAGGTGCCGTCATCGCTCAGCGTCAGATGGTGTTCTACGTGCCCGGTCGGGCTCAGCACCAGGGCCTGGGCGCTCTGGCCCGCCGTCAGCCCGTCCAGGTGCTGCGTGGTCAGGCTGTGCAGCCAGCTCAGCCGGTCCTGACCGGTGATTTTCAGCACGCCGCGGTTCGACCGGTCCACCAGCCCCACGGCCCCGTCGAGCGCGCGCTGCTCCCGCACCGGGTCGCCGTAGTGCGCCGCGACCCCCTCGTCCGGCCAGCCGGCCTGCACCGCTCCGGGCCAGCTCAGCAATTCGCTTGTCATGCCTTCCTCAGCCATCGGCGGAGCCTCGGCATTCCGCGCAGCGGCCGAAGACGGTGAGATGGCCGACGTCGGTCTCGAAGCCGTAGCGCTCCTCCAGGCCGGTGATCAGCGGGCGGATCGCGTCCGGGCCGACCTCGGTCACCCGGCCGCAATCGCGGCAGACCAGGTGAACGTGGTCGGCGTCGGTGGCCAGGTGGTAGGTGGGCGCGCCGTGATGCAGGTGGGTGTGGGAGACCATGCCGATCTGCTCGAGCAGTTCCAGCGTGCGGTAAATGGTGGAGATGTTGACGCCGCGCGCGGTCTGCTGGACCTCGGTGCCGATTTCCTCCGGGGTCGCGTGGTCCAGCCGCGCGACCGCCTCCAGGACGAGCTGGCGCTGCGGCGTCACCCGGTAGCCGCGGGCACGTAGCTGTTCATCCCACTCGCGTACGGGCAGCGGAGGGCCGTCGGCGTCCATGGCCTCATATTAGATCCGCCGGTGTGATTCGGCGCACGGCGAAATGCTCTTGCCTGACCGCCCACCTCGCGGCTAACGTGCGAGGTACGCGGGAGAGGAGGTGGTCCAACAGTATGCATAGACAGTGGACACGTGAGGTGGCTGTCAGCTAGCCGCCTATCCGCCGGCATGACGTCCAGCGAGGCGGCGGCCGGCTAAATTCTGGCAGACACCGAGTCCCCGGGCTGGCCGACCTAGTCCAGTCGTCCCCGGTACGGCGGAAAAGCCGCCGCGCCGGAGTCGCCCGGGGACTTATTTATGTCCTGATGCTTTATCCCCTGAAGCCCTCAGCGGTACTGGGATCCGGCTTTCACCCGGTTGAGCTCACCCGCTTGAGCTGGGCCGACAGGTGCGGCTGTAGCCGCTGCCCCATCGCGGCCATGTCGTAGGCGTAGGCGAGGTCGGCAGCCATCGGCCCGCCCGGCTCGGTGAGCCCGTAGAGCCGGTGCCCAGCGGTCACCCCCTTGGCCGTGGCCGTCCGGGCCACCACGTCGGTGGCCATCTCGATGCGGGTGCCCGATATCTCGCCCAGGTAGATCTCGACGATCCCGGTGGGATGGGCCAGCATCACCTCGACCTGATTGTCGGGCCGCGGCCGCCAGTACCCGGTCTCGGTGCCCAGCGGCGCTCCGATCTGCCCGTCCTCATCCAGCCGCCAGGTCCTGCTGGCATAGATGAGGAACGGCTTGCCGTTGTGGCTGAAGCTGACCTCCTGGCCGAACTGGAACGAGGAGATGGTCGGATATCCGCCGATCCCGGCGCCTTCCCAGCGCCCGAGCAGGAACCCGAGCGGTGCGAGGTCAGGGTGTACCGGCGGGTCGCTCGTCATGGCCGTTCCTGTCCGGGCCCGGCGCCCGGGCCCCGGCGGGTGCCGGTCAGGTAGACCCGCACGACGGCGTACAGGCAGGCGGCGGCGGCCACGGCCAGCACGCCGATCAGGATCGCAGCGCTCAGCATGCCGTGCATAGCCCGCAGTGTACGGGCGAAGCCCCGGCGCCCGCCCGCGGCACGCCGAATCACGGGCCAACCTACCCCGGGCCAACTATCCCGGGCTGACCCGCGGCGGGTCAGCCCGCGCGGGCCCGGCGCACCGCTGGCCGACCGGGGCGGGGCGGCACCCTGTCCCCGCCGGGCGGCGGGCTAGAGTTCTGGCATGTCTGAACGCTCTCTGATCATCAAGGTGACGGCGGGCAAAGACGATCCGGAGCGTTGCAATCAGGCCTTCACCGTCGCCGCGACCGCGGTCGCCAGCGGAGTACCTGTCTCGCTGTGGCTGACCGGAGAGTCCGCCTGGTTCGGGCTGCCCGGCCGCGCGGAGGATTTCTCGCTGCCGCATGCCGCGCCGCTCGCCGACCTGCTGGCGGGGGTGCTGGCCGCGGGCTCGGTGACGGTCTGCACGCAATGCGCCGCGCGACGCGACATCACGCCCGATGACCTGATCAGCGGCGTCAGGATCGCCGGCGCGGCGACCTTCGTCGCCGAGATCATGGCCGAAGGCGCCCAGGCTCTCGTCTACTAGCCAGTGCCGCTAGCGAGTGCCGCTCGCCCGTGCCGCGACAGGATAGTGCGATGACAGGACCGGATCGACGTGACCTCGGCCGGGTATTCAATGAGGTGCCCGAGCTGTACGACCGGGTGCGGCCGACGTACCCCGACGAGCTGTTCGCGGATCTCGTCGCCATCACCGGTATGGAAAGACGGTCGTCGGTGCTTGAGGTGGGCTGCGGTACCGGTCAGGCGACACGCTCGCTGGCTGCCCTCGGGTACCCGGTGACCGCCATCGAGCCCGGCGCGGGCATGGCCGCGCTGGCTGGCCGGCGGCTCGCCGCCTTCGGCAATGTCGAGGTCGAGAATTCGGCTTTCGAGGAGTGGGACGACGGCGGACGGCGCTTTGATGTCCTCGTGGCCGCGTCGTCGTGGCACTGGGTTGACCCGTCCGTGGGCTGGCGCCGAGCGCATGACGTGCTCCGTCCGGGGGGATGGATGGCGCTGCTCGGCAACGTTGTCGTCCGCCGGCCGGGTGAGCCGGAGGTGTACGCCGAGACCGCCGACCTGCACGAGAGATTTTCCCCCGGCAACCCCGGTTGGGGTCATCCGCCGCTGGAGGACGAGGTGCGGCTGACTGACGAGGGCTGGGGATTGGTCGACGACCCCGGCAGCTTGTTCGGCCCGACGATCGTGCGATGGTACCCGGCTGTTCAGTGGTTCGATGGGGACGGCTTCGCGGATCTCCTCCGCTCGACGTCGCTGTACCGGAGCCTCGAGAGCGACGTCCGTGACCTCCTGCTCGACGCGATCGCCGAGCGCATCCGCACGCAGATGGGCGACCGAGCATCCCGTCGCTACCTGAGCGTCCTTCGTGTCGGGCGGCGCACCGACTGACCGCAACCGCAGCCTGCGGCGTTAGGCCGGGCCGCTCTGGGCCGCTAGGCGCTCGCCACGGAGCTGCAGAACCAGGTCTTCTTGCCTGGGGTCGATGGCGGGTAGCGGGCCAGCCACCCAGCTGAGCAGCAGGTCGGCGAGGCTGGGATTGCGGACGAGCACCGGGCCGTGCAGATAGGTGCCGACCATCCGCCCGTAGTACGCGCCCTCGGTGCCGTCTCCGTTGCCGACGCCGGTGAGCACGGCGGCCAGCGGCTTCACGTCCGGGCCGCGCCTAGTTACGCCCTGGTGGTTCTCGAACCCGGTGAGTCGTTCCACGCCGAGCGCCGGATCGACGTCGGCCGTTACCTCACCGACTCCGCGCCGCTCACCACGGCTGCTGCGGATGTCGAGCAGGCTCAGACCGGGAACCGGCTCGCCTTCCGGGCCGCCGAACTCGGCTCCGATGATCTGGTAGCCGGCGCAGACCGCGAAGATCACCGCGCCCCGGTCCGCGGCGGCCGCTAGGCCGCCGTCGGCGCGCAGCCGGCGCGCCGCGAGGACTTGCGGCAGGTCCTCACCCCCGCCAAGCAGGTAGATGTCACCGTCCACGGGGACCCGCTGATCGGAATTGACCTCGGCGATCTCGACACCAATGCCGCGCAGCCTGGCCCGGCGAGCGAGCATCAGCAGGTTGCCTCGATCACCGTAGGTGCTCAGCAGGTCCGGGTAGACCCACACCAGGCGGATAGCGGCTGACCCAGGCCCGGGGCGCACGGGGGCACCAGATAGCCCAGGTCCGGGCCGCACGGGGGCACCAATTATTTGCGGTCCTCTGGGCCCCAGTCGGTGCCGCCCTAGACCCTCGCTCATATGGTTCCTCCCGCGGGTGTGGCTGGTTCTGTCCGCACGGCACGTTCTGTCCGCCCGGCATGCCGTCCTGGCCGCGCGCCGGGCGTTTCAGTCCGTACGCCCGAGCACCGTACGGATCTGCTGGAACGCCGTGTAGTTCGCGATTACTTCCATGGACGGGCTGTGGGCCGCGTCCACGGCCTCGTCGACGCCTCCGACGATGCGGAATGCCACCTCGTCAGCCTCCAGCCTGACCGCGAGGTCGGTCTTGCGCTCCCCGGTCACGAGGACCTGGCGCCCGCGTAGCCTGCGGTAGTCCACGTCCCATAGCCATGAGGTGTCCCGTCCGTCCGGCACCTGCGCGTTCACGGCTAGCAGGACGGGCGCGGGCGGCGGGGCCAGCACGTCAAGCGCCTCCAGCCAGCCCGCCGGGTTCTTGGCCAGCAGCAGCCGCAGCGCGCAGCCGCGGCGCTCGATCTGGGTGTACCGCCCGGCCACCGACCGCACCTGCTGGACCGCGCCCATCGCCTGCGAGACGCCCACCCCGAAGACGTCCGCCACCGCGAGCGCGACCACGGCGTTCGACCGGTTGGCCCGGCCGGGCAAGATCAGGTCAAGCGGCCACGACTTTCCGGTCGGATCGATCACCTCGTCGCCCGCGAGCACCCAGCTGACCGGAGGGCGCCGGTTCGGGCACTCACCGCAGTACCAGTCCTCGCCGTCCCGCTGCAGGTGCGCGCCGCAATTCGGGCAGCACCATGAGTCGTCGTGCCAGCGCTGACCGGCCGCCACCCAGGTGACCTGGCGGGCCTTTCCGGCCGCCCAGGCCACGAGCGGATCGTCGGCGTTCGCGATGACCCGGCCGTTGGGTGCGGCGGCCAGGGCCGCCCGCCAGCGGCGGGCCAGCATCCAGATCTCCGCGGCGCGGTCCATCTGGTCCCGGCTCAGGTTCAGCAGCACCACCACCCGCGCGGCCGTCGCCTCGAGCATGGCCGGCATGTATTTCTCGTCGACTTCCAGGACGGCCAGGCTGGCGTCGGGGGCCTTGGCGAGCGCGGCGACCAGGCCGGCATCCATGTTGGCGCCGAACGCGTTGGACGCGATCTGCTGGCCGAGGGTGCCGAGCGCCGCCGTGATCAGCCTGGTCGTGGTGGTCTTCCCGTTGGTTCCGGTCACCAGGATGACCTGCCGGCCGCGCGCGAGCAGGGAGAGCAGATCCGGTTTCAGCCGCAGGCCGATGACCCCGCCGATCACTGATCCGTCGCCGCGCCCGGCCAGCCGGGAAGCCCGGCCGGCGGCGCCGCCGACCGTGGTGGCCAGACGCGCACGGAGGGGAAGGCTGAACCGCCGCGACGGCGGGCTGCTAGTGCTCATCTCGGGCCCGATGCTATCCGGTTATGGTCACGTTCCGGGCTGGCCCGACGAACACTGCCGCGGCCAGGACAGCACGGCCTCGAGCCAGCCGGGCTGCTCACCGGGAGCGTCGGCCCCCATCAGCGCGGCCGCGTGCCGCAGCCGCTGCTGCGGGCTGAGCCCTATCCCGGCGGTCGCGAGGTCCGCGTCCAGGTCCGCCGGGCCGTCGACGCCGAGCAGCGCGATGGTGGCTAGCCGCCGGTTAGGCTCAGATGCCATCGACAGCGGGTGCCGCCGCAGGCCGCTGAGCCGGTCCATGACCCGGATACCCGGCCAGTCAGGCAGGCCGGCCAGGGCGAAGTCGAGCGGCGGCGCGACGTCATCGAAGCGGAGCCGGTCCGGGCCGGGCTGATTCACCCGCTCCATCTCATGCAGCCAGCGCAGCTGCGGGATCACCCAGACGTGCCCGGCACGGAACGGCAGCGGGGACCATGGCCGTGCGGGCAGGTCGGCGGCGTCCAGCATCCTGGCTGTCACCACCCGGACCACCGACATCAGGAACCGCGGGTCATAACTTTGCCGCAGGGCCGTCGCGCGGGCGGTCACCGCACCATCGATCACGGTCGCCAGCACGCACTCGCGGCGGCGCGGGCTGAGCGCCCCCCAGCCGGGCCGCAGCGGCGCGGGCACGTGCGGCAGCGGCCGGCCGGTGAGGAACGCGAGCACGAGCGCCTGGACCCAGATCCGAAGCCAGACCCGTCCGTCATCGTGCGCGAGCAATCCGGCCGCGTCCAGCTCATACCCGTCGCACGGCCGGCGTCCGCACCGCTCGCCGCAAGCCGCCGATCTGCGTCCGAGCAGCACCGGCGGCACCAACCGGCCGACCTGGTCCGCACCGGCCGCCGATGCCGCGATAGCCATCGCTGTCCGGTCCGAGCCGGCCGTGACGACGTCCGGGCCGACCGTGATGACGTCTGGGCCGACCGTGATGACGTCTGGGCCGACCGTGATGACGTCTGGGCCGACCGTGATGACGTCTGGGCCGACCGTGATGACGTCCGCGCCGCAGGAACGGACCTCGCCGAGCAGCCGGCCGAACCAGCCGGCCGCCTGGGGGGAGCCGGTCAGGTGGTCCGCGGCCGCCATGACCACGGTGAAGCGCGAGCCTTCCCGGCCGGCCTGCGGCGTGCAGTTATCGCGGCTGGCCCGGCCGGCCCCGGTTCGGGGACGCGGCTGTTCCGCGAGCCGGACCAGCAGGACGCCGGCCAGGAAGGACGCGGCCTCGTCATCGGCCACGCCGCTGCTGGTCACCAGCACGCGGCCGGACCGCAGGCTCCCGACGTCGACCGGGTGACCGCCCTCGAGGAAACGCCCGGCCGGGCCCGCCCACAGGGCGTCGAGCCTGGCCCGCAGGAAACCGCGGACCGCCGCCTGCATGCTCGCGCTGTAGCCGAGTGCTTCCGCGGCGGCCATCACCTCGGCCCTGAGCTGACGGAAGAGGGGGACGGCCAGTGGCGTGCCCATGCCGGGAGAGGCCGCGCGGGGGACCGCATCCCAGCCGTAGCTGGCGTAGGTCCGCCGCAGTCCCGCCCGCAGCGCCGCCGCCACCGGTTCGGCTGGCCCGAAGACCGCCTCGAACAGCCCGGCCAGGCGATCACTGTGCGCCTGGACCGGATACCCGGGCCCGGGCTCGAGGGGATTGACGGTGACTGCCGCCGCGTACGGGTCCGCGATATCGATGACCGTCACGTCGGGGCCGCGGACCAGGCTCGCGGACCCGGCCATGTCGATCGCGAGCCACGGCCGTCCGGCCGAGCTGAGCTCGGCGAGCACTGCGCCGGTATCGAGCCGCGTAGTCACTTAAAGTGAATATCATCTTACTTTCAGTTGCGCCACCGTTATCGTCAGAGTGCCCGGGCATGTTCGCTCGGGGCGCCTCCCCGTCGCGCTCACCCAGTGGTCAGGATCGCCGTTTGCGCCAGTCAAGGCGGGGCGGCGGAGGCCCGAGATTGGGGGCCGGCCGGTTGTCGCCGGTACGCCAGTTCACCGGCTCGCTTCCGCCGGGTGCGGGCCCCGGGCGCTGGTCCGTGGCGGCCGGCGGAGCCGCAGCGGCCGGCCGAGCCGCCATCCCGCCCGGCATGTCCGCGAACTCCTCCAGCGTCAGCGGGGTGGCCACGCCGAGGCCGCCGATACCCGGATTGGCGTCGGCCATCACCACCTGCCGCCCGGCCGGGGCCGCGTACGTGATGATCATCGCGCTGGCCGGAAGCTGCTGGAGTTCGTGCTGCTCGACGAGGAATTCGCGAGAACGCTGCAGGGCGCGGGCGAGCGATTCGCTGTCACCAGTGGCCATTGTCGTCGTCAGCCCCCACGCGGTGCTCCAGGACAGGCCGGTGCTGAACGAGTCGCTTTCGCCGATGCTCCGCGAGTCGCTGTCCTGGACGCTGCGGGAGTGCGTGGCCCGCGACGGAAGCAGCGGGCTGCCGCCGTCGCTGTGGCCGTGTCCGGTACTGCGGGAAGACCCTTCGGTGACCGACCTTGACGTGGCGGCCGAATTCACCGAACCTGTGGTGCTTGTGTACGCGCTCGCGGTGGTGTCCGTTACGGAAAGACCTATTGTCTCGGTGAGCTGGGACAGCACAAACCGGTGCTCGGTGCCGAGCTGCTCGCTCGCGGCCTTGGCGTCCTCGGCGTTGCCAAGCCGCATGAAGGCGACGGCAGCGTTCCCGCGCCCGAGCCGCTGCTTGACGTGCGGGGAAATGGTGCGGTAGGCGAGCACCAGCCCGGTCCCGGTGCTCTCGCAGACATCGCTGAGCCGGTCGAGCGTGTCGCCGCGCAGCTGGTCCGCGCCCAGCACGAACAGGGTGTGCTGCCAGGGCCGTCCCGGTGGCGTGTCGCGCAGCGCGTGGGTGAGCGCGACGGCCAGGTAGGTCCCGAACACCTTGCCCTCGACCGCGCCCGCCCGCTGGCTCAGCGCCACCACGCGCAGCGCGCTGCGCGGCAGCGGTACCAGCGCCGTACCGGCCGGCGCCAGCTTGCGCAGCTGGGACTCCAGAATCCAGGCTCGCTCGAGGACCACCCGGTCGGTGGCGCCGCGGCCGAACAACGCGGTGAGCTTGTCTACCTGCCCGGCCGTGATCAGGCCGGCGGCCACGTCATCGCGCGGGTCGCCGACCTGTGCCAGCGCCCGCATCGCGGCGGCGACGCCAGCGAAGGTCGGCTGCCCTCCGAGCACGTCGATGACCCGCTCGAGGATGGCGTTGTCGATGGCCAGGTCGCGGGTGGAACGCTCCTCGTCGCCGACGCTGGCCACCAGGGACAGCATGTCCGCCAGGGCGTGCTGGCTGAGTCCGGCGCCGAGGTCGAGCCTGGGCAGGTCCTCGGGCAGGACCCAGACCAGCGGGTCGATGTCCGAGGTCCGCGCGAAGCCGAGCAGGTCAAGGGCGACCGAGCCTTCGGTCAGGTCGAGCACGGTGACCTCGCCGCCCGCCGCGAGCCGGTACGCCCCGGCCGTCGCGAGCATCGCGGACCAGCCGGAGAGCGTGCCGCCCGCGACGTCGACGCGGTGCACCCCGCCCGGCGCGCAGACCGCGTACCACCGCTTCTGGTGCTCGTAGGCGACCCGGAGTGCCTGCCACTCCCGGACCCGGGCCGCGTGTTCGGCCTGCCAGGCAAAGAGCTGGCTCTGCTGGGCCGCGCGTATCTTGCCGACGCGGGCCTGCTCCTCCGCCAGCCTGCCCCGCAGCGCCCGTTCCCCTTGCCAGATCGCGTATCCGCTGACGGCCGCGACGAGGGCGGAGCAGATCACGCCGAGGCCGGCCAGCAGAACGTTGAGCACGCCCGCGACCGCGAGGGCGATGGCCGCGACGGCGAGGACCACGGCCACCGCGAAGGCCGCCTTCAGCGGCCGGTGCAGCAGGCTCTCCTCCCGCCGCTGGGCCATCGCCCAGTCCGGGTTGAGCCGTTCGGCCTCCGGCGGGGTAGGCCTGCGCGGCGGCGGCCCAGGCTCCGGGTGCGGCATCTCGTACTGCCACCCTAGGTACAGGCGGTCGGCGCGGGAAGGCGTCACGTTCCCTCCCAGTGCTGGGATGCGTCAAGCGCCCGGTGCTGCGAGGGGGCAGGCCTAGGCGGCGGGATCCGCGCCCGCACCAGCTGAGCGCGCGGGACAAGCCGTTGCGGGTCTTTGACCG